>Ga0207667_10000072_pt1 | contig 177312 bp, 178 predicted proteins | sample KBSCornC52_FD_184301 | JGI IMG/M metagenome (GOLD analysis project Ga0207667, IMG submission 184301) | Corn rhizosphere microbial communities from Kellogg Biological Station, Michigan, USA - KBS Corn C5-2 (SPAdes) (version 2) | ecosystem: Host-associated > Plants > Roots > Rhizosphere > Soil ... | reverse complement strand
ATGACGGATGGGGCGAAGGCGCGCGGGCGCAGGTCTCCCGTGGCTTGAGGCAAGCGAATGTGACCGGCGCGGTTCCGCTCCCTTGTCTCCCGGCAGCGGGGACGTTGCATGGCGACCTTGGGGCTTGGGACCCCGAGATGCCTGCCTGCAACCGTCCTATGCGCAGGCATCCAGTCGGCGGCTGCGGCTTTGGGCGGGTAACAGTGAAGCCCCTGGAGGTGTCCCCTCCAGCCATCGCCCGCATAGCCACGGTACGCGACAGCCACCCGGAAGCGGCGGTATTGGCCGGGGGTTACCCCTTAACGTCGTCCGCATAGCTCCCCTACACGACGCCGGCATCACCGCACGGCCGTAAAGCCGCACGCCGAGATCTGTACGCTTTGGGCGAAGTTACACTCTCATGCATGCCGAGGAGCTTCGCGCCGGTCATGTCCGCCGAACTGAGTTTCCCCAAGTCAGCGAACGCACTATGCGTACACGATTTGCTCTTATTTGTCAAGTCCGCTCAGCTCGCCATTGCTTGCCGGGCTTCGTTTATCATCCGGGCGATGATCGCGCCTGCCGGCTGGATCGACACGATGTCAGCCGCGCATTCGCCTGCGGTGAGGCAGGACCATTCGAGATCCGCGTTGAAGGCACGGGTCGGCAAGAGCGCGCTGTATCGGGGAACATTTATTGTCTCGCCGCCGAGAATAGTGGTGCCGATGACCTGCCCGGCGGCTTCCTTCAGCGCAGCCTCCACGCGGCCATCGGAGGCACGAACCGCCTCGTTGACGAGCGCGCGCACGGGCTGAGCGGGCCATTCGGGTCCGAACACGGTCGTCAATAGCGTGCCGTCCTTCCCCGCGCCGACCACGCGCGCCTTGTAGCCGTCGTGGGCATCCGCTTCGGACGAGGCGAGAAAGCGCGTTCCGCACCAAACCGCGTCCGCACCGCGAGACAGCGCGCGTGCCATGTCTGCACCGCTGGCGATTCCACCCGCGGCAATCAGCGGAATATCGGGCAGCGCAGCGCGAACCGCGCCGAACAGGGCTTCAAGCGGTGCTTGCGAGCGGTTGTGCCCGCCCGCCTCGGAACCCTGGACGACCAGAGCTTCGGCGCCGAGCGCGGCGGCGGCCCTGGCTTCGTCGACCGAGCCGATCTGCATCCAGAAGTCGACGCCGCCGGATTTCAGTCGCCCGACCTGAGCGGGCGACGGCGCCGACCAGAAGAAGACCGCCAGGCGTACGTGTTCCTCGATGAGGGCGTTAATATGCGTATCGTCGAGGAAATCGCCGATCAGGTCCACTCCGAAGCTTCGGGAGGTACGGCCGCGCGTGGCGCGGATCATCAGGCGCAAGCCTTCGGCCGGGACCATCGCCCCGCCCAGCATGCCGAGGCCACCGGCATTGGCAACGGCCGCCGCCAATTCGGGTCCGGCGACGAAGGCCATGCCAGCGTTGATTATCGGGGACGTCAGCCCAAATCTTTCGGTGATGCGCGTCGTGAACATGGCCTATCCTCGTGCTGTTTCCCGGGCGATAGCGGCGAGGACATTCGCAATCATCAGGCTGGTGGGCGAAAATCGCCCCACCCCAATCTGTTCAAGGCATGCGCGAAGCGGAGCATGGCCTTGCGCACTTTCGGTGCGCCACGTTCGCGCGCGGATTCCGGAAAATGTACGCCGGTCTCGTCCTGCACCAGCCACCCTTGCTCGACGAGATTCAGGACGCGCCTGCGGATCGTGGACGGCTGAAGCCCGACAACTCGCGACAGTCCGCGAATACTGACGCTTCGCCCTTTCAGGTCAGCCGCCTTCACGTTGGTAACGATGGCGGTATTGACCGAATCCCCGAACATTTCGACGTGCTGCATCTCCAGCTCGTTCATCAGTTCAGCGAACGCGATGACTTCCGGCGTGGGGACGCCGGCAATCTCCGTCTGCGCCATGGCATATCTCCCCGATCCTCTCCGATCCTGACCCGGTTAGTGGGGCCACGGATGCGAGAGGTTCTATATCAGAGGATCACTGTTTCTTTGCGATCTGCCAAAGCTCTTCCATCTGACGTCAAGGCTCACGTTCGAGCCACGAGGGAAGTTCAAAGGCCAGGAGATCGAGCGCGACGCGAACCTTGAGGGAAAGGAATTTGGTCTGCGGCCAGACCGCATAATTATCGAAGGTGAAGCAGGGTTGCTCGCGCAGCACTTCGACCAGTGTCCCCGCATCGAGATATGGCCGGGCGAGCCATATCGGTATCCACGCAAGCCCGGCACCTGCCGCAGCCGCCTCCGTGACCGTGGCCAAATCGTTCAATCGGACGCGATAAGGCGGCGCCACTTCGATCGTTCCGCCGTGTCCGTCGGTGAAGCGCCAGATGTGATTCCAACCGGGGCGCGCATAAGCCACAGCGGTGTGAGCCGGCAGATCGTCGAGGCTCAGGGGCGTCCCGTGTGCCTCGAGATAGGCGGGCGACGCACATACAGTCATATGGTGGCTGCCCAGCCGCCTGATCATCAATCCCGCGCGGTCTTCAACCTGGCCGGTCCGCACCGAGAGGTCGTAGCCACCATCGATCAGATCGACGATCCGATCTTCCATCGACAGATCGAGTTGAAGCGAGGGGAAACGCCGGGGGAGTTCGAGCAGTAAAGGCGCAACGCACGTGCGACCGAGCAAAGCGGGCATGGTGACCCGCAATGTTCCGTGTGGCGTGTTCAGGTGATCGGACGCAAGCGCGTCGGCGGCTTCGCTCTCGGCAAGGATCAATCGGCAACGATCATAATATGCGCGCCCGAATTCGGTCAGACTCTGCCGTCGCGTCGTCCGATTCAGGAGGCGGACGCCCAATCGGGATTCAAGGAACTGAACGTGCTTTCCGACCATCGTCGCCGAAAGGCCGGTCGCATCGGCGGCCGCGGTGAAGGACCCGAGATCCGCCGCTTTGAGGAACACCGCCATGCTGGCGAGACGATCCATTCCACACTCCTGTTACGAGGTGAGAGGCAATTTGCGCAGTTTATCCGCCTACCGTGCGCAATCTACCATCATTCCATAATATTTCGATGGAGATACGACGTGGCGAGACTGGTTCGTTTTCACCAGCTTGGTGGACCTGAAGTGCTCCGGATCGAGGATATTTTCGTCGCGCTGCCACAGCCAGGCGAGGTCCGCATCAGGGTCCACGCGCTGGGGCTCAATCGGGCCGAGGCGCAATTTCGCAGCGGGCTCTATATCGAGGCGCCGGACCTTCCAGCCGGACTCGGCCTTGAGGCGGCCGGGGTGATCGAGACCATTGGTCCGAATGTGACCGGCATGGTGCCGGGTGATCGCGTTGCGGTAATCCCGCCGGTTTCGATGAAGGTCTCGCCCGTGCATGGCGAGGTGGTCAATTTCCCTGCCCATCTCGTCGTGCCGATCCCGAACGGCCAGAGTTTCGAAGGGGCGGCGGCGACCTGGATGGCCTACCTGACTGCATTCGGCGGCCTGCTGGAGGTTGCGGCGATCGAAGCTGGAGATCAGGTCGTGATCAGCGCGGCCTCGAGTAGCGTCGGCCTGGCGGCGATCCAGGTGGCAAAGGCGGTCGGCGCCATTCCGATCGCTCTGACCCGAACGAACCGAAAGCGTGACGCCTTGCTTGCCGCCGGCGCGGCCCGGGTCATCGCGACGGACCCAGGCGACGTTGCGGAGTCCATCCGCGCCGTCACCGGCCCCCGTGGCGCGCGCGTCTTCTTCGACGGCGTCGGCGGCAGGCTGGTGCCGATGCTCGTATCGGCGGCGGCGCCTGGCGGGATCGTCATCAATTACGGCGCGCTCGACGCGGATATCACGGAGCTTCCGCCCGCCGCGCTCCTGAAGAAGAGTCTGACGCTGCGCGGATATTTGATGCATGAGGTGACGCAAAGCCCGGCCAGCCTGTCTCGCGCCAAGGCCTTCATCCTTGAGCGCCTGGCCTCGGGTGAATTTTGCCCGGTCATCGCGCGCACCTTCGCGCTGGATGAGATCGTCGCGGCTTACCAATACCTCGAATCGAACGAGCAGTTCGGCAAGGTTGTCGTGACGGTCTAGATGTTCGGCCTGTTCGCCGTTTCACTGCTTGCCAAAGCTCTATACCCGCTGGTAATCGGGCGAAACGCCGCTCTCCCGCCAGAATTGGGTCAGCCCCAATTCTCCGGCCAAAGCCGAAAAGCGCGGGTCGCGCCGCATTGCTTCCGTAGACGGCAGGAACAAGCTGGTGGTTCGCCGTTCGCTTAAACTGATAACGACCTGTCGAGGACCGTCGAACCGTGCATTGGGGATGACGTAGCCACGATTGAAGAAATAGGCCCCGGCGGTCTCGAACGCCTGATCGAGCCGCCCGATCGCCGCGGCGAATTGCATCGCGTTTTCCGCATGGCCTGACGCGCGCCGTGCCGCCGCCAGATTCATTCGCATCGCACGTTCGATGTCTTCAGGCGCACGTGAGTCCAAAGCACGCGCCGAGGCCATCGGTAACTCGAAGTTTTCCGGCCTGACGAGTGGCGGCCGCCCCTCGACATTTTCGCCCATGGCAATCGCCTCGCGGGCGCGGCCGCTGAACATCAAGATATAAAAGCGCGTGAACCAGATCCAGACGTGAAGCGGGAACAAAGCATAAGCGCGTTCGACGGCTCGATCGGCCTCGTCGATCGCGCTGCTAGCCCAGACGGACCAGATTTGATTAAACAGGAGACCGGGGGAGGGAGAAAAGAAGCCAAGCGCGCGATCGAACTGGCTGGCTGCCTCACGCATACGGCCGGTCGCGGCCAGACGCCGGCCATAACCGAAAATCAGATAGCCTGAATCCGGGTGCCGGCGCAAAGCGGCGCGGTAGCTGCTATCGGCTTCCATCCAATGACCCCGATTTGGAATCAGGGTGTAGATCGCTTCCTCCGCGAAGGGATTGTGGGGCTCCAGCGCGAAAGCATGATCGGCGGTCGACCTAGTGCGAAGCGTCAGCGCCTCGACCGTGTCGATCGCCGTTTCCCGGAAAGCATAAGCATAGGCAATGCTGAGCAGCCCCCACGCATCGGCAGATTCCGGGTCCAGCTCTACCGCTCGCCTGAAATGCCCGATCGCTTCGGATATGCCTTCGGCGTTGCTCTTGCACAACGCCGCCTGGCCGAGTTCCATCATCCGCGCGGCTTCGGACGAGGGCAGGTGTTCGTTGTTCCGTCCCCGCAGGACGGCATAGGTTCCGATCGTTCCAAGCGAAGCCAGCAGCCCCGCGCCAAGCACGAATCTTCTGGTGGGCCGGACGGCCGACGGCGCCTTCGGCTCGTCCGGAATGCTCGGTGATGGCTCCGCGGCCTCCGCGCCGCCTGCGATCAGACGATAGCCCACCTTCGTGATGGTCTCGATACGAAAGCTGCCGCCGCCGATCCCCTCCGCTAGCCGGCGCAGGCGGGACATGACCCGGTTGATCGCGTCCTCGCCGACGATCCGCCCGTCCCAGCAGAAGACCGTCAGGGCCTCACGCGTCAGAATATCGCCATTGGCTCGGGCCAGCGCGACCAGAACTTGCATGACACGGGGCTCCACCACCTCGGACCGCCCTGCTTCATCGACCACCTGCCGCAAGGACGGCCGAACGCTCAGTTGGCCGAGCCGGAAGTCCTGCTCCTGTCCCAGGTCGATGTGCGCCGCGTAGTTCAACCCCGGTCCCCTTCCCGGTCAGGCAATGATCAGCACTTCATCAGGTCCTCATCCTGTCGCGCATCCTCATCCCGAGTCAACTTTCTGCCAGCCGGAGGGGCCGTTTGGGGATTGCTTGAACACAGGGAGTGAAGGCCATGAGAGTATCTCACATGTTGATTTCCGCCGGTTTGATGCTTGGCGCTTATCCGGCAGCGGCCGCGATCAGCGTCACCGACGATCCGGTACTTTTCTGGAACGATCTCGCGGTCAAATCGGTCGGCGGTCCGGCACCCGCGCAGGCCCGGGCAATCGCGATGATGAACGCGGCCATATATGACGCGGTGAACCGGACAGGGAATAGGAAGGGCAATTATTACAATCTTGGTGTGAGCGCGCCCGGTGGCGACGTTCGCGCTGCGGTTGCGCAAGCCGCGCACGATGTGTTGATCGCGGTCAATCCTTCGCAGGCGGCGACGTATAATTCAGCGCTCGCCTCCAGCCTGGCACTGGTGGGCGTGGGGGCGTCGAAGAGCAATGGGGTGGCGACTGGCGCCGCTTATGCCTCGGCAATGCTCGCGGCGCGGAGCAATGATGGTTCAGCAACGGTGGTGGCCTACGTTCCGGGAACGCTTCCCGGGGAATGGCGCCCGACGCCGCCCGGCTATGCTCCCGCCGCGGTTCCGCAATGGGGTGGAGTCACTCCGTTCCTGATGGACTCGGGCTCGCAGTTCCGCCCGGCGGCACCGCCCAGCCTCGACAGCGCACAATATCTCGCAGCCTATAACGAGGTGAAGGAGATCGGATCCGCCACGAGCGCGACGCGCACCGCGGATCAGACCAACAGTGCTTTGTTCTGGGATACGGCAAACGGCACGACCTGGATCCGCATCGGCGTCGACGTGATCGCCGACGATGGCCTGTCGACGTTCGACAATGCTCGGATCATGGCCAAATTGTCCACGGCGGTGGCCGACTCTCTGATCGCGGGGTTCGACGCGAAATATACGTATAATTTCTGGCGGCCGGTCACCGCCATCCGGGAGGGCGACAATGACGGGATTGCCGATACGATCGGCGACGCGGACTGGAGTCCCCTGTTCAACACGCCCGCGCATCCGGGCTACCCGTCGACCCATTCGCTGCAGTCCGGTGCAGCCTCGACCGTGCTGCTGTCCCTGGTTCAGGATCAGGCCTTCTGCGACACGATCGGACCGGACACCCGCTGCTTCGCGGGCATCGGCGAGGCCGCGCAAGATGCCGCGAACAGTCGCTTGTGGGGCGGGATTCACTTCCGCTTCGACAATGAGATCGGCCTAGCGACCGGCCAGGCGATTGGGCAATGGGCGCTCAGCCAGGCCGCATTCAATGCGGTGCCCGAGCCCGCCAGCTGGGCTTTGATGATCATGGGCTTCGGCCTGACAGGTGGCGCTTTGCGGCGCCGCTCCGTGCGCGTGGCGTTCGGCTAGGGGGGCGGGGCGGCTTGCCTGGCGAGCCGCCCCAAGACCTGGATCCTTACCTCCCTCTTGCCCTGTCCGGAGAGCAGGGCGAACGGGTGAAGGAGGGAAGTGTGTCTAGGAGGCTCGCTGTTTTGCGCGTTGCCAGAGCGCTTCCATCTGATCGAGGGTGAGGGCAGAGAAAGCCTCGCCGGTCTCCGCTTCCATCGCGCGGAAACGGCGTTCGAATTTTGTCGTGGCCTGATGGAGCGCGGCTTCGGGGTCGATGCCGAGCTTGCGCGCCCAATTGACCACCGCGAACAAAAGGTCGCCAATCTCGTCGGTGCGCTCGTGGAGGCCATCGGCGGCATCGACCTCGGCCATTTCCTCGATCACCTTGGCGCGCGCGCCGGCGGCGTCGTCCCAGTCGAAACCGGTCGCTGCCGCCAAGCGCGAGATCAGGTCGGCGCGGGCGAGGGCAGGCTGCTCTTCGGCGATGCCGTCGAGCGCGCTCACCTTATTTGCGCAGCTGCGAGGCGGCGCGGGCGCGGGCTTCGATCGCCGCGGGATCGGGATCGCCGGCCGGGACGAGCCAGCTGCCGCCGACGCACAGCACCGCATCCACCGCCAGCCAGTCAGGCGCGGTGTCGACCGTGATGCCGCCGGTGGGGCAGAAGCGAGCTTGATAGAAGGGTGCGGCAAGCGCCTTCAAGGCCTTGATACCGCCCGATGTTTCCGCCGGGAAGAATTTGAAATGATCGAGCCCCAGATCGAGCCCGCGCATGATGTCGGCAGCAGTGGCGATACCGGGCAGGAAGGGAATGCCACGCTCGACCGCGGCCTTGGCGAGCGGCTTGGTCAGGCCGGGGCTGACGATGAATTTGGCGCCCGCGTCGATCGCGGAATCGAGCTGTTTCTCGTTGAGCACGGTGCCCGCGCCGACGAACGCGCCGTCGACTTTCGACATTTCGCGGATCACGTCGAGCGCGGCTTCGGTGCGCAAGGTCACTTCGAGCACGGGCAAGCCGCCCGTCACCAGCGCCTGTGCGACGGGCAGGCCATGCGCCACGTCCTTGACCACCAGCACCGGGATCACCGGCGCCATCCGCATCACCTTGTCGATCTTCACGCGTCGATTTCCTCGTCTTCGATATTCTTGTCGAGCGATATGCCGTCGCCGATCATGCCTTCGCCCAGATCGTCGCACATCGCCGCCAGCAGCGCCGAGCCGCCCTGCTCGGCCGCGTTGGCGCCATGGCGCATGAAGGCGAACAATTCGCGGCCCGTGCCGATGTGGGGGCGCGGCGTGATCGCGAGTTCGCGCGCATCCCATTCGGGCGCATCGACCAGAGCGTTGAGCGTGCCGTCGTCGGCGGAGAGGCGGATGACGTCGCCGTCGCGGATCTTGCCGATCGGGCCGCCGCCCAGTGCCTCGGGCGAGAGGTGGATCGCGGCCGGCACCTTGCCCGACGCGCCCGACATGCGGCCGTCGGTGACCAATGCCACCTTGAAGCCCTTGTCCTGCAGCGATCCCAGAGCGGGGGTGAGCTTGTGGAGTTCGGGCATGCCGTTGGCGCGCGGGCCCTGGAAGCGGACCACGACCACGACGTCCTTGTGGAGCTCGCCCTTCTTGTAGGCGGCGAGCACATCGTCCTGATCCTGGAAGACGCGCGCGGGCGCCTCGATCGTCCAGCGCGAGGCATCGACCGCGCTGGTCTTGAAGGTCGCGCGGCCGAGATTGCCCTGCACCAGCCGCATGCCGCCATCGGGCTGGAACGGGGCTGAGGCGGGCCGCAGCATCGCGTCGTCGCGGCTTTCGGTGACGGGAGTCCAGATCAGATTCTCCTCCCGCCTGCGGGAGGGGTTAGGGGAGGGGTGGTTTTGGTCGGCATCGGCGGATGGAGATTCCCCTCCCCCGACCCCTCCCGCAAGCGGGAGTGGAGAAAGCGCCGGCTCTTCGGCATAGGCCTTCATACCACCTTGCCACACGGTGAGGATGTCGCCGTGGAGCAGGCCTTCGTCGAGCAGGGTGCGGATCACGAAGGCGATGCCACCCGCCTGATGGAAGTGGTTCACGTCCCCCGATCCGTTGGGATAGACGCGCGCCACCAGCGGCACGGCAGAGGAAAGCTGGTCGAGATCCTCCCAGTCGAAGATGATCCCCGCACATCGCGCGATCGCGGGGAGGTGGATCGCATGGTTGGTCGATCCGCCGGTGGCGAGCAGGCCGATCGCCGCATTGACGATCGCTTTCTCGTCGATGCAGCGCCCAAGCGGGCGGTAATCGCTTCCCGCCCAGCCGATCTGCGCGAGGCGATGGACCGCGGCGCGGGTCAGTTCCTGGCGGAGCGGCGTGCCCGGATTGACGAAGGCGGAGCCCGGTACGTGCAGGCCCATCATCTCCATCATCATCTGGTTGGAATTGGCGGTGCCGTAGAAGGTGCAGGTGCCGGCCGAATGGTAGGAGGCGCTTTCGCTCGCGAGCAGTTCGGCCTCGTCGGCCTTGCCCTCGGCATAAAGCTGCCGGACGCGCTGCTTTTCCTTGTTGGATAGGCCCGACGGCATCGGCCCGGCCGGAATCAGGATCGTCGGCAGATGGCCGAAGCGGAGCGCGCCCATCAACAGGCCGGGAACGATCTTGTCGCAGATGCCGAGCAAGGCCGCGCCTTCGAACATGCCGTGGCTCAAGCCCACCGCGGTCGAGAGCGCGATCACGTCGCGGCTGAATAGCGACAATTCCATGCCGGGCTGGCCCTGCGTCACGCCGTCGCACATAGCGGGCACGCCGCCCGCGACCTGCGCGGTGGCGCCGATTTCGCGCGCGAAGATCTTCATCTGCTCGGGATAGCGGCCATACGGCTGATGCGCTGAGAGCATGTCGTTATAGGAGGTGACGAGGCCGATATTCATCGCCTTCTGCGCGATGATCGCCTTCTTGTCCTCGCCCGCCGCGGCGAAGCCATGTGCGAAATTGCCGCAGGAGAGGCGGGGCCGGTCGACGCCATGCGCCCGCTCCCGATCGATCAGGTCGAGATAGGCGCGGCGCGTGGCCGCGGATCGCTCGATCACCCGCTGGGTGACGGCGGCTATTCTTCTGTCGAGCGCCATTTAGCCCCAATGTTGGCCTCAAGCATTTTTTGCAACGCCAAAGCGCCTTTTCGGGACGAAAGATTTCGCTTGGAAGGCAATCAACAGGTTGTTGTGCGGGCCAATTCATCGATCAGCCCGTCCAGCCGCTGCACCAGATCAGCCTTTGCCGCGTCATATTGGTCGTTCCAGGAAGGGGTGCGCCAGGCGCGCGCCTTAACGAGGAGGGGCGATTGCGCGGCTTCGTCGAAGGCGATCACGATATCGGCATCGGCTACATCCGCCGCGGTCAGCGCGCGCAACGGATCTGTCGTCGGATCGATTGAGTCAGCACGAAGCCGCGCGGCCAATGCCGGCGAAACATGATTGGCCGGGGCGATGCCGCGCGACTGCACAAGCACTGGGAGATGAGATGCGGCCAGGCGTTTGCGCAACATTTCCCGCGCGATCGCGCTCTTCACGGTTCCCACCGGGCAGACGAACAGGATTCGGGTTACGCGACATGATGTGGCGGCGGCGAGCCGCTCCCCGAACAGGCCAGCCAGCATGAGGGCGATGATCGTCCGACGGCGAACAGGATATTGGTGAGGTTCGGCCATCGGGGCTCCCGCCAGGGTGATCATGCCGAGGCGCTTTACTACAAATCCAGCGGCGCGTCTTAGGCATGACCGGGCGGTTTCGGGATGGATGGAAGCGGGTCTTGCGCGCGCATCGGCAAGGTGCTTCGTTCCGGCCATGAAGCTTATCGTCGCACCCCTCGCTCTCCTCCTCGTCGCCGCGGCCCCGGCGCCTGAGCCGGACCGTTCCATCGCGCAGACCGAATCCGATCTCGCCGCGGGCCGGACCACGTCGGTCGCGCTGGTGCGGCACTATCTCGCGCGGATCGCGGCGGTGGATAAAGCGGGGCCAAAGCTCAATTCGGTAATCGCGCTCAATCCGCACGCGCTCGCCGACGCCGCGGCGTCGGATGCGCGGCGCAAGGCCGGCCATGGGCGCGGTCTGCTCGAGGGCGTGCCGATCCTGATCAAGGACAATATCGACAGCGCCGATCCGATCCCGACCACGGCGGGCTCGCTCGCGCTGGCGGGCAACGTCACGCATCGCGACGCGCCGCTGATGGCGCGGCTGCGCGCGGCGGGCGCGATCCTGATCGGCAAGACCAACCTGTCCGAATGGGCGAACATGCGCTCGCCCACCTCATCCAGCGGCTGGAGCGGGAAGGGGGGGCTGACGCGCAGTCCCTATATCCTCGATCGATCCGCCTGCGGCTCCTCCTCGGGAACGGGGTCCGCGATCGCGGCGGGGCTGGCGGTCGCGGGTGTGGGGACGGAAACCGACGGATCGGTTACCTGTCCCGCATCGGTCGCGGCTTTGGTCGGGCTCAAGCCCACCGTCGGGCTGATCCCGCGCACGCATGTCGTGCCGATCTCGCACAGCCAGGATACGGCCGGGCCGATGACGACCAGTGTCGCCGATACGGCGCGGTTGCTGACCGTGATGGCGGGCAGCGATGCGGGCGATGCCGCCAGCGCGGAGGCGGACGGCCACAAGCAGGATTATACGAGGGCGCTCGACGCGGGCGCGCTCAAGGGTGCGCGGATCGGCGTGCTGCGGTGGGCGATCGGCGACGAGCCGGGCACGGCCAAGGTGTTCGAGGCGGCGCTCGCGCAGCTAAAGGCGGCGGGCGCGACCTTGGTCGAGGTCAAGAAGCCCGCCAATCACGACAAGATGGGCGATTATGAGCAGAAGATACTGCTCGCGGAGCTCAAGCAGGACCTGAACGCCTACCTCGCCTCGACGCCGTCCAGCGTGACGGTGCGCGACATGGCCGGCCTGATCGCCTTCAACAAGGCACATGCCGACCAAGAGTTGCCCTGGTTCGGGCAGGAGTTTTTCGAGCAGGCGCAGGCAACCAAGGGCTATGACGATGCCGATTACAAGAAGGCAGTATCCGAGGCGAAAAGGCTGGCGAGCGAGGACGGGATCGACAAGATGCTGGCCGACGACCATCTCGATGCGCTGGTGGCACCGACCGGTGGGCCTTCCTGGCGAACCGACCTGATCGCGGGCGACCATTTCGTCGGAGGCGGGGCGGGTAATTATCCGGCGGTCGCAGGCTATCCGCATCTGACCGTGCCGATGGGGCAGGTGCATGGGCTTCCGGTGGGTCTGTCCTTCATCGGCAAGAAATGGGACGAGGCAAAGCTGATCGCGCTGGGCTATTCCTACGAACAGGCGACGCATGCGCGGCGGCTGCCGAAGTTCCTGTCAGCGCCAGAGACGCCCAAGCCGTGATGTTCTCATTCGCCGATCGGGTGTTCGACCCAGGGCGGAACGGCGTTCGCTATGGCGGCTTGTCTCAGCGCCTCCTGGAGGTCCTGGGCGATCTGATAGGCGGAGAAGGGCCACAGAAGAGCGGCCGTTGTCCAGGCGGACTGTGTCCAGGGAAGACCGAACAGCACGTAGGGGATTTTGTGCTCGGCCAGCTGCTCGTTCAGCGACGGACTTACGCCCGGCAGATTGACGCTGATGCAGGCGAGCGGTGGCTGGGGCTCAGCCTGCGCAAGATCCAGAACGTCCTGAAGCGAGCGGGCCGAAGCTACGACATTGATGCCGAGCTGGCGTAGCCCGCTGCACAGATAGCCGCACAGAAATTCGTCCTCGCACGCGAGGATGACCGTCCGACCGCCAATATATCCAAACGACTGCACGAGACGTCCCCACGAGAACAAAAGCGGAATTGTTACGCAGAACGCTCTATCTGATGATGCGGGCCCAATTCTGTGGCCTTGGGGATTTCGATACAATAGCGGAAAATCGAACGTGCTGTGTCCTTGCCCTACGCGCGCTGTACGGACCACCGAGGCCGCCGTTCTCCGGCCATGGCTGCGATGGCTGTTCCCAACCTAAAAGCGGCCAATCAGAGTCTGATCTCGGCACGCCGAAAGCTGCCTCAAAATGGAGGCTTTCAGAGATGTCAAAAGAACGTTGATCGGGTAACTGGGACAGATGATGCGTGCAATCACTGGGCTCGCGGCCGCCTATATTGTCGTTCTCGCCTTTGTCATGTTTCAGCTGTGCGGCGTGGGCTCGCGCGCCAGCGGCATAGCCTTTGGAGAGGCATTGTTCGCCTCGCCGGTAATCATCGCCTACATTGTGGCACTTTCTATAAAAAGCGCAGAAGACCGCCGAGTGATGCTCGTGTTCGAGGTGATGTTTTCCGTTTTTTCGGCGATCATATTTTGGTCGACGTTCGCCAGAGAAGGCGATGCGCAGTACCAACTGGCTCTATTCATAATCCCGTCGATTGGACTGCCCGGCGTTGTGATTGCTGGAATGATTGCGATGTTCGGTCACAAAGAGAAGCGACGCCTTGACAAGGGCAGATCCTGACCGGAGCGTTCGTCAGCTTAAATACACGCTCTCTCTATCCAAGCCGCCATCAGCTAACCACCCAATTGCAGCCAACCAGTTCAGAACCTCAGCGCGGATAATCGCGCCATAGCCATTCGAGCGCGTCCGGCAGTGTTTGGGCGACGACGTTGCCGTCCACGTGGACCGCATCCTTTGCCCAGATGTAGCGATAGTCATAGCCCTTGGCCTTGAGCGCGGCGGCCATGCGGTCGTTAGCCATCGGCCAATTGTGGAAGGTCTCGGGCGGGTCCTGCCAGTGGAGGTCCTTGTCGCCGACCTCCATCCAGATGCGGATCGGTTTCTTGGGGCTCTCGGGGATCAGTTGGGCGTGATAATCCCACGCGCCTTCGGGCGTGGCGGGGTCGGCGGGGGAGGCCTGGTTCACGAAGGTGCCCGAGTAAGACAGGACCTTGTGATAATATTCGGGGTGATACCAGGCCATCGACAGCGCCGCCGCTGCGCCCGAGCTTCCGCCCATCGTCGCGCGGCCATCCGGATTGTGGGTGAAATGGACGCCGTAGAGCTGCGTCACGCGGGGCAGGACCTCGGTCTCGACGAATTCGGCGTAGCGGCCGGACATCGTGTCATATTCGAGGCCGCGCTCGGAGCCCTGCGCGTCGCCGCCGCCCGACTGGATCATGACCGCGATCATCTTCGGTACGCGGTGCTGTGCGATCAGCGTATCGAGCGCCGCCGCAATGCGCGCGGCATAATCGCGACCGTCCTGCACCACCAGCAAGGGTGCCTCGGTGCCCGGTTTGTAGCCGGTGGGGATGTAGACGAAGACCTCGCGCCGCCATGGCGCAGCCTCGCTGGTCTGGTCGAGCGGTGCCGCCAGGCGATTGCCGTAGGCGTCGCGGCGCTGGGTGACGGCATTGTCGAGCTGGCGGATGCCGGGATAGATGTGGCTCTGGGCCGACGTCATGATGAAGCTCTGCAGCCGCCCCCTGGGCTGGCCGGCCTGCGCCGTCATTTCAGGCGCGTCGCGATAGGGCGGCGCGATGCGCATCTCGTCGGCGAGCGCGGTGCCCGTGCCGAGCAGGAGCGCGGGGATCAGGAGCCGGTATTTCATGCATCTCTCCACCTGTTGGAGAGGCTGTGCCACATTCGGGGGATGGCGGGCCAGAAGACTATGGTCGCGGTCCGCTCAGGAACGGGCAGCGAGCGATTCCGTTGATGCGGCAATGAAGGCCGCGATCCTCCTTGTTCTGACGTGCTTGGGCGCATGTTCGTCGGGAGGTCAGGCGGATCTGCCAGCGATCAAGGAGATGAGGAGCGCCGCCGCCGAGTGGGCGCTGGTAAATCGCGAGGCGGCACGCGGGCGGTTGACGGCGCCATATGCAGCCGGGATGCGCAAGGCGGCGCGCGAGGAGATCGCGGCGCAGGCGCGCGCTCTCTCGGCGGGATCGCCGGCCGCGCCGGTCGCCTCTGCGCTGTTGGCGCTGCCGGACGATGCCGCGCCCGATCCGATCGCTCGGCAGGTGACTAGGCTCAAGCAGATTGAGGCCGCGCTTGAACCTGCTTGAACTCACGCTCGGCATCATGACCGCAGTCGGCGGCTTCGTCGATATCAGCGAGCTGGTGTTCGCCGCCCAGGCCGGGTCGAGCTACGGCTATGCGCTGATCTGGGTGTTCGCTTTGTCGACGATCGGCATCATGGTGCTGGGCGAGATGAGCGGTCGTGTCGCCGCGGTCGCCAAGCAGCCGGTGTTCAACCTGATCCGACACCGGTTGGGGTTGAAGCTGGGGCTGGTAACGCTGATCGCGTCGCTGATCAGCAACCTGATCACCTGCGCGGCCGAGATTGGCGGGACCGCGATCATCCTTCACCTTCTGACCGGCGCTCCGATGATGCTGATGGCGGTGGCGATGATGGTTGTATTGATCGGGACGATCTGGATCCTGCCGTTCAAATGGATCGAACGCGCTTATGGGCTGCTCGGCCTGTTCATGATCGTGTTCGCGGTCGCGCTGATCAAGGCCGATCCGCCGTGGGCGCGGATCGCGGCGGGGTTCGTGCCGCAAATCCCATCGGGCCTGCCGAGCGGGGAGTTGATCCGCTTCGCCTATTTCGGGGTGGCGATCATCAGCGCGGTCATGTTCCCCTATGAGGTCTATTTCTACTCGTCGGGCGGGATCGAGGAGGAATGGGGACCCAAGGATCTGTCGATCAACCGCCTCACCTGTATCGTCGGCTTCGGGCTGGGGTCGCTGCTTGCCATTTCGATCCTGTCCAGCTCCGCCGCCTTGTTCGCGCCGCTGCATGTCGACCCGCAGCTGCCCGGCTCCGCCGTGCTGGAGGCAGAGCTGCCGATGGGGCGCGTTGGGCTTTTGCTGGCGCTGCTGGGCGTCCTGTTCGCGGTTGCGGGGGCGGCGATCGAAACGTGCCTCGCCAATGCCTATAGCGTCGCGCAATTCTTCGGCTGGGAATGGGGGCGGCACAAGAAGCCCTGGAAGACGCCACGCTTCACGCTGACCTGGATCGCGCTGTTCCTGCTCGCGCTCGCGATCGTGCTGACCGGGATCGATGTGATGAAACTGGTCGAATTCGCAGTTCTGTTCTCCGTGCTGGTGCTGCCGCTGACTTATTTGCCGCTGCTGCTGCTCGCGTCGGATCGCCATTTCATGCGCGAGCACCGCAATGGCGCGCTCGCGAACGGTCTCGGCTGGCTCTATTTCGCGGTGATCGTCGCGGCGGCGGTGGCGGCGGTGCCGTTGTTCCTGCTCACCTCGGGAGGGCAGGGATGAACCCGCGCGGCCGGATCCAGCTCGTGGGAGGGCTGCTCGACCTGCCGATCATCGACAAGGATGGGCGGTATTGCGGGATCGTCGACGACATGGAGCTGGAGGAGGCGGAGGGCACCTTGCGCGTGAAAGGGCTGTTGGTGGGGCCGGGCGCCTATCGCGGGCGGCTTCCGGGCTGGGCCTTCCATCTAATCCGCTGGGTCGCGGGCGCGCGGATGGCGCGGGTGCCGTGGGACGCGATCGAGAGTATTGGCGGCGCGGTGGTGCTCAAGGTCGCGGCCGAGACATGCGGACTGCACCGCGCCGAAGACAAAGCGCGGCGGCTGATTCCGCACAGGGGCGCGATGTGAGGCGGCTCAGCGCCTTGATCGGCTTGCCGGTGCGCGATGCCGCCGGCCGCACGCTGGGCCGGCTGCACGAGATACGGGCGGTCGACGGCAGGATAAGCGAGCTGGTCTATGGACCGGCCGGCCTGTTCGAGCGCCTCACCGGCCGCGCGCAGCCGACGACTTTGCCCTGGTCACGCGTGAAGCGGGTCCACGCAAAGGCGATCGAGCTGAACTAGCGCGAAGCAGCGAGCCAGGTGAGCATATCGTGGCGTGCCTAACAATTGCTGTGGAAACAGTTTGCGCCTTCGAGATGATGAGGTCGTCCGCGAGGCGGGAGATCGACCGCTTCGCGTCGAACGGTGGGGAGGGTGAGGTGACCAATTCGGGGCAGGCCGGCGGCAAAGTCGCGGCCAAGAACAAGGGCTATACGGTCGACTATTTTGCGCAGAAGCATCGCATCTCGCTGCCGATCGCCCGAGCGCTGATCGAACAGTTCGGCGACGATCGGGAAGCGCTCAACGAGGCGGCGAAGCATATTCGCAAAGTTTGACCGCCGGCAGATCGCGGCGGAAGCGGCCTTCCTTGTCCCGAAGGCCCGCCGATCATAGCGATCGGCGGGTTCCCCCCAAGGTTTTGCGTCGAAACGCTCTTCAGGCAAACAGCGTCCTGATCTGAGCGCGGCGGCGGAGGCTTCCACCCACCATGCCAAATCCCGCCAGCATCAACGCCCAGCTGGCCGGCTCCGGCACGCCCGGATTGCCCGGCTTGTCGGATCCGAACGTGATATTGTCATATGCGGTCTGATTGGCGGTGCCGCCGAAATCGATCGACATTGCGGTGCCGTCGAAACTCACGCCCGCCGCGGTCCAATTGCAGAAACCGCCGGTCGGATCGCCTGTGCACCCATCGCTGAACTGAGCCGAGACCGTGATCTGACCCAATAAAACGCCGGTGGCGTTGAGGCCGGACCAGACATTAACGGTCGCATCGGTGGACGATGTGTAATAAAATGAGAAGCCGGTCTTGAATCCGGCCGCATAATTCAGCGTGGCGGAATTGCTGTCCAGGAAGAACAGCGCCGTGTTGGGCGACGGTTCATTCGCGATATTTCCGCTTCCGCCGGCGTCGGAGTCGATGACCCCCAGAGATGTGCTGCTGAAGCTGACCCCGTAATTGGTTCCGCTGTTCCCCAGGCTGTCCGTGCCGCCATTGTAGAAATCGTTGACAGCGGCCTCATCCCCAACACCCTCGAACGTCAGCGTTATCGGACCCGCCGTCGCGGACGCCGAGACAAGGCTAATCACGCCGCACAGAGCGGCAATCTTGAGGCTCTTCATCGTTTCATCCCCATTCAAAGACGCCGCGCGACAAGCACGGTGAACAACCCGTTAACCTCGCGGAATGCGGACAGCCGATCAAATGACAGGAAGTTGCGGTTTTTGCCGATCCGCTGGGATGATTTGCATTTTTTTGGGTGCGCCCACGAAAATTGGCGTTCGCCCAACATTTGGTGGGGAGTGTTTTACCCGTCAGACTAGTAGTGCTGTAATGCAGACGGCGGGGAATTCTCCACCGCCGGAGCTCTGGGCTGGAATTGTGCGATCGGCGCAAGGCAATGATGGGCCTGGCGGGCCTTTCGACCAACAAGATGGTGGAGGCAAGCCTGCGCGCCCACTTCCCGAAGGCCGCGATCGTGCCGGCATAGCTATTCTAGCCTGTCCAAGGTGCGGTGTTCCGATGGAGGCGCATTACACCCGTGGCGCGCTGGTCGCCTGTTCCACGCCGCCGCGCATCTATTATCGCGGGGAGCATCTCCCGCTGTCGCCGATGCAGGCGCGAATCATGTTCATGCTGGTTCAGTTCGGCAGTGTATCGTTCGAAGATCTCGCGCGCCTGTCGAAGGTGAACAGCCTTAAGGGAATATTCGTGGCGACCACCGCTTTGCGGAGGCGGCTTCCCGTCGGCATTTACATCATCACGCGGCGCCGGTGGGGCTATATACTCGGGCAACCGCAATGAGCACGATGCCGCGCGGCAATCCTGACCTCTCGCAGGTCGCCTTCGCCTGACGATATTTTGACCAAAAGCGCCGGCCCCGACCGTAGAAGGACGCGGGCAGGGGTGGTCATCAAAAAGCGACTTATCCGCGGGCTGAACAGGTCGGACGCGCCTCGCCGCCGTTGGGGGTAGCGGCGAGGCACTTCCGGGCGAGATGCCAGGGGTATCGATCGCCAGGCGCCCGTATCATAGCGCGTCCTTCAGGCGCTCTCCGCAACAAATGAGGCGTGGCAGCGACGGTTTTTCTCACAAAAACGGGCTTTCGCGTCGCACGATCGTTCGAAGATGGACGGGCAGATCAAGGCGGGTGCCGCCGGAGAAACGCGACCGAAATGGAAAGGCGCGAGCGCTCAGCCTGCGGCGGCGGTCATCCAATCGCACCGCTCCGGCTCGCGAGGCCCCTCGTGCGGCGACATGTCGGCGACTTGGGCCAGGCCGGCCACGTCGAGGATCTTTACGATGCCACCGTGCAAGTCGATCAGGCCGCTGGCCTTTAGCTGGCGCATCACGCGATTGATGTGAACCACGCTCAGTCCTAGGGCGCTGCCCAGCATCTCCTGCGTGAGCGGCATGACGAATGAGCCAGCGCTGACATATCCGATCACGCGGCAGCGTTGATACAGCTCGAGCAGGAAGCCTGCGACCCGTTGCACCGCGGGCTGCGATCCCAGCCTCATCATGTGATCGAGCAAACGCCTTTCCTCGCAAAATCGCAGCAGGGAAATCCCGCGGGCGATGCCGGGATATTCATCCGGATGTTCCTCGACCGCGCGGAAAAGGGCCGCGACGTTCATTGTCCGGACGTTGGTGATTGCCACGATCTCGACAAGATCAAGCGCACGCTGATTCACCCAACCACCGATGAGGTCGCCCGGCAGAAGTATCGCCAGCAGCTGCCGCCGGCCGTTGGCCATGATCCGCTCGCGGCAAGCCCAGCCCGAGATGATGAGCTTGGGGCGTTGTTGTTGATCGTCGGTGCCGGATATCTCGGAGCCTGCCATGTAGCATTTGAAATGCTGCTGGGAGTTGAGAATCAGGGCGCGTTCATGATCTGCAAGAGAACTCGACGCGCCAAGCCTGCGAGTAAGCAAGTCGATGGAAAAGAGCGCTTTTGGCAGTTCGAGCTGCATAAGTCTCTGCCCCCGGGAGTACTAAAAACAGCGAATTCTCGGTATAGTTTACCAACGATTCTCGGTTATATCTTGCTGTTTTCTGTCGTTCCTATACTGATTGTTATATTATGACTAAGCTACTATAACGTTCATATTTGGTGTTTAAGCAACTTTAATGACATAAATTACTGAAATCGATTTAGATTTAACAATGTTGCTCAACTTAGAAATATCAAATGATAGGTCGGTGCGTCTTTTGATCCGGACTGTAACCGGTTTCGCACCGAGAATGATCCGCTTTGTGGCAGCTGAGCTACCATCGCGCCGTAGCCGAAACCGCGGAGATTTGATGATGCGCCTATCCCACGACGGGCCACGATTCATCCCAAGTGGCGCAACCTGGCTAAGCGCTCGTCGTATAATCGACACGAGCAAGGCAACCGACGCAGCCAAATATCATGTGGCATTGCGGCACCGCGTCATGAGGCGATGAGCGAAGTGATCGGGCCGGAGCCCCCGGCCCGGTCGCAGTCGCGTTCGCGGTCGCAAAAAAAGCGCCGTCCCCTATTCATTTGATGGGGCGGAAGCGGCCAATGCCACCAAGAAAAATGACATGTCGCAAGAACAATCATCATGCTCGTGACGAGCGGGGCTCCACCACAGATGCCGATCCGTCTGCCGGATGCGGAGGCAATCCGCCGGCAGATCGCCGACGCGGCAGCGGCATTCCGGGGAGAACCCGCGGATCGCTATTTGGATATTCTTGGCAGCGTCGAGCCTACCTGGCCGTCAACCGCGCAGGAATCGCCCTGGCGGCTCAGCGGCTACCTTGGTGCCTACGAGGAAAGCCTCGCGATCGAGAGGGCGATCACTGAAGTGATGCGACGCAGCCCGTTAATGCGCGTGCGTTGACGATTAGACCCAGCCGGGCGCGATTTCAGCCCGCCAGATTTTCCGCCATCTCGGCCAGCTCGAGCCAGCGCATTTCCGCTGCCTCGCGATCGGCGCGCGCCTTGTCGATCGCCTTCATCAGCTGGTCGAACTTCCTGGGGTCGCGCACATAAAGGTCGGGGTCGGCCAGGGCGGCTTCATCGCGGGCGATAGCGGCTTCCAGCTTCTCGATCTCGGCGGGCAAAAGATCGAGGTCGCGCTGGTCCTTGTAGCTGAGCTTGGCGCGCGCCTTGGGCGGGGCGGCGGGTTCGGCTTTGGCGGCCATGGCGGGCGAGCCGCGCAGCTCGGGCCTGGGACCGCGCTGTTTTACCCAGTCGGCATAGCCGCCGGCGACGACATCGACCTTGCCTGATCCGTCGAGGCCGAGGGTCACGGTCACGGTGCGGTCGAGGAAGTCGCGGTCGTGGCTGACGATCAGGACGGTGCCGTCATAATCGGCGATCACTTCCTGCAACAAATCGAGGGTTTCGAGATCGAGATCGTTGGTCGGCTCGTCGAGCACCAGCAGGTTGGAGGGCCGCGCGAATTCGCGGGCGAGCAGCAGGCGCGAGCGCTCGCCGCCGGACAAAGTGCCGATCCGCGCGTCGACCATGTTGGGGTCGAACAGGAATTCCTTGAGATAGCCGGCGATATGCTTGCGGACGCCAAGCACGTCGATCCATTCGCCGCCATCGGCGAGGATGTCGCGCACGCGTTTGTCCGGCTCCATCAGTTTGCGCTGCTGGTCGATGATCACGCCGTCCAACGTCTTGGCGAGCTTGACCTTGCCCTCGTCGGGTTCGAGCTCGCTGGTCAGCAGCTTGAGCAAGGTGGTCTTGCCGGCGCCGTTGGAGCCGACCACCCCGATCCTGTCGCCGCGCGTCACCCTGAAAGTGAAGTCGCGGATGATCGTGCGGTCCCCGAACCTCTTGGTGACGTGCTCCGCGTCGATCACCACCTTGGTGCGGGTGTCGTTGCTTGCGGTGGCGAGCCTGGCGGCGCCTTGGGGGGCTATCATTGCGGCGCGTTGCGCACGCATCTCGAGCAATTTGGCTTTGCGCCCTTCGTTGCGGGCGCGTCGCGCGGTGACGCCGCGTAACAGCCAATGCTCCTCGATCTTGAGCTTGGCGTCGAGCCGCTCGGCATTGCGCGCTTCCTCGGCATAGACCTGCTCGGTCCAGGCCTCGAACCCGCCAAAGCCGATTTCGGCACGACGCATCGCGCCGCGATCGAGCCACAAGGTGCTTTTGGTAAGCCGCGTGAGGAAGGTCCGGTCGTGGCTGATCACGACGAACGCGCCCCTGAACCGGCTGAGCCAATCCTCCAGCCAATCGATTGCAGCGAGGTCGAGATGGTTGGTCGGCTCGTCGAGGAACAGCACGTTCGGGTCCTGCGCGAGCGCGCGTGCGATCGCGGCGCGCCGTCGCTCGCCTCCGCTGGCGGTCGCGGCCTCGCGGCCGAGATCGATACCGAGCTGATCGGCAATCGCCTCCACCTCATGCGTTGCGGGCGCATCGTCGCCGGCCAGCGCCCAATCGCGCAACGTGGCATAGCCGTCCACCTGGGGATCCTGCTCCAGCAGCACGGTCCTGGTGCCGGGCACGATTGTGCGCCGGCCCTCGTCCGCATCGATCCTGCCCGCGAGCAATTTGAGCAAGGTCGTCTTGCCCGCGCCATTGCGCCCGATCAGCGCAAGCCGATCGCGCGGCATCAGGTGCAGGTCGATATGGCGGAACAGCCAGCCGGAGCCCTGGACGACCCCCAAATCTTCAAATGCAAGGATAGGTGCAGCCATGACCGATACGCGTAAGGGGAGGGATGCGGCGGCGGACCATATGGACGCGCGCCACATTCACTGCCTATTCAAGCGCCGAAGTCCATGCAACAGCCCATGCTGATGAAGATTTTCGTTGCGGCCTGTATTGCCGGTATCACTTTCGCGCACGCCGCCGATGCCCGGCGGGTGCGCGACCAGGATCGCGCCTTCGCCGCGCGCCAGGCAGGGCAGATCATGCCGCTGCATCAAATCGAGGCTCTGATCGTGCCGCGTATGCCTGGGTGCGACTATTTGGGGCCTGAATTTGATGCAAATTCAGGCGTTTATAGGCTAAAGTTCATGCGCGGCGGTACAGTGATCTTCGTCGATGTCGATGCGCGCAACGGGCAGATTATCCGCCGCTCGGGCGAATAAGCATCCTTGCGGCGGCTCCAACTCGCGACATATTCGTTACGCTGGCGACCACGTCACCGTGCAGGTGACCGGACATGGAGATGTGAATGCGCGTGCTGATCGTGGAAGACGAGCCCAATCTGGGGCGCCAGCTCCGGGCGACGCTCGAGGGCGCGGGCTATGCGATCGACCTCGCCACCGATGGCGAGGACGGGCATTATCTTGGCGCGACCGAGAATTATGATGCGGTGGTGCTCGACCTCGGTCTCCCCGAGGTTGACGGGCTGACCGTGCTCGACCGCTGGCGCAAGGAGGGCCGCGTGATGCCGGTGCTGGTGCTGACGGCGCGGGACAGCTGGTCCGACAAGGTTGCCGGCCTGGACGCCGGCGCGGACGATTATCTCGCCAAGCCGTTCCAGACCGAGGAATTGATCGCGCGGCTACGTGCGCTGATCCGCCGCGCATCGGGCAACAGCTCGTCCGAGCTGATCGCGGGCGATATCCGGCTCGATACGCGATCGGGCAAGGTCACCAAGGACGGCGAGCCGGTGAAGCTGACCGCCCAGGAATATAAATTGCTGTCCTATCTGATGCACCACAAGGGCAAGGTGGTGAGCCGGACTGAATTGATCGAGCATATTTACGATCAGGATTTCGACCGCGACTCCAACACGATCGAAGTGTTCGTCACCCGCATTCGCAAGAAACTGGGCGCCGACGTGATCACCACCATCCGGGGGCTTGGTTACAGCCTCGAGGAACCTGCCTGACATGGACAAGCCAGCGCTGAAGCGCTGGCTCGAGCTGCCGGCAAATTGGTGGAGGCTGCTCCTTGGCCGCCCCCTGCATATATCGGCGGTGGAGGGCGGGCGGCCTCACGTAACGCGCGAGACGACAGGATCGCTCACGCGCCGCATGCTCGGCATCGCGGCGCTGTGGATCGGCTTGCTGCTTGCAGGCGGTGGGCTTGCATTGGTCCGCGTACTCGACGGGGCAATCACCAACAATTTCGATTCCCAGCTCAAATATGAGCTGCAGGCGATGATTTCCTCCGCCGAGCTCGACGAAGAAGGCGAGATACGTTTCAGCCGGCCGCTCGGCGACCAGCGTTTCCTCGAGCCTAATTCAGGTCTTTATTGGCAGGTATCCGCCCCCGGCCACGAGCCCTTTCCATCGCAATCCTTGTGGGACCGCCGTTTGCAGGCCCAGGAAGGCCATCACGACGAACGCGTGCACATTTACGACAGCAGCGAGTTCGGCGCAGACGAGGGCCTGCGCGTCATGGAACGCGATGTTCGCCTGCCCGGATCGAATGTCACCTGGCGCTTTCAGGTGGCGCAGGACAGCAGCGGTCTCGAAGAGCAGAAAGCGGTGCTGCGCAAGACACTGGTCCGCTCCTTCGCGATCCTTGGCTTCGGCCTGATCATCATGTCCGCGCTGCAAGCGACCTTCGGCCTGTGGCCGCTGCGCAAGGTGCGTCGCCAGATTGCGGCGGTGCGGGCAGGGCGCAAGGCGCGCGTCGACACGCGGCTGCCGGTCGAGATCGCGCCGATGGTCGAGGAATTGAACGACCTGCTCGCGCATAACGAGCGTCAGGCCGAGGAGGCGCGAACCCACGCGGGCAACCTCGCGCATGCGCTCAAGACGCCCTTGACCGTGATCATGAACGAGGCGAGCGCGAACAGCCCCGAATTGTGCAAGACCGTGATCCGCGAGGCGACGACGATGCGTCGTCAGGTCGACCATCATCTCGCCCGGGCGCGCGCGGTCGGGCGGCGCGCGGCGGGGCAAAGCGTGTCGCCGGTCTGGCCGAGCCTGGAATCGGTCGAGCGCGCGGTCAGCCGGCTTTACTCCACGACGACGATCGATCTTGCCGGCGATCGCACGGCGCGCGTCCATGTCGAGCGGCAGGACCTGGACGAGTTGCTGGGTAACCTGATCGAGAACGCCGCCAAATATGGCGGCGGTCGCGTGTTCGTGACGGTCGAGAGCGGCCCGCAATATATCGAAGTGCAGGTCGAGGACGACGGCGCGGGTATTCCGGAGGCCCAGCGCGGATCGATCTTCGAGCGCGGAGCGCGGCTGGATACCGAGAAGCCGGGCACGGGCCTCGGCCTCGCTATCGTGCGGGACGTCGCGCAAATCTATGGCGGATCGGTGATACTCGACGAGAGCGAGGATCTGGGCGGGCTGCTCGTTCGGCTGCGGTTGCCGGCCGTAAAATAGGCCGGCACTGGACCTTAATTGGGACGGAGGGTCCGCACCAAGGCAACGCCGCTCCGCGCCACCGGTACGACCAGCCCGTTACTCAACACCAGTCGCCAGTTACGCCCGTCTTGCTCGACCGCGCGGATCGCGTCGCGTGCGACCCACCAGCTGCGATGCACGCGCAGCCCGTCGGCGCGGCCGTGGCGCGCGATCGCATTGCCCATCGGCATCAATTCGATCGTCGATCCGCCCGGGCGATGGATGCGGACATAATGATCCTCCATCTGCAGGCAGAGCACGTCGCTCGCCACCGGCAGCGAGACGGTGATGCCCAGGCTGCGCGCGCGCCGAACCTGTTCGAACATCGTCCAGCCGGCGACGATGAAGGCCTCGACCAGCAAGGTGCGGATATACCAGTCGGCAGCCGACATCTTGCCGACCTCCTTGGGCCAGGCCCAGGCGCTGAATAGAGCCGCCACGCCCGCGATCGGGATCGCGGTCAGCGCAACCGCCAGCGCCGCTGCGGCGCCGAGCGGCAGGCCAAGCCTGCGTCCGAACCGGATCATGCCAGGAAGCAATCCCGCGGCGAGCCCGGTGCCGATCACGATCATGCCGGTCCAGTCGAACAGGCAGATCAGCAGATCGCCGCTCAGGAAGCCAATCAGCCCGATCGTCCCGCCGGCGGCCGCTGCGAACAGCAACAGCCGCATCCACCAGCCAATCTGGCCGAGATCGGGTTCCCAGCTTTCGGGTGCCTGCGTCGCCACGATACCAATTCCCGAACCCGTTCGCCATTTCGCGAATGACCGCTTGGCGGCCGCCGTTCGCCCTTTTCAAGTCCGCCATATCACGCCGGTAAATCGCACGGAAGGAGAGGGCATGGACCAGGAAATGACGATCGGACGGCGCCAGTTGGGCGGCTTGCTGGCGCTTGGCGCATTGGCGTTGGCGACCGCGTCGAAGGCTGCCGAAGGCAGGACGGTTGCCCCGACGGGCGATATCCACGATTTCGATTATCAGGTCGGGACCTGGGATGCGGTCCAGCGCAAGCTGAAGAAGCGCTGGACGGCCAATCCCGAATGGGAGGAGTTCCCGAGCCGGTCGACCTATGTCCAATATCTGGGCGGTGCGGTCAGCGTCGATCAGACCGATTTCCCGACCATGGGCTCCGCCGGTCTGACCGTGCGCGTGTTCGATGCCGCGCACCGGCAATGGCTGATCTATTGGGTCACCAGCAAGTCGCCGGAAATGGGGACGCCGGTGGTCGGCGGCTATCAGGGCAATCGCGGAATCTTCTACGGCAATGATGTGGAGGATGACGGCCGCCCGATCAAAGTCCGCTTCATCCGCACCAAAAGCCCGCCGGACAAGGAAAGGTGGGAGCAGGCTTTCTCGCTCGACAATGGGCAGACCTGGGAAACCAATTGGACCGCGGACTTCACGCGTGTCAAAGCCTGAGGGGAATTTTATGCGCGAAGACAGGCAGGGATGGCGGCGCGGGCTGGGTGGAATGATCAGGGTCGGCGTGCTCGCGTTGTCCCTGGCCTTCGGTACGGCGGTCGCCGAACCCGTGGTTCAGCATGATGGGGCCCATGATTTCGACTTCCTGATCGGCGATTGGAAGGCCCATGTCCGGCGCCTTCCCGAGCGGCTGGTCGGCTCGACCGAATGGGTCGAATATGACGGCATCTCCAATCACAAGAAATTGTTCGGCAGCAACGCCAATCTCGAGGAGTTCGAGGTCGATAGCCCGGCCAAGCATCTGCACATCAAGGCGCAGACGCTGCGCCTCTACAATCCGGTCTCGCATCAATGGTCGATCTTCCTGGTGGATGTCGACAATGGCACGCTCGGCCTGCCGCCGGTGGTCGGCCAGTTTACCGGCCGCCGCGGGGAATTCTTCGATCAGGAGGATTATAAGGGGCGGGCAATCCTGGTCCGCTACGTGTGGCTCGACATATCGCCCCACGCAGCCCGCATGGAGCAGTCCTTCTCCGCCGACGGCGGCAAGAATTGGGAGGTGAACTGGATCTGCGAATTGTCGCGCTAGAAGGTTCGGCCGTCATCGCTCTTTTCTGTTGAACTGCGCATCGGTTCCGATCAGCTAAGCCGAGTTCACGCGGCTTGGAGCGGACGATGCGCTACGACATTTCCGGAACGGTGATGCAGACGGTCTCGATCGACCTCGATCGCGGCGAGCGCATCGTCAGCCAGACACACCAGATGGCGTGGATGAGCGACGGTATCGCGATGGACACGCACACTGGCGGCGGGCTGTTCGCTGGCCTCAAGCGCGCGATGAGCGGCGGCAGCCTGTTCATCACCGAATATATTGCCGAGGCGCCCGGCCACGTCGCCTTCGCACCGCGCTTTCCGGGCACGATCATGCCCGTCCAGTTGCGGCCCGGTCAGTCTTTGATCTGCCGCAAGGAGACGTTCCTGTGCGCCGAATATTCGGTGACGCTCGACATCGCGCTCCAGCAGCGGCTGGGCGCCGGCTTTTTTGCGGGCGAGGGCTTCATTCTGCAGCGCGTGACTGGGCCGGGCACGGTGTTCCTCGATCTGTCGGGCGAGGTGGTCGAAAAGACGCTGAGCCCAGGCGAGCGGTTGCGGGTTCATGCCGGACATATCGGCGTGCAGGAGCCGACGGTCGAGACGGATATCCAGATGGTACGCGGCTTCCGTAACGTGCTGTTCGGCGGCGAAGGGCTGTTCCTGGCGACGCTGACCGGGCCGGGCAAGGTCTGGTTGCAGTCGATGCCGATCCTCAATCTGGCCGAAGAGGTGGCGCGCCATTTGCCGGGCAACGAGGAGGCGCGGGGCAGCGGTCTTGGCGCCGCGCTCGGCGGCGGGGCGGCGGGCGCGGCGATCGGCGGCATTCTCGGCGGCATCCTGGGTAACGAGTGACGGAGGCCGGCAGCTTCGCGATCGGCGACTTCCGGGTCGATCCTGCCCGTAACGTGATGGCCGGCCCCGATGGCGAAGTGCTGATCGAGCCGAAGATCATGGACGTGCTCTGCCTGCTCGCCGCGCATCGAGGCGAGGTGCTGTCGCGCGAGACGATCATCGACACGGTCTGGGGCCGTTCCTTCGGCGCCGACGAAAGCCTGACGCGCGCCGTATCGCGATTGCGTAAACTATTCGGCGACGCACGCACCCCGGCGCAAGTGATCGAGACCATTTCGAAGCGCGGCTATCGGCTGATCGCGCCTGTTTCATACGAAACAGGCATGCCGAATGTGAGCCCGGCTGCCCGGCAGCGGCCGCGCCGCCGTTGGTTGATGATTGGCCTGGTAGCGCTGGTCGCGATCGCGGTTGGCGGCATCGCATATTTCATGCTGCCTGCCGGCCAGGCGCGCGCCGCGGATGGCGTGAGCGTGTCGATCCGGCGGTTTGACGCGCTCGGGCCGAATGGTGGCCTCGTTGCGCGTTCGCTGTCGGACCAGGCCGCCGTCGCGCTGTCGCGGGCAAGCCTGCTTCACATCGTCAAAGGCGGAGAGGGGAGCCGCCACGAACCGGTGAGTTATATCGTGCGCGGCAGCGTCCAACCACTGGGCCCTGGGATCCGAGTGACCGTTGAGGTTGCCGACTCCCTCAGCGGCGAGAGCCTGTGGGCCGGCAATTTCGACCGCCCGCGCGCGCTCGATGCTGCGGGTGAGGACGAACTGGTCGGCGCGATTACGGGCGAACTTGATAACCGGCTGCTCGGCTTTGCGAAGACCGCGATCAGACGCAAGCCGCTGCTTGCGCTGCGGCCATGGGAGCTGACCCTTCTCGCCACCTGGGTGCCGGGCAGCGATGAGGTGTTTTTGCATCCGCACACCAAGGATGCGACGTGGCCGCAACGGCGCGCGCTGGCGCTCGATCGCAATTATGCGCCGGCCCATGCGTCCCTGGCGCAGGCGCTTGGCTATTATGCCTTGTTCATGCGCGACGCGCCGGTGAGTGCCATGCGGCGCGAGGCTGCCGAGCATGCGCGGCTGGCCCGGGCGCTTGCGCCTTATGATGCGGGCGTGCTGTACGAACTGGCCAGTTATTACCGGATGATCGGCGACCGTGCCGCGGCGGAGGCCGCGCTGGAGCGCGTGCTGGCGATCCAGCCCGACCATCCGGTGGCGCGGCTGGACCTCGCATTCGTTCGCGGCCTGTGCGCGCCGCGGGGCGCGGCCGCAGCCGCCGCGCTGCGCAACGCGCTTGGACAAATCTCGCCCGACAATCCCGTTCGCGCGGTCGCGCTTTCGCACCTCGCGGATGTCGAGCTCGGACTTGGCGATCCTGCGGCAGCGGCAGATGCGGCGGCCAGGTCGCACGATATCGTCCACCAGACGTGGTCCGGCATGACGCTGGCGGCCGCGCTCGTCGAGCAGGGCAAGTCGGCGGAGGCACTGCGCATATCGCGCGAAACCAAGGCGGAATGGCCCGGACTCGATTGGACGCGTTTCGCGGCGACCATGGCGCCCGCCTGGTGCCTTGGCGGGCCGGACCAGCCGCGCGTTGCTGCAGCTTTTCGTCGGCTCGGCGCGCTGGAAGCGAGCGCGCGCCAGCCGCATCCATAAAGACATCAGGAAAACATCAGCGCGTCTTCGGGACGCCGCACCGGACCTGCTCTAGCTGAGCGGCCTCATCTCACAGGACGAGGCAATGATGCGAAACAGGACAAGGATCGCGCTAAGCGTTGTGGCGCTGCTGGGCAGCGTGGCATCGGCGGTGACGCCCGAGGACACGGATCGGCTGGAATATCCGGCGAGTTTCTTCGCGGCATTCCATCCCAATAATGCGCTCGACATGGTGAAGCGCGTTCCGGGCTTCACCTTCCTGCCCGGCGATTCCAGCTTGCGCGGGATGGCCGAGGCTGCCGGCAACGTGGTCGTCGACGGCAAAAGAATCGCCGACAAGAACTTCACGCTCGACCAGGTGCTGGAGCGCATTCCAGCGGCGCAGATCGATCATGTCACGCTGATCCGTGGCGGCGCGCCGGGCATCGACATGCTGGGCCAGCCGGTGGTGGCGAATGTCGTGCGCAAGGCGGGTGCTGGATCGAGCGGCGCGCTGACGGTTTCCGACGGTGTCTATGCCGATGGGCGGATGGTCCCCGGCATAACGTTCGAGCGGTCGCACAGCGCCGGGCCGGGCCGACGGATTGCGTTCAGCGCTTCGCTGTCGCGCTATGTCGAAGCCAAGCTCGGCGACGGCGGTCGGCTGCGCACGGATGCGGCCGGCGCGCCGATCGAACAGGCGCGGATCGATGCGACGGCGGGCGGGACGACGGGGTTCGCGCAAGGAACGGTCGAGCTGCCCGGGCTGGGCGGGCATCTGCGCTTCAACGGCACGCTTACCTGGACGGACTATCACAAGCACCTCGTCGACCGCGTCTTCGCGCCGACCCCCAGCGTATCGACCGTGAACGAGGATCTGGGCGGTCTGGCGCATGGGCAGGCCGGGGCCGAACTGGGCGTGCATCTCGATCGTGCGTTCGGCGGCGACATCGACACCGAGACTAGTGCGCTGCTCCGACTGGGACGGAAGAGCTATCGATCCTCGCTGGACGCCCCGGGCGCCGCGACATTGTTCACCGAGCGCGAGCATAGCGGCGAGGCGGTGGTACGATCGAGGATGCGTTACACCGCGAGCAAAAGCCTGTCCGCCGCGCTGACGTTCGAGGGCGCCTATAATTGGCTCGGCACGAGTAGCGGTGTGGATTTCAATGGCACCGCCTTCACGCTGCCGAACGGCAAGGCGCATGTAACCGAGACGCGTGGTGATATCGGCGCCGAGGCGACTTGGCAGGCGAGCAAGTCTGTGACCATCGATGGCGGGGCGCATGTCGAGCTGTCGCAAATCCGCGCCGCAGCGGATAAGGACGAGCGGCGCTTTTATGCCTATCCGAAACCCTTCCTGCGCCTGACGCTGGCGCCAAGCGCGCGGCAGCAGGTGCGATTGCGCGTCGCGCGCGAGGTGGGACAGCTGGACTTCACCAACTTCGTCGCCGCGGCTTCGCTCGACAAAGGCTCGGTCGCCTCGGGCAATGCGGCGATCCGGCCCAACAGCGCGTGGGTCGCCGAAGCGGCGTATGAATGGCGCGCGGGAAAGGCCGCAGTCGCGCTAACCGCGCGCCATTCGTGGCTGAGCGATGTGATCGATCGGGTGCCGGTGCGTCAGTCTGGCGGCGGCGCCGTATTCGATGCACCGGGCAATATCGGGGGCGGGCACGAGGACGATGTGATCGGCGACGTCACGCTCCCGCTCGGATGGCTGGGGCTGCCGCATGCCGAACTCAAGCTTGCCGGCACGTGGCGTCATGCGCGCGTCACCGATCCGACGACCGGCCAGAGGCGGCGCATTTCCAACCAAAAGCCGCTCGAGTTCAACGCCGACTTTCATCAGGATCTGCCGCGCTGGAAGGCCGCGTGGGGCGTGAAGCTCGACACGGGCTGGCGGACGTGGACCTATTTGTTCGACGAGGTCGACCGCAACCGCACGAGCGCGTCGCTGACGGTCTTTGGGGATTATGTGCCCAAGCCCAACCTGTCCTTCCATCTGGAAGCGGGCATGGTGCTGGGGCAGCATTATGGCCGCGTGATCGCCTTTTACGATGGGCTACGGGGCGGAGGGCCGCTCGCCTATCGCGACGATCGGCGGCTGCGGCTTGGCCCGTCGCTGTCGCTGCGCGTGCGCCGCGCCTTCTAGACTTCGCATCCTCATTGCGAGGAGCGCGGCGACGAAGCAGTCCAGCCTCGAGAGTGTTGGACTGGATTGCTTTCCCCGACTTCGCCGGTGTCGCAATGACGGCCTAATTGGCGCCCTTGGTTTCGACCGGACGGATCAATCCTTCCTGCGCGACACTCGCGATGTGGCGACCGTCGGCGGTGTGGAAGGTGCCCCGGGTCAGGCCGCGGCCGCCGCCCGCCCAGGGACTTTCCATGGTGAAAAGCAGCCATTGGTCGAAGGCGGGCGCCTGGTGGAGCCACACCGCATGGTCGAGGCTCGCCACCTGCAGCTTGCCGCTGAACAGGGGAATGCCGTGCGGCAGGACGGTGGTGGTGAGCAGGCCGAAGTCGCTGAGATAAGCGAGGATGGCGCCCCGCATCGCCGGATCGGCGGGCGCAGGACCGGCGAGACGGAACCACAGATAGGACGGGCCGGGCTGTGCAGCGGGCGCCAATTCGCCGAAGGGCGGGACAGGGCGGAATTCGAAGGCGCGGAAACGCTTGAGGAAATGCGCCATCAGTGGCGATCCGCCGCCGCTTTCGTCGCTTGGCTCCAGCGTTTCGGGCATGGGCACGTCGGGGAGGGGAACGCCATGCTCCAGCCCCGCTTCGGGACGCTGGAAAGAAGCGGTCATGTTGAGGATCGGGGTGTCGCCCTGGAGCGCGACGATCCGGCGCGTGGCGAAGCTGCGCCCGTCAAAGTCGCGCAGCACACGGTAATCAATAGGATGCTCTTCATCGCCGGGCCGCATGAAATAAGCGTGGAGCGAATGGGCTTGCTGGCGTTCCGCGACCGACCGGCTGGCCGCGACGAGCGCCTGGCCGATCACCTGACCGCCGAACACGCGCCCACGCCCGCGATGATAGCGCCCACCCCGCCACAGATCGGGCTCGGCCTGCTCGACGTCGAGCAATCGGATCAGGGCTGCGACTTCGTCTTCCACTCAACGCTCCGATAGTCGGCGATCAGCTCCTCGCAGATCGCGCGGGCGGGCCGTATCGCCTTGACCGCGCCGACGCCATGGCCTGCAGACCAGATCGTCTTCCAGGCGCGCGCTTCACCCTCCAGGTCGAGCGCACCGACATGGCCAGGCGCGTCGAGCAATCCGTTGGCGGCGAGGCTCGCTTTCATGAAATTGGCGTGGATGCCGGTGACCTTGTCGGTGTGGACGATGTCCGCGGCGCGTGCCTCGACCATCATCTGTTTCTGGTCGGACGAGGCTAGGCTCTCGGCGGCGGGGATGAAGTGGCTGCCGAAATAGCCATAGTCCGCGCCCATCAGTTCGGCCGCGGCGATATGGTGTCCGCGCGACAACGCGCCCGCCAGCACCAAAGCGCCGTCGAAGATGCCGCGAATCTCGTCGATCAGCGCGAACGGGCTGATCGTGCCGGCATGGCCGCCCGCGCCTGCTGCAACCGCGATCAGGCCGTCGGCCCCGGCCTTGGCGGCCTTCTCCGCATGGCGCGCGCTGATCACGTCGTGGAAGACGAGGCCGCCATAAGAGTGGACCGCATCGATCACCTCGCGGACTGTGCCGAGCGAGGTTATGACGAGCGGCACCTTGCGCTTCACGATGACGTCCAGATCGGCCTGGAGCCGGCTGTTGGTGCGGTGGACGATCAGGTTCACGCCATAAGGCGCGCTGTCGGCATCGAGCCGCGCCTCGATTTCGTCTAGCCAGGCGACGAAGCCGTCCGTGGTGCGCTGGTTGAGTGCGGGGAAGGTGCCGAGCAGGCCTGCCTTGCAGCATTCCACCACCAGATCGGGGCCCGAGATCAGGAACATCGGCGCCACGATCGCGGGGATGGCGAGGCGGCCGGTAAGCTGGCCAGGTATGGTCACCTCAGAAGGCGTCCTCATCGAGCGCCATCATCGACCCCTTGCCGGATTTGATCGCGAGGAAGCAGGCGGTTGCCTGCGGCAAGATGCGATCGAAGAAGAAGGAGGCAGTAGCGATCTTGGCCTTGTAGAAATCGGCTTCTTCGGTGGCTTCGGCCAGCTTTGCATTGGCGATCTGGACCGCGCGCGCGAAAGTGTAGCCCATTGCCACGAGGCCGAGCAGGCGGAGATAATCGGTCGCCGCAGCGCCCGCTTCCTCGGGGTCCCTGAGGCCCTTCTGTGCGATCGTTCCGGTCGAGAGCTGAAGCGCGCCGAAAGCCTGGGCGAGGCCAGGGATGATCGCCGCGAGGCTTTCATCCTCGGCATGGTCTTCGAGGAAGTTGGAGACTGGGTGGAAGAAGGAGCGCAGGTAACGGCCCATATGCGCGCCGAGCTTGCGGCCGACCAGGTCGAGCGCCTGGATGCCGTTGGTGCCTTCGTAGATCATCGCGATCCGGGCATCGCGCACATATTGCTCGACACCGCTTTCGCTGATGTAGCCGTGGCCACCATAGACCTGGACCGCAAGATTGGCGGATTCATAGCCCATGTCGGTGAAGAGCGCCTTCACGACCGGGGTCATGAGCGCGATGAAATCGCCCGCGCGCTGCTTCACCTCGGGGTCGGGCGAATGCTTTTCCGCGTCGAGCGCGCGGCCGACCCAGCCGCATACGGCGCGACAGCCTTCATTATAGGCGCGCATGGTCATCAGCATGCGGCGCACGTCAGGGTGGACGATGATCGGGTCGGCGGGCTTGTCGGGCGCCTTCACGCCTGAAAGGGAGCGGCCCTGGAGCCGGTCCTTGGCGTAATAGACCGCCGACTGGTACGCCGCCTCGCCGACGCCCAGGCCCTGGACGCCGACCGAAACACGTTCGGTGTTCATCATCCTGAACATGGCCTCCATGCCTTTGTGAGGCTTGCCGACCAGCCAGCCGGTCGACTCCTCGAACTGGAGCTGACAGGTCGCCGATCCCTTGAGGCCCATCTTGTGCTCGATCGCGGCGCAGTGGACGCCGTTGGAGGGGCCCACCGATCCATCCGCCTTGGGAAGATATTTGGGCACCAGGAACAGGCTGATCCCCTTGGTGCCGGGAGGCGCGTCAGGCAATTTGGCAAGGACCAGGTGGACGATATTGTCGGTCAGGTCGTGCTCGCCGCCCGAGATGAAGATCTTGGCGCCCGTGATCTTGTGGCTGCCGTCTGCCTGCGGTACCGCCTTGGTGCGCAGCATGCCGAGATCGGTGCCGCAATGCGCCTCGGTCAGACACATCGTGCCGGCCCATTCGCCTGACACCATCTTGGGAAGATAAAGCTGCTTCAGCTCGTCGGTGGCGAAGCCCTCGATCGCGGTAGTCGCGCCATGGACGAGGCCCGGATAGAGGCTGAAAGCGACATTGGCCGAGCAGATCATCTCCTCGGTCATCTTGCTGATCGTCTGGGGGACGCCCTGGCCGCCATATTCGGGATCGGAGGCAAGTGCGCACCAGCCGCCGTCCCGGAATTGGGCATAGGCTTCCTTGAATCCGTTAGGCGTACGGACGACGCCGTTCTCGAGGGTGCAGCCTTCGATATCGCCGGTGCGGTTGATAGGCAGCAGGATTTCCTGCGCGACGCGCGCGGCCTCTTCCAAGATCGCGTCGGTAAGGTCGGGCGTGAATTCGCTCAGCGCCTCCAGCCCGCCGAACCCATCATCCTGATGGAGTTCGTGCAACACGAACTTCATATCGCGCAGCGGCGCCTGATAGACCTGCATTTCCAACTCTCCTTCGGCGTCGCCCCAGCGGAAGCTGGGATCTCAGGAGGTAATTCCGTGACCTCCCGAGGCCCCAGCTTTCGCTGGGGCGACGGATTGTGTTCAGTTTCGCAACGGCTTGCCCGTCTCCAGCATATGCTCGACCCGCGCGATCGTGCGCACGTCGCGGACGCGCAGCATGAAGGCGTCGCGTTCCAGCTTGAGCATGTCTTGCTCGCTGACCGTGTCGACGAGATCGGCGCTGCCGCCGGTCAGCACGCCGGCGAGCGCGTCGGACACCACCATGTCATAGTCGGTCGCGAGGCCGCGCTTTCGAAAGCTTTGCGCCGCCATGTTGAGCCCGACATGACCGCTTTCGCCAGGCAGCCGGAATTCGGGAGGGGCAGGCGGCTGATAGCCGTCCACGAGCGCCAGCGCTTTGGCCTTGGCGTCGGCGAGCAGCCGGTCGCGGTTCATGGTAATGCCATCGTCGGGGCGCAGGAACATGAGCTCCTTCGCCTGCGCGGCGGATTTGGAGACGGTCGCGGTCGACACGGTCTCGAACACCTTGGCGACCGCGGGCATTGGGCCCTTCGGCATGAAGGGGGCGTCGCGCCAGCGCTGGATCATCTCGCCACAGCCGCCCCAGCCGGGGATCAGGCCGACGCCGCATTCGACCAGGCCCGTGTAAAGCTCGGCATGCGCCTGGATCGCATCGCAATGGAGCAGGATTTCGCAACCGCCGCCGAGCGCCATGCCGGCGGGTGCGCCGACTACGGGGAAGGGGGCGTATTTGAGCGCCTTATAGGCTTTCTGGCCGCCGGCCACGAGCTTCTCGACTTCGCTCCATGCCGCAATGTTGAGCGCGAACAACGCCAGGCCGAGGTTCGCGCCCGCCGAGAAATTGTTCCCGTCATTATAGACGACCAGCGCCTTGAAGCTCTTTTGCACCAAGGGGATCGCCTGGCCGATCAGCTTCATCACGTCGCCGTCGAGCGCGTTCATCTTGCCGGTGAATTCGAGGGTCGCGACGCCGTCGCCGACATCCCAGAGCGCGGCAGAGCCGCTCCTGAGCAAAGGCTGGCTGGCGAGCTTGATATCCTCAAGCCTGAGCACGCCTTCGGGGCGGACGATGTCGTGATAGGCTCCATCCAGGCCCAGATACTGGCGCTTGCCATTCTCGACCCGATAGAAAGCGCGGTCGCCCGCCAGCTTAAGCAGTTCGGGGACCGGCTTGCCTTCGGCTTCGAGCCGCCGGACGAGGTTGGCCGCGCCGATCTTGTCGATCATCTCGAACGGGCCCGACTTCCAATTATAGCCGAGCTTCATCGCGTCATCGATCGCGACCACGTCATCCGCCGCCTGAGGGATCAGGCTTGCGGCGTAGGACAAAGTGCCACCCAGGATCCCCCACGCATAGTCGCCGACCTCGCCTTCGGTCGCGATCAGCGCGTTCAGGTCACCCTTTGCGGCTGGGCCGGACGGACCGGTCGCCTTTTCCTTCTCGCGATATTCACCGGTAGCAAGATCAATAGCTTCGCGGCGTCTGTTCATGTCGGGATTGAGGCGATAGAAGCCGCCTTTGCCCTTCCGGCCGATCGAACCTTCGGCGATCATCTTCTCGATCAACGGGATGGACCGGGCGATTGCCTGATAGGCGTCATCCTTGGGCAGGGTCTCGGTCAGGCTTTTCTGGAGGTGCGGCATCAGGTCGATGCCGACCAGGTCCATCAGCCCGAAAATCCCAGTCTTGGGCACACCCATCGGCTTGCCCGCGATTGCGTCGGCTTCCTCAACCGTCAGCCCCAGGTCGAAGGCGGCGTTGAGCGCGAGCTGGATCCACAGCGTGCCGATGCGGTTGGCGATAAAGCCGGGCGTATCCTTAGCGTGGACGATGGTCTTGCCCATCGCGCGGTCGGCGAAAGCCTCGACCTTCGCGACTATGGCCGGGTCGGTGGCGCTGCCGGTCACAATCTCCAGCAGGCGCATGTAGCGCGGCGGGTTGAAGAAGTGCGTGATCAGGAAATCGCGCTTGAACGCATCGCTACGCCTTTCGACCAGTCTGTCGAGCGGGATGGTCGAGGTGTTGGAGGAGATGGCAGTGCCCGGGCGGCGCACCGCCTCCAGCTTTGCAAAGAGATCATGCTTGATGTCGAGCCGCTCGACCACCGCCTCGATGATCCAGTCGCATGTCGCCACCTTGGCGAGGTCGTCTTCGATATTGCCCGGCTCGATCAGCCCGGCCGCCTTGGTCGACATGAAGGGCGCCGGATCGGTTTTGAGCATCTTCGCGACCGCGCCCTCGGCGATCGCGTTGCGGTTGGTGGGATCGCGGACGATGTCGAGCAGCAACACTGGCACGCCGGCATTGGCGACCTGCGCGGCGATGCCCGCGCCCATCACGCCTGCGCCGATCACGCAGACTTTACGAATGGGATCGGTCATTCGGCGGCCTCCAGCACGGTGGCGATGCCCTGGCCGCCGCCAATGCATTGGGTGGCGAGCGCATATTTACCGCCGTCGCGCTTGAGCAGGGACGCCGCCTTACCGACGATGCGTGCGCCGGTCGCGCCCAGGGGGTGGCCGATCGCGATCGCGCCGCCGTCGATATTCACCGTGTCGGGCTTGAGGCCGAGATCGCGCATGCAAGCCAGCGCCTGGGATGCGAAGGCCTCGTTGAGTTCGACCACATTCAGGTCGCCGACCGAGATGCCGGCGCGTTCCAGCGCCTTGGTCGAGGCGCCGACCGGGCCGATGCCCATGATTTCGGGCGCGCAGCCGGCAATTCCGACCGATTTGATCCTGGCAAGAATATGGAGGCCGTGTTCGCGGGCATAATCCTCGCTGGTCACCAGTACGGCGCTGGCGCCATCGGTGAGCGGCGAGGCGGTGCCCGCAGTGACCGAGCCCTGGGCATCGAATGCAGGCTTGAGAGCCGCAAGGCCTTCGGTGGTCGTGTCGGCGCGGATGGTGCCGTCCTCGCTCACCAGGCCTTTCTTGGTCTGGATGGGGACGATCTCGTCGGCGAGCTTGCCGCCGTCGCGCGCCGCTGCCGCCTTGTGCTGGCTTTCGAGCGCGAAGGCTTCCTGTTCGGTGCGGGTGATCTGATATTTGGTAGCCACATTCTCCGCGGTCTCGCCCATGCCCATATAGGCTGCGCTCTTCGCCGCGAGCGCGGGGTTGGGGAGGGGGTTGTAGCCCATCATCGGCACGCGGCTCATCGACTCGACGCCGGCGCAGACGAACACCTCGCCCGCGCCCAGCTGGATCTGGCCCATCGCGATGTGGATTGCGCTCATCGAGGAGCCGCAGAAGCGGTTGACCGTCATCCCGCCGACCGAGAGCGGCAAATCGGCCAGCAGGCCGATCAGCCGCGCGACGTTCAGGCCTTGCTCGCCCTCCGGGAAGGCGCAGCCGAGGATGATGTCCTCGATATCGCCCGCATCTACGCCGGTTCGCTCGATCAGGCCGCGAATCACCTGTGCCGCCAGATCGTCGGGGCGGACGCGCGCCAATTCCCCCTTGGTGGCGAAGTGGAAGGGCGAGCGGGCATAGCCCGTGATTACGGTGTTGCGCATCAGTCACTCTCCGGCGGGCACTTGACGATGATATGCCCTGTCGCCCCTAAAGGTGCGATACTTTCCCTATACGTCAAGCAAATTTTGGTGCACAAGAATTGAACGCCGGGCGCAAGCCGGGGTTCGGATCACACGCCAAAGAGCGCGGATCTGGAGAAGGATGAAGGAGAGGTATGATCGGCTTGAGCATGCTCGCGGCGGCTGCCGCGATGAGCCCGGATGCCGCCGTCGGACGGTGGCGCACGGAAACGCGGAACGGCATTGTCGAGGTCGAGCGCTGCGGCGGATCGATCTGTGGCAAGCTCGTCAGCTCGGATGGGCTCCGCACCAACCCTAATATGCTGGACATCAATAACAAGGACACGGCCCTGCGCGGCCGTCGCCTGCTGAATCTGCAGATATTGGGCGGCTTCACGCGCGGCGGTGGCGAGTGGAGCGGCGGCACCATCTACAATGGCGATGACGGGGGGACCTACCGGGCCACCGTCACGCCGATCGATGCCGATCACCTCAAGGTAAAAGGCTGCATCATCTGGCCGCTCTGCAAGAGCCAGACCTGGACGCGCATCCGCTGATGCAGCCCACATTCAATAAAACAGAACGCAAGAGGGAGTTCAGGATGACCAAGATTTCCAGGCGCGCAATCTTCGTCGCGGGCGTTTCGATGCTCGGGGGCGGGATCGCCACTTCGGCCGATGCGGCTGCTTTCTACCTGCAGGAACAGTCGGTGAAGGGCGCCGGCCGCGCTTTCTCGGGAGAGGTCGCGGATCAGGGCGCGGCGTCTTTGTGGTGGAATCCGGCGTCGATCGGCGGAATGACCGGTGGCGATGCGGCGATCGGCGTGAGCGAGATCATGCCGCGCGGCAAGGTCCACAACAATGGCACTTTGATCGTGCGTCCCGGCCAGGCGCCCGCGCCGGTCGGCGGCAATGCGGACGCGCATAACCCGATCAACAACGGCACGCTGCCGTCGGGGCAGATCGCCTACGGCATCACCCACCAGCTCGCCTTCGGTCTGTCGGTGGGCGCGCCCTTCAGCTTTACGACCAATTACGATTCGGACAGCTGGGTGCGCTATACGGCGGACAAGACCCATTTGCAGACGGTCGACATTCAGCCGTCGCTCGCTTTCGCGATCACACCGGAGATCAGCATCGGTGCCGGTCTCAACGCCGAGCATGTGAAGGCGAGCCTGTCAAACTTCCTGCCCAATCTTTCGCCCTTGCTGCCCGACGGGCATCAGACGCTGAAGGGCGATGGCTGGGATTGGGGCTGGAGTGTCGGCGCGCAATTCCATGCGGGCAGCGCGGTCACGGTCGGGCTGAGCTACAAGTCGAGCGTCAAGCATAAGCTTGACGGCAATGTGATCACCGCAGGGCTGGCCGGCCCGCTCGCCGGCCAGAACGGCACCATCGCGACGACGGCCGAATTCCGTACGCCCTGGCAGGCGATGATCGGGCTCCGCGCCAAGGTCACGCCGGCACTGACGCTCAATGCGCAGATCAACCGCTTCGGTTGGAACAAGTTCGATGCCATCCGTCTCGGCGCGCCGCTGAACGTCGCGATCCCCGAAAACTACGGCAACACCTGGAGCTATGCCGGCGGCCTCGATTATGCGCTCTCACCGGGCGTGACGCTGCGTGCGGGCATCCAGCGTGACGAGTCGCCGACTCGCGACAAGCACCGGGACGCGCGCGTGCCCGACAGCGATCGTTGGAATTTCGCCGCCGGCGGCAGCTTCGACGTGACCAAGGGTGTCGGGATCGACGCCGCCGTGAACTATATCAAGTTCAAGGATGCCAGCATCGACCGCACCACCGCGGCCTATGCCGGATCGCCGGTGCAAACCCCGATCCTGGTCAATGGCACGCTTCGAAATGCGCATGCCCTGGTTCTCTCGATCGGGGCGCATGTGAAGTTCTGATGCACAGCATGGCGGGAATGACGCGTAACGACACTCCGGCGGCGGACCAGCCGCCGGAGACGATGCCTCCGATCGCGCCGCGCCTGCTGACCGACCTGCTCGACAAGGCGGTCGCCCTGCATGGGGATTGGACGGCGATCGATTTCCTCGGTCGCCGCTGGACCTATGGCGAGTTGGGCGGTCTTGTCCGGCGGGCGGCACGCGGTTTGCAGGATCTGGGCGTCAAGCCGGGGACGCGGGTCGGCCTGTGCCTGCCCAACACACCCTATTTCGTGATCTTCTATTTCGCGGTGCTTCGGATCGGTGGGGTCGTGGTCAATTTCAACCCGCTCTACGTCGAGCGCGAGCTGAAGCACCAGATACTGGATTCGGGCACGACGATGATGGTCGTGCCGGACCTCAGGATGATCCATTCCAAGGTTACCCATCTCTCCGAAGAGACCGGGCTGACCAACATCATCGCCTGCCCGTTCGGCGCGATATTGCCGCCGGTGAAGCGCCTGGCCTTCGCCGTCCTCAAGCGTCGCGAAATCGCGCATATTCCAGATGATGCGCGTCATGTCCGTTTTGCCGATCTGATCGCGGACGATACCGATCCCGATCCGGTCGCGCAGGTGCCGGACGATCTGGCGGTGCTCCAATATACGGGTGGTACGACCGGCCAGCCAAAGGGTGCGCAGCTGTCTCACGCCAATCTGGCCGCCAACAGCGCGCAGATGATCCGCCATGTCGGTCATCTCCCCTCCGGCCAGGAGCGCACGCTCGGCGTGTTGCCGCTGTTCCACGTCTTCGCGCTAACGACCGTGCTCAATTATTCGGTCGATACCGCCGCCGAGATGGTGCTGCTGCCGCGCTTCGAGATGAAGCAGTTTCTCGCTACCATCCGCCGTACGCGGCCGACCCAGTTTTTCGGCGTGCCGACAATCTATGCGGCGATGGATGCGCTCCCCGACGGGCAGGCGCCTGACTTGCGCACGATCAAGACCTGCATTTCGGGCGGCGCGCCTTTGCCGTTCGAGGTGCGCGATCAGTTCGAGCACCGCTACGGTTGCCGTCTGGTCGAGGGTTACGGCCTGTCGGAAGCGAGCCCGATCATCGCCTGCAATCCGTGCGAAGGCGTGGTCAAGGACAATAGCTGTGGCCCGGCTTTTCCCGAAACCGTGCTGGAGATACGCGACCTCGACGATCCGCATCGCGTGCTGGGTGTCGGCGAGCGCGGCGAGGTATGCGCGCGCGGACCGCAAGTGATGCAGGGCTATTGGAACCGGCCCGAGGATAGCGAAAAGGTTTTCATCGACGGCGCGCTTCGCACCGGGGATGTCGGTTACCTGGATGAAGACGGCTATCTTTTTCTGGTGGATCGCATCAAGGACCTCATCCTGTGCGGGGGGTACAATGTCTATCCGCGCATGATCGAGGATGCGCTTTACGAGCATCCCGCAGTGGCGGAGGCGGTGGTAATCGGGGTGCCGGACGAATATCGCGGGCAATCGCCAAAGGCCTTCGTCGCGCTCCGTGCGGGCATGCACGCGGACGAGGCGGAGCTATGCGCGTTTCTGACGGAAAGGCTGAACAAGATCGAGATGCCGTCCAGTATCGAACTGCGCGACAGCCTGCCCAAGACGATGATCGGCAAACTTTCGAAAAAGGCGCTGGCTGACGAGGAAGCGGCGAGGCGCGCGTCGTGACCACCCGTCACAAGTCATCCGACGACCATGCCGCCCTCAAGGGCATTCAGGAGGTCGCGAAGGAGCTCGGCCTGACGATGCGTGCGCTGCGCTTCTACGAGGATAAGGGGCTGATCGCGCCGCAGCGTGTCGGAACGACGCGAATCTATGGTAAGCGCGAAGTGGCGCGCGTGCGCCTGGTCCAGCGCGGTCGTCGGTTGGGTTTTACGGTGCGCGAGATCCAGGAATTCCTCGATCTCTACGACGTCGATCCCGAACATGTGGAGCAGATGCGGCGCTTCGTCCTGCGCGTGCGCGAACGGCTGGCCGAACTGGAACAGCGCCGCGTCGCGATCGAGGAAACGATCGACGAACTGAGCAAGCTCGAACGAGAAACGCTCGAAAAGCTCGAAACGGCGGGTCAGCCAGTCTAGACCTCGATAGAGCCTGATGCACGCTTTCAGCGGAAGCGCGAAGCGCTTCCACCAAAAACGATTAGGCTCTAGCCGGCCTTTGCGGACGGCGCGCAATATTCGGCCTGCTTGGCGGGGTCGCGCAGGATCCGGTCGATATAATAGCCCAAATATTCCTCACTCTGCTGCCGTTCCTGCGCGGTCTTTATCAGCGGTGCGGCATCCTTGATCCATCCGCCGATGCACGCCTGTTTGGCCGCCGGTCCGGCGGCGCAATCGAGCAGCCGGTCGAACGCATGACGATAGAGGCGGAAATCGGCGTGGCTGAGTGCCGGTCCGTGCCCGGGATAAAGCGTCATGAAATCGGTATGGTCGATTGCGTCCAGCGCGCGCAGCCAGCCGTCGGCGCAGGCCGTGTCGAAGAAGGGCAGAGGCAGCACGACCAGATCGCCCGCTGCCACAGCGCGGGCCTTGGGATCGTAGACCCAGGTATCGCCCTCGGTCGCGGCGAAACGTGCGAGCCGCAATATCAACGCATGGCCCGCATAAGGAAGCCGCGTCGTGCCGGTCACGGCCACATCGGGAACCAGGTCGCGCCGGTCGGAGATCGCCTCATAGCCAAGGCGGATGTCCGTCTTGTCATTCTCGGGCACGGATGGGTCGGCGAGCTTCTTCTGCGCATTTTCGAGCGCGTGCGCGAGAAAGTGATCCAATGCGCCGTAGATGGCATTGCTCGTGTAGAGTGTCGCGTGCGGATAGACCGCGCGCAGTTCCTGATTTCCGCCGCTATGATCGAGATGCCAGTGCGTGTTGACGATCGCGACGATTGGTTTGCGGCGCGTCCGGGCGTAATCCAGGATCGCCTGCTGATGCTCCTTGTGGCGGCCGGTATCGACCACGATCAGCTCGCGCGCGTCCTCGAAGATGATCGTGTTGCCGTCGGGCTGGCGGTCGGTCGGGAAGGCGCCCGGAACCAGCTTGATCGGAAAGATCTGCGGAACCGGCGCCGCCGCCAGCAGCGCCAGCCCCAGAAGCGCACCGATCAGGCCCTTCCTCATTTGGAAGGTTTGCGGAACTTCAACGCGAACTGGCTGCTATGGCCGCGGATCGTCTTGTCGAACACGGGGATGGTCAGCGGATCCTTGGGGTTGAGCAGGACGTCGCTTCTGCCGGCAAGTTCGAACCCGGCGGCCTTGGCTTCCTTGATGACGGTATCGGGATCGATGCGGTGGAGCGTGTCGGTATCGGCGGTGCCGTGCCCGGCGACGCTCTTGTGATCGATCACGACGAAGACCCCGCCGGGCTTGAGCACGCGATAGGCCATCCTGGCGAAGGCCGCGGTGCCGGGCTTGCCCATGAAGGGATCGCCATAATCATGGTAGTTTTGCGAGGTCCAGACCAGGTCGAGCGGCTCCGGTGCGGTGAGGATGACGTTGGGCTGCACTTGGACCACGACATTGGAATAACCGGGGTCCGCGGCGATTGCCTTGAGCTTGGCAACGTCGCCCGTGGCGAGCCTGGCATAAGCGTCGGGCCAGATCGCATAGACCTTCCCCTTAGGGCCGACGATCTTGCTGAAGATGCGGGTCCAATAGCCATTGCCTGGAATCAGATCGAGCACGCGCTGGCCGCTATGCACGCCCGACAGGCCGACCAGTTCGGCCGGGTGACGGCGCGCATCGTCGCTGCGTTGGAATGCGCGGGCCGGATCGGCGAGCGCCTTTGCCACTTGCGCTGCGTTGGGAGCGGCGGCGTGAAGTCCGCTCATTCCCGCGATCAGCAACCCGACCGCGAAGGACCGACCGATCAATTTCCCAGGCATGCATTTCCTCCCGCTTGACTGCGCGAGGCATGCGCCCGCCTCACGCGATCACGCAGTCAAGAAAAGATAAAGAATCGCTGATTCGATCTAGATGCTGCGGACGCGCGCGGCGAAGTCGTGAACGGCCGCGATCGTCGTGGTCGCCAGATGATCGGCGGGACCGGCTGCCATCGCCGTCCACAGGACGGTTCCGTTCGCCGGATCGGTTACGGTTAGCGACAATGTCGGCTGCCCGTTCCACAGGATCAGCTTCGCGGTCAGCCGCACCGACCTTTGGCCCGAAGCAGATTTGCCCGGCGGGTTTTGGGTTTCGGCGATTTTCGCGGTTTCGGCGGACACGCGATTTGTGACCAGCTCGGAGAGAGCGCGCGCCAGCGCGTCGTCGGCCGCGACGCCAGTGCCGTTCTGTACGGGATCGACGATGATCGCGATGCGCGGCGCAGGCGCGTGCAACAGGATGGCTGCGACCGTGGCGGCGATCAGAAGCAGGACGGCGGCGACCGCAAAATGGCTGCGAGGGCGGGGCAGGGGGCCATCATCGACGCCCGCATCGGGATTGAGCCGATAGCCGCGCTTGGCGACGGTCGCGATATGCCTGGGATCGCGTGCATCGTCGTCGAGCGAGCGACGCAGGTCCGCGATCACCACCGCGACGCTGTTCGGGCTGACCGAACGGCCGTCCCAGACCTCGGCCAAAATCTCGCTATGGGTGACGGTCTCGCCGCGGCGGCGGCAGAGCAGTTCGAGCGTCCGCGCCGCACGATGTTCGAGCCGCCGCGCAGTGTCCGTGCCCACCAGCACCGCGCCCGAGACGTCGAACCGCCAGTCGCCGATGCGATGATCTTCGCGCGTTGCCATGTCGCCCGCATCCCTCCTGGATCGAATCTATCCGACCCGGGTCGCGGCGCCAATTGCGCGATTTTGCGTCTATTTGGTTATCGCTGAGCGCGGCCATCTCCAGGTCGTCTTTGTCTTCTCAGTTGATCATAACATGATCAAAGAGCTTCGCGTTGTCTCTGACACTGCCAAGCCGATGCAGATTGGGCGAGGGAGGGAGCTACCGAAGGCAGCGGAAAGGCGGCGGAGGGGAGGTTCTTCTGCCTTCAATCCCGATCCGGGGCACCCAGCGGAAAGTAGTGTCGAAACCGCCGCGCCTCATCGACAGCGCGGGCAAAGGACGGCCGCCCCAGCAGCCGCGCGCGATAGGCGATCAGATGCTCGTACTGCTCGGGAATCCGGTAGGTCCAGTCCGCGTAGAACAGCGACGGCGCCGCTGCGCAATCGGCCAACGTGAACGTGTCGCCCACCGCCCACGTCCGCTCCTTCACGCGATCGTCCAGCCAGGCGTAGCTGGTATCCAGCATCCTTCGCGCATCCTCGACGCCGGTGGGGTCACGGTTCTCAGCCGGGCGCAAAGCGTCGAACACGCACTTGCCCTGCGGCGTCATCACATAATTGTCGAAGAAGCGGTCGAGCATCCGCACCTCGACGGCGAGGTCGGGATCCTCGGGGATCAGCATGACCGGCCCCGGGTGGCGCACCTGGAGATATTCGATGATGCTTGTCGCTTCGAAGACGACGCGGCCATTTTCGCGAAGGATCGGGAACTTCCTGATCGGCCAGAGCGACGCCAGCTCCTCGCCGACGCCGTCATCCTCCAGCATGCGCTCGGTGAAGGGCACGTCATTTTCATAAAAGGCGATCAGCGCTTTTTGGCTATAGGACGAGAAGGGGTGGGAGAAGAGTTCGATGGTCATGAGAAGGCCTTCATTTCGCGCCCCTCCATCAGGGCGACGAGGTTGTCGATGTGCCAGGTCGTGCCATGCTCGCGGCCCTTCGCCGCTTCCTCGCCGCCGACGAGATAGCTGCCTTGCTCGGTATGGATCAGCCGGGTCTTGCCGCCTTCTGCCCTGAACTCGATAGTCAGCAGCGAAACCGACAATTTATCGCCGTTGTGGAACATGTCGTAAACGAGGATGATGCGCTCGTTCTCAACGATGTCGTGATAGACGGCCTGGAAATCGGTGGTCATGCCGCCCGGCCAGCGGGCGTGGAACCGCTCGGCCCCGCCTACGCGGAAATCGAAATCGCGGTTCAGCGTTTCGATATCCGCCGGCGCCTTGAACCAGGCACTCTTGGCCTCGAGCGTCTGATAGGCGGCGAAGACCCGCGTCGGCGCGGCGTCGAGCACGCGTTCGATGACGAAGGTCGCGTTTGTGAGTGTCATTTTTGGTCGTCCCCCTCAGGAGTGGTGCGGGCCAGATAGGCCTCGAGCTGATCATATTGCTTGTCCCAGAAGCGCTTGCGCTCGGCGATCCAGCGTTCGACCTGGGTCATGGCCTGTATCTCTAGCGTGCAGGTGCGGACCCGGCCGAGCTTCTCGCTCTTCACCAGGCCCGCTTCCTCCAGGATCTTCAGATGCTGGACCACTGCCGACAAAGTCATCGGCATGGGTCTCGCCAATTCGGTGACTGAGGCGGGGCTAAGGCTCAGCCGCTCGACCATCGCCCGCCGCCCGGGATCGGACAAAGCGTGGAAGGCGCGATCGAGCGGTGTGGGTTGATACTGTAGCATTCCCTTAAGTATCGACGCGTTAAGACCTGGAGTCAATAGGATTGGACTGCGCGGATGGGTGGGCTTGGCTGCCGGGCGCGCTACGCCGACCGCATGGAACACGGACCAAAGCCGATGACGGACTATGCGGTCGACGTGCGGGGTCTGGTCAAGATCTACGATGGCGTCCGCGCGGTCAAATCTAACCATTCGATGCGGCAAGCCGTTGATCTAAATCCGTCGGTACCGGAAGTACCAGACTTCGTGGCCGATGCGCCGCGCCTTGGCTTCGTAGCGCGTTTCGGGCCAGTCGTCGGGGCGGACGAGGAAGTCCTTCGGGCTTTCGGCCAGCCATTCGAAGTGTGGGCTCTGGCCCATCACCATCATCGCCCAGCGGCAATAGATCGGGTGATCGGTACCGAAGCGAAATTCGGCGCCGGGCTTCAATTTGGCCGCGAGCAGGTCGATCGGCCCCTTGTTCATGAAGCGGCGCTTGGCGTGGCGCGCCTTGGGCCAGGGATCCGGGTGGAGCAGATAAGCGCGGCTCAGGCTCGCGTCGGGCAGCCGCTCGATCACCTGCAGCGCGTCGTTCATGTGGATGCGGACATTGTCCAGACCCTGCTCATCGACATGGATCAGCAGTCCGACGACACCATCGAGGAAGGGCTCGCAGCCGATGAAGCCATGATCGGGGCGCATCGCGGCCTGGCCGGCGAGATGTTCGCCCCGGCCGAAGCCGATCTCCAGCTCGAGCGGGCGGTCGTCGCCGAACAGAACGGGCGCGGTCAATGGGCCTTCGGCGGGCACCGAAAGCTCGGGCAGCAGGCGCTCGGTCAGCGCCGCCTGGCCGGCGCGCAGCTTATGCCCGGTGCGGCGGCCATAGAGGCGGCGAATGGTGGTGGGATCGGACATATATAACCGTCGCCCCAGCGGAGGCCGGGGCCGTTGGAGATATTCGCAACGCAGCGCTTAATAACGCAGCGGCCCCGGCCTCCGCCGGAGCGACGGATTTGATCAGTGCTTCTCGGCCGAGGTGCCGGAGGTCGCGGGAGCCGCTTCGCCCTTGATGTTGCCCTGGGGCTGCTTGGCAGCCTGCGCTTCGGTCGGCACGGGCACATTCTTCGCCTTGGCGGCGTCGGCGCCACCTGCCTCGGCGGCGGCCTTTTCCGGGCTGGCGGGGCCGGCCGCGGGCGCGGCGGGCAGCGGCAGCGGATGGTCGCCCTGCTTGTTGAGATAGGCGATGACGTTGGCGCGATCCTGCGGGTTGGACAGGCCCGCAAAGGTCATCTTGGTGCCGGGGGCATAGGCCTTCGGGCTGGTAAGCCACGCGTTCAGATTGTCAAAAGTCCACTTGCCGCCCTTGGACTTGAGCGCGTCGGAGAAAGCGAAGCCGGCGCGGCCGGTCGCCGCGGTTTCGTCCACCACGTTATAAAGATTCGGGCCGAGCGCGTTAGCGCCCCCCTTGTCGGCATTGTGGCAGGCAGCGCACTTCTTGAAGACGTCCTCGCCCTTGGCGGCGTCGGCCTGGCTCATATAGAAAGCGAAAGGCTTCTCGGCAGCCGCGGCAGCGCCGCCTTCCTGCTCGACGCCCTGGACCTCGTAGCCCATCTTTTCCGGGCGCTCGCTCTTGAAATGTTCGCCAGTGACAACGGTCAGGCCCAGACCGACAATGCCGGCAAATAGAACCCAGCCAGCAATCGTGTTCGTGCGATCGTCCATGCCCCTGCCTGACCCTCAAAGCTTTGCAATCTACCCCGCCACGCGGGATTTGCCGGTTCCTTAGTGGGCACAGGCGCGTGCCGCAAGCGGTTGCGGGCGAAGCCTACAGCCTCTATCCGCGGCCGCCATCATGGAGAGCTACCCCGCACCCGCGCGCGCTTTGGTCGCCGCAATGACTGAGGCCGCCGCCGTGCATCCCGAACGCGCCGTCGCGATCCAGGGTGCGCCCGGCTGCAATTCGCATATCGCGGCGCTGGAAGCCGTTCCCGACGCGCTGCCTTTGCCCTGCTTCAGCTTCGAGGATGCGCTCGATGCGGTGAAGGATGGCAAGGCCCGCCGCGCGCTGATTCCGATCGAGAACAGCCTGCATGGTCGGGTGGCCGACATTCATTTCCTGCTCCCCGAATCCGGCCTGTCGATCACCGGCGAGCATTTCATGCCGATCCGCTACTGGCTGATGGGTCTCGCGGGCGGGCACATCACCGACGCGATGAGCCATCCCCAGGCCCTCGGCCAATGCCGACATTGGCTGCGTGCGCGCGGGCTCACGTCGGTGCCTTACCCGGACACGGCCGGCGCGGCGGCGATGGTGGCCGAGCTTGGCGATTCCTCGATCGGTGCGATCGCGCCCAGGCTTGCGGCGGACCTCTATGGGCTTGAGCTGGTCGCGGATCGACTGGAGGATAGCGACGACAATACGACGCGCTTCGTCATGCTGGAGCAGGATGCGACGCAGGAAGTGATCGATGGCCCACGCATGACCAGCTTCATCTTCGAGGTGAAGAATGTCCCGGCCGCGCTCTACAAGGCGCTGGGCGGGTTCGCCACCAATGGTGTCAACATGACCAAGCTGGAAAGCTACCAGCGCGGGGCGAGCTTTGCCGCGACGACCTTCTATTGCGACGTCGAGGGTGGGCCCGAGGACGCCAATCTGGCGCGCGCGCTAGAGGAGCTCGAATTCCACACCAAGAGCCACCGTGTCCTGGGCACCTATCCGCAAGCCCGGCCGCGCGGCTGATCGACGATCCGGACTCGGGTCACCGCATTGATGCGCGAGTGCCCTTGCCAAGCCCGCACCCGCCTTTATCCCAAGTGCATTCCATGAAGTGGCTCCGCCTTCTCCTCGACCGTACGGCCGTCCTGTTCCTTGGCGTCGCGGCCGGGGTGGCGATCGGCTACGCCTTCGGTTCCGGCAACGAGAAGAAGGAAGCGGTCAGCCTCGCACCGGAAGCCGCGCCCGTGGTGGCGCCACGCACGACCGCGCCGCCGCCACCGGCCGGCGCTGCCGCGCCCGAGGCGGCGACGCCCAAAGGCATGGTCGCCGAGCCGGCGAGCGATGCGACGCCGCAAGCCGACCAGCCATCCGCGCAAATCGCCGAGAAGGTGAAGCAGGGCGGCCAGATCCATATCGGCGTGTTCGGCGACAGCTTCGGCGATGGCGTCTACAGTGCGCTCTATCGGTTGCTTCCGGCCAAAGCGGGTTTCCAGGTCGATAAATATTCGCAGCCTTCGACCGGCTTCACGCGCTACCGGCGGCTCGATCTCGAGCAGCATGACGATCAGCAGATCGACGGCCAGTCGCTCGACGTGGCGGTGATCTCGTTCGGCGCGAACGACGCGCAGGGCGTGTGCGATGGCGGCCATTGCGGCGCATTGATGGGGGCGTTTTGGCAGCGTGTGATCTCGGCGCGCGTCGAATCCTATGTGGCGATGCTGCGGCGGCATGGCGCGCAGGTCTATTGGGTCGGGCTGCCGGTGATGCGCGATACCGCGTTCGATGCCGATGCGCGTGCGATGGACGAATTCTATCGCGGCCTGATGGCGCGGCTCGATGTACCCTATATCGATATTCGCCCGCTTACCGTCGACGCGCAGGGGCAATATCAGGCTTATTATGCCGACAAGGACGGCACGCCCAAGCTGTTGCGCGCGGGTGACGGCGTCCACATGTCGATGAACGGCTATGTCCGCGTCACCAAGGGACTGGCAGACCGCATCCGTGCCAGCGTCGCCACCGCCAAGGGCAGCGCCGGCGCCAGCGCGGACAATGGCGAGACGCAATGATCGCGCTCGCCGCCCTCGCCGCCGCGGCGATGCCCGTCACGGGGCTGGCGCAGGGCGAGACGCTGCGGCCATTCTTCACCAAGCTCGCCCACGCCAATAACCGGTCGGTCCATATCCTGCAGATCGGCGACAGCCATACCGCGGGCGATGCGATCACCAGCGCCTGGCGCGACATGCTCCAGCAGAAATATGGTGCAGCCGGGCGGGGCGTGCTGGCGCCCGGACGGCCGTTCGACGGCTATATTACGCACGGCGTGACCGTGACCATGTCGCCGGGCTGGAGGATTTCGAGCGATTTCGGGGGCGGCTGGTCGATGCCGTCGCCGCCCTTGGGGCTGAGCGCCTTCACGCTCACCAGTCAAAGCGAGGGCGCAACCATGGCGTTGCTCGCTGATGCGAACGAGGCGTTCGACCGCTTCACGGTGTGCGCGATCGTCAAGCCGGGCGCGGGAAGCCTGACGCTCCATGCGGGCACGCAGGTCGCGAGCTTCAATCTGGCATCCGCGACCGAGCGCCCTGAGTGCCGCACGATGAAGCTGGCCCAGCCGGCAACGACCGCGGACCTGACCGTCTCGGGTGGCCAGGCGACGCTCACCTCCTGGGCGACCTTCAAGGATGGAGGAGGGGTTTCGCTTTCCAATCTCGGCGTGGTCGGATCGCAGCTGATCCACTGGTCGCGGACCGACGATGCGGTGCTGACCGAGGAGCTTACGAATTATCGGCCAGACCTGATCGTACTCGCCTTCGGAACCAACGAGGGCTTCTCGCCGCGCCTGAACGAGTTCGAATATGAGGTGACGTTGCGCGCGCAGATCGGGCGGATCCGCCGGCTTGCGGGCAATGTTCCGATCCTGATCCTGAGCGCACCCGATGCGTTGAGCCGGCGCGTCGAGATGCGCGCCAATACGACCGCAGGCGATTCTTCGCCCGATTGCGGGGCGCCGGTGGCGCAGCCGGCGCAGGCCGGGCCCGGCGTGATCGATACGATCATGACCCGGCTCAGGAACAGCATTGGTTTGACCCCGAGCGAGCCCGCGCCGCAGCCCGCGGCCGCGCCGCCTGCGCCGGTCACCACCGGGACGACCAAAGGGCCGCTATTCCCACCCGCCGGCCTCAAGCTGGTGCGCGACGTCCAGCGCCGCGTCGCGGCCCAACTGAATGTCGCTTTCTGGGATTGGGAAGCGCGCCTGGGCGGACGTTGCTATGCCGATGCCTGGGTCCATGCCGACCCGCCGCTGATGCGTGGCGACTATGTCCATTACACGATAGCGGGCGGCAAACAGGTTGCGCAGCGGCTGGAGGACGATCTCGAGCGGGCGATGGCGCGGTGAGCCATAAGTCGCGGAGCATCCGCTGAATGCTCTTCCCCACTCTCAGCTTCGGCCTGTTCTTCCTCGTCGTGTTCACGATCGTGTGGACGGCGAACGGATCGAACGAATGGCGCAAGATCCTGCTGCTGGTCGCAAGCTGGGTCTTTTACGGCGCCTGGGATTGGCGCTTCGTCGCCTTGCTGATCGGCTCGGCCCTGCTCAATTGGGGTTCGGCAGAGCTGATCTGGTACAATCGAGACGAATCTGCAGCGCGGCGCCGCGCGATCATGATTGCGGGCGTGACCGGCAATTTGGCGATCCTCGGCTTCTTCAAATATTACGGTTTCTTCGTCGAGCAGCTGGGCGATATCCTGCACGCAGCGGGCTATGCGCGCGATCTGCCGCTGATGCAGGTAGTCCTCCCGGTCGGCATCTCCTTCTTCACCTTTCAGGGCATGTCTTATCTGGCGGACGTCCATGCCGAGCGGCTGGCGCCAGCGAGACTGCTGGATGTTACCCTGCTCATGTCTTTCTTCCCGCATCTGGTGGCGGGGCCGATCGTGCGCGGATCGGACCTCTTGCCCCAGTTCGAGGAAAGCCCGCGGCTGACGCGCGACATGGCGAGCATGGGTCTGGTGCTGATCGTCTGGGGCCTGTTCAAGAAAGCGGTCGTGGCTTCCGAGCTTTCGACCGGACTGGTCGATCCGGTCTTCTTCGATCCCGCAGCGCATTCCAGGCTTGATCTGATCGCCGCAGCTTACGGCTATGCGGTTCAGATCTATTGCGATTTCTCGGCCTATAGCGACATGGCGATCGGGATCGCGGTGCTACTCGGCTACAAATTTCCGCTCAATTTCAACCAGCCTTATCGTGCGCAATCGCTGCAGGATTTCTGGCGGCGCTGGCACATCAGCCTGTCGAGCTGGCTGCGCGACTATCTCTATATCGGCGCGCTCGGCGGCAGCCGGAAGGGCTTTGCGCGGCAGTGTTTCAACCTCATGGCGACGATGCTGCTCGGCGGGTTGTGGCATGGCGCCAAATGGACCTTCGTCATCTGGGGTGGGCTGCATGGCGGTGTGCTCGCGCTCGAACGTATCTGGGATCGCATCCGTCCGGACGGTTTTCCGCGCCTGCCGCGGGTGCTGGGTGTGCTGATCACGTTCCATATCGTGCTGATCGGCTGGATCTTCTTCCGCGCCGAAAGCTTCGATGCGGCGATCGCCTATCTGAAGGGGATCGGCACGGCGGGCGTCGCGAGCGACGTGCTGACTCCGCTGGCTTGTGTGCTGATCCTGTTCGGGATGGCGATCCATTTCACCCCGGCCAATCTCGGGCAGCGGCTGGCGCTGCAGGTGCGTTTGCTTCCGGCCTGGGCCTTGGGCTTGCTGGTTGGCATCACGATCCTCATTGTCGATGCGATGCGTTTCGAAGGGGTTGCGCCCTTCATTTACTATCAATTCTAGGAAGACGTGGATGCCGCAGGACACGCCATCGCCGATCGACCTGCCGGAGGCGGAGCTGGATGCAGCCGGGCTGGGCTGGTCGTTTGGTGTGATCCTTATCGCCAGCCTGTTCCTGCTTTGCGCGAATGCCGCATCGTTACGTGACTGGATCGACGACCAGCCGCCCAGCGCGGCGCAGCAGCAGGCAGCCGAGTGGGCCGACCAGTGGGTCCAAACGACCGAGGGATTCGGGATCGGTTTGCCGCGCAAGGCGATGCACGATCAGTGGAAGCGCGCCGAACAGGCACGCTTCCCTCAATCGCATCAAAAGGGCGAAGCCGCCGGGGGCGGCGAATAAGCAGGTCATGCCAGCGAGAGCTGTCCTCTACCTCCCGTCGTCGCATCAAGCGAGACCGTTGGGAGATCGTCCCCAGCTTTCGCTGGGGTGACGGTCGATAGAATCGCTTAGCGGTAGAAGACGTGGGCGCCGACCGTGGCGACGCGCTCGCGCGTGCGGAAGAAGGCGTTGGCAGGCGCGTAGGAGGCGCGGAAATAGATTGCGCCGGGGGCAACCGGCTCGGCCTGACCGGCGAGCACTTCGTGCGCCACTTCAACCGCTTCCTGCCAGCCGTCGCTATTCTTGCGCGGGTGGAAGCTCGCGATGCGGAAATATTGGCCGCGCTGATTGACGATCTCGCAGATCGAGCCGCCGAAGCGGCCGCCGACCTTGAGGCGGTTCACCAACGTCTGCGCGACGGCGATCTTGCCTTCGCGCGGCTGATTGGCGGCTTCGTGCACCACTACCTTGGCCATGCATTCGACCGAGGCGGCATCGACCGATGCCGCAACCGGCGCGGCGTCAGGTGCCGCATCGTCGGCGTCGGCCTGCGGCGCGAGCGTCGTCTGCTGCGCGGCAGGCGCCGGAGCGGGCGTGGTCGCGGTGAGATCATAAGCGAGAAGCGGAGTGGGGGCGACATATTCGGCCGCCGAACTGCCCGAGGAAGACAGGGCAAAGCAGGACAGGGCGAGGCCAAGGCCCGCACCCGAAGCAAGCGTTAAGGGACGCTTGAAATGCATCAAAAACTCTTACGAATGCGCAAAACCGCCCACCGTCGCGAAAACTATGCGACGGCTGCGAAATTTAACGTCTTGTCAGCAGGACGAGGGTAACGCGTGCCCTTGCGACCGATTGGTTGACGGCCATGTCGGGGGTTTGCGGTGCAGCGTCAACGAAACCACGACGAATCGTTTCGTCGATGGGACGGTTTGAGGATATTGCGGTTTAAATGCCGTGTTCCCGGCGCATCGCTTCACCACGAATCTTGCGCATTAGGGAGCGATTCCCTCCCGTTCATCGCTGGTTTCGGGCATGACGTTAACCGTACCGGTCGCAGGCGCGATTCGGTGGGAGGGCAAGGTGGAAGAGCGTCCAGGCACGTCCTTCATGCAGGCCATGATGTCCGGCCGGGCAGCGGAAGCGCTGCGCCGGGATCGGCTGCTGGCAGCGATTGCCCTGTTCTGCGGAATCGGCATCGCGATCGCCGTGCCGTTCGCGCTTCAGGCCGGCGCGGCCTTCTTCCTGCCGGTCACCGCCGCTCTGGTGATTGCGATCGCGCTGGTGCCAATGCTGGAATGGTTCGAGCGGCGTCGCGTGCCCTCGGCTCTCTCTGCCTTTCTCTGCATCGCTTTATTCCTAGGCGCTGCGAATGCGGCGGTCGCGGCGATCATCGTGCCGGCCTCCGGCTGGTTCGCCCTGTTGCCCGAAAGGGTGGTCCGCATCCGCCACAATCTGCGGCCGCTGCTGGAAGTATATAATAGCCTCGACCGGTTCGTCAGCAACACGCAGGCGACCTTCATGGGGAAATCGGGCCACCAACTGGTCGTCTCGCTCGGCAAGCCCTCTTCGCTGCTCGACGTAGTGGCAAGCTCGGCGCCTGTCGCGATCCTGCAGATGTTCTTCGCGGTGCTGGTTGTCTTCTTCTTCCTGTCGGGCTGGACGCGCATGCGGCGCCAGACGATCACCAGCCGCGGCAGCTTCACGAGCGCATTGACGACCGCGCGCGTGATCCAGGAAATGGTCGACGCGACGTCGGCCTATCTGGCGACGATCACGATGATCAATATCAGCCTGGGCCTGCTGGTCGCGGGTGCCTTCTGGCTGATCGGTCTGCCCGATCCGCTGATGTGGGGCGGCATCGTCGCGCTTTCCAATTATATGCCCTATCTCGGACCGATCATGGCGTCACTGCTGCTCGCGCTCGGCGGGCTGATGGTGTTTCGCGACGCCTGGTATTCGATCCTGCCGGTCGCGACTTTCATCTGTTGCCACCTGATCGAATCCAACCTGATCACGCCGGCTTTGGTCGGACGCAGGCTGACCATCAATCCGCTGCTGATCCTGGTGTCGCTGAGTTTCTGGGGCTGGGTGTGGGGCCCGGTCGGCGCGCTGCTGGCAGTGCCGATCCTGATCATCGTCAAGACGGTGCTGGATGCGGCGGGCAAGCCCGATATCGCAGGCTTCCTGTTCGAGGAAGGCACGCTCACCAGCCCGGTTCCGGAGACGCCGGCGCCCGTCCCGGATGACCAGCCCCAGGGCTGACGGTCGGACCCAGAAAAAAAGCCGGAACCTGTAGGTCTCAGGCGTTGACAGCCCCGGCCACCCTCTCTAGTCGGCGCGTCTCCGCAAGGGATTGCCTACGCGGGTGTAGCTCAGTTGGTTAGAGCGCCGGCCTGTCACGCCGGAGGTCGCGGGTTCGAGCCCCGTCACTCGCGCCACCTTCCAGGATGTAGAATGTCCCGGATAGGATGGTGCCTTGCGATGCTTTCGGTCATCGCAGCAGAACCCGCCTTAGCCTGGGGCAGCCAAGGCCATATGGCGACCGGGCTGATCGCTTTTGATCGGCTCGTCACGCGCGATTCCGACGCGATCACCGCCGTCGATGCGCTCCTTGCACAGCATCCGGACCACCCACGGTTCGAATCGGCGCTGGCGGGGCTGGAGGGCGCCGAGCGCGATCGGCGGCTGTTCGCGCTGATCGCGCGCTGGCCGGACGATATCCGCGCCACCTCCTGGAATCACACGCACTGGCACCACCAATTGCGCGTGGTGGTTGGATGGACGGCGTTTCGCGGCCCACGGCTCGGCGCGGCGGACCATGCCTTCCGGCATAATCTGAGGATCGTGCGTAACGAAAAGGCCTCGCCGGCCGACCGCGCGATCGCCTTATGCTGGATCTTCCATATTGTGGGGGACATGCATCAGCCGCTCCATGCAGGGCATCGCCAGGATGGACATTTCCCGCTGACGGATTTTGCCGGCGTGAAGGGCTGGATCCGCAGATCGGCCGATTCCAGGCCGGAGACCTTCCATCATTTCTGGGACACGGCCGCGGACCGGCCTAGCGACGACCTGGCGGGCTCTGCAGCGATCGCGGCTGCGTTTTCGACCGATCCGGCGCAGGTCGATGCGGTGGGTGAGGATTTGCCGGCGGCTTACCGCGTTTGGGTGAAGGAAAGCGAACAAGCGGCTGCCGAGAATGCCTACCCCGGAGCCATGGAGGCGGAGGGCACGCGTCCGGAAAGGGCTGGAACGCTTTCGACCGACTATATCGAGCAGGCGCGCAGCGTGGCGCAGAGGCGCATCGGGGAGGCGGGAGAACGGCTTGCCGATGTGCTCGCCACTCTGTTCCCGCGTCGCTAAACCAAGCTTTTAGGCTACGACCACCTTGTTGCGTCCGCTACGCTTGGCTTCGTAGAGCGCAACGTCGGCACGCTTGAGCATCGACGAGGTGATCTCGTCATCGTCGCGGCTGAGCTCCGCAATGCCCGCCGAGAAGGTCAGGCGACCCAGCGTCTGGCCGGTGGCGTTGATCTTCAGGTCGCGCGCACCGATCGCCGCACGGATGCGGTCAATCTCTATGCCCGCCTGCTTGGCAGTCGAGCCTTCGAACAGCACGACGAACTCCTCGCCGCCGTAGCGGGCTGCGAACAGGCGCTCGCCGCCGTCCTTGGCCAGGCTGGTGGCGACGAACTTGATCACTTCGTCGCCAATCTGGTGGCCGAACTTGTCGTTGAAATTCTTGAAATGGTCGATGTCGCAGATCGCGATCGCGAACGGACGCCCGGTTTCGCGTGCGGACTCGACCGCAGCGGCAAGCCGCGTGTCGAGCGCGCGGCGGTTGGGAAGGCCGGTCAGCGCGTCATGGTTGGCAGCGTCCTGCGCATCGGCGAGGCTGTCGCGCAGCGTGCGGATTTCCTCGCAGGCGATGCGAAGCTGTTCCTCGACCCCACGCGTGCGGTCGATCATCGAGTGGGTCAGGCCCATCAAGGTGCCGACGACGGTGGCGGGCGCTGCGCCGGCTTCGAGTTCGGCGGCGTTGGTGGCGAGCGCTTCGCCATAATCGGCGGCGACTTCGCGTGAAATGGACACGATCTCGCTGACCTCGGTCAGCCGCGCCTGCGCGTCAGCAACCATCACCTGCAGATCGGAAGCGGAGAGTTCGACCGAGCGCTCCGCGATCATCGCGGCGGCGGATGCGGCGGAGAGGCCGCCTTGCTGCATCGCGCGCTCGATCGAGCCGTTGAAGGCCCGATCCTGCGCGGTCAGATAGCGATGCGCCATCGCATAATTGGTGGGCGTCGGCTCGAGACGGTTGTCGAGCAGAACACGGGCGATACCGTCGTAAAGACGCCGCCAAGGATCTTCGCAGGCTACTTCGCTCATGACGATCTGTTTTAGAGAAGAGGTGTTAATGAAACGTCCACTATGTGTAACTTTGTCGCGGGCCGGCGCTATTTTTTCCGCGGCCATGTTCCATCCAGAAAAGCAACGGCTTAAGCGGTGCGATCCAGATTATTCCGGCAACGCAATAGATGAAGGCCTGTAACGGCCAGGGCAAGCGCGCGATATTCTGTGCCTGTGTGCCGACCAATCCCGCCCAGAACAGGATGAGCAGCAGGATCACCCCGATACCCGCGGGCTTGCGCCAGGTCGGCTTCATATCCGTACGAACTCCTTCTCGGTCACGATCGCGTGCAACGCCACGTCCCACGGATCGCACGGCACCTCTTCCACCTCTTGCATGGCCCAGCCGAAACCGATGCGGTGCGCGCCCGGATAACGCTGGAAGGCGCGATCATAATGACCCGCGCCATAGCCGATACGCCCGCCCATGCGATCGAAACCGGTCAAGGGTGTCACGATCAGGTCAGGCGCGCGCTCTGGCGCGGTAAGCAAAGGCTGGCGCAGGTTCATCGGCCCATGCTCGATTGCGTCGCCAGGCGCCCAGGCGAGGAAGCGCATCGTGGTGCGGTCGATCAATGTCGGCAACGTAATGCCATGGCCGCGCGCGTGAAGCGCGCCGAGCAATGGCGCCGGATCGAGCTCGTCATGCATCGCCAGATAGAGCGAGACAGTAGCGCCGTCGGGAATATGGGGGAGGAGAAGATCGGCGGCGGATTGCGCGGCGACCTCTGCCGCCTGGGACCCGATCGCGGCGACATGTGCCGCACGCCGCGCGCGCAGTTCCGCACGCAACGCGATCTTGGCCGGGTCGGAGAAGGGTGGTGGGACCGCCATGGCCGTTTTCCTGAAATCCACTGACGCCAAAAACGTCAGGTGGGAACCATGTGCATCGGGCCAGGGCCCGAACAGGGACAGCTCCCTTGGATGATGAATCGCCTCAGGGATGTTCGTGGATCGTACCGGGCAGTTCCCACCGCATTCCTATTTAGGTGTTCGGGACCCCATGCTCAAGCCGTTCGGCGAGAGATTCGATCCGCCCGGCCAATTGTTCGAGCGTGCGCGCCAGCGCGGCCTTGCCCGGATCGGGAGCGCCGGCGCGCAAATCGCTGAGTTCATCCGCAAGCAGGAGCCCCGCCAGCAGGAGCTGGCGCGCCTCATTGGCACTGCCGACTACTTGCTCGGCCTCGCGCGCTTTCGCGTCGAGCATGCCGGCGAGCATCTCCAGCCGCGTCTCCTGGCCGTCGGGGCAGGCGAGGTCATAGCTGCGATTGCCGACGTTGAGCTTTACCTGGGCCATCAGCGCTGCCCCTCATGCCCGATCAGATTGTCGAGCCGTGCAATGGTTTCCTGGACGCGGGCGCGCAGTGTCTCGTGCCGCTCCTCGAGCAGGGCATAAGCTTCGGCAACGCCGTTTCCGGCGGATTCCCGCGCACCGGCGGCGCGTTCGATGCGGCCGAGCGCGCGCTCAAGCCGGACCATTGCAGAGTTGAGAGCCTCTTCCGACATTAGGCAAGCATTACGGTGCCGGCCCAAGACTGGCAACGGCTCTGATCGCAGTCCTGCAACGTTTGATGGGACGCGAAGCGGGCTATATCCGGGCCTAGATTATATACGGGCGCTTCGGGCTGGGGTGCGGTTGACGGTTGAAGCCGCACCCGACAAAGGGAGCGCGCGCTTCACAGCATTATCCTCAAGGAGCTTCGACATGGCGGTACGGGTTGCGATCAACGGCTTTGGACGTATCGGCCGGCTGGTCGCCCGCGCGATCCTTTCACGCCCCGATTGCGGGCTGGAGCTGGTGGCGATCAACGATCTGGCCGATGCGCCATCCAACGCGCTGCTGTTCAAGCGCGACAGCGTGCACGGCACCTGGAATGGCGAGGTCCATGCCGACGGCAACGACCTGATCATCGACGGCAAGCGCATCAAGGTTACCGCTGAACGCGATCCGGCCAAGCTGCCGCACGCGGAAGACAAGATCGACATCGCGCTGGAATGCACCGGTTTCTTCACCGACCGCGAAAGTGCGGGCAAGCATCTCGAGGCCGGCGCCAAGAAGGTATTGGTCTCGGCGCCTGCCAAGGATGTCGACCTGACCGTGGTGTTCGGCGTCAACCACGACAAGCTGACCGCGGACCACAAGATCGTGTCCAACGCGTCGTGCACTACCAACTGCCTGGCGCCGATCGCTAAGGTCCTCAACGACGCGATCGGAATCGAGCGCGGCCTGATGACGACCGTGCACAGCTATACCAACGATCAGAAGATCCTCGACCAGATCCACAAGGATATGCGTCGTGCGCGTGCCGCAGCCATGTCGATGATCCCGACCACAACCGGTGCCGCCCGCGCGGTGGGCGAGGTGCTGCCCGAACTCAAGGGGCGTCTCGACGGTTCGGCGATCCGCGTGCCGACCCCGAATGTCTCGGTGGTCGACCTGACTTTCCAACCCAAGAAGGACACCAGCGTCGAGGAAGTGAACGGCGCGCTTAAGGCGGCGTCGGAGAGCGGTCCGCTCAAGGGCATCCTGCAATATGTGACCGAACCGCTGGTCTCGATCGACTTCAATGGCGATCAGCACAGCTCGTCGGTCGACAGCCTTGAGACCGCAGTACTCGAAGGCAAATTGGTGCGGGTGCTCAGTTGGTACGACAATGAATGGGGCTTCTCGAACCGGATGGTCGATACCGCCGGGGCGATGGGCAAGCTCCTCTAAGAGCGGGACGTGGGGCGTCTCCTCGGTATCGCGCGCCATGATCGGCCGCGTGGAACGATGGAGGCGCTGGACCATGTCGACGTTACCGTCGAGCAGGGGCTACATGGAGATTTCCGTGGCAGCCTGAAGCCGGGCCGCAATCAGCGCCAGGTAACCGTGATGGCGGCGGAAGGCTGGCGCGACGCCTTGCATGAGCTGGGCGCGACGGTTTCCTGGGAGCAGCGCCGCGTGAACCTGCTGGTCGAGGGGCTCGCGCTCGAACAGAGCCAGGGCGCGCGGATCATGTTTGACTCGGGTCTGGTGCTCGAGGTGACGGGGGAGTGCGATCCGTGCAGCCGCATGGAGGAGATCGCGCCCGGCCTGAAAGCAGTGCTGCTGCCGCATTGGCGCGGCGGTGTGACGACCATAGTGATCGAAAGTGGCCCGATCCGGGTCGGTGACAATGTGAGGATCGAGCGGTGAGCTTCAAGACGCTGGACGATATGGGCGATGTCTCGGGCAAGCGCGTGCTGGTGCGCGAGGATTTGAACGTGCCCATGGATGGAGCGCGCGTCACCGACGATACGCGCCTCCGCGCGGCGCGGCCGACGATCGCCGAGCTTTCCGACAAGGGTGCGATCGTGCTGGTACTGGCCCATTTCGGCCGTCCCAAAGGCGAGCGCAATCCCGACATGAGCCTTGCGCTGGTCACCAAGCCGTTGAGCGAGGTGCTTGGCCGCGAAGTGCGCTTCGTCGACGATTGTGCGGGCGAGGCGGCCGAGAAGGCGATCGCCGATCTCCGCCCCGGCGATATCGCGATCCTGGAAAATACCCGCTTCCACAAAGGCGAGGAAAAGAACGATCCGGAACTCGCCGCCGCAATGGCGAAGCTCGGGGATTTTTACGTCAACGACGCGTTCTCCGCGGCTCACCGCGCGCACGCATCGACCGAAGGGCTGGCCCATATCCTGCCGGCCTTCGCCGGTCGCTCGATGCAGACCGAGCTGGAGGCGCTGGAAAAAGCGCTGGGCAAGCCCGAGCATCCGGTCGCCGCGGTCGTCGGTGGGGCCAAGGTTTCGACCAAGCTCGACGTACTCAAGAACCTTGTCGGCCAGGTCGATCACCTGATCATAGGCGGCGGCATGGCGAATACTTTTCTCGCCGCACGCGGGGTCGATGTCGGCAAGTCGCTATGCGAGCATGACCTGAAGGATACGGTGCTCGAAATCCTCGAGGCCGCCGACAAGGCCGATTGCACGGTGCATCTGCCCTATGATGTGGTCGTGGCGAAGGAATTCCGCGCTGACCCGCCGTCGCGCACGATCAATGTGCACGAGGTTGCTGCCGACGAGATGATCCTCGACGTGGGGCCTGCAGCGGTCGAGGCTCTGGGCGATGCGCTCAAGACGTGCCGCACGCTTGTCTGGAACGGGCCGCTAGGCGCGTTCGAACTTCACCCCTTCGATGCCGCGACCGTCGCTCTCGCCTGTACCGCGGCCGCGCTGACCCAATCCGGCGGTCTTATCTCGGTCGCGGGAGGCGGGGACACGGTGGCCGCGCTCAATCATGCGGGCGTGGCGGACAGCTTCAGTTTCGTCTCGACGGCAGGCGGAGCGTTCCTGGAATGGATGGAAGGGAAGGAGCTGCCCGGGGTCGCCGCCCTCGGCTGAATTTCGATGCGTGTCGTCGGTTTATTGTGCGATGCAATAAATTCACTTCACAATCATTAAGTTCTGCCTCATTTTTGCGCTGCACAATGGGAGTGTGGGTCATGGTGAGGCGTCTACGAAATGCGAGCGCGCTGATCCTTGCAGGGGTCCTCGTTGCCTCACCGGCTTGCGCGGTAAAGGATTTTTCGTCGAGCGGCCTGGGTTCGGCTGGTAGCTCGGTCGGACGGTCTGATCCGCCGCACGCCATCGGTAAAAGATCTCTCAATCATTTGCGATCCCCGGCCGGCGGGACTGTCGGGGCGGTACCGGCGTCGACGGGATGGTTGTTGATGCTGGCCGGCTTCGGCTTGCTTGGCGCGATGGGCCGCAGAAGCGAGCCGCATCCGCTGCGCGACGAGTTGGGACTTTAACGGGGCGGATTTCGCGGCATTGCAGCGCAAACATGCGTCGGATGCCTACTGCGCAATTGCTAATCCAGATTAACTAGTTCATTCGGCGGTGCAGCAATTGGATTAGAGCGGGGCTTTTGCCGGGGGGGAACTCGGTAAAGGGGTACACGCAATGTTGCATAAGCGCATGATGCGGTTTTTAACCGCGCTTTCTGCCATATTTGGCTTAGCGGCGATCGCCGCTCCGGCCGCGGCGGTCGATTTCAAGTTTTCAGGGACTTGCATCGACTGCTCGGGGACCGGCGAGGGCACGCTGGTTTTGAAGGACTATACGCTGGGTGATACGCTGACCTCGGCAAATTTCGTCAGCTTCGCCTACACGTCCAACCTCCTCAGCTACACCTTGAGCAGCGTCGACGACCTAACGGGCAGTCTCACCGCCGCGACCGGGCCCGCCTTCGTGGTCTTCCACGGCGGCGGATACACTTTCGACTCGTTCGTCGCCGGCCCGTTTTCGCCGTGGTGTACCGGTACCACCGGCGCCTGCTCTTCCGACTTCGGTCTGATCAGCAGCTGGTCGCTGGCTGCGGGCACGGTTCCGGAACCGGCGATGTGGGGTGTGATGGTGCTGGGCTTCGGTCTGCTCGGCGCCAGCATGCGGCGTCCCCGTCGCGCGAATATGCTCCACGCCTGATCTACGCTTGGGACCGGCTTTCGGGTCGGTCCCATCCTTAGGGTCCGCAACCTGCATTGTCGCATTCGGAATCGAAGATTAAGCGCGGCCGGATTGTCGGCGTTGGCCGACTGATTCAGTACGCGCAGGAGAATGGATGTCCGATTCCCAGATGATGGCGCAGATGCGCGACAAACCTGGCTTCATCGCCGCGCTCGATCAGAGCGGCGGATCGACCCCTAAGGCGCTCGCGGCCTACGGCATTGCGGCAGATGCCTATCCGGACGGCGCGGCGATGTTCCAGCTGATCCACGAGATGCGCGTGCGCATCATCACCGCGCCCAGTTTCAATGGCGATAAGGTGCTCGCCGCGATCCTGTTCGAAAAGACGATGGATGGCGAAGCGCACGGCCAGCCCGTGCCGGCCTACCTCTGGAAAGAACGGGGTGTCGTGCCCTTCCTCAAGGTCGATAAGGGACTGGAGGAGGAGAAAGACGGCGTCCAGTTGATGAAGCCGATGCCCGACCTGGGCGGTCTGCTTGCGCGCGCTGCGGGGCTCGGCGTCTTCGGCACCAAGATGCGCTCGGTCATCAATCTCGCGTCCAAAAGCGGGATCGCGGCGATCGCGGAACAGCAATTCGGGTTCGCCGAGCAGATTGCCGAGGGCGGCCTCGTTCCGATTCTCGAGCCTGAAGTGTTGCTCAAGAGTTCGGAGCGCGCCGCGGCCGAGGACATATTGTTCGACGAATTGAAAAAGGGGCTCGATGCGCTGCCTGCGCATCGCGATGTGATGCTCAAACTCAGCATTCCGGTGAAGCCTGACCTCTACGCGCCCCTCGTCGCGCATCCCCGCGTGGTGCGGGTGGTAGCGCTTTCGGGTGGATATTCGCGCGATGAGGCCTGCGTCGAGCTCGCGAAGAACCATGGCATGATCGCCAGCTTTTCGCGCGCTTTGCTCGACGACCTGCGTCACCAGATGAGCGAGACGGAATTCGATGCCGCGCTTGGGACTGCGATCGACCAGATCTACCAGGCGTCCACCGTCAAGGTTTAGCGCATCGCCTGGCGTGCCATCGCCTTGAGCGTCAGCGCGTCGTGGATAGCGTGTGCGTCAGTGTCGTTGTTGAAATAGGCCCAGACGGTGCGTCCCGCCTGGGCCTGATCGCGCATCCAGTCGGTCCATCCCAAAAGCGCCTCGTCCGAATAGCGGCCCCAATATTTCCCGCCGGCACCGTGAAATCGGACATAGGCGATCGGCCCGACAGCCCATCGTTCGCTCGTCGATCCGGCCATGTCGTGACAGCAGAAGGAGGCGCCGTAACGCTCAAGCAGCGCGAGCGTTTCGGGCACGTACCAGCTGCGCTCGCGAAACTCGAAGACATGCGTCAGGTCGCGCGGCAGCAACTCCAGGAATTCCTCCAGCCGCGGCAGGTTTATCCGCAGGCTCGGCGGGAGCTGGTAGAGGATGGGGCCTAAAGTCCCGCGCAGATGGCGGACCGGCGCCATCATCCGCGCGACGGGTTCGACGCAATCCTTGAGCTTCTTGGCCTGGGTCAGATAGCGATTGGCCTTGACCGCATAGGCGAAGCCGGGTGGTGCCTGTTCGCGCCATTTGTCGAACGTCTCGGCCTTGGGCAGGCGGTAGAAGCTGTTGTTGATCTCGACCGTGTCGAACTGCTCCGCGTAGAAGCCGAACCAGTTCTTCGCCGCCATTTTTTCCGGATAGAAGAGCCCGCGCCAATGGCGATAGTTCCAGCCGGAACAGCCGACGCGGATCGAGCCGGGCAGGGACATGATCCCTCAAACGATGGACGCACGCGCCCGATCCTTCGTGCTCAGTTTTTGTCGGGTGCCTCGTCGTCGGAAAGGATATCCAACAGCGTATCGAGTCGCCTTTCCCAAATCGATCGGCGATCGGACGCCCATTTTTGCAGGCCGGAAAGCCCCGCCGTATCGATCTGGCACGATCGCGTCCGGCCCAGTTTCTCAGTACGCACAAGGCCGGCCTCTTCCAGAATGCGCAGATGCTGGGAGACGGCGGTCAAGGTTATGCCGAGCGGCTCGGCTAGCGCCGACACCGAATGCGGCCGTTCGCTCAGCATTTCGACCATGCGCCGGCGCGTCGGCTCGCCGAGCGCATGGAACAGGCGGTCGATCGCCTCTTGGAGCCCACGTTCGGGACGTGCCATATCAGAGGCTCTGCCCCAATCGGTCGAGCAGTTTTTCCCAGCCACCCTTGCGCATCTCCGGCCCGTCAGAACCTTCGAAGAAGGCGCCCTGGAAAGTGCAGGTCACGTCGGTCCCCGCATCCGTTGGCATCAACTCGATCGTTACCAGTGCGACCGAGACGGTGCGCCCGGCGAGTGCCATATGCGAAGAGGTGACGATGCGGCGTTCGGGTACGATGTCGTGGAAGATGCCGTCATTGGTGAGCTGTGCGCCAGGGAAGGGACTATTCTCTCCGAAGCGGTAACCCAGCCTTTCCGCCCCGCCAATGCGGAAGTCGCTTTCGAATGCCTCGATTTCATGCGTGTCGCTAACGGCGAACCAGCTCTTCTTTTTCGCAGGATCAGCGAAGGCCGCGAAGACACGTGCGGGCGAGGCGCCATAGCTGCGCTCGATCGTGAAATTGCCGTGGACGGTAGCTTGATCGGTCATGGGATTCCTCATTTATGAAGTAAGAACTTCACTAATCAAGTTGCAGCAGACAGTCAAGTAGGTACTTTTGTGTCTTGCGGTGCTGCTTGACGCTGGGGCGGCACGCTGGAAAGGCGCGGCGTGAAAGGACGGGTCATGGGCGAGTTTGAAGGCGAGGATATTCCGGATGACGAGCTCGACCTGGATCCGGGGTTCGCGGAACGGTTTGAGCGTCAGTTTCGCCCGGCCTGCCAGCTTTACCTGATTTCGCCGCCCGCGATCGATGCGGGCTTTTCCGAGCGGCTTGCCGCCGCCGCCGATGCGGGGCCAGTCGCGGCATTCCAGCTCCGCCTGAAGGGGCTCGACGAGCATGCGATCGCGCGCCTGGCGGAGCCGCTCCAGCGCATCTGCGCCGATCGCGATATCTCGTTCATCGTCAATGACAGCATAAGCCTTGCGAAACGGCTTGGAGCGGATGGCGTGCATCTGGGGCAGGGCGATGGCGACCCGCGCGATGCGCGCGCCTTGCTCGGGCCGAGTGCGCAGATTGGCGTGACGTGTCACGACAGCCGCCATCTCGCGATGGAGGCGGGCGAGGCGGGGGCGGATTATGTCGCCTTCGGCGCTTTCTATCCGACCAACACCAAGGAGGTGCACCACCATCCCGATCCCGCGATCCTCGGCTGGTGGACGACCTTGTTCGAACTGCCTTGTGTCGCGATCGGCGGCATCACGCCGGCCAATGCCGCGCCGCTTGTGCAAGCGGGAGCCGACTTCCTCGCTGTCTGCAATGCGGTGTGGAATGCCGAGGGCGGTGAGGCTGCGGCGGTCAGGGCGTTTCAGGCAATGCTCGACGATTCCGAGCGAAGCGGTTGAATCCTTTGCGACGAAGCGAGCTTCGTTCGCTATTTCTGATGCCGCGCCGGTGGTAAAAGACGCGCAAGGAGAGAGATAAGATGCTGAGCATGCTGATCTTCGCTGCCGCCACCGCGGTGCCGCCCCAGATCATGGTCTTGCCCGACCCCACCAAAGCTGGGCAACCCGTTTGCTCTTACGAGGACAAGGGCATCCAGACGGTCCGCGAGAAGCCGACCGCACCCGTACGCCCTCAGAAGCTCAACGAGCTTCCCAATGCCGACGAATATCGCACGGTGATCCGGATCGACGAGAAAGGCTGTCGGAAGCCCGCGATCGTCGCCTACGATATCGGCAGCGCGCCCAAGAAGCAGCGCTAATCCGCCTTTACCAGGTGCGGACGCGTCCCGTATCGACGTGCACGAAGCCGTCCTTCGGATAATAGCCGACCCCGCCGGCTTTCATCGACAAAGCTGCAAGGTGCAGATTCTGAAGCGCCACGCCCGGCATATGGATGTCGGTCGCCTTGCCAAGCATATGCTGGCTCTTGCTGGCGACCCCCGTATGCTCCCCGCCGGCCGCGCGTAAGCCAGCGTTGGTCTGCGGAGAGCGGTAGCCTGAGATCAGCTCGATCTTGGTCTGCGGCGCCACGCCGAGCTTGTCGCGGATCGCGCTCAGCAGCAGCATGAGCTGCGGATCCATCACGGTCGATTCATTGTTGCGCCAGTCGCGAAGGCCGTGATTGAGTTCGGCCAGACCCTGATGATCCCAACCGTCCGCGCCGAAAAAGCGCGCATCGACCGTATCGTTGGTGTGGACATTGCGGAAAGCGATGCGCTTTTCGGGCAAGGCCGCGAATGCGCGACCGCCGATAAGACCGGCAGCCCCGATAGCCAGGGCGCCACTCAAAAGGCCGCGACGGCCGAATTCCCGCTCGAACATACCTTACCCCGCGCTCTGGAAAGAAAGTCGCCGTGCGACGTTCAATCCTGCCCGGACATAGATAAGGGTTTGCACGCGTGAGGAAAGTTGAGGTTGCACTCTTTAGTCTTGCTTTGGCAACACTTTACCCCAGTTTATCGGACGCCGCCGTAACGAGATCGCGTGGACCGGATCCAAAAACCCTCACGACGCAGGTCTTGCTTGACCGTCTCGGCTTCGGCCCCGGCCCGATAGACGGTCATTCGGGGACAAACCTCGCCCGTGCGCTCAAGGGGTTCCAGGAAGCGCGCGGGTTGGCGACGACCGGCCGGCTAGATCCCCCGACCATCGAGGCGCTTGCCGCTTACTCCAAGACGCCCGCGACGATCGATGTGACGCTGACGCAAGCCGAGGTTGCGGGACCGTTCTTCGGGCCGATCCCGGAGGATCCGGCCGAGCAGGCGAAGCTGCCCGCGATGGGGTATTCGGACCTGATGGAGGAGTTGTCGGAGCGTTATCATACGACCCGAGCAACATTGCTGGCGCTCAACAATATGGGCGCGCCATCGAAGGCTGGGGCCACGATCAAGGTTCCCAACGTCCGTCCGGCCGCAACCGACTATCCCGCAGCGTTGAAGCCCGACTGGAAGGCGACGCTTACCCAGCTGAGCGTCTCGTCGGATCAACCCCAGGCGGCCCGGATCGTGGTCGACAAATCCGACGGCGTGCTGCGCGTCTATGACGGCCAGGATAAATTAGTGGCCCAATTCCCCGCGACGATGGGCAGCGAGCATGATCCGCTTCCGATCGGCAATTGGAAGATTCAGGGCACATCCTATTTGCCCAGTTTCCATTACAACCCTGACCTGTTCTGGGATGCCAAGCCGGGGGACACCAAGGAAACGCTCAAGCCCGGACCCAACGGTCCGGTCGGCGTGGTGTGGATGGACCTCGACAAGGAGCATTACGGCATCCACGGCACCTCCACCCCGGAGACGATCGGAAAAACGTCGAGCCATGGTTGCATCCGCCTGACCAATTGGGACGCGGCGCGCCTCTCGCTGATGGTGAAGGCGGGAACGCCGGCGGTGTTTCAGGAATGACCCGGCTCGGTTGGATCATGCTGTTCAGCTTCGCGATCGTCGTCGGCGCTTTCGCGCTGATGGTGCGGCCGGGGCGCGCGCCAAACACTTCGCAAGCGGTGCCGATTATGGCGCAACAGGCGGCGCCGGCAGCCGCGGCTATGCCCGCGGGCGGGGGGCTGGTTGTCCCTGTGGCAGGGATTACGCCCGACAGGCTCGCGGATAGCTGGGGCGATGCGCGGGGCGACGGCACGCGTCAGCATCACGCGATCGACATTCTTGCAGCGCGCGGCACGCCCGTGCTCGCCGCGGCGGCGGGGACGGTCGAGAAGATTTTCGAGAGCCGCAATGGCGGGCATACGATCTACATTCGCCGTGCCGATCCCGCCTGGCAGGATTATTATGCGCATCTCGATGGCTATGCGCCGGGCCTGCACGAAGGAGAGGCGGTGAAGCAGGGGCAGCAGATCGGCCAGGTTGGATCGACCGGTGACGCCAGCGCCGAGGCGCCTCACCTCCATTACGAAATCCACCAGATGGCGCCCGGCGACGGTTGGTGGAAAGGGACGGAAATCAACCCCTACCCGGTCCTGCGCAGCTTGCATGGTTGATGGGCCTGTACGTCGTCGCTCCATGAAGTAAAACGGACTTCTTCGGGTAGGGGGAATGCCATGCTTCGCGCGCTTTTGACTGGCCTATCATTGATGGCTGCCATGCCGGCGATGGCGCAGGTCGAGCCCTTTCCGGCCGCCTTCCACGAACAGGATATCGCCACCAACGGCACCACGATCCATGTCCGCGTCGGCGGGCATGGTCCGGCGGTGGTGCTGCTGCACGGCTATGGCGAAACCGGCGACATGTGGGCGCCGCTCGCCGCCAACCTGGCGCGCGATCATACCGTGATCGTGCCGGATTTGCGCGGCCTCGGCCTCTCGGCCAAGCCAATCACGGGCTATGAAAAGAAGCTGCAGGGTTACGACGTCTCCGGTGTGCTCGACGCGCTTCATGTTGGCAAGGTCGACCTGGTCACGCACGATATCGGCAACATGGTTGGCTTTGCCTTCGTGGAGGAAAACCCAGGGCGGGTGACGCGGCTCGTGCTGATGGACGCACCGATGCCGGGGATCGGACCGTGGGAAGAGATTTTGAAGAACCCGTTGCTCTGGCATTTCCGTTTCGGCGGGCCCGACATGGAGCGGCTGGTCGCCGGGCGCGAGCGCATCTATCTCGACCGCTTCTGGAACGAATTCTCGGCGACGCCCGCCAAGTTCAGCGAGGCATCTCGCCAGCATTATGCGGCACTTTACGCCCAGCCCGGCGCGATGCACGGCGGCTTCAGTCAGTTCGCGGCCTTCGATCAGGACGTGATCGACGATCGGGCCTTCCTGGCCAAGAACGGGAAATTGAGCATGCCGGTGCTCGCGGTCGGCGGCAACAAATCGTTCGGCTTGACCATGGCGGCGGTGGCGCGTGAGGCATTCAGCAACGTGCAGGCGGTGTCGATCCCCGACAGCGGCCATTGGCTGATGGAGGAGCAGCCGGCTGCAACGGTGGCCGCGATCCGGGCATTCCTCGACAAGCCGGTCTGAATTAGCCGATCTGACGCACAGCCTTGCCGGTTGGGCACGTCCCCGCTAAGGGCCGCGCCTGCTCTTTCCAATCGCGAGACCCACATGAAGATCAGCGGCGTGGACATTCGTCCCGGCAACATCATCGAATATGAAGGCGGCATCTGGAAGGCCGTCAAGATTCAGCACACCCAGCCGGGCAAGGGTGGCGCCTATATGCAGGTCGAGATGAAGAACCTCGTCGACGGCCGCAAGAACAACGTCCGCTTCCGCTCGGCCGAGACGGTCGAGCGCGTGCGTCTCGACACCAAGGATTTCCAGTTCCTGTTCGCCGATGGCGACCAGCTGACCTTCATGGACAAGGACACGTACGAGCAGATCAGCCTGCCGCGCGACCTTCTGGGCGATGCTGCCGCTTTCCTGCAGGACGGCATGGACGTCGTGATGGAGCTTTACGACGAGCGCCCGCTCTCGGTGCAGCTGCCGGATACGATCGAAGCGACGATCGTCGAGGCGGATGCGGTGGTGAAGGGGCAAACGGCATCGTCCTCCTACAAGCCGGCCGTGCTCGACAACGGCGTCCGCGTGATGGTGCCGCCGCACATTTCGAGCGGCACGCGGATCGTCGTTGACGTTTACAATCAGGAATATGTCCGCCGCGCGGATTGATCCTTGTTTCCCCTCCCGCTTGCGGGAGGGTCAGGGGAGGGGCTTCCCTCTCCCGATTGTGATTTTCCCTCCCCCAACCCCTCCCGCAAGCGGGAGGGGGGAGATAGATATGGTAGCCCATTCAGGCCTTCTCACGATCATGGAGCGCGCCGCGCGCAAGGCGGGGCCGCGTCTGCGCCGCGACTTTGGCGAGGTGCAGCAGCTCCAGGTTTCGCGCAAAGGCCCCGCCGATTTCGTGAGCCAGGCCGACGAGCGTTCCGAGCAGACGCTGTATGAGGAGCTCAAGCGTGCGCGTCCCGATTGGGGCTTTCTCGGCGAGGAAGGCGGCGCGCGCGAAGGCGATCCCAACAAGCCGCGCTGGATCGTCGATCCCTTGGACGGCACCTCGAACTTTCTCCATGGCGTGCCGCATTTCTCGATCTCGATCGCGGTCGAGGAGCCCAAGCCCAACGGCAAGAGCGAAATCACGCAGGCGCTGGTCTATCAGCCCTTCACCGACGAGAGTTTCTGGGCGGAAAAAGGCCGCGGCGCTTGGCTGCACGACCGCCGCCTGCGCGTATCCGCGCGGCGCGATCTTTCGGAGGCTCTTATCGCCACCGGCACGCCTTACGCGGGCCACGGCGATTTCGATCAGTGGAGCAAGGTTTTCAACGCGATCGGCCCCAACGTCGCCGGCATCCGCCGCTTCGGCTCGGCCGCGCTTGACCTGGCGTGGGTCGCAGCCGGCCGTTTCGATGGCTTCTGGGAGAGCCATCTGAGCCCTTGGGACGTGGCGGCGGGCCTATTGCTGGTCAAGGAAGCGGGCGGTTTCGTCACGGATTTCCGCGGCGGCGACCAGCCGATGGAGCGGCGCGAATTCCTTGCCGGGAACGACGTGCTCCATTCGAAGCTCCACAAGCTGCTGGCAGGCGCGCTCAGAAAGGCGTGAACGCCCTCTAATTGCGAGTCATTCTCACTGCTCGGCGGCTTGCTTCGCAGGTGCGGCGCGCTTAGGGAAACCCCGACTTCGGAAGCGCCCTCTGCGCTTCCTCCACGGAGTATATCGGAACGATGGCGACCGTCGCCGCAGGCTATCTGCCGATCCTGATGTTTCTTGCGGTCGCGGTGGGACTTTCGACCGCGTTCGTCGTGCTGCCGATGCTGGCGTCGAAACTGACCGGATCGTCCAAGCCGAACCCGGAAAAATTGAGCGAATATGAGTGCGGCTTTCCCGCTTTCGAAGATAGCCGCGCGCAGTTCGACGTGCGCTTTTATCTGATCGCGATCCTGTTCATCGTGTTCGATCTGGAAGCTGCCTTCCTCTATCCGTGGGCGGTCGCTCTCGGCGGCATCGGCTTTGCCGGCTGGGCCGCGATGATGATCTTCCTGATCGAACTTGGCGTGGGCTTTGCCTATGCATGGAAGAAGGGAGCGCTGGAATGGGAGTGACGCTACCGCAGTCGCTCGACCTGCATCCGCAGGAGACGCGGCTCCCCGATCCCGAATTCTTCAACAGCCTGCAGTCGGAGGTCACCGACAAGGGCTTCCTCGTCACCTCGACCGAGGAGCTGTTCCAATGGGCGCGCACCGGCTCGCTATGGTGGATGACCTTCGGCCTTGCGTGCTGCGCGGTCGAGATGATCCATGTGAACATGCCGCGTTATGATCTTGAAAGATTTGGTGTCGCGCCGCGCGCATCGCCGCGCCAGTCGGACGTGATGATCGTCGCCGGTACGCTCTGCAACAAGATGGCGCCTGCGCTCCGCAAGGTCTACGACCAGATGTCGGAGCCCAAATATGTAATCTCGATGGGCTCGTGCGCCAATGGCGGCGGCTATTATCATTATAGCTACAGTGTGGTGCGCGGATGCGACCGGATCGTGCCGGTCGATATCTATGTCCCAGGCTGCCCGCCGACCGCGGAAGCCCTGCTTTATGGCGTGATGCAACTCCAGCGGAAGATCCGTCGGGTGGGGACGATCGAACGGTGAGCGCGCCGCATCCCAGATATGCCAGCAATGACGGTGTGATAGAGACGGCCACGAAGGCACTCGGCAAAACGCTGATTGCCGCGACCGAAAGCGTCGGCGAGATCCGCCTCGACGTGAAGCGGGAAAGCATCGTCGAGGCGATGCGCATCCTGCGCGACGAGCTGGCCTATCAGCAGCTGATGGAAATTGCCGGCGTCGACTATCCGGATCGCTCCGAGCGGTTCGAGGTGGTCTATTGCCTGCTCAGCCTGACCAAGAACCATCGCCTGCGCGTCCACGTCGCGACCGATGACGTAAAGCCGGTGCCGTCGGTGACCGGGCTGTGGCCGGTCGCGGGCTGGCTCGAGCGCGAAGTTTACGACATGTATGGCGTGTTGTTCGAGGGTAATCCGGACCTGCGCCGCATCCTCACTGACTATGGCTTCCAAGGCCATCCGCAGCGCAAGGACTTCCCGCTCACCGGCTTCGTAGAGCTCCGTTATTCCGAGGAAGAGAAGCGCGTCGTCTATCAGCCGGTCACGCTGGCGCAGGACTTCCGCAACTTCGATTTCATGAGCCCGTGGGAGGGCGCCGAATATATCCTCCCCGGCGACGAGAAGGCCAAGGGCCCCGAGGCGCCCGGCGCGCCGACGCCGGCGAAGGCCGATGAGGTGAAGAAGTGACCACGCGGACCGTCACCGTCGGCACTCCGGACGCGCCGGCACAGGATACCGAGACGGGTATCGACAATTACACGATCAATTTCGGTCCGCAGCATCCGGCCGCGCACGGCGTGCTGCGCCTGGTGATGGAGCTGGACGGCGAGATCGTCGAGCGTGTCGATCCGCATGTCGGACTGCTCCATCGCGGCACCGAGAAGTTGATCGAGTACAAGACCTATCTGCAGGCGCTGCCATACTTCGATCGGCTCGATTATTGCTCGCCGCTCAACATGGAGCACAGCTACGTTCTCGCGATCGAGAAGTTGCTGGGCATCGAAGTGCCGGTGCGTGCCCAATATCTGCGCGTTTTCTTCGCCGAGCTGTCGCGCATCTGCAATCACATGCTGAACCTTGGCAGCCACGTGATGGACGTGGGCGCGATGACGCCCAATCTGTGGCTGTTTGAGGTCCGCGAAGATTGCATGAATTTCTTCGAGCGCGCCTCGGGTGCGCGAATGCATGCCGCCTGGTTCCGCCCCGGCGGCGTCCATCAGGACGTGCCGCTCAAGCTTCTGACCGACATCGGTGAGTGGCTCGACACGCGCCTGCCGCGTCTGTTCGAGGATGCGATCAGCCTGGTCGCGGACAACCGCATCTTCAAGCAGCGCAATGTCGATATCGGCACGGTCAGCCGCGACGACGCGATCGCCTGGGGCTTCTCCGGCCCGATGATCCGCGCTGCCGGTATCCCCTGGGATATCCGCAAGTCGCAGCCCTACGACGTCTATGATCGCATGGATTTCGAGGTGCCGGTCGGCACCAAGGGCGATTGCTATGATCGCTTCATGGTCCGCGTCGAGGAGGTGCGTCAGTCGGCGCGCATCATGAAGCAGTGCCTGGCGGAGATGCCCGAGGGCCCGATCGCGAGCCTCGACCGCAAGGTCGTCCCGCCCAAGCGCGGCGAGATGAAGCAGTCGATGGAAGCGCTGATCCACCACTTCAAGCTCTACACCGAGGGCTTCCACGTGCCCGCGGGCGAGGTCTATGTCGCGACCGAAAGCCCCAAGGGCGAATTCGGCGTGTTCCTGGTCAGCGACGGCAGCAACAAGCCGTATCGCTGCAAGATCCGCCCGACCGCCTTCAGCCATTTGCAGGCGATGGACTTCATGATGAAGGGCCACATGCTGGCCGACACCACCGCGATCCTGTCCGCGATCGACGTCGTGTTCGGGGAGTGCGATCGGTGAGCCGCGAAGCTTTGCTCGACCGGCTGATGGAGCGGTACAATGCGCAGGATGTCGACGCTTATGCGGCGATGTTCACCGAGGATGGCTGCGAGGGCGCCTATCGGGGTGCGGTAGCGCGCCAGGGCCGCGATGGCATCCGCCAGGGATATGCCAAGGTGTTCGCGGAATTCCCACAGAACCGCGCGACAGTGCTCGAAAAGTTCGTTTATGGCGACCAGATCGTGGTCCGCGAACATGTCGCGCGCTCGCCGGAGACCGAGCCGTTCGAGGTGATGGCTATCTATTCGTTCAAGGGCGATCTGATCGATCGCGTGGAGTTCATTCGCTGATGGCTGATGCAGCCCACATTCCCGACGAGGCCGAGGCCCGCGCCCGCTGGGGCAATTTCGCCTGGACGGCGGAGAATGCCGAGCAGGTCAAGAAGATCATGGCGCGCTACCCCAAGGGCCGCGAGCATTCGGCGATCATGCCGTTGCTCGATCTGGCGCAGCGCCAGGTCGGTGCCGAGACCAACACCCAGGGTTGGCTGCCGGTGCCGGTGATCGAATATGTCGCGAAGCAGGTAGGCATGCCGTACATCCGCGCGCTCGAGGTCGTCAGCTTCTACACGATGTACAATATGGCGCCGGTCGGCCGCTATCATGTGCAGGTGTGCGGTACGACACCGTGCATGTTGCGCGGTTCTGACGACGTGCTCGACGCCTGCTACAAGAAGGGTCTGAAGAAGGGGCATACCACCCCCGACGGCCTGTTCACTTTGACCGAGGTCGAATGCCTCGGCGCCTGCGTCAATGCGCCGATGGTGCAGATCAACGACGACAATTACGAAGACCTGACCTTCGACAGCACGACCGCGATCCTCGAAGCGCTGGCGCGCGGCGAAACGCCCAAGCCCGGCCCGCAGGTCGATCGCTTTCTGGCGGCGCCCGTAGGCGGGCCGACGGTGCTTAAGGAGTTCACCTCCTGATGCCCATCCTTCTCGCCCTCGTCCTGGGGATCGTCCTGTTCGTGATCCTGCTCAAGATTCTGCTGTTCGTCGGCGCGCTCGTGATCGGGCTGGTGTTCGCCGTCATCGTTTATTTTACGGCTGAGAAACTGGTGGGGCAGGGCCGATGATCACGTCGATCGAGGACAGGGACCGCATCTTCACCAACATCTACGGCTTCCAGGACTGGAAGATCGAAGGTGCGATGAAGCGCGGTGACTGGGACAATACCAAGGACCTGATGGTCCGCGGTCAGGACCAGATCATCGAGGATATCAAGGCGTCGGGGCTGCGCGGGCGTGGTGGCGCCGGCTTCCCGACCGGCATGAAGTGGAGCTTCATGCCCAAGGAGCCGAAGCCTGGCCGCCCCAGCTTCCTGCTGATCAACGCCGACGAATCCGAGCCCGGTTCGTGCAAGGACCGCGAGATCCTGCGCCATGATCCGCACAAATTGCTCGAAGGTGCCTTGATCGCGGGTTTCGCGATGCGCGCGCGCGCCGCTTATATCTACATCCGCGGCGAGTTCATCCGGGAGGCGGAGAACCTCTTCGCCGCAGTCGAGCAGGCTTACGCCAAGGGCATGCTCGGCAAGAATGCCGCTGGCTCCGGCTATGATTTCGACGTCTTCGTACATCGCGGTGCCGGCGCGTACATCTGCGGCGAGGAAACCGCGCAGATCGAGAGCCTGGAAGGCAAGAAGGGCCAGCCCCGCCTCAAGCCGCCATTCCCGGCGGGCGTCGGCCTGTTCGGCTGCCCGACCACGGTCAACAATGTTGAATCGATCGCGGTGGTGCCGACGATCCTGCGGCGTGGGCCGGCCTGGTTCGCGGGCATTGGCCGCGACAAGAACCAAGGTACCAAGCTGTTCCAGATTTCCGGTCACGTGAACACGCCGACCGTGGTCGAGGAAGCGATGGGGATCAGCTTCCGCGAACTGATCGAGAAGCATGCCGGCGGCATTCGCGGCGGTTGGGACAATCTGCTCGCGGTTATCCCGGGCGGTTCGTCCGTGCCGTTGGTACCGGCGGCGCAGATCATCGATGCACCGATGGATTTCGACGGCCTGCGCGAACTCGGTTCGGGCCTCGGCACCGCTGCCGTGATCGTGATGGACAAGTCGACCGACATCGTCCGCGCGATCAGCCGCATCTCTTACTTCTACAAGCATGAGAGCTGCGGCCAATGCACGCCGTGCCGCGAAGGCACCGGCTGGATGTGGCGCGTGATGGAGCGCCTGCGCACTGGCGAAGCCGAGATGCACGAGATCGACATGCTCCAGGAAGTGACCAAGCAAGTCGAAGGCCACACGATCTGCGCATTGGGCGACGCGGCGGCCTGGCCGATCCAGGGCCTGATCCGCCATTTCCGTCCGGAGATCGAGCGGCGCATCAAGGAGCATAAGGGCTCCGATTATGCGGTAGCGGCGGAGTGATGGGGATGCGGAACGTCGTTTTCGGCCTTGCTGTCTCGCTTGCGTTGGCGACCTCGGCCAGCGCCAAGGCGCCCTTGTCGGGTGCGCCCGACGATCTTTCGGTGCAGGCGGTGCACAATTTCGGTGGGTGTGTGGCCGACACCACGCCCAAGGGCGCCGAGCACCTGCTGGCGATCGATTACCGCACGAAGGAATATCATGAGGCATTGAACCGCCTGATGCAGGGCCATTCCGATGGCCGATGCATCAGTGCGAGCAGCCTGCGTTCGAACCAGATTCTGCTTGCCGGCGGCATGGCCGAGCGGCTGCTGATCGAAAAGGTGAAGCCCGAAGGCTTCGCGGCTGCGGTTGCTTACGACGCCGCCAAGGCGCCAATCGCGGCGCGTAGCGCAGCGGAGATGACCTCGATCTGCGTCCTGCGTGCGGAGCCCGCCAAGAGCTACGCCATTTTCCGGACCGAGCCGACCAGCGCTGAGGAAAGCCATGCCATGCAGGCGATAGCGCCGGCGCTGATGAACTGTGTCAAGGCAGGCCAGAAGATGAGTTTCAATAAACCCGGCCTGCGCGCCAGCCTGGCGCTCGCAGCCTACCGCCTCACCCAGCCTGAACCGGTCGCCGCAGCCGATGCGAAGCCGATGAACCCCTCGTTGGTCAATCGATGAACATGGTCGAATTCGGATATCTTCTGGCGGTGGGCCTGATCCTGATGGTGGCGGGCGTCCATGGTGTGCGCCTGCTTAGATCGCGCCAATCGATCGAGGGTGCGGAATGAAGCTGGCGATCATCCTCGTTCCGGCCGTGACTCTTTTAGGCTTTGCGGCTTGGAAGTTCCTGTCGGCCGATTGGAATTCGACTTGGCGGACCCGCCGTACGGGTGCCGCGAATAATTGGCAGAATGAGGGGTACATGGCCAACCAAGACGGCAAGAGCTGGTCGGAGGTCGATGGTACGATCGCCGACAGCGCGCCGCCGCAGCGGGTTGGGAGGTAACCTATGCCCAAGCTGACTGTCGATGGAATCGAAGTGGAGGTGCCCAACGGCGCCACCGTGCTCCAGGCTTGCGAGGCCGCGGGCAAGGAGATTCCGCGCTTCTGCTATCATGAGCGTCTGTCGATCGCGGGCAATTGCCGCATGTGCCTGGTCGAGGTGAAGCCCGGGCCGCCCAAGCCGCAGGCGTCGTGCGCGCTGCCGGCCGCCGACAATCAGGAAATCCGCACCGACACGCCGATGGTGAAGAAGGCACGCGAAGGCGTGATGGAATTCCTGCTGATCAACCATCCGCTCGATTGCCCGATCTGCGATCAAGGCGGCGAGTGCGACCTGCAGGACCAGTCGATCGCTTATGGTCGCGGCCACAGCCGCTACCACGAGAATAAGCGCGCGGTGACCGAGAAATATATGGGTCCGATCGTCAAGACGGTCATGACCCGCTGCATCCAGTGCACGCGCTGCGTGCGCTTTGCCGAGGAAGTCGCCGGCGTCGAGGAAATCGGCGCGCTCTATCGCGGCGAGAATATGCAGATCACCTCCTATCTGGAGCAGGCGATCACGTCGGAGCTTTCGGGCAATGTCGTCGATCTTTGCCCGGTGGGTGCGCTCACCTCCAAGCCTTACGCCTTCGAGGCGCGGCCATGGGAGCTCAAGAAGACCTTCGCGATCGACGTGATGGACGCGGTGGGCACCAACATCCGCCTCGACAGCCGCGGCCGGCAGGTGCTGCGCGCGCTGCCCCGCGTCAACGAGGACGTGAACGAGGAATGGGCGTCGGACAAGACGCGCCACGCGGTGGACGGCCTCGTCCGCAAGCGCTTGGACCGGCCTTATGTTCGTAACAAGCAGGGCAAGCTCGAAGCCGCTTCGTGGGCGGACGCCTTCGCTGCGATCAAGGCGGTCAAGGCAGGCTCGAGCGTGGCCGCGATCGCGGGGCCTCTGGTCGATTGCGAGACGATGTACGCCGCCAAGGCCTTGCTCAAGGCGATGGGTTCGGATCTGCTGGAAGGTCGCGAAACCGGCCTGACCTATGACACGTCGAGCCTGGCCGCGGTCAATTTCAACACGACCATCGCCGGCATTGAAACTGCCGATGCGATCCTGATCGTGGGTTCGAACGTGCGCTGGGAAGCGCCGCTGGTGAACACGCGCATCCGCAAGGCGGTGAAGCGCGGCGCCAAGGTGTTCGCGGTCGGGCCGCAGGTCGACCTGACTTATAATGTCAGCTGGCTTGGCAACGATCTCGGCCTGCTCGGCAAGTTGCCGAAGGATGTGACCGACGCGTTCGCCGCTGCGCAGCGCCCGGCGGTGATCGTCGGTGGCGGTGCGATCGCGGCTGGGCAGGGGGCTGCCCAGGCGCTGGTCGACAAGCTTGGCCTCGTGAAGGACGGCTGGAACGGCTTTAACGTGCTCCACATTTCGGCCGCGCGGATGGGCGGGCTGATGCTGGGCTATGCGCAGGCGAACGGCATGGCCGATATCGCCGCGGCCAAGCCCAAGCTCACCTTCCTGCTCGGCGCGGACGACGTGAAGGCGGACGCGATTGCGGGCAGCTTCAAGGTCTATGTCGGCCATCATGGCGACACCGGCGCCGCGCTCGCCGACGTGATCCTGCCGGCCGCATCCTATGCCGAGAAGCCCGGCACCTATGTCAACCTTGAAGGCCGCGTTCAGCGCGGCGACCGCGCGGTTTTCCCGCCCGGGGACGCGCGCGAGGATTGGGCGATCTTCCGCGCCTTGTCGGACGTTCTTGGCTGCAGGCTTCCGTTCGACACGTTCGATGCGGTGCGCGCGGCGATGATCGCGGACGTGCCCGCGCTCGGCCAGCTCGGCCTCGCCAAATATGAGTGGAAGCTGCCCAAACTGGCAGCCAAAGCCTCGGGCGAGATCGCTTACCCGATCAAGGATTTCTACCTGACCAACGCGATCGCGCGCGCCAGCGAGACGATGCAGCGCTGCTCGGCCGAATTGCTCCACGGCGAGACCTTCGCGGAGGCGGCGGAATGACCAGCCTGTTCGATTTATCGATGCGCTATGGGTCGAGAATTTTGTTCGCGGTCGCACTGCTCGATCTGGTCGTGAGCATTGGAAGCCATTTCGCGGGCATTAGAGCTTTCGATCAACTAGCGCCGGACGCGCCTCAGTCTCGTGCTGTGCTGGCCTTGGTCAGTCTCGCCACGGCGCTCCACGCCGCCTCACTCCCCTTCTTCGGAGCTTTGGCCATCGACCGACTCGATCATTGGCGGAGGTCGCGCACATGATCAGCTGGTTCACCGGCTTCCTGCCTTATGGCTGGGCCTATTTCATCGCGACGCTGATCGACATCCTCGTGATCGCGTTGCCTTTGATGCTCGCGGTCGCGATGATCATCTATGCCGATCGCAAGATCTGGGCGGCGATGGCGTTGCGGCGCGGGCCCAACGTGGTCGGTCCGTTCGGGTTGCTTCAAAGCTTCGCGGATGGCCTCAAGGTCTTCCTGCAGGAAACGATAATCCCATCGGCGGCCAATCGCGGCCTGTTCCTGATCGCGCCGATCATCACCTTCACGGTCGCGCTCGCGGCGTGGGCAGTCATTCCCTTCGGCGCCAAGGCAGTGCTGGCCAACATCAATGTCGGCCTGCTCTACCTGCTCGCGATCAGCTCGATGGGGGTTTACGGCATCATCCTGTCGGGCTGGGCGTCCAACTCGAAATATCCCTTCTACTCCGCGATCCGCGCCGCCGCGCAGATGGTGAGCTACGAAGTCTCGATCGGCTTTGTGCTGATCCCGGTGGTAATGTGGTCGGGCAGCTTCAACCTGAACGATATCGTGCTGGGTCAGCGCGCACATGTCCTGGGGATCATCAACTTCTACGGCTTCAACCCCTTGCTCTTCCCGATGGCGATCGTGTTCCTGATCTCGTCGATGGCGGAGACGCAGCGCGCGCCGTTCGATTTGACCGAGGCGGAATCCGAAATCGTCGCGGGCTACCAGACCGAATATTCGTCGATGAGCTTCGCGCTCTTCTGGCTCGGCGAATATGGCAACGTCCTGCTGATGTGCGCGCTCAACGCCACGCTCTTCTGGGGCGGGTGGCTGCCGCCGCTCGATATTCCGTTCCTCTATGCGGTGCCGGGCTTCCTGTGGCTGTTCGCCAAGATCCTGTTCGGCTTCTTCGTCTTCTCCTGGGTGAAGGCGACCGTGCCGAGGTACCGCTATGACCAGCTCATGCGCCTGGGCTGGAAAATCTTCCTGCCGCTCTCGCTGATCTGGGTCGCGCTCGTCTCAGGTTACCTGATGGTCACCCGCTATGGGATGCACCCATGATAGCGGTCGCGATGATCATGGCAGCGGTAGCTGGCCTCACGCATTACAATTGCGGCATGGAAGTGCCGAAATCCATTACGCGTGATGGTAGTGCTGTGACGGTTCGAGAGATCGGCTTTCCCGTAGCCGCCGATGGCTGGCATTTTTCGTTGACGGTGAATGTCGGCAAAGGTGGGCACGGCATAGACGCCACCGTCACATGGCCAGGTGATCCTATTCAGATAGCGGGTAAGCACGCCGCCTTAGTTACGGCCGATGGATCGATTGCCTTCACGGCTATGTCAGGCGGCCCTTGCATGTTTACCGAGAGCATGTGCCTGACCTTGGTCAACATGGCGCGCCAACCGGATAATAGTATCAAGTTCGTGCTCATGCCATCTGCATTGGCCACGGACGAGCAAGCCAAGTCGCGCGCGCCGTTCATCGTTGTCGCTGAAGGTTCGTGCAAGGAAATCACGAGATGAACCTCGCCTACCTCATCAAATCGTTCACGCTCTGGGAGTTCGTGAAGGCGCACGCGAAGACGCTGGCGTATTTCTTCAAGCCCAAGGCGACGATCAACTATCCGTTCGAGAAGAACCCGCTCTCGCCCCGCTTCCGCGGCGAGCATGCGCTGCGCCGTTATCCCAATGGCGAAGAGCGCTGCATCGCGTGCAAATTGTGTGAAGCGGTGTGCCCGGCCCAGGCGATCACGATCGAGGCGGAGCCCCGTGACGACGGCAGCCGCCGCACGACGCGCTACGATATCGACATGACCAAGTGCATCTTCTGCGGTTTCTGCCAGGAAGCATGCCCGGTCGACGCGATCGTCGAAGGTCCGAATTTCGAATATTCGACCGAGACGCGCGAAGAGCTCATCTACGACAAGGCCAAGCTGATCGCGAACGGTGACCGTTGGGAGCCGATCCTCGCGCAGAACCTTGCCGCCGATGCCCCCTATCGTTAAGCCGCGCCGCAACTCGCAGGGGACCCCCAAGCAGCCGTGATCCAGCTCCTCGCCTTTTACCTATTCGCGATCCTCACGATCGTGTCCGGGATCCTGTGCGTTACAGCGCGCAACCCCGTGCACAGCGTGTTGTGGCTGATCCTGGCCTTCTTCAACGCGGCCGGCCTGATGGTGCTGGTCGGCGCCGAGTTCATCGCGATGCTGCTCGTCATCGTCTATGTCGGCGCTGTCGCGGTATTGTTCCTGTTCGTGGTGATGATGCTCGACATCGACTTCGCCGAACTGCGGTCGGGCTTCGCGCGCTATCTGCCGTTCGGTGTCGCCCTTGTCGCGCTGCTGGCGGGCGAGATCATCCTGGCTGAAAATGCGTGGAGCGAGGGCGGCATTCCGTTGTCGCGCACTGCGCCGACGCCCGAGGGCATGTCCAACATCCAGGCGCTCGGCCTGCTCATCTACACCCGCTACCTCTACATCTTCGAAGGGGCGGGCCTGGTTCTCTTGGTCGCGCTGATCGGCGCGATCGTGCTGACCCATCGCAAGCGCGGCGACGTCCGCACCCAAAAGATTTCGGAGCAGAATATGCGCCGTCCGCAGGACGCGACCCGCAACACGCAGCCGCCGGTCGGGCAGGGGGTGGAGCTATGATCGGCCTCGCCCATTACCTTACCGTATCGGCGATCCTGTTCGTCACGGGCGTGTTCGGCATCTTCCTCAACCGGAAGAATCTGATCATCATCCTGATGTCGATCGAGCTGATCCTGCTCAGCGTGAACCTCAACCTGGTCGCGTTCTCGGCCTATCTGCATGACCTGGTCGGGCAGGTGTTCGCGATGTTCGTGCTGACCGTTGCCGCGGGCGAAGCCGCGATCGGCCTCGCCATCCTCGTCATCTATTTCCGTGGCCGCGGCACGATCGCGGTCGACGACGTCAACCGGATGAAGGGCTGACCTTGAACATCATCGCCCTTGTCTTCCTGCCTCTGCTCGCCGCCATCGTCGGTGGGCTGGGCAATCGCGCGCTCGGTAACACGGTCGTCAAATCGATCACGACCGGCGCTTTGTTCATCTCGTGCATTCTCGCCTGGCCGATCTTCATCGGCTTCCTCCAGGGCAATGACCATGCGCATGTCGTAAAGGTGCTGAGCTTCATCAGCTCGGGCGACCTCAAGGTCGACTGGGCGCTGCGTGTCGACAGCCTGACCGCGGTGATGCTGGTGGTGGTGACGACGGTCTCAAGCCTCGTCCACCTCTATAGCTGGGGCTATATGGCGGAGGATTCGTCGCAACCGCGTTTCTTCGCCTACCTCTCACTCTTCACCTTCGCGATGCTGATGCTGGTGACGGCGGACAGCCTGATCCAGATGTTCTTCGGCTGGGAAGGGGTGGGCCTCGCTTCCTATCTGCTGATCGGCTTCTGGTACGAAAAGCCCTCCGCGCAGGCGGCCGCGATCAAGGCATTCGTGGTCAACCGCGTCGGCGATTTCGGTTTCAGCCTCGGCATCTTCGGCACTTTCCTGGTGTTCGGCACTGTCTCGATTCCCGCGATCCTCGCCGCCGCGCCGCATATGGCGGGGTCGACGATCGGCTTCCTCGGGATGCGGGTCGATACGATGACCTTGCTGTGCCTGTTGTTGTTCGTCGGCGCGATGGGCAAGTCCGCGCAGCTCGGCCTCCACACCTGGTTGCCCGATGCGATGGAAGGCCCGACTCCTGTGTCGGCGCTGATCCATGCCGCGACGATGGTCACCGCTGGCGTATTCATGGTCTGCCGCCTCTCGCCGATGTTCGAGACCAGCCAGACCGCGCTCACGGTCGTGACCTATGTCGGTGCTGCCACCGCCTTGTTCGCGGCGACGGTCGGCGTGGTGCAGACCGATATCAAGCGCGTGATCGCTTATTCGACCTGTTCGCAGCTCGGCTACATGTTCTTCGCAGCTGGCGTCGGCGCGTTCGGCGGCGCGATGTTCCATCTCTTCACGCACGCTTTCTTCAAGGCGTTGTTGTTCCTGTGCGCGGGCTCGGTGATCCACGCGATGCACCACGAACAGGACATGCGCTTCTATGGCGGTCTGCGGAAACATATCCCGATCACCTTCTGGGCGATGCTGGCGGGTACGCTCGCAATCACCGGCGTCGGCATCGAGGAAGTGTTCGGCTTCGCGGGCTTCTATTCGAAGGACGCGATCATCGAGGCGGCTTATGCGCGCGGCACCACGGCTGGCGGCGTCGCCTACTTCGTCGGCGTGACCGCGGCGCTTCTCACCAGCTTCTATTCGTGGCGTCTGGTCTTCCTGACCTTCTTCGGCGAACCCCGCTGGATCGGCTCGGAGCATATCCAGCACGCGATCCATGACGCGCATGGCCACGATCATGGGCATGACCATGATCACGCGCACGACCACGCGCATCAGGATGCGCCGGACGAAGGCGCGGGCAGTGAGCCGACCGCGGATTCGCGCGGTGCCGAGGATATGCCCAAGGGTACCGGCGGCTATCACCCCCACGAAAGCCCGCTCACCATTTTGATCCCGCTCGTCCTGCTGTCGGTCGGCGCGGTGTTCGCGGGCTTCCTGTTCGCCAAGCCATTCATCGGCGAAGGGGGCACCGCCTTCTGGCAGGGAAGCGTCTGGTTCGACCGCGAGTTCATGGAATCGGTCGAGCACATCCCGATGCTCGCCAAGCTGATGGCGACGATCGCGATGCTGGTTGGCCTGCTCGTCGCTTTGTGGGCCTATGTCTGGGACAAGAGCCTGCCGGCGCGTGTCGCGGGCAGCGCGCGTGGCCTCTACGCCTTCCTGCTCAACAAATGGTATTTCGACGAATTGTACGACATCCTCTTCGTGCGCCCGGCCTTCGCGCTCGGCCGCCTGCTCTGGAAGCGTGGCGACCAAGGTACGATCGACCGCTTCGGACCCAACGGCGCGGCCTGGCTCGTGCAGGCGACCGGCGTGGTGAGCCGCAAGATGCAATCGGGTTACGTTTATACGTATGCGCTGGTGATGCTGCTTGGCCTTGCCGCGGCCGCGACCTGGGTGGTGGCGAACTGATATGAACCAGCTCGGCTTCCCCATTCTTACGCTTCTGATCGCGCTGCCCGTGTTCGCGGCGATCGCCTGCCTGTTTGCGGATGCGAAGGCGGCGCGCTGGATCGCGCTCGGCGCAACGGTGATCGATTTCCTGTCTGGCATCCTGCTGTGGGCGACCTACCAGACCGGCGGCGCGCAGTGGCAGTTCACCGAGAATTTGCCGATTTTCGGCCAGTTCAGCTGGGCGCTTGGCATTGACGGCATCGCCTTGATGCTGGTCGAGCTTTCGGTTTTCCTGATGCCGCTCTGCGTGCTCGCGAGCTGGAAGGCGATCGAAAAGCGCGTTCCCGAATATATGGCAGCGTTGCTGCTGACCGAAGCGCTCATGCTCGGCGTGTTCGAGGCACAGGATCTGTTCCTGTTCTATTTGTTCTTCGAGGCTGGCCTGATCCCGATGTACCTGATCATCGGCATCTGGGGTGGCGCCGAGCGCATCTACGCGTCCTACAAATTCTTCCTCTACACCTTGCTCGGATCGGTGCTGATGCTGATCGCGATGCTGTGGATGGTCAATTACGCCCACACCACCAGCATCCCGGTGCTGATGAACACCGACTTCCCGCCGCATGCGCAGACTTGGCTGTTCCTGGCTTTCTTCGCCTCGTTTGCGGTGAAGATGCCGATGTGGCCGGTCCACACCTGGCTGCCCGACGCGCACGTCCAGGCACCCACGGCAGGTTCGGTCATTCTGGCAGGCGTGCTGCTCAAGATGGGTGGCTACGGCTTCATCCGTTTCTCGCTGCCGATGTTCCCGCTCGCGAGCGCGCAGCTCTTCTGGCTGATCGCGACGCTCTCGGGCGTGGCGATCGTCTACACCAGCCTGGTCGCTTTGGTGCAGAACGACATGAAGAAGCTGATCGCCTATTCGTCGGTCGCGCATATGGCGTTCGTCACCTTCGGCCTGTTCGCTTTTAACCGGCAGGGTCTCGAAGGATCGCTGCTGGTGATGCTGAGCCATGGCCTGGTCTCGGGCGCGCTCTTCCTGTGCGTCGGCGTGGTCTATGACCGGCTGCACACCCGCGAAATCTCGCGCTATGGCGGTGTCGCCAACAACATGCCGCATTATGCCTTGCTGTTCATGGTCTTCACCATGGCCTCGGTCGGCTTGCCCGGCACGTCGGGCTTTGTCGGAGAATTCCTGAGCATGATGGGGATTTACGGCGCGTCGACCTGGGCCGCGTTCGTCGCGACCACGGGTATCGTCCTTGGCGCGGCCTACATGCTCTATCTCTACCGCCGTGTAGTGCAGGGCCCGCTCGATAAACCCGACGTTGCCGCGATGACCGATCTGTCGGCGCGCGAGCTTGTGATCCTCGTGCCGCTCGCCCTCGCGGTGCTGTGGATGGGCGTCTATCCGGAGAGTTTCATGGCGCCGATGCGCAAGGACGTGGGTGTCGTGCTGAGCCGGGTCGATCCGGCGTGGCATGGCGGGGATTCGAAGCTGGCTGGTGGTTCGTGGGGTATTACCAAGAGCAACGAGGTCAGGCTGCGCGGCAAACCAGTGACCCTCGCCGATCTCAAGAATGAGCTCCGGCAAGGAAACATCAAGCCCGTTCCAGAAATCCACCTTGCTCCCGCCGGGGAGGCGAACTGATGACCTCCGGCTATCTCTGGGAAACGCTCCCTGAACTGATCCTCTCGATTGGCGCGATGCTGTTGCTGCTCGTCGCCGGCTGGCGCGGCGATAGCGCCACGCGCGGCATAAGCTGGGCGTCGGTATTGCTGTTGATCCTGGCTGGTCTGTCGTTGGCCGGCCCCGCCGGTCATGGCGGCAGCGCCTTCGGCGGACTGTATCACGCCGACAGCTTCGCGGCCTTCAGCAAGGTGTTGATCTATATCGGCGCCGCCATTTCGATCGTCATCGCACCCAATTGGTTCGCGCGCGGCGGGACGTTGCGCGCCGAATATCCGATCCTGATCCTGCTTTCCTCGGCGGGCATGGGGATGATGGTGTCGGCGGCCGACCTGCTCACGCTCTATGTCGGGCTCGAGTTGCAGAGCCTCGCCGCTTATGTGCTGGCGAGCTTCATGCGGCGCGACACGCGCTCAGCCGAAGCGGGCCTCAAATATTTCATCCTGGGCGCACTCGCCTCGGGCATCCTGCTTTACGGCATATCCCTGCTGTACGGTTTCTCGGGCACCACCCAATTCCAGGGCATCGCCCAGGTGTTCGGCCAAAGTGCGCCGCACGAGATCGAGATCGGTCGCCTGATGGGCCTGATTTTCGTGCTCTCGGGGCTGTTCTTCAAGGCGTCGATCGTGCCGTTCCACATGTGGACGCCGGACGTCTACGAGGGCGCGCCGACTCCGGTGACCGCCTTCTTCGCCTCGGCACCCAAGGTGGCGGCGGTCGCTTTGCTGGTGCGCGTCGCGATCGAGGCGCTCGGCCCCGCGACCGAGGCGTGGCGCCAGATCGTGTCGGTCGTCGGCATCGCCTCGATCCTGTGGGGTGCGCTCGCCGCGATCGGCCAGACCAATATCAAGCGCCTGCTCGCTTATTCCTCGATCAACAATGTCGGCTTCGCGATCCTGGGGCTTGTGCCGGGCAATCAGGCGGGCGCCGCATCGGTCCTGTTCTACATGGCCGTCTATATCGTCATGACGCTCGGCAGTTTCCTGTGTGTCCTCCAGATGCGCGATGCGGACGGCAATCCGGTCGAGACGATCGCCTCGCTCGCCGGCCTGTCGCGCTCGCGACCGGGTCTGGCGGCGGCCTTCGCGATGTTCATGTTCAGCCTCGCCGGCATTCCGCCCTTGCTCGGCTTCTGGCCGAAATTGGTCGTGTTCCAGGCATTGGTGCAGATCGGCTGGTGGCCGCTCGCCGCGTTCGGCATCGCGCTATCGGTGATCGGCGCTTATTATTATCTGAAGATCGTCAAGGTGATCTATTTCGACGAGCCCGCCGAAGCCTATGGCCCGAGCGAGAGCAAGGTCGAAGGCGGACTGATCGTACTCAGCGCGGCGGCGATCTCCCCGCTCGGCTATCTTGCCATCCCGTTCTTGGGTGCGGCGACGATGTGCGCGGCCAAGGCGCTCTTCTGAATCTATCGACCCTCCCTTCGCGATACGTGACAAGGATCTTACGATGATCCGCACCGTCGCCGAGACCGGTTCGACCAACCAGGATTTGCTGGCCGAAGCGCGCGCAGGCGCCGCCGAAGGCACCTGGCTGCGGGCCGAAGCGCAGAGCGGAGGCCGGGGCAGGGTGGGTCGAAGCTGGTTTTCCCCGCCCGGAAACCTCTACGCCAGCACGATCGTGCGGCTACATTCCGGCGAGCCCGAGCCGGCGACGCTGGCTTTGGTAGCCGCGGTCGCGCTTGAGGAGGTCGCCTCGGCTTATGCTGGCGCCGGACGGCTCCAGCTCAAATGGCCCAACGATCTCATGGCGGGATCGGCAAAGCTGGCCGGCATATTGCTCGAACGCGCGGGCGACGCGGTGGTGATCGGTTTCGGCGTCAATCTGGCGCACCATCCCGAAACCCTGGAGCGACCCACCGCGAGCTTCGCCAGCCTCGGCCTCACTGCACCCGACCCCGGCGGATTCGCGATCGAACTGGCCGAGGCGCTTGCGCGCTGGATCGCGCGCTGGCGGGGGGAGGGGTTGGCACCAGTTCGTTCGCGTTGGCTGGAACGGGCGCACCCGATCGGCAGCGCGCTTTCCGCTGACGGTAGCGAAGGTCTGTTCGATGGGCTCGACCCGCAAGGCGCGCTGCTGTTCCGCCGCGCCGACGGGTCGGTCGACACGATCCGGGCGGGTGATGTTTTCCTTGCCTGACAATGGTTTAGGATGATCCTCCAGTCGTGAAATCGGCGAAACCAAAATGCGCGTGGCGCATATTGGCCGGTGGAGATACTGGACCGCGTTTTCAGGATCGGGTGTAGCGTGCCAGCAGGTCGGCTAGCTTCTCGTCCGATACGGGGCCCTTGGTCGCAATCATCCAGAGATCGAAATTGTTCGGCCGAACGCGCACCGCGAGACGGGTAAAGCCGGCCGCTTGGCCATGCAGGCCCAGGGTCCGCTGGGTGAAGCCGGTGCGGTGCGCCATGTAAACCTCCCCCCGCGCGATCGCGGCGCCATGACCGTAGAAGATGTCGAGCGGCGAAATCGGCCCGGAAGGCGAATGATAGAGCGGCTCTTCGAGGCGCCCCTCGGCCACATGCTTTGCAACCGACACCATGTCCGGGCAGGTCACGACCGCGAAGCCGTCCGGCTTCAGCACGCGCCGGAATTCCCGCAGAACCGTCTCCACCTCATGGGCATAGACGTGTTCGATATTATGCGAGGAATAGAGGGCGTCCATGCTGTCGCTCTCGACCGCGTGCATGTCGGTGATCGTGCCAACGAAATCGATATTATGGGTTGGGTCGATGTCGAAGCGGATTTCGCGCCAGCTTCCGTCCTGGAAGCCGTCGGGCATTTTGGCGATCGTGGCCGAGCCGCAGCCGACGTGAAGGATGTTACGCATTATCGGCTCCGCGCATTGCGGCCTGCCAGCCTTGCAGCGCTTCGCGCGCTCGCGCGGCCATCATCACCTTGCGATCGGCCTTCTTCGATTTGCCGGTAAGCGCCAATGGCGGGAACAGCCCGAAATTGACGTTCATGGGCTGATAGGTGTCGGCCTCGGCCCCGCCGGTGATGTGGCTCAGAAGCGCGCCCAGCGCGGTTTCGGGTGGTGGCGCCGCCATCGTGGTGCCAGCCAGTTCGGCGGCGGCAAACTGGCCCGCAAGCAGGCCCACTGCTGCGCTTTCGATATAGCCTTCGCAGCCCGTAATCTGCCCGGCGAAGCGAATGTTGGGGCGCGATTTCAACCGCAGGCTGCCGTCCAGCAACTTCGGGCTCTGGATGAAGGTGTTGCGATGCAGCCCGCCCAGCCGCGCGAACTCGGCATTCTGCAGCCCCGGGATCATCCGGAATATGCGCACCTGCTCGGCATATTTGAGCTTGGTCTGGAAGCCGACCATGTTCCACAACGTCCCAAGCGCATTGTCCTGGCGCAGCTGCACAACGGCATAAGGCCAGCGCCCGGTGCGGGGATCGTCCAGCCCGACGGGCTTCATCGGCCCGTAGCGCAACGTATCCGCGCCGCGCTCCGCCATTACTTCTATCGGCATGCAGCCATCGAAATAGGGCGTATCCTTCTCCCACTCCCGGAATTCGCCTTTCTCGCCCGCGAGCAAGGCTGCGTGGAAGGCGAGATACTCATCCTTGTTCATGGGGCAGTTGATATAATCATGGCCCTCGCCCTTGTTCCAGCGTGACTGGAACCAGGCGATTTCCATATCCACACTCTCGCGGTGCACGATCGGCGCGATCGCGTCGAAGAAGGCGAGCGCATCCTCGCCGGTCTCCATGCGAACCGCCTCGGCCAGTGCGGCGCCGGTCAGCGGGCCGGTGGCGATGATCGCCGGGCCGTCGGGCAGGCGGTCCACACGCTCGCGCACGAGGTCGATATTCGGATGGTTCTCGATCGCCGCCGTTACGCCTTCAGCATAACCCTCGCGGTCGACGGCGAGCGCGGAACCGGCCGGCACACGATGCTTGTCCGCCTCGCGCAGGATCAGCGATCCCAGCGCGCGCATCTCGGCATGGAGCAGGCCGACGGCATTATGCTCGTCGTCCGAGCGGAAAGAGTTGGAGCAGACGAGCTCGGCGAGTGAATCGGTCTGGTGCGCGGGCGTGCCTTCAATGCCCCGCATCTCCGACAGGCGGACCTTGTAGCCCGCTTCCGCGAGCTGCCAGGCGGCTTCCGATCCGGCCAGGCCGCCGCCGATAATGTGAATCTGGTACGTCATCGCCAAGGCGCGTAGTCTAGCGCACCGGTAATTCAAACCGGGGGAGTGATTTCGATGATGATAACCGGTGGTTTGATCGCTGCTTTCGTCCTTCTCCTCATCGCGCTGCCGACCATCTTCAAATCCTTCGGCGTCAATCAGGAATATGAACGCGCCGTGCTGTTCCGGCTCGGCCGGCTGGGCGAGGCGAAGGGCCCCGGCTGGTATTGGCTCGTCCCCTGGATCGACCGCGTCGTGCGCGTCGATCTGCGCACCATCACCAGCGTGCTCGAAACGCAGGAGACGGTCACCCGCGACGGCGTGCCGGTGAAGGTCAACGCGGTTTTGTGGTTCCGCGCGAAGGACGCGACCCAGGTCGTCACCACTGTCCAGAATTGGCAGGGCGCGGTGATCCAGGCAGCCGAAACCGCGATGCGCGACGCGATCGGCCAGAGCGATCTGGATCAGATGCTCAAGGAGCGCCTTCTGATCAATCAGCGGCTGCAGGATATGCTCGCGCGCGCCTGCGACCATTGGGGCGTAGTGGTGGATTCAATCGAGATGAAGGATCTCGACATTCCCGAACAAATGCAGCGCGCGATCGGCCGTGAGGCAGAGGCGGTGCGAGAGAAGCGGGCCCGCATCATCAAGGCGGAGGGCGAGCTGGAAGCGGCGCAAAAGCTGTCCGAGGCGGCAAGCACCATCGGCGGGACCCACGGCGCGCTTGAGCTCCGCCGGCTTCAGGCGCTGACAGAGATTGGCGTCGAGCATAATTCGACCATCATCGCGATGATGCCGGTCGAACTGATCGAGGCGGCGAAGAAGATCGCGGAGAAGTAGGCACTGCTCAACTGCGCAAGCGCCCGAGGGCAGACTGCGGCTTCGCGGGCGGCATTCGCCGGACCCTGCTTGGCAGGAATTGGAACCGATCGCGCGATCCGCGCATAATCGAGGCACACATTGTGCGGGAGGAGCCAATGATCGATCATGTCGGGTTCGCGGTTGCCGATGCGCAGAGATCGCGCCTTTTCTACGAGGCCGCGCTGGCGCCACTCGGGATCGCCTTGCTGAGGACGGCCACGCCCGAGCAGACCGAAGCGGGGGGTACCGCACATGGCTTTGGCCGTGACGGCAAGCCTTTCTTCTGGGTGGGCGACAAGGAACGGGTGGGCGAGGGGACGCATGTCGCGTTCGCGGTCGATACGCGCGCGGAAGTGGACGCCTTCCATGTTGCGGCGCTCGCAGCCGGGGGACATGACAATGGCGCCCCGGGGGTGCGGATGCAGTACAGCCCGACTTATTATGCCGCGTTCGTGCGGGACCCCGATGGGCATAATATCGAGGCCGTGTGCCGGGCGCCCGAATGAAGATCTTCACCATCGGCTATGAGAAAGCGACGCAGGCTGAGCTGATCGCGGCGTTGGAAGCGGCCGGCGTGAAGCGCGTGATCGATGTGCGCGCGGTGCCTTTGTCGCGCAGGCCCGGCTTTTCCAAGAACGTGCTCGCCAATGGCTTGGCGGAGCATGATATCGGCTATGTGCTGCTAAAGGCTCTGGGGACGCCGCCCGAGGGGCGAGAGGCGGCGCGCAAGCATGATCTCAAGACGCTCGACCGCGTCTATTCGGGGCAGCTCGAAGAACCGGAGGCGATCGTCCAGGCACAGCAGATGTTGGAACTGGCGCGGGAAAGGCCATCCGCATTGCTGTGCTTCGAACGCGATCCGTCCGGATGTCACCGCACCTTGCTGCTCAAGAAGGTCGCGCCTGAGGCGGAAGTCGTCGACCTGTTCCCGTGAGAAAGGGTTCTTGCGGTGGCCGAATATTGTTCCGGGCACGTTACGGCTAGCGCTATAGTTTGCCTAATATTATAGTGGTTTATACGAAATATTATGACTTCTTCTCCATACGGGGCCGATGCGCCGGGGCGGCGTGATCGTATTGGTCTCGCGGGGGTAGGATGTTCAGGAAGATTTTGCTTGCGGTCGGCGCGGCCTCGGTCGCTACGGCACCAATTCAAGCCGCTTGCTGGAAGTCGGAAGAAGCGTCGGCTGCGGGCGTGCGCGAGCTTCAATCCATGCTGATGGTCGCGGCGCTGCGTTGCCAGGTCGCGGGTCATCCGATGATGGGCGACTATAACGATTTCGTGCAATCCAACCGAGCGGCGATCAGCGCGATGAACGATCGCCTCAAGATGCATTTCATTCATAGCTTTGGCCCGGTGGGCGGCCAGCGCGCTTATGACAGCTTCACCACGTCGATGGCCAATGGCTATGGCGCGGCGGCGAGTGGTGCCGACGTGTGCGGTGATGCCGACAGCCTCGCGCGCGAGGGCGCGGCACTCCACGGTTCGGTCGAAGGACTGATGCTGCTCGCCGAACGCCAGGGCTTGGTTGCCAAGCTGCCGGAAGGGCTGTGCGAAGGCGCCGCCCGCACCGATTATGCAATGGCCGGTGGTGGTTCTGAAACGGTGAAGCGTTAGCTGGCGCAGTTGATATAAAGATATCTTTATATTGCTTCGCCCGGGCCGAATGGCTAGGGCGCACTGGCGGCCGCTTCGATGCGGCCGCCTTTTCTTTTGCCTAGGAGATTCCCCGTGGCCACCGCCGCAGTCGACAGCTTCAACGACTATCTGGTCCATGACATCGCGCTCGCCGGTTGGGGCCGCAAGGAGATCCAGATCGCCGAAACCGAAATGCCGGGCCTGATGGCGCTGCGCGAGGAATATGGCGCGTCGCAGCCGCTCAAGGGCGCGCGCATCACCGGCTCGCTCCACATGACGATCCAGACTGCGGTGCTGATCGAGACGCTCGTCGCGCTCGGCGCCGAAGTGCGCTGGGCCTCGTGCAACATCTTCTCGACCCAGGACCATGCCGCCGCCGCCATCGCGGCCGCGGGCATTCCCGTCTTCGCGGTCAAGGGCGAGACGCTCGCCGAATATTGGGACTATGTCGGCAATATCTTCGATTGGGGAGACACGCCCTGCAACATGATCCTCGACGACGGCGGCGACGCCACCATGTTCGCGCTTTGGGGCGCGAAGATCGAGGCTGGGGCGACCCTGCCCGATCCCGAGAATGACGAGGAAGTCGAATTCCAGCGCGCGCTGAAGGCGTTCGTCGCGGCGAAGCCGGGCTATCTGACCGCGACCGTCAAGGCGATCAAGGGCGTGTCGGAAGAGACCACCACCGGCGTCCACCGTCTCTACGAGATTGCCAAGAAGGGCGAGCTCCCGTTCCCGGCGATCAACGTCAACGACAGCGTCACCAAGTCCAAGTTCGACAACCTCTACGGCTGCAAGGAATCGCTGGTCGACGCGATCCGCCGTGCCACCGATGTGATGCTGGCCGGCAAGGTCGCGACCGTTGCGGGCTTCGGCGACGTCGGCAAGGGCTCGGCCCAGTCGCTCCGCAACGGCGGCGCGCGCGTGCTCGTCACCGAAATCGATCCGATCTGCGCGCTGCAGGCGGCGATGGAGGGCTTCGAGGTCGTGACGATGGAAGAGGCGGTCACCCGTTCCGACATCTTCGTGACGGCAACCGGCAATGCCGACGTCATCACCGCCGAGCATATGGCGAAGATGAAGCCGATGGCGATCGTCTGCAACATCGGCCATTTCGACAGCGAGATCCAGATTTCGGCTCTGTCCAACTACAAGTGGACCGAGATCAAGCCGCAGGTCGACCTGGTCGAGTTCCCCGACGGCAAGGAGATCATCGTTCTCGCCAAGGGTCGCCTCGTGAACCTCGGCTGCGCCACCGGCCACCCGTCGTTCGTCATGTCGTCGAGCTTCACCAATCAGGTGCTGGCGCAGATCGAGCTGTTCGCGAAGGGCGAGCAGTATGACAAGCAGGTCTATGTCCTGCCGAAGCATCTCGACGAGAAGGTGGCGCGCCTTCACCTCGAGAAGCTGGGCGTTAAGCTCAGCAAGCTGACCGACAAGCAGGCGGCCTATATCGGCGTCAGCACCGAAGGCCCGTTCAAGCCGGATCATTATCGCTACTGATCCCGGCAGTTAAATTCCGTTCGCGCTGAGCTTGTCGAAGCGAGGTCCTGCAGCTTCCTTTTGGAAAAAAGCAGGACGGGTCTTCGACAAGCTCGGGCCGAACGGAAAAGGCGTGTTTCCCTCACAAATTTCCGCTCTAAAGCAATGCCGATGAGCATGTTTTGCGGAAGCTATCTTTGACGGTCGACACGATCTTGCTCGCCATAGTCGCCGGCGTGTGGCTGGCGCTGGCCGTCTCCGCGACGTTGATCGGCGCGCGCAAGGCGGCCCAGGCCGATGAGGCCCTGGCCCAGGCGCGGGCGGTTTCCGACCTGTTGGCCGGGGCGCCCGCCGTGCCGCTGCTAGTCTATGCCGACAATTCGATCGACGCCGATCCGCGCATCGCGGCCTGGCTTGCGCTCGATCGCGTGCCGACCAAACTGGTGGAACTCGATGAAGGCGAGGGTGGCATCGGGCAAGAAGCGCTGGAAGCGCTCAAGGCCGACCTGGCCGATTGCCGCGCAACCGCCAACCCGATTCAGCGGACGATCACGCTTCCCGACGGCTCGCGTGTGCTCAGCGTGCGCGGCCAGCCTTACAGCATCGACGGCGGGGACCATCGCGCGGTTCTGCTGTGGATGCTCGATGTCAGCGAGCGCCAGCGTGAGGTGATCAAGCTGCGCGAGCAGGGTGCGCGCATGGCGCGCGCGCTGGACGGGCTTTCGGCGCTGATCGAGGCGGCACCCTTCCCGATGTGGCATCGCGGCGCCGATCTCAGCCTTGCGCTCGTCAATGGCGCTTATGTGCGCGCGATCGAAGCGGAGAATGCCGAACAGGTCGTCGCGCGCGGGCTGGAGTTGATCGAATCGCAGGGGCTTCCCGGCGGCCGTGCCGGCGCCGCGGCCGCACGCGACCGCGGCGCGATCTTCACCCGTACCGCACCCGCCATCATCCAGGGCGAACGGCGCGTGATGCGCGTGACCGACGTGCCGATCGGAGAAGCCGGCGTCGCCGGCTATGCGATCGACGTGCAGGAGCTCGAAGAGGCCCGCGCCGACCTCAGCCTGTTCATGCGCGCGCAGCGCGACATGCTCGATCGCCTGTCCGCGGGCGTGGCCCAGTTCGGCGCCGACCATAACCTTGTCTTCTACAACCGCCATTTCGTACGCCTGTTCGCGCTTGAGCCCGAATGGTTGGCCGATCGGCCCGAATTCGATCGCGTGCTCGAACGGATGCGCGAGGCGCAGCGCGCGCCTGAGAGCCGCGATTTTCCTGGTTGGAAAAGAGAGCGCCGCTCCTGGTTCTCCACCACCGAGCCGGTTGAGGAGAATTGGCTATTGCCGGGCGGCATGCATTTGCGCGTCGTCGCGCAACCTCTGCCCGACCGCGGATTGCTGCTCATTTTCGAAGACCGGACCGAACATCTCCAGCTCGCCAGCGCGCGTGATACTTTGGTGCGCGTACGCACCGCCACCTTCGACAATCTGTTCGAAGCAATCGGCGTGTTCGCGGCCGATGGGCGGCTGCACCTGTGGAACAGCCGTTTCCGCGATGTGTGGGACCTGCCCGAAGAAGAATTGGCGCAGCATCCCCGCGTCGACCTTCTCGTTCAAGCGATCGCACCCAAATTGCTTGATCCATCGCGCGCGGGCTTGATCCGCGAGCTGGTGCGTGTGGCCACGGTCGACCGTCAGCATCGTTCGGGCCGCATCTCGACCCTCGACGGGCGGCATTTCGAATTTGCCGCGGTGCCGCTGCCCGACGGCAATGCGCTCTTCACCCTGCTCGACATCACCGCGAGTCGCGGTATCGAAGAGGCGCTGCGCGACCGCAACGAGGCGCTTGAGGAGGCCAATCGCCTCAAGAACGCGTTCGTATCGAGTATGAGCTACGAATTGCGCGTGCCTTTGACGTCGATTGCGGGCTTCGCCGAGATGCTGGCGGGAGGCTATGCGGGCGAACTCAGCGATACGGCGCGGGATTATGTCGGCGCGATCATGACCGCAGTCGGCCGCCTCTCCACGCTGATGGGCGACGTGCTTGACCTGACCCAAAGCGCTGCGGGGACCTTGCCGATGGCGATGGAGCCGCTGGGGGTTGCCGATTTTGTACGCCAGGCGGTCGAACTGGTACGTGAGCCCGCGCGCAGTGCCGGCCTGACCCTCGCCGCAAACCTTTCTTCCGAGAGCGGGACGGTCTCGGGCGACCGTAAACGGCTCAACCAGGCGCTCGACCATCTGCTGCGCAACGCGATCACCTATACGCCGGCGGGAGGGCGCGTGCTGGTGCGCAGCCGCGTGGTCGACGGCATGGCCGAAATCGTCGTCTCGGATAACGGCCCCGGTATCCCGCCCAAGCAGCGCGAGCGGATCTTCGACCGTTTCCGCCGCTCCAGCATTGGCCAGACGGGTGGGGCACCCCTGGATGGCGATGAGGAAAGTGCCGGCTTTGGCCTGCCGCTCGCGCGCCAGTTCGTCGAGGCGCATGGCGGCAGCCTCGATCTTCTGTCCGACGTCGGGCGCGGCACCAGCGTGATCATTCGCCTGCCGCTGCAGGGCCGAGCCGAATCGGAAGAGGCCGCCGCCTGATGCGGTCGGGCACGATGGCGCTTGGCGATGCGCTCGAGACCGAGAAAGTCGGTGCGGCGCTTGCCGATATGCTGCGTGCGGGCGACGTAGTCGCTCTGTCCGGGCCGCTGGGAGCGGGTAAGACCACGTTCGCGCGCGGTGTGCTCAGCGCCCTGGGGCTGACCAGCGAGGCACCGAGCCCCAGCTTCAGCCTGGTCATCGCTTATGATCCGCCTGACGTGCGGCTGCCGCTCTGGCATGTCGATCTTTACCGGATCGAAGAGCCGGGGGAGATGGAGGAATTGGGACTCGACGACGCGCGCGCCGACGCTGCGCTGCTGATCGAATGGCCGGAGCGAATGGGCGAGCGTCTGTGGGACGATGCGCTGCGGTTGAACCTGGAGCCCGAACCGGCCGGCGGCCGCCGCTTGACTTGGATTATTCCCGAGGCATGGGATGGGCGATGGCCGCTGCCCCCATCATGACTCCACCGGCAACCGCGCCGGACTTCCTCGACCGCGCCGGATGGTCGGGAGCCGAGATCGTGCCGCTCGCGGGCGATGCCTCGTTCCGCCGTTATTTCCGTGTCCGGGGGGCCAACGGCAATGCGGTGCTGATGGATGCGCCGCCGCCGCATGAGGATGTGCGCCCTTTTCTCAAGGTCGCAGACCATCTCCACCGCCTCGGCTTTGCGGCGCCGCGGATCCTGGCGCGCGATGTTGATGCCGGCCTGGTCCTTCTGGAGGATTTCGGCGACGATCGGATGCGCGAGGCGCTCGATGCGGACCCGTCACGCGAGGATGCGATCTACACCCAGGCAATCGACCTGATCCGCGACCTTCATCAGCATCCCGCGGGTGAATTGCCGCCCTACGACATGGCGGTCTATCAACGTGAAGCCGCGCTCTTCCCCGAATGGTACATGCCCGCGGTCGGGCTGGACGTGACGCCCGGCTGGACCGAAGCCTGGGCCGAAGCGCTCGGCCCGCTCGCGAACGATCAGTCGACCACCGTGCTGCGCGATTATCATGCCGAGAATATCATGCTGCTGCCCGACGGCACCCTCGGCCTGCTGGACTTCCAGGATGCGCTGGCGGGTCATTGCGCTTATGATCTCGTATCATTGCTGCAGGATGCACGGCGTGACGTTTCGGCCGACATCGAAGCGCGTATGCTCGAATATTATGGCCCGCTTGATCGCGCGGCATACGCCCTGCTCGGCGCGCAGCGGAACGCCAAGATATTGGGGATCTTCACCCGGCTTTGGAAGCGTGACGGCAAGCCGCGTTACCTCGCTTTCCAGCCGCGCATGTGGACCTACATGGAACGCGATCTTCAGCATCCCGCGCTGGGACCTGTGAAGGCCTGGTTCGACGCGCATGTGCCGCTTGAAAAGCGCGCGGCCTATTGGCGCCAGCAACGCGCATGAAGACCTACCGCCCGCTCCGGCCCACAGCGGGCGATGCGACGCCGATCCGCACCGCGATGGTGCTCGCTGCCGGCCTCGGCAAGCGCATGCGCCCACTCACGGCGACGCGGCCCAAGCCTTTGGTCGAGGTGGCGGGCAAGCCCTTGCTGGATCACGTCCTCGATCGGCTGCGCTCCGTGGGCATAACCCGCGCGGTCGTGAACGCGCACTATTTGGCGGACGTTGTCGCAGCCCACCTCAAGGATCAGGCGCAAGATCTTGAAATCCTGATCTCCTATGAGACGGGCGAGTTGCTCGAGACGGGCGGTGGCGTGACCAAGGCGCTCCCCCTGATCGAGGACGAGACCTTTCTGATCGTCAACAGTGACAATCTCTGGGTCGATGGCCCGGTCGATGCGATCCGCCTGCTCGAACAGCGCTGGGATGAGCAGGCGATGGATGCACTGCTGCTGGTGGTCCCGCTCGCTTATGCCAATTGCCATGATGGTACGGGCGATTTCCGTATGGATCCCGTCGGCCGGCTCACCCGCCGTGCGCCCGGCAAGCCCGCACCCTTCGTCTATACCGGCGTGCAGATTGTTTCGCGTCGCCTCTTCCAGGATGCGCCATCGGGTGCCTTCTCGATGAATCTTCTGTGGAACCGCGCGATCGGCGAGGGGAGGGTCTTCGGCTTGGTCCATGAAGGCCTGTGGTTCGACGTCGGTACGCCGCCGGCGGTGGCCAAGACCGAGGCGATACTCGCGGGCGGCTGATCGTTGTCATCACCCCAGCGAAAGCTCGGCTCTTCTCCCGCCAATCGCCAAGTGTGACTGGCGAGCTACGGATGCCGGCTTTGCCGGCATGGCGACGTAGCACCTATCCTCCACGCCCTATTTCCCTTTAGACGTTTTCCGTGCCCGTGCCGCATCCGTCCGTATTCAACATCCCGATCAATCGCGGCTTTGCCGATGCGCTCGCGGCTGGCCTGCTTGCACGGGCCAGGGGCGACCGGCTGATGCTGGCGCGGGCGATCATCCTGCTGCCCAACAATCGAGCCCAGCGTGCGATCACCGACGCGTTCGTCCGCCGCGCCGAGGGCGGACTTCTGCTTCCGCGGCTGGTGTCGATCGGCGATCCCGATCTTGACGATCGTATCGGCCCGTTATTCGATCCCGTCGGTGACGATCGCGTTCCGCCCGCGATCGATCCGCTCGCGCGCCAGCTGATTCTGGCGCGCCTGATCGGGGAGACGCGCAAGGCCGACCCGATCGAACCGGTCGAGGCCGTACGGCTCGCCGCCGACCTCGCCCGCACGCTCGATCAGATGATCGTCGAGGAAGTGGAGCCGGCGGAGCTTGCCAAGGCGGTGCCCGCCGAACTTTCCGAACATTGGCAGGTGTCGCTCGACCTGCTCCAGGTCGTGCTCCGGCGCTGGCCTGAGGAATTGCGGCGGCTTGGCCTGATCGACCTCGCCGATCGCCGCAAACGCCTGTTGATCGCAACCGAGCGCCGCTGGGCGGAAGCGCCGCCGGAGGGGCTGATCGTCGCCGCCGGCATCAGCAATGCCGCGCCTGCTGTAGGCCGTTTGCTGCGTCGTATCGCGCGTTTGCCGCAGGGCACGGTGGTGCTCGCCGGGCTCGATCGGTTCATGCCCGATGCGGAATGGGACGCGTTGGGCGGCGAGCAGGGTAAGCCGATCGAGACGCATCCCCAATATGCGCTTCGCCAGCTGCTCGATCATATGGGTGTTGCGCGCGAAGAAGTTCGTCCGTGGCGCGCAGGCCGCGACGGTGCCTCGCATGACCGGGCCAAGGCGGTCGGCAATGCGATGGCGCCCGCCATCTTCACCGACAAGTGGCAGGCTCTGCCCGCGCGGGCGCGGCGTCTGTCGGGCGTGCGAGCGGTCGAGCTGTCTAATCCGGCCGCGGAAGCGCAGGCGATCGCGATTGCTCTCCGCGAAAGTGTCGAGACACCGGGCCGCACGGCTGCCCTGGTCACGCCGGATCGCGCGCTCGCCACCCGGGTCGCCGCCCACCTGCGGCGCTGGAATATCGAGGCCGACGATTCGGCCGGCCGCCCCTTGTCGCGCACCCCGCCCGGAACGTTGCTCAGTGGCATCGCGGACGCGGGCGCGGAGGGCTTCGCGCCGGTGGCCCTCCTTGCCTTGCTCAAGCATCCGCTCGCGCAGGCAGGCGACCGACGGCTCGCCTGGCTTGAAGGCGTACGCCTGCTCGATCGCGCCCTGCGCGGCCCGCGCCCCGGCCCGGGTCTTGCCGGCATCACCGCCTTCCTCCTCGACGGCGACGACCGGACCCGACGCCAGCGGCTCGACGCGCTCGACTGGTGGCGGGGTATATTGCCCATTCTCGAACCGCTTGAGGCCGCCTTTTCCACTCCGGCGTCCCACCCTGGCGACCTGCTGGCGGCGGTATCGGACGCCGCTACGCGGCTCGCCGGCGACGAGGCTTGGAGCCGCCCCGCGGGCCGCGCCGCTGCCGAGCTGGTCGCAGACCTGCAGGAAAGCATGGGCGAAGGGCCGCCCGCGATTCAGCCGCGCGCTTTCCCGGCTTTCCTTCAGGCGATGGCGGATGCGGTTGCGGTTCGCCCGCCACAGGGCGGTCACCCCCGCATTTTCATCTGGGGCCTGATCGAAGCGCGGTTGCAGCAGACCGATTTGGTCGTGCTGGGCGGGCTGAACGAGGGCGTTTGGCCAAGCCTGCCCGCGCCCGATCCGTGGCTCGCCCCGGCGATCCGCACACAGCTTGGCCTGCCCGGGCTCGAACGGCGGATCGGGATAGAGGCGCAGCAATTCGCCGCCGGACTCGGCGGCCCCGAGGTGCTGCTGACCCGTGCGCGGCGCGACGCGCGCGCGCCGGCGATCGCGTCGCGTTTCTGGCTCCGGCTCGAAGCAATGACGGGCGGGATCGCGCCACATCGCGCGCTTCAGCATTGGGCGGACGTGCTCGACCGGCCCGCCGACTTTACGCCTGCCCAGCGCCCTGCACCGCGCCCGCCAGTGGAGGATCGTCCGCGGAAGATCGCGGTCACCAAGCTCGACCGGCTCAAGGCGGACCCATTCGCTTTCTACGCCGACGCCATGCTCAGACTTCGCGCCTGGGACGCAGTCGATGCCGACCCCAGCGCCGCCTGGCGCGGGAGCGCGGTGCACAAGGTGTTCGAGACGTGGATCAAGGAGGATGAATGCGATCCTACGCGCCTGCGCCCGCGCGCTGAAGCCTTGCTCCGGGAAACCGCCGCGCATCCCGTCCTGCGCGCGCTGTGGACTCCGCGCTTGCTCGAAGCGATCGATTGGGTCGCCACCGCCGTCGCCGAGGATCAGGCCGCCGGTCGCAGCCCGATCCTGGCCGAATGCAAGGGCGTGATCGATGTCGCCGGCATCCGTCTTGAGGGCACGGTCGACCGGATCGACCGGCTTGCCGATGGCAGCCTCGCGATCGTCGACTGGAAGACCGGCAAACCTCCCTCCAAACGCGCGGTCGCCGAGGGTTATTCGATGCAATTGGGGTTGCTCGGTCTGATCGCCGAAAATGGCGGATTCGAGGGCGTGCGCGGCAATCCCACGGTCTTCGAATATTGGTCACTGGCGGCGGGCAAGAACGCGACCCTTGGCTATCGGACCAGCCCGGTCGGACTGAGCAATAAAGGCGAGGGGATCGACCCTGCCGACTTCACCACGCTTTCTGCACGTGTCCTGACGAACGCGGTCGAAACCTATTTGCGGGGCAGCGCGGCATTCACGGCCAACCTGCACCCGGAACACGCGCCCTATGGCGATTACGACCAGTTGATGCGGCTCGACGAATGGTATGGGCGCGGCGGTGGGGGAGGCGAGGCATGAGAGGTCGCCTCCAGCCGCTTAAGCCTCTCGAAGGCGCGCAGAAGGCCGCCTCCGACCCGCAGAGTCAGATCTGGCTGTCGGCGTCGGCCGGCACCGGCAAGACGCACGTATTGACCGCGCGCGTGCTGCGGCTGCTGCTCAACGATGCTCCGCCCGAGACGATATTGTGCCTGACCTTCACCAAGGCGGGTGCCGCCGAAATGGCCGAGCGCATCCAGGCGCGGCTGGCGGCCTGGGTGCGCATGGCCGATGCCGATCTGTGCAAGGAGCTGGCCGCGCTCGACGAGCCCTATGACGAACAGGCAGTGCGCAAGGCGCGCCGCCTGTTCGCCCGCGTGCTGGATGCGCCTGGCGGGGGCCTGCGCATTCAGACGATTCACGCCTTCTGCCAGACCTTGCTGGCCGCTTTCCCGGCCGAGGCGGGGCTCGCACCCGGTTTTCAACCGCTCGAAGGTCGCGCCGAGGCGGGCCTGACGCGCGCTACGCTTGCCGAAATGCTGGTCGGCGCCGAGCGCGGCGGCGACCTTGGTCTGATCGACGACGTCCAGAGGCTCAGCCGCCGACTGGGCGAAGAGAAAGCCGAGCGCTATCTCTCGCTCTGCGCGCGTGCGCCCGATGCGCTGGCGGCGTTGGGCCCGCGCCAAGGGATTGAGGCGCGCGTCCGGACTGCGCTCGAAGTGCCGCTGGGTGATGTCGAGGCCGCAATCGAGGCTGCCTGCGCCGACGATATATTCGATTGCGCCTTGCTGCACCGGATCATCGACGCCAACCGCAGTTGGGGCGCCAAGACCGGGGTCGATCATGCGGAGATTGCCGCCGGGTTCCTCGCTGCCGATCCGCGCGCGCGCGCGGCCATGCTGGAGGCGCTGATCGGCATCGCGCGTACCAAATCGGGCGATCCGCGATCCTTCACCGCGAAATTGCTCGACTGCGATCCCTCGCATGACAGCAATTGCGCGGCGCTGGCGGGGGCGATTGACGAGCTGCTCGGCCTGCGCCGCCGCGCCGAATTGTCGGCTTTGTTCGCCGCCGGGCTCCGCGCGGGACAAGCCTATGCCGCGGCCTATTCCGCAGCCAAGCGCGTGCAAGGGGCGGTCGATTTCGACGATTTGATCCGGCTGGCGACGATATTGTTGCAGCGCCCCGGCGTGGGTGCCTGGATCCGCTACAAACTCGATCGCCGCACCGATCATATCCTGGTGGACGAAGGGCAGGATACCAATGCCCGGCAATGGGCGATCGTTCGCTCGCTCGCCGACGAGTTCTTCGTCGAGGAAGCTGTGGGCGAACGGCGCGAGCGCACCATCTTTGCTGTCGGCGATTTCAAGCAGGCGATTTTCGGTTTCCAGGGGACCGATCCGCGTTTCTTTGACGCGGCGCGTGAGCGTTTCGGCGAGGAAGCGGAAAATGGCGGCCGCATACTCCGGCGCCTGTCGCTCAACCGCTCGTTTCGCTCGACCCAATCGGTGCTGGAGGTGGTGGACCGGCTCATCGAGCAGCTCGGGACCGATCGGCTAGGCCTGCTCGATGATGCCGAGCCGCATCGCAGCGCGCGCGGCGAGCTGCCCGGCGTCGTCACATTGTGGAAGCCCGTCTCGCTCGACAATGATGTCGCCGCCGAAGATGAGGGCGAGGAAGGCTGGATCGACGACGCGGCGCGCGATTTCGCGACCCGGCTGGCGCGGCAGGTGCGCGACTGGTTGCGCAAGCCTTTGTGGCTCGCCGGACGGGGCAGGGCGCTCCGGCCCGAGGACGTTCTGATCCTGGTGCGCAAACGGGGCGACCTCGCCTCGCTGATCGTGGCGCGGCTCCATGCCGAAGGCGTACCTGTCGCGGGCGTCGACCGGCTGCGGCTCGATGCGCCGCTCGCGGTGCGCGACCTGATGGCGGCGATCCGCTTCGTGCTGCAGCCCGAGGACGATCTCAACCTGGCAAGCCTGCTCGTCTCGCCGCTGTTCGGATTGAGCCAGGACGAGCTCTACCAGATCGGTTTCGGGCGCAGCGGCAGCCTGTGGCAGGCGGCTGCCAACCATCCGGCCGCGGCCGGCTTGCGCGATCTGCTGGCGCGTGCCGATCTCACCAGTCCTTATCAGTTCCTCGAGGGCATTTTGTCCGGCCCGCTCGACGGGCGCCGCAAATTGATGCGTCGGCTCGGTACGGAAGCACGCGACCCGATCGAGGAATTGCTCAACGCCGCGCTCGCGTTCGAGAGCGACGCCACGCCGACCCTTCAGCTCTTCCTCGACTGGTTCGACCGCGACGAGGTCGAAGTGACGCGCGACCCGTCGGCGCCGCTCGACGCGGTGCGCGTGATGACCGTCCATGGTGCCAAAGGCTTGCAGGCCCCGCTGGTTATCCTTGCCGATGCGACCGGCGATCCCGATAGCGCGCGCGCCGGCACGATCGACTGGCAGATCGAGCCGACGGCGGACACCTTGCCTGTGTTCCGTCCGCGCAAGGCCGAGCTGGCAGGGTCGCTGGCCGACGCGCTCGCCAAGCTCGAGAAGCGCGAACGCGAGGAGCATTGGCGCTTGCTCTACGTCGCAGTGACGCGCGCCGAGGAGCATTTGGTGATCGGCGGTTCACTCGGGCCGCGCGCGAAGGGCCAGCCGCCCGCCGAGAGCTGGTATTCGGCGCTGGATGCTGCGCTGGCGTCGCTCGGTGCCGAGGAAGTCGCCGATCCGTCCTGGGGTGCTGTGCGCTCTTTTGCGGGGGGCAAGGAGGCAGGGGCAGGGCGGCGGGCGTCCGGCCGCAGGGCAAGCGCAGCAAATATGCCACCGGCATGGCTTTATCGCCCTGCGCCGGTGGAAAGCCGCCCGCCGCGCCCGCTCGCGCCATCTGCCTTGGGCGAGGATCGGGTCGCCGATCCGCCGCCCGGGCCGGCTTTGCTTGCCGCCGCACGCCGCGGTCGCTTGCTTCATGCCCTGTTTGAACGCTTGCCAGCTTTGCCGCACGAAACCCGCATTGCGGCGGGGAACCGCTGGCTCGAACATTCGGCCGGGGTCGGGGATGAAAACGAGCGCGCCGGCCTCGTGCGCGACGTATGCGCGATCGTCGCCGATCCGGCGCATGCTGCGATCTTCGCGCCCGATGCGCTGACCGAAGCTCCGATCGCCGCTGCGCTGCCCAACGGCCAGGTCATCGCGGGTACCGTTGACCGGCTGCTGGTCGGGCCCGATCATGTGGTCCTGATCGACTTCAAGACCGGCCGCCGCGCGCCCGCGAGGCTCGAGCAGGTTCCCGAGCATCATCTCCGCCAGATGGCCGCTTATGCCGCCGCGCTTGGCGTGATTTTCCCCGACCGGCGGATCGAGGCAGCCTTGCTTTACACGTCCGGCCCAAATTTGATTCCGCTGCCCTTTGCCGTCATCGAGGCGCACAAGCCAGGCTTGGGTGGGGCGGAGCAAATGCTTGAGCTGGACGGTTGAGTGGAACGAGCCTGCTGCCTACATCCTGCATGAACGAATTCCATTGGAGATTCCCTCATGGCCACCAAGAAGATTACCGACGCCTCCTGGGAAGATGATGTGCTCAAGGCCGACACTCCGGTATTGGTCGATTTCTGGGCGGAATGGTGCGGTCCATGCCGGATGATCGGCCCCGCGCTCGAAGAAATTTCGGATGAGCTGGGTGAGAAGGTCACGATCGCCAAGATCAATATCGACGAGAACCCCGACGCTCCCGGCCGCTATGGCGTGCGCGGCATCCCGACGATGATCCTGTTCAAGGGTGGCGCTCCGGCTGCGACCAAGGTTGGCGCGGCGCCGAAAAGCCAGCTCAAGGGATGGCTCGAATCCTCTTTATGATGTGACGCCTGACGACGAGATGCACTAAAATTGAGGCCGGCGGTTGTTTTTACCGCCGGCCTTCATATTTTTATAATTGACAAGTTGCGATTTGCGGATCGCGTTTGCGCGGCCCGCGTTTAGCCCTGGCAAGTTCGGGGAATATGGTTGTGCGTATCCGTGGGCAAACAAGGCTTAGTCTGCTCGCCGCTGCGGTCTTCCTATTGCTTGCACCGGATATGCCTGCTGCGGCCCAGGCGCCGGTTGCGGATTCAACCCGGACTGGCGTGCATTGGACGGCAGCTGCGGCGCGCGATCTGATCGCCGTGCTTGAGGATTCGCGCCGCGAGGGACTCCGTCCAGCGGATTACGGTCTGGCCGGCCTGAAGCGCGCCACCGAAAATGGGGAAGCGCGCGCGCTCGATGCGCTTGCCACCACTTCCGCGCTTCAATTGGCGCATGATTATTATTTTGGCCGCATGTCGGATCGTTCGGGGATGCGATGGATGATCGAGCGCTTGCCGTATGAGGCCGCGCAATTTCCCGCCCGCCTGCAGTCCGCCATCGATGACGGAAAGCTCCGCGATTTCTTCCGGGCCTTGCTTCCATCCGACCCGCGCTACGCCGCGCTGCGCGACGCGCTCGCTGAAACGCAGGCGGGCCCGCAGCGCGACCGCCTTCGCGCCAACATGGAGCGCTGGCGCTGGATGCCGCGATCGATTGCGGCCAATTATCTTTACGTGAACGTGCCGAGCTACAAGCTCCGCGTGGTGCACGATGGCATGCCGCTTTCGTCATACGATGTGGTGGTCGGCGCCAAGGAAACGCCGACGCCGCAAATCGTGAGCCCGACCGGGTCGCTCGTGGTCAATCCCGCTTGGTACGTGCCAACCAGCATCGTCAGGAAATCGGGCCTGCGCCCGGGCCGCGGCGGCTTTGTCGGTCGGCGGCTGGGTGACGGCAGCACGGGCGTGATGCAGCCGCCCGGGCCGCGCAATGCGCTGGGACGGATCAAGTTCAACCTGGATAACGATCAGGCGATCTACCTGCACGACACCGATGCCAAATCCGTCTTTAGCCGGGAAGAGCGCGCGCTCAGCCATGGCTGTGTACGGGTCAAGGATATCGATCAGCTTGCGAGCGAATTGATGGAGCAGGGCGGAGACGATGCGGCACTGGAGGAGGCGCTCGCCAGCAACCAGACCGCGACCCTGCATCTGCCGCAAACCTGGCCGGTTTATATCGTTTATTTCACGGCGGACACGGACGAGAGCGGCGACCTTGTCACCTATCGCGATCCTTATGGATATGACGCCAGGGTGCTCGCCGCGCTGGACGGAAAGCCCGTGGAAATCGCATCGGATTGAGGTGCCGGAGCGGGCGCCCCAAACGAAAACACCGATAGAAAAAGGGCCGCCCGGGTTTCCCCGGGCGGCCCTTTCTAATTCGACGCCAGTCCGATTATTCGGCGTTGGTCGTGTTGCCGCCCATCATGCTGTCGGAGGCATTGCTGCTGTTCATGTCAGCAGCCGACATGTCGTTCATGCTGCCTTCCGCATTCATGTCAGTCATCGACACGTTCTCGGTGGTGTTCGTCGTCTCGCTCTTGCAGGCCGCGAGGCTCAGCGCAGCGGCAGCGACCATCGCAACGGCGGTGGTCTTCTTGATGATGTCTCGCATGTCAGACTCCCTAGAATTTCGATTTGGACCGGGCTTTGTCGACCATTACCCAAATCAACCGCGACCTTACCATAAAGCGCCGACGCCTCAAGGGTGAATGACGCGCCGATCAAGCGATTGAAGAAACTGGGGGAATCCCGTTGAGAGTGCCCGGTCGAACTTTTCTGGCGACGGATCGCGCTGCAACGCGGCAAGGCTGGTGACCGGATATTCAGCGATTCCGCATGGTACGATTGCCTCGAAATGGGCCAGGTCCGGATCCAGATTGAGCGCGAAACCATGCAATGTCACCCAACGCCGCACGCGCACCCCGATCGCGCCGATCTTGGCCTCGCGCCCCGCCAGATCGTCGGTCCAAATACCGATCCTGCCCGGTGCCTTCCGCGCGGACACGCCCAACCGGGCGAGCGCGCCGATCAGCCAATCCTCCAGGCTCGCGACGTAGCAGCGCACGTCACGTCCGCGTGCCTCCAGGTCGATCAGGACGTAGCCCACCCGCTGCCCCGGCCCATGATAGGTGTAACGTCCGCCACGCCCGGAGCGGTGGACCGGAAAGCGGCCGGGTTCGAGCAGTTCGCCCTCATCGGCGCTGGTGCCGCCGGTGATGACCGGCGGATGCTCCAGCAGCCATACCAACTCGGGGGCCGTCCCATCGCGAATCGCCTCGGCGCGCGCCTCCATTTCGGCAAGCGCCTGCGCATAATCGGTGAGGCCGGGCGATATGCGCCATTCAATCTGTTCGAGGGGGGCGGGCATGGAAGCCGCCATGTGGCGGCGGACATGCCCGCTTGCAAGCAACGCCTCGATTGCCTTTGCCGCTATGCCCGACGATAAGCTGCGCCAGCAGGGAGGAATTTGCTTGGTGAAGCGTTTGTCTATCGAAGAGGTCTTTGCCTGGACGCAGAGCTTCGTCGCACGCGAATGGCGGCTGTTGATCCCGGTGGTTCTGGCGTTTCTGGTGCTTCCGCCGCTAATGATGGATCTGCTGGTCCCGCAGGAGGTGAGCGCCGGCTTCGCGAGCGCGGTACAGACGCAGAATCCTCAGGCATTTGCCGCAGCGATGCGGATATTGCTGCCGATCATGGCGGTTGTGTTGCTGATCGCCACCTACGGCGGGCTGACCATCTCGGCGATGGCGTTGGTTCCCGGAATCAGCGTGCGCGAGGCGCTGACACTGGCGTTGCGACGCATACCGATCATGGCCGGCGCAGTGCTGATGGTCGCCGCGGGGCAGCTCGTGCTCGCAACGATCCTGACCGTCATTTTCGCGGCGATGCACGTGGTTGGCGCCGGCGCGCAATCCATGCTGGTGGGCATCGTCATGGCGGTGTCGCTGTTCGTGACGATCCGCCTGATCACGCTGGCGCCGATGATCGTTACGCGCCGCATCAGCGTGACGTCCGCGATCCGCGAGAGCTGGCTTGTCAGTCAGGGCGCCTTTTGGCGGATACTGGCTGCGGTCATCATCTATGCGATCGGCGCGACGGTCGTGATGATCGCGCTCGATTACGCGGTCGGTATATTGCTGACTTTATCGGCGCAGGCGGTCGGTGCGGCGGAACTTGGACGCGCCTTGACCGCGGTATTCCAGCGCAGCGTGGGCGGGTTGCTGGCGCTGGGGCTGCACCTCCTCATCGCCGCGATCTTCCGTCAGCTCAGCGATGCGCCGATCAGGGGCGTATGAGGCGCCGTTTCGCGGGGCAGAATTCCGATTAGCCGCGGATCGGCGAAGGTCTCGATCGCACGCGCGAACGGGGTAAAGCCGTTGCGACGATAAAAGCCGAGCGCGCCGGGATGGTCGAGCGTGCAGGTATGTACCCACATACGCTGCACGTCTTTGCGCCAGCCGAGCGCCAGGGTCTGCGCCATCAGCCAGTCGCCATGGCCCTTGCCCGTCAGTTCGGGCACCAGCCCGAAAAATCCGATTTCGCATTCTCCTTCGACGCGGAAGTCGAGTTCGAGCATCCCGATTTCGACCCCGCCGCGGTCCACCACCGCATAGATGTCGACCGCCGGATCGCGGATAATCGTCAAAAGCGCTTCATCGCTCAGCATCAGCCGCGAAAACCACAGCCAGGGCGCGCCTACGCGCCGAAACAAGGTGCGATAGCCGTCGGGTGCCGGCTCACGCCAGTGCGTCAGACGCAGCGGTGAAGCAGGGAGCGGGCGGGGTTTCGGTCGCTCGCGCATTTCGAGCGAGGTGACGACCGCCGCCAGCTCGCCGGGCTGTACAGGCGTCAGCATCGCCTTACTTCCACACCGCAACCGGGGGCAGGCTCATCAGGATCGCGTCGACATCTCCGCCGGTCTTGAGTCCGAACAGCGTTCCGCGATCATAGACCAGGTTGAATTCGGCATAGCGGCCGCGGAAGACGAGCATCGCCTCGCGGTCTGCTTCGGTTGCGGGCAGCCCCATCCGCCGCCGCACGATTCGCGGGAAGATATCGAGGAAAGTCTCACCCACGGCGCGCACGAACGCGAAATTAGTATCGAAATCGCCCTCGAGATGGTCAAAAAAAATCCCACCCACGCCGCGATGTGTCTTGCGGTGCGGAATGTAGAAATAATCGTCCGCCCATTCCTTATAGCGCGGATAGTCGCCCGGACCCGGATGTGCCTCGCACGTCGCGCGGAAGGCAGCATGGAAGTCGTCGGTGTCCGCTGCCACCGGCAATGGCGGATTGAGGTCCGCACCGCCGCCGAACCAGCGCTTGGTCGTCGCCAGGAAGCGGCAATTCATATGCACCGCGGGAACATGCGGATTGGCCATGTGCGCGACCAGGCTGATTCCGGTCGCAAAGAATCGGTGGTCGTCGCCCGCGCCATGGATCGTCTTGGCGAATTCGGGGGCGAAGCTTCCCCCCACGGTTGACACGTTCACCCCGGCCTTCTCGAACACTTGGCCCTTGATCAGGCCCCGGACGCCGCCGCCGCCGCCCTCGCGCTCCCACGGCGTGAAGGAGAATCGGGCGGTGCTTCCGGCTTCGGCCTCTATCGCCTCGAATGCCGAGCAGATCCGGTCGCGCAGGCTTTCGAACCAGTTCCGCGCCTGCTGCTGCTCTGCGTCGAGCGTGATTCCGGAGGGCTTGTTCATAGGCCCAGCCGATGCCCGCACGCGGGACATATGACAAGCATAACGCGGGATGAACAAAGGACGCTTGGCAAAGGCCCGGGACCGCGTCTATCAGCGCCGCGTGTCGCCGCTCGTCCGGCGAGCTTTGTGGTATGCGTCTGCATCTGCAAACAGGGTTCAAAACGCAAAGGGTTTCTCGCGAATGGCGACGTCCGAATATGTCGACGATCCCAATCAGCGTCCGCCGGTGATCGGCGACGAAGTGGAAGGGGGCGTGGGTGCGCGTCGCCGGGACTTCCTCAACATTGCGGCGGTCAGCTTCGCCGGTGTCGGTGCGGCCGCAGTCGTGGTTCCGCTGGTTACGCAGATGAATCCGTCGGCCGACGTTCTCGCGCTCGCCTCGATCGAGGTGGACGTTTCGAAGATCGCCGAGGGCTCAGGTATCAAGGTTGCCTGGCGCAAGCAGCCGGTGTTCGTGCGTCGCCTGACGGCCAAGGAAGTGTCCGAGGCGAAGGCGGTGCCGGTCGGCGAGCTGCGCGATCCTCAGACGCTCGCCCAGCGCACCAAGCCGGGCAAGGAAAACTGGCTGATCACGATGGCGGTCTGCACCCATCTGGGTTGCGTTCCTCTGGGCGTGACCCCGGGCGAGAATCGCGGCGATTTCGGCGGCTATTTCTGCCCCTGCCACGGTTCGCAATACGATACTGCGGGCCGCATCCGTAAGGGGCCGGCGCCAAAGAACCTGCAGGTTCCCGAATATGCTTTCAAATCCAACACCGTCGTCCAGATCGGCTGAGGTAAAGATAGATGAGCTTCCCCTGGGCTGAGAATTACGCACCGAAGAACCCGCTGATGAAGTGGTTGGACGCGAAGCTTCCGCTGCCGCGTCTCGTCTACAATGCCGTCGGCGCGGGCTATCCGGTGCCCCGCAATCTCAATTATTTCTGGAACTTCGGTGTGCTGGCGGGCCTCGCGCTCACCGTGCAGATCGTGACCGGCATCATCCTGGCGATGCATTATGCCGCCAATGCCGACGTCGCCTTCAGTTCCGTCGAAAGCATCATGCGCGACGTGAATTCGGGCTGGCTGCTGCGCTACATGCACATGAACGGCGCCAGCATGTTCTTCATCGTGGTCTATATCCACATCTTCCGCGGCCTTTATTACGGATCGTACAAGGCGCCGCGCGAGATGGTGTGGCTGCTCGGCGTGGTCATCTTCCTGCTGATGATGGCGACCGCGTTCATGGGTTATGTGCTCCCGTGGGGCCAGATGAGCTTCTGGGGCGCGCAGGTGATTACCGGCTTCTTCTCGGCGATCCCGATCCTCGGCGATCCGATCCACACCTGGCTGCTGGGCGGCTTCGCGCCGGACAATGCCGCGCTCAACCGCTTCTTCTCGCTTCACTACCTGCTGCCGTTCGTGATTGCGGGCGTCATCGTCCTGCACATCTGGGCGCTGCACATTCCGGGCTCGAACAACCCGACCGGGGTCGAGGTGAAGGGGCCGCAAGACACCGTTCCGTTCCATCCTTATTATACGGCGAAGGACGGCATGGGCGTCGGCGTGTTCCTGATCGTGTTCGCGCTGCTGATGTTCTTCTATCCGAACGCGCTCGGTCACCCGGACAATTACATCCAGGCCAATCCGCTTTCGACGCCTGCGCACATCGTGCCCGAATGGTATTTCTGGCCTTTCTACGCGATCCTGCGCGCTTTCACGGTCAACTGGCTGTGGATCCCGGCGAAGTTGTGGGGCGTGCTGGCGATGTTCTCGTCGATCCTGCTGCTCTTCTTCCTGCCGTGGCTCGACACGTCGCCGGTCCGTTCGGCCAATTACCGTCCGGCCTACCGTATCGCTTTCTGGGTGCTGGTGGTCGACGTGCTGATCCTGGGCTGGATCGGCAAGAGCCCGGCCGAGGAGCCTTATGTTCGCATCGGCCAGCTCGCTGCGGCTTATTATTTCGCCCACTTCCTGCTGATCGTCCCGATCATCGCGGCGGTGGAAAAGACCAAGCCTCTGCCCAATTCGATCTCTGAATCGGTGCTGCATGGCGAGGCGGAAGAGGCCGCGCCTATCGGCGTCGGCACTGCGCATTGATCGGCCAAGGGGGACTATAGAAAATGCTTCGTTTCCTGGCTGGTCTGGTCGGCATCGGTTTCGTATCGGCGCTGCTCATCGCTTTCCTGATGCCGCGCGAAAAGGTCGAACCGACCGCGGCATCGATCTATCATCTGCCCGAGAAAGAGGTGAAATTCTCCTTCGACGGTCCATTCGGCTCCTATGACCGCGAGCAGCTTCAGCGCGGCTTCCAGGTCTACAAGGAGGTCTGCTCGGCCTGCCACTCGATGAAGCTGGTCGCCTTCCGAGACCTGGAAGAGATCGGTTTCACCAAACCCGAGGTCAAGGCGATCGCCAAGCAGTGGGCGGTCGAGGTTCCCTCGATCAACCCGGACACGGGCGAGCCGGCAACGCGCAAGGCGCTGCCGAGCGATTATTTCCCGTCGCCTTATGCGAACGAGACCGCCGCGCGCGCCGCCAACAACAATGCGCTGCCGCCGGACATGTCCCTGCTCGCCAAAGCGCGCGAGGGCGGGGCCCATTACATCTATTCGCTCGTGACGGGCTATCAGGCACAGCCGGCCGACCTGCTGAAGCGCTTCCCGGATGCGAAGACGCCCACGGGTCTGCACTACAATCCGTACTTCGCGAACCTGAACATCGCGATGCCGCCGCCTTTGGTGGCTGACGGTCAGGTGACGTATGCGGACGGTACCAAGGCCAGCGTCGACCAGATGGCGCAGGATGCCTCGGCCTTCCTGATGTGGGCGGCCGAGCCGAAGCTCGAGAATCGCCACCGCTGGGGCATCGTGGTGATCATCTACCTGCTGATCGCGACCGCCTTGGCCTATGGCGCCTATCGCAACATCTGGCGCGACAAGAAGCATTGATCGTGAGCGCCGGCCGGTGACCGAGCCGGCGCTCCTTTCCATCTCCATGTTCGCCGTTTTCGCGCTCGTCGCGGGCGGCGGCTGGATGATCGCCAAACGCGACAACAAGAAGCAGGGCCTGCTGATGCTGATCGCCGCGCTGGTGCTGCTCGGCAATGTGCTGATCTGGGCATGGCCGATCCATTCTTGAACCGTTCGCCCTGAGCTTGTCGAAGGGCTGCCTTTCTCTAAAAAAGACAGTGCTTCGACAGGCTCAGCACGAACGGGATTTGAGATGACCGACATCGACGACGCCACCGCTGCTGCCGCTTTCCGCCGGCTTGTTGCGCACCTCCAACACCGCACCGACGCGCAGAATGTCGACCTGATGGGGCTAGCGGGCTTCTGCCGCAATTGCCTGGGCGATTGGCTGGCCGAAGCTTCGAATGGAGCGCTTACGGGTGCCGAGGGCCGCGAATATGTCTACGGCATGCCCTATGCCGAGTGGAAATCGCGCCACCAGCAGTCGGCGACGCCCGAACAGCTCCAGCGGATGGAAGAAAGCCTTAAACGCAACCCCGTTGAGTCGCCTCAGACGATATCGCGGCCGGTGGCGAACCCCGGCAGCACGGTGGACGGATGATCGTCCGCGGCACCGAGTCGGCCGATCACGAGCTGGCACACGGCCTCCTCGCGGCTCGGCTTGGGATCTTCATGCCGAGCGATCCAGGCGTCGATCGCCTTGATCTGGTCCGGACCGAAGTCGACCGTGAGCGATGTCCTGGGCTGCGAATCCGACATATCCACAAGTTGATGCGCCGATGAGGCCCGGTCAAGCGCATCGCCCCTTCCGTTCGACTGGGAGCCGCCGCTAAGCCTGTCGCTGTGAGCAGCGAACCGACCCCGATGATGGCGCAATATCTGGCGCTCAAGGCGCAGGCGGCCGATTGCCTGCTCTTCTACCGGATGGGCGATTTCTTCGAATTGTTTTTCGAGGATGCCAAGGCGGCGTCGGCCACGCTCGACATCGCTCTCACCGCGCGCGGCGAACATGACGGCGAGCCGATCCCGATGTGCGGTGTCCCCGCGCACAGCCACGAGGTCTATCTCGCGCGCCTGATCAAGGGTGGCCATCGCGTAGCCATCGCCGAACAGACCGAAACCCCCGAACAGGCGAAAAAGCGCGGAGGCAGCAAGGCCCTCGTCGCGCGCGGGATCGTGCGCATCGTTACGCCCGGTACGTTGACCGAGGAGGTGCTGCTCGACGCGCGCGCCGCAAATTGGCTGGTGGCGGTCGCCAAAGCCGGCGGAGCCATGGGTCTGGCCGCAGCAGATATCTCGACCGGCCGGTTCGAGATTGTCGCGGTCGGCCCCAATATGCTCGATGCCGAACTGGCACGGCTTAGTCCGGCGGAAGTCGTCGCGCCCGAAAATTTCGATGTCGAGACCAGCTATCCGGTGACGATCGCAAGCGGGTTCGACAGCAATGCCGCCGAACGCCGGCTGAAAAGCCAGTTCAACGTCGCCACCCTCGACGGCTGGGGGGATTTCAGCCGGGCCGAATTGTGCGCGGCCGGTGGCCTGCTCGCCTATCTCGAGCGTGCCGGGCAGGGGGCTTTGCCCTTCCTGCAGCCGCCGCTCCGTCGTGCGGTGAGCGATCACATGATGATCGACGCGGCGACGCGCGAAAGCCTGGAGATCGTCTGCACGACCGGCGGTAGTCGCAAGGGCAGCCTCCTCGATTCGATCGACCGCACCGTTACAGGCGGCGGCGCGCGCCTGCTCGGCAGCGATGTCGCGGCGCCGTTGACCGATCGCGCCGCGATCGACGCACGGCTCGACCTCGTCGGTTTCTTCCACGACGATGGTGATCTGCGCGCGCGCCTGCGCGCCGCCTTGCGCGCCTTGCCCGATATCGGTCGTGCGCTTGGCCGCCTGGCCGCCGGGCGGGGCAGCCCGCGCGATCTCGCGCAGCTCCGTGATGGGCTCGATCAGGGGTATCGCCTGCACGATTTGCTCTCGGTTACGCCGCGCCCCGCGCTTCTCGATGCGCTGCTCCCCGCCTTTCTGGGCCATGGCGAGCTGGTCGACCGCCTTCAGCGCGCGATCGTGGCCTCGCCGCCGATTGATACCAGCCAGGGCGGCTATATCGCCGAAGGTTATGACGCCGCGCTCGACGCATTGCGCGCGCGGGGTGGTGAGGGGCGGCGCGCCATCGCCGCGCTCGAAGCGTCCTATCGCGACAAAACCGGCATCACCCAGCTCAAGATCCGCCACAACAATGTGCTCGGCTATCATATCGAGGTGCCGGCGAAGGTCGCCGATCCGCTGATGCGCGCCGAATCCGGCTTTACCCATCGCCAGACCTTAGCGGGCGTGGTCCGTTTCAACGCGCCCGAACTGCACGATCATGCGAGCGAGGTGGGGCAGGCGGGAAGCCATGCGCTCGCCGCCGAGGCCGCGCATCTTGAGGAACTGACCGGTTTCACGCTTGCCAGCGCGCGCGAAATCGCGGCCACGGCCGACGCACTCGCCCGGCTCGATGTTGCCGCCGGACTTGCCGAGCGCGCAGCGGAAGGCGGCTGGAGCCGTCCGGCACTGGTCGAGCAACCTTGTCTGGAGGTGCGCGACGGGCGCCACCCTGTGGTTGAAAATGCGGTGTCGGCCGCCGGCGGGCGTTTCGTTGCCAACGACTGCAACCTGGGGCCGTATGATCGACTGTGGCTGGTCACCGGGCCCAACATGGGCGGTAAATCGACCTTCCTGCGTCAGAACGCCGCGATCCTGATCCTGGCACAGGCGGGAAGTTTCGTGCCCGCGGCCAGTGCGAAGCTCGGCCTGTGCGATCGTCTGTTCAGCCGTGTTGGCGCGTCGGACAATCTCGCGCGCGGACGCTCCACATTCATGGTCGAGATGGTCGAAACCGCCGCGATCCTCGCGCAGGCGACCCAGAACAGCTTCGTCATTCTCGATGAGGTCGGGCGGGGCACCTCGACCTATGATGGCCTCGCCATTGCATGGGCCGTGGTCGAGGCAGTGCACGACATCAACAAATGCCGCTGCCTGTTCGCGACGCATTATCACGAACTGACGCGGCTGGCGGAGCGGCTGGATTCGCTGAGCCTGCACCATGTCCGCGCGCGCGAATGGAAGGGGGATCTCGTGCTGCTGCATGAGGTCGCCGCAGGCCCCGCCGACCGTAGCTACGGCCTCGCGGTGGCGCGTCTCGCCGGCCTGTCGCCGGCGGTGGTGGGCCGCGCCAAGGATGTGCTCAAGCGGCTCGAAGCGGGGCGTGCCGCGACGGGCGGCCTCGCCGCCGGTCTCGACGATCTCCCGCTTTTTGCCGCGGCTGCCGCGATCGAGCAGGCCGCGCCCGATCCCTTGCGCGAGGCGATTGCCGAGGTTGATGCCGATATTCTCTCCCCGCGCGCCGCGCTCGATCTCATCTACCGGCTCAAGGGGCTGCTCGCCGACGGTTCATGACGCGGCAAGCGGGCGAAGTGCAGGGCAATGCGATGCAGCGCCCCACCCATATCCTCAACGCGGCGTCGAACCTGCTCGGCATCGCGCTGCTGATCATCGCGGGACTCAATGTCAGCCATATCGCCGACAAGAGCTTCGCGGACGAGATCGCCTGGTCTGCGGCGATCTGCCTCGCATGCTCCTGCCTCTTGTCCTATTTGTCGTTGCGTCGAGGACAGCCCGGCCATCGCTTCGAGGATTGGGCCGACCGCATTTTCCTGATCGGACTGGTCATGCTGATCGGTTCGATCGTCGTGCTCGCAATCGGGAATCGCTAGACCTTGATCGTTTCAGGCTGAATCGGCCTGAACCGATCAAGGTCTCAACCATTTGATAGAGCCTGATTCACGCTTTCAGCGGAAGCGCGAAGCGCTTCCACTAAAAACGATCAGGCTCTAGCTGCCGAGATGCCAGATCCAGGCGATCAAGGGCGTGCCGACCAGGATCACCAGCACCGATAAGGGCATACCCAATTTCCAGTAATCGCCGAAGCGATAGCCGCCGGGACCGCGCACCAGCGTGTTGCATTGGTGCCCGATCGGCGTGAGGAAGTCGCATCCTGCGCCGGTTGCGACCGCCATCAGGAAGGCGTCCGCGCCCAGCCCCAGGCCCTTGGCGACTCCTACCGCAATCGGCCCCAGCACCAATACGGTCGGCGCATTGTGCAGAAAGGGCGAGCAGGCCATCGCCGCAATCAGCATCACCCCCAGCGCCAACAGCGCGGGCGTGCCCTGCAGCACAGCCGCGAGGCCATGCGCGATCAGGCCAGTGCCGCCCGAATGCTGGACGGCTTCCGACAAGGGCGTGAGCGCGCCGATCAGCACGAGTACTTCGGGTTCGAGCGAGGCATAAGCCTCGCGCATCGAGAGCGATCCAGACACGATCATCAGCAATGCCGCGCCGAAGAAGGCCCCGGCAACCGGTACGATGTTCATGCCGAGGAGAATCATGGCCACCGCCAGGATGAGCACCGGAACGAACCGCCGCCGGCCGCCGCCAATCTGCACCACGCGCTCTGCGAGCGGCAGTAAGACCAGATTTGCAAGGATTTCCGGCAAGGCTTTCTCACCCGCTCGCAGAACCAGCATATCTCCCATACGGAACGTGACATCGCGCAGCCGCTCGGTGATGCGCTCGTCGGAACGGCCAATCGCAAGCAATTGCACGCCATACCGCTGCTGAAGCCGCATCCGCTCCGCCGAATGACCGATCAGGGGCGAACCGCTCTGCACGATCGCCTCGATCGTACGCGTTTCCTCGCTCGGCTCGTCCTTCTTGATATCCTCCTTCTTGCGCGTTTCCTGAAGAAGGGTTCGCTGGAACACGCGCGCCAACGCATCGGCGTCGCCCTCCAAAACCAGGCTCATGCCGGGCAGCAGCCGGGTACGCGCCGCCGCTTTGTGCGATTTCCCGTCCCTGTCCACCACCGCGCGCAACCGCACATCATCCTTGTCGAGCGCCAGGTTGCCGATCGTGCGGAGCTCGAAGGGTAGGTCGTCCGGAACCTTGGCTTCGGTCGAATAAGCGGCTTCGGCCGCAGCCTCGCTCAGACCGGCGCGGCCCTTGCGGTTACGCGGCAGCAGCCGCCAGGCGAAGCTCACGAAGATCAGGCCGAGCAGGGTCAGAATCAGACCTACCGGCGCAAAATCGTACATGTTGAACGGCTGGCCAATCGTCTGCTCGCGCACCTGACTGACGATGATGTTGGTCGACGTGCCCACCAGCGTAACCAGCCCCCCTAGCAGCGACATGAACGACATCGGCATCAGGAGCGAGGAAGGCGAGCTCTCGGTGTTCCGCGCGACCCGGAGCGCCACCGGCGTCATGATCGCGAGTGCACCGACATTCTTGGTCAGCATGGAGAGGATAGCGGTGGATCCCGCCAGCACCGGCACCTGCGTCGCGGTTGATTTGAGCCGGTCCAACAGCGGTCGGACGGCCCATTCGATCACGCCCGATTGCTGGATGGCAGCGCTCACGATCAATGCGCAGGCGATGATGATCACCACATCGCCGGTGAAGCCACTGAAGGCAGCCTTGATCGGTACGTCGCGGGTCAGCACCCCCACGAACAGGGCCGCGAGCGCAATGACGTCATACCGGAATCGGCCCGAAGCGAAGAATAGGACCGCGCCCCCGATGATCGCGAATGAAAGCGCCTGAGGACCAGTCAAGGAAGCCAGATTCCTATCAGTGCAGCGACGCTCACCACCAGCAGAAAGCCATTGATCGCGATCAGCAAGGCAGGCGGGATGCGTGGTGTGTCGGGGCGCGGCGGACGGACTTTGCCCATCTGCCGCCAGACCGCAGCGGTGAAGCAAAAGCCCGAAAAAAGGATCAGTACGGTGCCGGTAGCGCCGATCAGCCAGTTCGGCACGATCTTGTCGAGAAGTGCCCGCGCACCAATTCCCGACGCGAGCGCGGCCAGACCGGTGCGAACCCAGGCGGCATAGGTTCGTTCGGCGGCCAGCACGGTCCGGTCGGCGGCCAGTTCGGTCCGGCGGTCGGCGCTGTCGGTCTGCTCTTCGGCGCTGTGCTCAAGGTGCTCTGCACTAACGGCAAGCTTTACATGGGCCTTGTTCGCGGCAGCCAAATTCGTCGAAGACCGCTTGTCGTCCGCCATGTCGTCGTAACGCGTGGCACATGATTGGTTCCATCAGGTGACGGCGGCGCGTTCTGCCCCTATCTGAGAACCATTATGGCCAACCGGTTCGACAATCTGCCCAATCGCCGCGCGATCATCGACCGACGCGGGCTCGCGGATCTGTTGTCGGGACTGGAGGGCAGCGACCCCGCCAAGCTTCGCGCCGCCGCGACGCCTGCGCTGCGTGACGCGCTCGATCGTGGCCGGGCGGAGATTGCGCGCCGGCTCGCCGAAAAGCCCAGTCACGGCGCCGAGATCGCGGCATCCTACGCCTTTCTGACCGACCAGCTGCTCCGGCTCTGCTTCGACTTCACGCTTCAGCGCCTCTACCGCAACAATCACCCGACCGCCGGCGAGCGGATCACGCTGATTGCGGTCGGTGGCTATGGCCGCGGCGAGATGGCGCTCCATTCGGACATCGACATCGCCTTCATCACCCCCTGGAAGCAGACCGGCTGGGCCGAGCAGGTGATCGAATCGATCCTCTATATGCTGTGGGACCTCGGCCTGAAGGTCGGTCACTCGAGCCGTTCGCTCGATGACATGGTCCGCATGGCGAAGAGCGATCTCACCATCTGCACGGCCTTGCTGGAATCGCGTTACGTGTGGGGCGATCAGGCGCTTTACGACGAGGCCGCTGCGCGCTTCGACCGCGACGTTCAGGCCGGCAACGCGCGCAGCTTCGTCGCCGCCAAGCTTGCCGAGCGCAACGAGCGGCACGAACGGATGGGCGACAGCCGTTACGTGGTCGAGCCCAACCTGAAGGAGGGGAAGGGCGGCCTGCGCGACCTCCATACGCTCTTCTGGATCGGCAAATATGTCCACAAGGTCGATACCGTCGCCGAACTGGTCGACAAAGGCCTGTTCACCGCCGACGAATATCGCCGTTTCCGCCGCGCCGAGAATTTCCTGTGGGCGGTGCGCTGCCACCTCCACATCTATGCCAAGCGCGCCGAAGACCGGCTGACCTTCGACGTCCAGTCCGAAATCGCGGCGCGGATGCATTATGCCGACCGGCCCGGCCGCAGCGCGGTCGAACGTTTCATGCGCCATTATTTCCTGACCGCGAAGGAGGTGGGCGACCTCACCGGCGTCTTCCTGGCGCATATCGACGAAGAATTTGCCGGTCGCGGCCGCCGCTTCGGCTTCCCTACGTTACGCCGCAGGCCGCGCAAGCTCGAAGGCTTTCTGCTCGATCGTGGCCGCCTCAAGGCACCTGAGGATGATTTCTTCGCGCAGGATCCGGTGCGGCTGATCGAGCTTTTTTGGCTGGCGGATAAATATGAGGTGGAAATCCATCCGCTGACGATGCGTCAGGCGGGGCGCGATTGTCGGCTGATCGACGGCCGCGTGCGCGAGAATAGCCGCGCCAATGCTTTATTCCTCGATGTGCTGACGTCGCCGCGGAATCCCGAGATGGTATTGCGCTGGATGAACGAGGCGGGCGTTTTCGGGCGCTTCATACCCGATTTCGGCCGGGTCGTGGCGCAGATGCAGTTCGACATGTACCACCATTATACGGTGGACGAGCATTCGTTGCGCGCGATCGGCCTGCTCTCCCGGATCGAGAAGGGCGATCTCACCGAGGATCATCCGCTTGCGTCGAAGATCTTCAAGCAGATCGTGTCGCGCCGCGCGCTCTATGTCTCGGTGCTGCTCCACGACATCGCCAAGGGGCGGGGCGGGGACCATTCGCAATTGGGCGCCGAGGTGGCCGAACGGCTCTGCCCGCGTCTCGGCATGACCGCGGCCGAGACCGAGGCCGTCGCCTGGCTGGTCCGCTATCACCTGATCATGTCGTCGACCGCTTTCAAGCGCGATCTGGCAGACTTCAAGACTATCCTCGATTTTGCCGCGGTAGTGCAAAGTCCCGAGCGGTTGCGATTGCTACTGATGCTGACGATCGTCGATATCCGCGCTGTCGGTCCTGGCGTCTGGAACGGTTGGAAGCGTCAATTGCTCGCCGATCTCTATGACGCCGCCGAAGAAGTATTGCGCCTCGGCCACAAGCAGCGCGGGCGCGGCGAGCGGATCGAGGTCAAGCGTGCCGAGCTCGGTGTGGCATTGGGCTGGAGCCGCCATCGGTTCGACGAATTCACCAAGCGTTTCCCGGATTCCTACTGGGTCGCGGAGAGTGTCGACGTGCTCGAACGCAATGCCCGCCAGATCGCGGCTGCGGATCATGCGGAAAAAGCGCTTTCCATCGTGGCGCAGGCCGATCCGCAGCGCGGCGCGACCCTCGTCACGATCTACGCCGGCGACCATCCTGGCCTGTTTTATCGCATCGCGGGCGCAATCCATCTCGCGGGCGGCAATATCATCGACGCGCGCATCTACACCACGCGCGACGGCATGGCGGTCGACAATTTCCTCGTCCAGGATCCGTTCGGCCAGGCGTTCGACGATCCGCATCGCCTGAAGCGGCTCGCCCAATCGATCGAGGATGCGCTGATGGCGCGCAACCAGCTTGCGACCAAGCTCGCCGCCAAGCCCGCGCCACGCACGCGCGCGCATGCCTTCGATACGGTGCCGAACGTGCTGATCGATAACAATGCCTCGAATCGCTACACCGTGGTCGAGGTCAATGCAGGGGATCGGCCGGCTTTGCTCTATGCGTTGGCGCGCGCCATGTTCCAGGCCAAGGTCACGATCCATTCCGCCCACATCGCGACCTATGGTGAGCGCGCGATCGACGTTTTCTACATAACCGACCTGATCGGCGACAAGATCGAGCCTGTCGCGCGGTTGCGCACGCTCGAACGGCTTCTGCTCGAAGCGGCGGGAGGCGAGCCCGAGGAGGACGACAAGAAGGGCAAGGACAAGAAGGCAGCGGCCTGAAGTCCCGGAGCTAACTCCAGCGAAAGCCGCGCTCTCTGGGTAAGTGCCGGTCGCCAGATGAGGTGCCAGCTTCCGCCGGCATGACGGGATAAGGGATTACCGCCCCTGCATATCCCGCGACTCCTGCGGAATGCGCACCGTCAGGCTGCCCCAGCTCTCCTCGATCCATATCTGGCAGGAAAGGCGGCTGGTGCGCGTCACCGAGGCGGCAAGATCGAGCAGGTCGTCCTCATCCGCGCTCGCGGCCGGCAATTTGTCGAAATCCGCGGGGTCCACGATCACATGGCAGGTCGAACAGGCCATCTGGCCTTCGCACGTGCCTTCCAGCGGCTGTCCATTTGCCTGGGCGAGATCGAGGAGCCGGTCGCCGCCCTTGGCCTCGACCTCGCGCACGCTGTCTCCATCGGATGAAACGAAACAGACCTTCATGCCCACTCCAACTGCCGCGCGGCCGCATGATTGATCAGCGCGGCCGCCTCGCGCAATTCCTCTTGGGTCGTGTAGCGGCCGAAGCCAAGCCGGATCGAGCTTCGCGCCTCGGCATCGCTCAGCCCAAGCGCCCGCAAGACGTGGCTCGGCCGTCCCGATCCGCTCGCGCAGGCGGACCCGGCGGAGAAAGCGACGTCGCGCACGTCGGAGATCAGGCGGCTCGAATCCACGCCGTCGCAGCGCAGGTTTCGATTGCCGCGATAGCGATGGATTCCATCCCCATTCAAAATCCAATCGTGAAACAGTTTGTCGGCAATGGTGGATAATTCGTTGATATGTATCCTATCTTGCTCGCGTCTTTGCTCCGCAATCGCCGCCGCGACGCCGAAGCCCACGCAGAGCATTGGGCTCAATGTGCCCGAACGCAGCCCCTGCTGCTGACCACCGCCATGGATCATGGCGGGCCAGTCCAGCCCGCCGCGCAGCCAGAGCGCGCCAATTCCCTTGGGGCCATGGATCTTGTGTGCGGAGACAGCGACCAGATCGCAGGCGTCGAGCGGCAGGTCGATCCGCCCGAACCCCTGCACCGCATCGCAGAAAAAGAGCGCTCCCGCCTTATGTGCCAGTCGCGCGAGTTCGGCCACCGGCTGGATCACGCCGATCTCGTTATTGACGAGCATCGCCGCGACAAGAGCCGTTCGCTCATCGATCGCATCGGCCGCTGCGTCGAGATCGACCAGGCCGTTCCCAAGCACCGGCAGGACGATCAGCTCGACGTTCCGGTCCGCCAGCCACTCTGCCGTATCCAACACGCAGGCATGTTCCGTTGCGAGGGTCACGATCTTGCGGCGCGTGCCCGCAACCGCACCCTGCAGCGCCCAATTCGCAGCCTCGGTCGCGCCTGAGGTGAGAATCAGCCGGCCCTGGCCATCCCGGTCGCCCAGCGCGGACGCAATCTGTGCGGTCGCGACCTCGATCGCCGCCTTGGCCTCGCGGCCAGGCCGATGCGACGAGTGCGGATTGCCGAACTGCTCGAGCCAGGGAAGCATCGCCTCGCGCGCTTCGGGCGCTAGCGGCGTGCTCGCCTGATAGTCGAGATAGATCATGCCGCGCGCCGCCGCTCGGCAAAGCGGGTCCAGACTTCCAGGAAGCGATCCACCTCTCGCGAGGTGGTCGAAGGCGCCAGGCTGACCCGTATCACCTCGCGCGCTTGCTCTTCGCTCCAACCCATCGCGGTCAAGACCGCGCTCGGCTTTAACGTACCCGAGGAACAGGCGCTGCCCGCGGAGACGGCGATTCCCGCCATGTCCAGTTCGATCAATTGCGCCGCCGCGGCTGTCCCCGGCAGTCGATAGGAAGCGATTTCCGGCAGGCGCGGGCCGTTCGCGGCCACGATTTGCCCGCCCGCTGCGCGCACACCCTCATCCAGCCGTCCTCGCAGGTCGGCGAGATGCTCGCGCGACCCTCGCGCTTCCAGCGCGGCCGCGAAGCCGATCGCGCCCGGCAGATTCTCGGTGCCGCCGCGATAGCCCTTTTCCTGGCCTCCGATCGGAGCAAGCACTGCCAAGTCTCTGACAAGCAAGGCACCTATGCCGGGAGGGCCGCCCAATTTGTGCGCGGAGACGATGATCAGATCGGCGTCGGGCAAGGGTAGCTTGGCTGCGGTCTGGGCGGCGTCGGCGAGCCACAGGCCGCTCCGATCGCGGATCGCGGCGCCGATCGCCTCGAGCGGCTGGATCAGCCCTGTCTCGCTATTGGCGGTCTGGATCGCGACCAGCGCGCCCTCGGGTATCGCGGCGAGATCGACGATGCCCTCGGCATCGACCCTGATGGTCGCGGCTTGAGGGGCCGATCGGCGGACGGAATCATGCTCGACCGCGGAGATTGCGCGCGCGCCGACCCGGGCTTGAGTAAGTGCCAAGCCGGCGGCTTCGGTCGCACCGCTGGTCAGGACCAGCTCATGACTCCAGCCCAACGCAGCCTTGATCCGCCCACGCGCGTCCTCCAGCGCCGTCTTGGCGGCGCGGCCCTCCGCATGCGGCGAGGAGGGGTTGGCCCAACGCGCATAGGTGTCCATCATTGCCTGGCGTGCCTCGGGCAGGACCGGCGTGGTCGCGGCATGGTCGAGATAGATTCGATCGGACACGAGGCGATGAAGTCTCCGTGATTGCACCTGGAGGGACCTTTTCTATATAGGCGCGGCCTGCGCTGGCGCCCAAGCCCGCTCTATCAGATCAAGCGAGACCGATGCCCGACGTCATTTTCCCCGGCCCCGAAGGCCGACTCGAAGGCCGTTTCAGCCCCCCGCCGCGCCCGCGCGCGCCCGTCGCGATGATTCTGCACCCGCACCCGCAAGCGGGCGGCACGATGAACAATCGCATCGTCCAGGCGATGTATCAGACGTTCGTTCGCCGCGGATTCGCCACGCTCCGCTTCAATTTCCGCGGAGTCGGCAAGAGCCAGGGCGTGTTCGATAACGGCATCGGCGAATTGTCCGATGCCGCCAGCGCGCTCGACTGGGTCCAGTCGATCCATCCCGAAGCGCAGACCACCTGGATTGCAGGCGTCAGCTTCGGCGCCTGGATCGGCATGCAGCTGCTGATGCGCCGCCCGGAGATCAAGGGCTTCATCTCGGTCGCGCCGCCCGCCAACCTCTATGATTTCACCTTCCTAGCACCGTGCCCGTCCTCGGGCATCATCATCCAGGGCGAGAACGATGAAGTGGCGACCCCGGGTGCGACGCAGAAGCTGGTCGACAAGCTCCGCACCCAGCGCCACATCACGATCCATCACGACACCATTCCCGGTGCTAATCATTTCTTCGAGCACGAGATGACCGAGCTCATGAAGTCGGTGGACGATTATCTGGATATGCGGCTCAAGGCGTAAATTCGCGGTTGCGGGCCTCCAAGGGCTCGCTTTCCGGGAAGCCCATGGTTAGGGACGCGCCGAGTTCTTCGAAGCGAGAGGTATCCTTGACCAAATTTGCGCCGCGCAGCCGTAAGGTCCGGGTCCTGGCCACGCTGGGCCCTGCGTCCAGCTCGCCGGAAATGATCCGCAACTTGTTCATGGCGGGTGCGGATGCGTTCCGCATCAACATGAGCCATGGCGCGCATGCGGACAAAGTGCCCCTGGTCAAGGCGATCCGAGCGCTCGAGCAGGAGCTCCATCGCCCGAGCACGATCCTGTTCGATCTGCAGGGGCCGAAACTGCGCGTCGGCAAATTCGCCGAAGGCAAGGTCCTGCTCGAGACCGGCCAGACATTCATTCTCGACCGCGACAAGACGCCGGGCGACGCCGATCGCGTCGAATTGCCGCACAAGGAGATTTTCGCCGCGCTCGAAGTCGGCGCGCGCCTCCTGCTCGACGATGGCAAGCTGGTGCTACGCGTGTCGAGCGTGGAGCCGGAACGGATCGAAACCTTGGTCGAGGTGGGCGGACCGCTTTCCAACTCCAAGGGCCTGAACGTTCCCGACGTGGTCGTGCCGATGGCAGCCTTGACAGAGAAGGATCGTGCCGACCTCGCCTTCGCGGTCGAGCAGGGCGCAGACTGGATCGCGCTCTCCTTCGTCCAGCGGCCCGAGGACGTCGCCGAGGCACGCCGCCTGATCGGCGGCAAGGCGGCGGTACTCGCCAAGATCGAAAAGCCTGCTGCGGTCGATCGGCTTGAGGAAATCCTCGAGATCGCCGACGCGGTGATGGTCGCCCGCGGCGATCTCGGCGTCGAACTGCCGCCGCAGCGTGTGCCGCTCGTTCAGAAGCATATCGTCGCCACCGCGCGCCGTATGGGCCGCCCGGTGGTGGTCGCTACGCAGATGCTCGAATCGATGATCGTATCGCCGTCGCCTACGCGCGCTGAAGTATCTGACGTCGCCACCGCTATCTATGACGGCGCGGACGCGATCATGCTCTCCGCCGAAAGCGCCGCCGGCGCCTGGCCGGAAGAATCGGTGTCGATGATGGACCGTATCGCGATCGAGGTGGAGAACGATCCCGGATACAAAGCGCGCCTCCATTTTACCGAGACCCTGCCCGATCCCACCACCGCCGACGCTTTGTCGGAAGCGGCGAAGGAGATTGCGGAGACGATCTCGGCCTCGGCGATCATCTGCTTCACCAATTCGGGTGCGTCGGCGCGTCGCATCGCGCGCGACCGTCCGTCGGTACCGATGCTGGTGCTGACGCCCAACGAGGCGACGGCGCGTCGCGTAGGGCTGCTGTGGGGCGCGCATGCCGTGATCACCAAGGACGTCACCAATTTCGAGGAGATGGTCGCCAAGTCCAAGCGGATGGCGATGCGCCACGGCCTCGCGGAATCGGGTGACAAGATCATCATCATGGCCGGGGTCCCCTTCGGCACGCCAGGCTCGACCAACATGCTCCACGTCCAGCGTCTGACCGGCAAGGAACTGGACGGCTTCGACGATTGACCTTCGACCGTCATGCCGGACTTGTTCCGGCATCCACCGCGAGGCAGGCATCAAGCCGCGGAGTGGACCCCGGAACAAGTCCGGGGCGACCGTCGGAAATCAATCCGCCGGATAGACGGTGAATTGCTCGATCCGGCCCTTGGCCCCCGGCTCGGCACGCAGCACGATCGTCAGCTTCTTCGTGCCATAATCCAGCGTATAGGCCTCGGCCGTAAAGCCGCCGCGCAAGCTGGAGGAGCGGCGCACGAAGCTTTTGGGCTCGCCCAATGCTTCCAGGCTGGCGCGATAGTCGGCAATCGCCTGCGCGGTGAAATAGTAATTGCCGTTCGCGGTGAACTGACTGCGGTCGATCTTGCCTGCGCGCAGTCCTTCGAAGACCGCCCGCGCGCGACTGACATCGCCCGTATCGGCGAAAAGGATCTTCTCGATCGCATCCGCGATGCTGGTCTGCGCATTGCCGAAATCGGCGTTATCGAGCACGACGATCGCGGCACGGTCATCGGGGAAGATTCTGTTTTCGGACAGATAGCCCACCGCTTCGCCGCCATGGCTGATCCGGCGATGGCCCTTTGTGATGTCCACCTCGACACCCAGCCCATAGTCCGTGCCGGCACCGCTGGTGAGCAGCACCTCCGTCTGTTGCTCACGATAACTGGCGGGCTTCATCACGCTCTGATCGATCACGGAGATGTCCCAGCGCGCGAGATCCGATGCGCTCATAGCCAGCTCGCCCGCGGCGTAAAGCCAGCCGGGCGCCGGTTGCTGTTCGACCCGCACCGGCCCCGCGGCATAGCGATGATAGCCGAGCGGGTCTGCCTCGGTCAGCCCTGTATCGAGATCGACGGGATGCATCCCCAGCCGGTCGAACACACGGGCGTTCAGGAAATCGAGCAATTTCATGCCCGAGACCTGCTCGACGATCCGCCCCGCGGCGACATAACCCGTATTCGAATATTGCCAGCGCGTGCCCGGATCGAAATCGAGCGGCGCTTTGGCCCATTTGTCGAGAATATGCTGGGGCGTCGTCGGCGTCTCCATGTCGGTGAAGGGGAAATCCTGCGGCCAATAATCGCGATAGCCCGACGTATGCGACAGCAATTGCCGCACTTTCACTTCGTTAGCGCGGGTCAGATCGGGCAAATATTTGGCAACGGGATCGTCGAGCGAGATCTTGCCGTCCTCTGCCAGCAGCAACAAAGCGGCGGCGGTGAATTGCTTCGAGATCGAAGCGATCTTGTAGCGCGCCTCGGCTCGCGCGGGCACGCCCGCGCGCTGCAGGCCATAAGCATGCGCGTAGACGATTTTTCCGTCCTGCACGACCGCGACCGAGGCCGCCGGCACGCCGGTCGTCGCGAGCGTTTTGGTCGCGGCTGCATCGATCGCTCTGATTTGCCCGGGCGTGAGCGGAGCGGCGAACGCGCCGGTCGAGAGGAAAGTAGCGGCGCACAACAGGGCAAGGCGCATCGGGATCTCCTTTGGCAGGAGAGGTGGCGCAGCCGAATCGCGCGTGCAAACTAAATCAGATGAACGTCACCCCAGCGAAAGCTGGGGTCCTCGGATGCAGGGCACATCTCATGCGATGCCAGCTTTCGCTGGCATGACGAAAATGTCACCGCTTTCGCGCGCAAACGGCGAAGCGGAAGCGCAAACGAAAAGGGCCGCGGTTTCCCGCGGCCCTCCAAAGGTCCTCAGGGGAGGAGATTAACCCTGACGGGCCTTGAACCGACGGTTCGTCTTGTTGATGACATAGGTGCGCCCGCGACGGCGGATCACGCGGTTGTCCCGATGACGGTCCTTGAGCGACTTCAAAGAATTACGGATCTTCACGGGGAAACCCTGCCTATCTATCCAAAAGCTGCGGAAAAGTTGGCGCTCCCTATGGGTAGAGGCGCGCCAAGTCAACCCGTGGGACGCCGTTCAGCCCATATGCAGCGAAATCGTTGCTCTAGCGTTGCGATCTTATGGTTCGGAGGGAGATGAAGATGCGCAAGCTGGCTGTCGCAATGCTGGGCACGATGATGCTCGCCGGCTGCAGCACCGAGCCGGGCGTCCAGGTAACGCGCTTCCATCTGAACCAGCCGATCGCAGCCGGTCAGATCAGCGTGGAGCCGATGATGGCCGCGGATCATGGCAGCCCTGAATTCCAGACTTATGCCAATATTGTCGGGGCCGAACTCGCCAGAATCGGTTTCACCGAGGCGGCAGGCCTCGCCCGGTCGGAACAGGTCGCGGTGATTCAAGTCGATCGCATGTTCTTCGACGGACCGCCGCGCTCCTCTTTCTCGATCGGAATCGGCGGCGGCAATTACGGCTGGCACGGCGGGGCAGGCGGCAGCGTCGGCACCACCTTCGCTGGCAAGCCGACACAGAATGTTGCCACCCGGCTGATCGTGCAGATCAAGCGTCGCTCGGACGGCACCACCATTTGGGAGGGCCGCGCGGAGACACATGCCCGCTTCGGTACGCCCGAGTCGCAGCCGGCGGCGGCGGTCCAGCACCTTGCTTCCGCCGTTTTCGAGGGCTTCCCCGGGGTTTCGGGCCGCACTATCAACGTCAAATGACTGCCCATATTTCAGCCGCGTTCGACAGCGGCAATATCCGCGTCCTCAAGCAGGATGGCGACCGCTTCGATCTGGAGATCGCGCACGATCACCAATCGGATTTCTACCAATGGTTTCATTTCCGCCTGCTCGGGGCGAAGGGCCGTACCGTCGAGTTGCGCATCCTCAATGCGGCGGGCTCGGCCTATCCGCTGGGCTGGCCCGGCTACCAGGCGCGCTGGTCGGAGGATCGCGAGGATTGGCGGCTGGCCGAAACCAGCTTTGACGGCAAAGTCCTGACAATCCGCCACGCTGCGGACAGCGACAGCCTCTGGTTCGCCTATTTCGCGCCTTATTCGATGGAGCGGCATCACGATCTCGTCGCCGCGATCGCGACCTTGCCCGGCGTCACCTACGAATCGCTCGGCCAGACGCTGGACGGGCAGGAGATGGACTGCCTTCATATTGGCGACGGGCCGCTTCAGGTCTGGCTTTATGCGCGCCAGCACCCCGGCGAGAGCATGGCCGAATGGTGGATGGAAGGCGCGTTGGACCGTCTGACGGACCCGTCGGATCCGGTCGCGCGCGTCCTGCGGCGCGAGGCGACCTTCCATATCGTGCCCAATATGAACCCCGACGGGTCGCGGCGCGGCCATCTGCGCACCAATGCGGTGGGCGTGAACCTCAACCGCGAGTGGCATCAGCCTTCGGCAGAGCGCAGCCCGGAAGTGCTATGCGTGCGGGCCAAGATGGACGAGACGGGCGTCGATTTCGCGATGGACGTGCATGGCGACGAAGCCATCCCCTACGTTTTCCTCGCAGGTTTCGAGGGCATCCCCAACTGGACCGACGAGCAGGGTGCGCTGTACGCGCGCTATCGCGAGATTCTCGCGCGGCGCTCGCCCGATTTTCAGATCGAGCATGGCTATGCGGTGGCCAGCCCAGGCAGCGCCAATCTCACCATGTCCACCAACCAGCTCGCCAATCGCTATGGTGCGGTCGCGATGACGCTGGAAATGCCGTTCAAGGACAATGAGGCACTCGCCGACCCGGATTATGGCTGGTCGCCCGAACGCTGTATGCGGATGGGGGAAGATTGCCTTGGCGCGCTTCACGAGATGCTGGGCGAGCTCAAGGCAGCCAGGAAAGAACGCTGAACCAATCGTCCGTTCGCCCTGAGCTTGTCGAAGGGCTGCCGTTCTGCTTCGGTAAGAAGAAGGACAGTGCTTCGACAAGCTCAGCCCGAACGGAATCACGACATCTTCCTGAGGGGACGCGCTGATGCCCTGGTTCAACCGAAAGGCTCCTCCGCAGAGCGCAGAGGCCCAGGCGCGCGACCGCGACTGGGAAAGCGCGCTGGAGCAGGGTACGCTGCCGCAGCCGGTGCTTGAGCGCCTCGCCAACGCACGTGCGGGCCGCGCGCCGTGGGTCGCGACCATGACACCCGCCGAATTGCTCACCGCACGGAGCCATGGCTGCCGCCCGATCGCGACCGTGTCGGGCACCTGCTGGTATAATTTCGGCTTCAGCTGGACCGAGGGCCATGCCGAGGGCTGGGCCTATGCGCTCGATCGAATCCGCCAGGAGGCGTATGCCGCCGGCGCCAATGCGGTGGTCGACGTGCAGATGCGCACGATCCGGCACCGGATCGGATCGAGCATGGACTTCACTTTGATCGGCACGGCGATCCGCGTCGAGGGTCTTCCACCGAGCAAGGATCCGGTGGTCGCGACCGTTCCCGCGCTGGAATTCGTGCAATTGCTCGAAATGGGAATCGTCCCCACCGGAATTGCGGTTGGCGCGCGCTACGAATGGCTGGGCATGAACTGGGGCGGCGGATGGGGCGGCGCGCGCATGACGCAGATGCAGTCGAGCGTTTTCGCGGGCAATCAGCCGCTCACTGAGCTCGGCCAGTTCTGGGAAGGCATCCGCCGTGATGCGCATGCCGAATTGCGCGCGCATGCAGCCACCATGGGGAACGGCGTGCTCGCGCATACCCAGTTCGGCCAGATCATCCGCCGCGAGCGTGACAAGCAGCCACCGGCCTATCTCGGCCGCCATATCGTGATCGGAACCGTAGTCGACACGCCGTTCGGCGCCGACATTCCGCACGCGATCGAGCCGGTGATCGATATGCGCGACGACGACACGTTGAGCGCGGCGCGCGGCCACCGTCACAGCGTCTATTCGCACCAAATTGGGGAAGGGGAGGGCCCGATCTGATGGCCGAACAGCATATACCGCAGCACGCGCTGGAACGCCTCAAAGGCTTGCGCAGCCAGGGGCATGCGGGCGGGATTTTCACATCCGATTTCTCAGTCAACGAATTCCTGCTGGTGCGCAAGGCGGGGTTCGAACCGGTCGGCCTGTGCGTCGGCTCGTGCATCTACCATCTCGGCTTTCAGTTCGCCGGCTGGGGTTCGAACGTCGAGCTCGAACAGCTCAGCCTCGCCATGTACGAGGCGCGTGCCCTGGCGATGGAGCGGATGCGGCTCGAAGCGCAGAATATGGGCGCAGACGGGATCGTCGGGGTGCGCCTGACCGTCAAGCGCCTCGAATGGGACAAGAATATCCTCGAATTCGTGGCGATCGGTACCGGCATCGTCCACGCCAAGGGGCATCAGGGCTTCAAGGGGCCCAACGGCCAGCCCTTCACCTCGGCCCTGTCGGGGCAGGATTTCTGGACCTTGCTCTCGGCCGGCTACCGCCCGCTCGAAATGGTGATGGGGAGCTGCGTCTATCACGTCGCGCGGCGCGGCCCGTTCGCCACCCTGGGTTCGATCGGCCAGAATGTGGAGCTCGGCAATTTCAGCCTCGCGCTGTACGAGGCGCGCGAGATCGCGATGGAGCGGATGCAGCTCGAAGCGAGCAAGGCCGGCGCGGAGGGTGTGGTCGGCGCCGATTTGCATGAGGGGAGCCACAATTGGTCGACCCACGTGATCGAATTCTTCGCGATCGGCACCGCGGTCCTGCCGATCGAGGGCCATCAGTCAGATGACATCCCCGATCCTACGCTGGTGCTGTCGGTGAACAGCTGACGACTCCGCTGTTGTCGGTCGCCACCCCGGGCTTGTCCCGGGGGCCACCGGGAGGCAAAGCAATCCCGTGTGGCACAGGGGGTGCCGGAACGGATACGGCATGACGGGAAAACATCGTATGCGTCTGGTTTCTGTCGTCGCCGCATGCGCGCTGGCCCTTCCGGCGGCTCTCCCGGCCCAATCCGTACCGGCACCGCCAGAACATGCCCGCCTGTTTGCCTTGTTCGCGGCAAGTGACGAGGCCGAGCTCAGGCGCAACCCGATCGAGGCGCTGAGCCGCGGCGACCTGCGCTTCGCCGACAAGCTCGGCGATCCGTTCAGCGACGCGCATTTCAGTGCGGAGCGCGCGGCCGCGGCCAGCGATCTGGTTGCGCTGCGCACGATCGATCGCTCGAAGCTCGATGCGGTCGATCAGCTCGCCTATGACAGTTTCGAATGGCAGACGCGCGAGAGCCTGCGCTTGTTGACCGACAAGCCGCTCCTGCTCTCGCTCGAGGTGCGGCCGATCGACCATTTCTCGGGCATTCATCTTTGGTATCCCGATATCGCCTCGGGCAAGGGCGCGGCGCCGTTCAACACGCTTGCGGATTATGAGAACAACCTCAAACGCAACGCCCAATATGCGGCCCTGCTCGATGAAAGCATCGTCCGCTTCCGGCAGGGCATGCATGAAAAGATCGTCCAGCCGCGCCTGACCATCAGCAACGTAATCGATCAATTGAATGCGCAGATCGACCAGGGAACCGAGAATTCCACCTTCTACGGCCCGGTCCGCCAGTTTCCGGCCGGCATATCCGGCCCGGATCAGAAGCGATTGCGCGCGGCCTATGCAGCGCAGATCAGGGACGTCCTGATCCCCGCCGAAATCCGGCTGAGGAACTTCCTCAAGACCGAATATCTACCCGCCGCGCGCCCGACTATCGGCCTTTCCAAGATGAAAGGCGGTGGCAAGATTTACGAATATCTGATTGAATCCAATACAACGTTGCCGCTAACCGCCAATGACGTCCATCAGCTCGGCCTGCACGAGGTCGGTCGCATCCGGCGCGAGCTTGCTGAGCAGCAGAAGATCGTCGGCTTCGCGGGCACGCCCAAGCAATTTTATGCGTTCCTGCGCTCCAACCCGCGCTTCCAGCCCAAGAGCGCGGTTGCGCTGCGCGACGGCTATATCGCGATCAAGGCGAGGGTCGAGAAACGCATCCCCGAACAATTCGCGATCTTCCCGCGCACCCCGCTCGAAATCCGGCCGGTGCCGGCCTATCAGGAGAAGACTGCCGCCGGCGGCTCCTACAATCCCGGCACCGCCGACGGCGCGCGGCCCGGTGTCTTCTATTACAATAGCTACGATCTGCCCTCGCGGCTGACGTGGGAGATGGAGACGCTCTTCCTCCATGAGGGCGAGCCTGGTCATCATTTCCAGATCAGCCTCGCGCAGGAGAATGCGCGCCTGCCCAATTTCATGCGCTACGGCGGCAACACCGCCTTCCAGGAAGGGTGGGCGCTCTATTCGGAGAGTCTGTGGCGCGAGCTCGGGATGGAGACCGATCCCTGGCAGCGGATCGGCGGACTGAATGACGAGATGTTGCGCGCGATGCGCCTGGTCGTCGATACCGGCATTCACGCTTATGGCTGGAGCCGCCAGAAAGCGATCCAATATATGCTCGACAATTCACCCGAGAGCGTGACCGACGTCACCGCCGAGGTCGATCGCTATATTGCCATTCCCGGCCAGGCGCTTGCCTACAAGGTCGGGCAGATCACCATCACAAACTGCAAGATCCGCGCGATGCAGGCGCTGGGGCCGAAATTCGATCCCAAGGCTTTTCACGCGCAAATCCTCAATACGGGCGCGCTGCCGATGACCGTGCTCGAAAAGAAGATCGACGCCTGGATCGCCAGCCAGAAGGGCTGAGCTGATCAGATCGAATCCGGCGACGGCATCAGCACGCAGATTGCGCTGCCCTCGCCGTTGGGCAGGATGATCGGCTCGCCCTGTTTCATCATGTTGATGTCGCGCACCTCCTGCGCGGGCGCGCTCATCGTGAGTACGCGCGGGCCGCGCGCATATTTGACACCGTGTCGGTTGAGCACCGCTGCGGCCTCGTCGAGCGAATGCGCGGGGGCCAGATCGCGCAGCGTCGCCCGATCGAGCGGCGAATCGATATCGAGCGCGTCACAATCGAATTGCGCGGATACGGTCTTGACCGCCTTTGGCCGGGTTGCGGCGGCGGGCAGCGCAAGGCCGCCAACCAGCAATAGAGTGATGAAGCGTCTGACCATCCCGCTACAACTCCCAAGATTGGCCTATTTTCCCCGATTCTTGCGGTGCTCGGCCATGTCGAGGACGATCGTGTCGCCTTCGGGCAAAAGCCCCAGCCGGCGCGCAATCTCCTGATAGGCCTCGGCCTCGCCGCCCAGATCCTGACGGAAGCGATCCTTGTCGAGCTTCTCGCCGCTCGCCATGTCCCACAGGCGGCAACCGTCAGGGCTGATCTCGTCGGCCAGGATGATCCGGGCATAATCATTGTCCCACACCCGCCCGAATTCGAGCTTGAAGTCGACCAGGCGGATGCCGACGCCCGCAAACAGACCAGTCATGAAGTCGTTCACGCGGATCGCCATGTCGGCGATGTCGTGCATCTCTTCCTGGCTGGCCCAGCCGAAGCAGGCGATATGCTCCTCGCTCACCAGCGGATCGCCGAGCGCGTCGTCCTTGTAATAATATTCAATGATCGTGCGCGGCAGCTGCGTGCCTTCCTCGATCCCGAGGCGCTTGGCGAGACTGCCGGCGGCAACGTTACGGATCACGACCTCGATCGGAACGATCTCGACCTGGCGGATCAACTGCTCGCGCATATTGAGGCGGCGGATGAAGTGGGTCGGCACCCCGATGTTGGCGAGCAATGTGAAGACATGCTCGGAAATGCGGTTGTTGAGCACCCCCTTGCCGCTGATTGTGCCGCGCTTCTGCGCGTTGAACGCGGTCGCGTCGTCCTTGAAATATTGGATGAGCGTACCGGGCTCCGGACCCTCATAGAGGATCTTGGCTTTGCCTTCGTAAATCTGGCGGCGGCGGGACATGCAGTCTCCCAAGGACCAAAACGAGAAGCGCCCCGGACGCGGCCGAAGTTTCGGCGCGGGCGGGGCGGGTGAAGCCGATATAACCCAGCTCACCTGTAACCGCAACGCGAAGGGCGCGCGTTTTACGGTCACAATTCTCGAAGGCCGGATTCTGCCTTATCGGCAGCGGCCGACCCGGGGGCATTCGTTGGCGGGCCAGGCCCGATGCGCGCCCCACCAGGTGACGAAGCGGTCGGTGGCGGCGAGCATATCGGCCATGCGCGCGATGAAGCTCGTGGGCTGCTGGGCGTTGTTGAACTGGGTCATGACGAACCTCCTTTCGCGGGTGGCGCTGCGTTTCCGCGGCCTGCTCCATTTGGAGCAAAGCATGGTTCGGTGCCAATCGAAGCTTGCATCCAACTCATAAGTGTAGCTTATGATAAAACCATGCGTCGAATCCCGCCTCTTTCCGCTGTCCGCGTCTTCGAGGCCGCATCGCGCCACATGAATTTCACCGCGGCGGCCAATGAGTTGGGCATGACCCAGGCGGCGGTGAGCTATCAGGTCAAGTTATTGGAAGAGAAGCTCGGCATCGCCTTGTTCCGGCGCGATGGTCGCGGCGTCCAGCTCACGCCCGCGGGCGAGCGGATCCAGCCCCAGCTCGAGCGCGCTTTCGATGCACTCGACGGCGCCTTCGCGCGGCTGCGCGCCGAAAGCGACTCCACCATGACCGTCTCGACCACCCAGACCTTCGCCAACACCTGGCTCGCCTGGAAGCTGGGCGGCTTCCAGATGGAAAATCCCGGGATGGCCGTGCGGCTGATCGCAATCGACACGATCACCGATTTCGCGAAGGATGAGGTCGACGTCGCGATCCGCGCCGGACGCGGGCCTTGGCCGGGCCTCGCCCGACACTTGCTGTTCCAGGTCTATTTCACCCCGATGTGCAGCCCCGATTTCCTCGCGCGTCACGGCGGCCGGATTGCACCCGAAGACATCGTCAAGCTGCCGATGATCAGCCCGAACGACATCTGGTGGCCGCACTGGCTGCGCGAGGCCGGCGTCGAGATGGACGAGAATGAGGTTCGCCCCGGCGTCCGGCTCGACGTGCAGGCGCATGAGGGGCACGCGGCGATGGCGGGCCAGGGCGTCGCGATGCTCACGCCGTTCCTGTGGCGCAACGATCTCGCCCAAGGTCGGCTGGTACGCCTGTCGGACCAGCTTTCGACGCGCGGCTATGGCTATTGGCTGGTCTATCCCGAGGAACGGCGCGCGGTCCCCAAGATCAAGCGCTTCCGGGAATGGTTGTTGCAGGAAATCAGCGAGGAAAAGTCCGACGGGCCGCGTACGATAGAAGGCTTCTGATCCGATACTACCGACTGATTCCCGGGTGCGCGACCGCATCCGCGATGCGTGGCCACATCTGTCGCATCAGCCACGCGGATCCGGCGGGCGTGAGATGGTCGTCGTCGAAGAATATCGGCGTTCCGTCCGGGGTGAGTGTCACGCATGCCTCGTGTGGGCACATGGTCTCTTGCAATGGTAGATAAACCGAGCCCTGCCGTGCGGCGATATTGCGGACCCCGGCGATAAGGTCGGCCCGGTCGGTAATGAACTGCGAGGGATAGGCGGGGTCACCGTGTTGGTGCGCGCGGGCAAGAAGGTGCGGCAGCGACACCGAATAAATCGGACTATCCCCCGCGACGATGACGTTGATACCGATCGATCGGGCCCACACCAGCGTGGCCTGAAGCGCCGGGAGCAGATGATCGCTCCATCGACCGCTCAGTAGAATAGTGTCCCCGCGCCGCTGCGGCAGGAAGTCCCTTCGCAGGTACAGTCGCAGCTTCTGGCATTCGGGTGAAAAGGCCTCGGCCGCTTCGGGTAGCAACGGGATGCATCCAACCGCGGTAGCCTGATAAACGGGCCGCTTCCCGGCCGCTTGCTGAAGGCCCCACCACAAATGGGCGGCATGACTGTCGCCGACGATGATCAACGCAGGCGGCGACCCCGGCTGGGGTAGGCAAATGTCGCGGCGATAGGCCGAAAATTTGCTGTTCGTTTCGATGTGGCAAATATCGGATCGGTAGGCTTGCGAACGGTCAAATTTGAAATCGGCAAACTGAAGCGTCGTGCGATCGAAGCGCTGCGGAATGCCGCCGGTGACCACCAACGCAGCTCCGGCCACGCTCATTACCAGCGCGCCCGCGGCCGCGCCGACGAAAATCGCTTTGCGGGACACTTCTGGCCGGCGGAAAGGTTGCTCGACAAAACGCCAGGATAAGGTGGCTGCGAGGAAGGATGCCGCCACGAGGAGAAGCTTGACCGGCACCGAGCTGGCCGTGAGCTCGAACCCTTCCCGCCCGACGATGATAAGCGGCCAGTGCCACAGATATAGCGAGTAGGAGATCAGTCCGATGAAAACCATCGGTCGACTCTCCAGCAGCCGGCCAACAAAGGTAGGGCCGCACGCACCGGCGGCAATCAACATGGCTGCGCCGAGGCATGGTGCCAGCGCCGCAATGCCGGGAAACGGAGTATGCTGGTCGATCAGCAGCATTGAAGCCACGACGAGAAGCAAGCCCGTCACTGCGGCCGCCTCGCGCCGCCAGCGAATTGCGAGATATCCGATCGGGACCAGCGAGGCGAGGAAGCCGAGCAGCAGCTCCCAGGTACGGGTCGGCAGCATATAGAAAGCGAAGGATGCGCGCGTTTGCGTCAGCATCACGCAAAGCGCCAGGCTGACCGCTGCTGCGGCGATGGTCAGCGGCAGCAGCAAGTCGCGCCGGGCGATCCTTGAAACAGCATAAGCGAAAATCATGAAGAGCGGGAAACAGAGATAGAATTGCTCTTCGACACCCAGTGACCAGGTGTGCAGAAATGCCTGGTTTTCCCCATTGGTGAAGTAGCTGATCGTCCGCCAGAACAATATGTTGGAGACGCTCAGCGTCGCGGCGAGCATGCCTTCGCCGTCCAGAACGGCGCTGTCGGGCAGGAACCAGGCGGTGATCGCGATCCATACAACCGCTGACATGAAAAACAGGGCCGGTAGAATGCGGCGGAATCGACGATTGTAAAAATTCAAAATCGAGAATGTACCGGACTTTATTTCCTGATTTATCGTCCGGCCGATCAGGTATCCGGAGATCACAAAGAAGACGTCGACTCCGACGAATCCTCCGCTAAGAAATGAAAATCCCAAATGAAACAGAATGACCGGTACAACCGCAACGGCGCGCAAGCCGTCAATGTCACGACGGTACTTTATCATGCGGCTCTTTTATTGCCCCAGTGTTTCGGCCCCACAACGCGCGGGTATCCGCTCTTGCGGCCCCGGCGAGATTGGCTCGCTTAATCAGAGCACGACCATATCGGGGCCCATCTGGCTTAACCAGGCGGCCTCTGCGCATCACGGAGCGACGGTCCAAACCGCTCTTTGCCTTCAGGCGGCGGTCCGCTAGGCGTTGCCGCGATGACCACCGACACTACAGATCCGTTCAACCAGATCCTCGATGCCCCGTTTGATAGCGCGCTCAGCGACCGTTATCTGGTCTACGCGCTCTCGACGATCACAGCGCGCTCGCTGCCTGACGTGCGCGATGGATTGAAGCCGGTCCACCGCCGCCTGCTATGGGCGATGCGGCTGCTCAAGATGGATCCCAACGCTGCCTACAAGAAATCGGCGCGCGTGGTCGGCGACGTGATCGGCAAATATCATCCGCATGGCGATCAGTCGGTTTACGACGCGATGGTTCGTCTCGCCCAGAGTTTCGCGCTGCGCTATCCGCTCGTCGACGGGCAGGGGAATTTCGGCAATATCGATGGCGATAACGCCGCCGCCTATCGCTATACTGAAGCCCGCCTGACCCAGGTCGCGATCGACCTGATGAGCGGCCTCGACGAGGACGCGGTCGGCTTTCGCCCCACCTACAATAATGAGGATGAAGAGCCCGAGCTTATGCCCGGGCTGTTTCCCAACCTGCTGGCTAATGGCGCGTCGGGCATTGCGGTCGGCATGGCGACGTCGATCCCGCCGCACAATGCGGCGGAGCTGATCGACGCCGCTGTCCATCTGATCGACCAGCCGGAAGGCGATCCGCGCGAATTGATGCGCTTCGTGAAGGGCCCCGATTTCCCCACCGGGGGTATCGTGATCGACAGCGAAACCGCCATCGCGGAAGCCTATGCCACCGGTCGCGGCGGCTTCCGCGTCCGCGCCCGATGGACGATCGAGGATCAGGGGCGCGGCACCTGGGTCGCGGTCGTCAGCGAGATTCCGTATCAGGTGCCCAAGGGCAAGCTGATCGAGCAGATCGCGGCGTTGATCAACGACAAGAAGCTGCCCATCCTGGCGGACGTGCGCGACGAAAGCGACGAGAAGGTCCGTATCGTGATCGAGCCGCGTGCCCGCACGGTCGATCCGCAGACGCTGATGGATAGCCTGTTCCGGCTGACCGATCTCGAAACGCGCGTACCGCTCAACCTGAACGTGCTCGATCGCGACCGCACGCCACGGGTCATGTCGCTGAAACAGGCACTTGCGGCCTGGATTGATCATCAGTTCGAAGTTTTGGTCCGCCGCTCCAACCACCGGCTTGCCAAGATTGCTGACCGGATCGAGTTGCTCGACGGCTATCTCGTCACCTATCTCAACCTCGATCGCGTGATCCAGATCATCCGCCAGGAAGACGAGCCCAAGCCGATCCTGATGGCCGAGTTCGAGCTTACCGACCGCCAGGCCGAAGCCATCCTCAACATGCGCCTGCGCAGTCTGCGCAAGCTTGAGGAAATGGAGCTTCGCAAGGAACGCGAGGCGCTCGACAAGGAAGCGCAGGACCTCACTGCCTTGGTCGAGAGCCCGGCGCGCCAACGCACCCGCCTCAAACGCGACCTCGCCAAGCTCCGCGAGCGTTATTCGGAGGAAACCGAGCTCGGCCAGCGCCGCACTTTGATCGAGGAGCAGGGCCCGGCGCGCGAAATTCCGCTGGAAGCGATGATCGAACGCGAGCCGATCTCGGTGATCCTTTCGCAGCGCGGTTGGGTGCGCGCGATGAAGGGACATATCGACCTAGCATCTGCGGAGGCGCTCAAGTTCAAGGAGGGCGACGGACCCGCTTTCGCCTTTCATGCCCAGACCACCGACAAATTGCTGCTCGTGGCGGCGACCGGTCGCGTCTACACGCTCGCGGCCGACAAATTGCCAGGCGGGCGCGGCTTCGGTGAGCCGGTGCGTCTGATGATCGACCTCGAAGGCGAGGCGGGGATCACTGCGCTATTTCCCTATCGCGCCACGGAAAGGCTGCTGTTCGCCGCGAGCGACGGCAAGGGCTTCGTCGCCAAGGCCGAAGATGTGATCGGAGAAACGCGCAAGGGGCGTCAGGTCGTCAATGTTCGCGCCGGCGCCACTCTCAAGCTAGCGCGTCCGATCCTGCCTGAGGACGATTATGTCGCGGCGATCGGCGACAATCGCAAACTGGTCGTTTTTCCCCTGAGCGAAGTGCCCGAACTCGCGCGCGGGCAGGGTGCGCAGCTCCAGCGTTACCGCGATGGCGGGCTGTCGGACGTTACCACCTTCCGCTTCGAAGAGGGGCTGACCTGGCCGATGGGCGGGGAATCGGGTCGTTATAGGACGGAAACGGATCTTGCGCCCTGGCGCGCGGCGCGCGGCGCCGCCGGTCGCATGCCTCCCACCGGATTCCCGCGCGACAACCGTTTCGGTAGCGGTCCCAGCAAGTTACAGTCGACGAAATCTTAACGCTTTTTCGTCTAATCGCATCCTAATGCAGGTTGCGAGCATCAGCCGCGGCAAAAGGCGTCCCGCAATCCTTGGGAATGTGGGCGCGCTCGCGTCGGCGGAAATCCCCGATCGGGATCCTGCGTTTGCGGACGTGCGCCAGCTTTACCTGGATGCGATCCATATTCCCGCAGCGCTGGTGGTGCTGGAGGACGGGCAGCCCCGCATCGCCGCATGCAACAACCCATTCCAGCGCGTCGGCGGCAAAGGTGCTGACGGCAATCAGGCGCACGGCCTGGTCAGCGCGGTCCAGGATTTCCTTCAGGGCGCGCCGGATCGTCACGAACTCGATTGGCGCCAGCCGGGCATCGGCGGACGCACTTTCCGCGTGCATCTTTCGCGTATGCCACTGCATGCCGAACATGAGCAGCGTGCATTGGTCACGCTGGTCGATCGCACCGCCGAGGTTGAGACTGCTCGCTCGCTCCGAGCGGAGATGTTGCACGACAGCCTGACCGGTCTGCCCAATCGTCTCGCCTTCGGCGAAGCGATCGAGGAAGCGATCGACGCTGACCATGCCGACAACAGTTTTGCCATCCTGGCGGTGGACCTCAGCCGGTTCAGCCGCATCAATGAATGCGTCGGCGCCCTCGCCGGCGACGAATTGATCATCACCGTCGCGCGTCGCCTGGTCTCGGCATTGCGCCAGGGCGACATGCTCGCACGCATGGCCGGCGACGAATTCGGCGTGCTGATGCGTGGAACGGAAGGTGGAGAGGATGTGGTCGCCGCGGCGGCGCGGTTGCAGGCCGCTTTGTCGACCCCGATCCGCTTGTCCGAACTGGAGATACGCGTCGATTGTTCGATCGGCGGTGCAGTGTGGGACAAGCGCGCGCCTACGTCCGGAGATTTGCTCCGCAATGCGCAGGTTGCGCTGAAGCGCGCCAAATATTCGGGTCAGATCGAACTTTACCGTCAGGGCGAAGCCAACCACGCCCGCCGGCGTTTCAGCCTCGAAACCGAGCTCCGGCGCGCGATCGAGCAGGATAAATTGAGCCTGGCCTTTCAGCCTCTGGTCCATCTCCAGACAGGCACAGTATCGGGATTCGAAGCGCTCGCGCGGTGGGACCATCCCGAGCAGGGCCACATTTCGCCCGCCGAATTCATCTCGGTCGCCGAAGAATCAGGCCTGATCGTCCCACTCGGCCGCTGGGCGCTCGACGCAACCGCGCGCACGCTCGCCGAATGGGATCGCGCGCATGGCAGTCAGCTTCCGCTGAAGCTTTGCGTCAACCTCTCGCCGGTGCAGCTTGCCCGCGACACGGTGGATCAGGCGGTCAGGAACACACTCGATCATAACCGCATCGGCGGCCAGCGCCTGACGCTCGAACTGACCGAAAGCTCGATCGTCGCCGATCCGGAACGCGCCAATCGCGTGCTGAGCGCACTCCATGATCTCGGCTGCCGCGTTGCGATGGACGATTTCGGCACGGGCTATTCGAGCCTGGCCTATTTGCAGAAATTGCCGATCGATATCCTGAAGATCGACCGCAGCTTCGTCACCAACATGCACGAGAATAGCGATTCGGTAGCGATCATCCGCGCGATCCTGAGCCTTGCGCGTACGTTGGGTATGTCGACCGTCGCCGAAGGCATCGAGACCGCCGACGCCGAGCGCACGCTTGCCAATCTTGGCTGCGATACTGGCCAGGGCTATCATTTCGCCCGGCCATTGCTCGCCAGCGACGCGCTCGATTTCTATCGCGCCCGCAAGGCCTGAGCGACTTCCTTCTCGGCGACTTCGCGCACGCGGCCCAAGTCCGGAAATCCTTCCTCCACCCACTGCCGCTCGATCGCCTGCATCGTCGCGGCGACCACGGGGCCCGCGCTGAGCCCCATCTTGACCAGCTCGCCGCCGGTCAGCGGAAAGCGAGGAACAGCCCAATGATCGAGCGCGGCCATCCCCTCCTTGGGGTTGGTGGCATGGAGCAGGAGCCGGTCGCGCGCACCCTCCAGCCCGATCGCATGCGCGAGCGGCCGGGCGAGGCCGGGCTCACCACCCCTCGCGGCAAGCGCGAGCCGTTTGCGCTGCGCCTTCGACAATTTCAGCCTTGCGCCGACCAGCTCCGCCAATGCCGGATCAGCGGGGAGCAAGGCGGCCAGTCGCCGCAGCGCGTCGCCGCCATAAGCCCGCTCGCGCGTGACCAGACGCGCAAGCCTGTCCACGCTGGCCACATCGATCTCGGGGATGACCGGTACGAAGATGCCGCGCTCCACCATCAGTGCCACGGTCGGAACCGGCTCGATCACCGCGAGCAGCTTGAGCAGTTCCTGCGCGATCCGCTCACGCGACAGCGCCATCAGATCGTTCGCGCGCGCCGTACAGGCTTCCAGCCCCGCCTGATCGGGACGCCCCTCGCCGAAGCGCGCATGGAAGCGGAAGAAACGCAATATGCGCAAATGGTCCTCGGCGATGCGCGCGAGCGGGTCGCCGATGAAGCGGACCAGGCCCACCTGGATGTCGTCCAGTCCGCCGAAATAATCGTGAACCTTGCCGTCGATCGGGTCGGCGGAAAGCGCGTTGATCGTAAAGTCGCGCCGCGCCGCATCTTCGCGCCAATCGTCGGTAAACGCCACCGTCGCGCGTCGCCCGTCGGTGGTCACATCCCGCCGCAACGTGGTTACCTCGACTGGGCCGCCGGGCAGCACGGCGGTGACCGTGCCATGCGCAATCCCGGTCGGAGCCACCTTGAAACCCGCCGCTTTCACCCGCCGCGAAACTTCGTCGGGCAGCAAGGCGGTGGCGAGATCGAGATCCGATACGGGCAGGCCGAGCAATGCATCGCGAACCGCGCCGCCGACGTAGCGCACCAGTCCTTCGCGGCTACCCAATGCTTCGGTCAGCTGCGTAAGGTCGGCGCGTTCGCGCCAGCCGGTTTCGGGCAGGATCATGTGATCGCGCCTCGCAGCCGGGCGGCCAGATTGACGATCATCCCTGCAGTCGCGCCCCAGATGCGCCGATCCTCCCACATTATCTCGTGGAAGCGGCGCTCGCGCCCCTCCCATTTCGTACTCTTGCGCGCATGATTGCCCGGCGCGAGGAGGAAGGCCAGCGGCGTCTCGAATACCGCCGCTACTTCACCCTCGTGCGGCGCGAGCGGAAGGTCGGGCGGCACCACGCCCACGACCGGCGTGACCGCGAACCCGGTGCCGACGCGATAGATGTCACTCGTTCCCACCACCTCGACCAGATCGGGGGCAAGCCCGATCTCTTCTTCCGCCTCGCGCAGCGCAGCCGCGACCACATCCCTGTCCTCGGGATCGACGCGCCCGCCCGGAAAGGCGATTTGCCCGGCATGACGCCTCAGGTGCGGCTGGCGCAATGTCAGCAACACGCCCGGCTCAGGCCGATCCGTGACCGCGACCAACACCGCCGCGGGGGCATAAATCCCATGCGCGCGGTCATAATCGTCGCCTTCGATCGGGACATAGCTCTCAAGTGGCGCGGCCAGCGCGGCGCGTAGCCGGTCGGCGAGGCTCATGAATCCCCCGCGCTCAATGGAAAGAACTGCCCGTCCGACCATAGACCCGGAGGGTCGACGCCTTCTTCCAGCGCGAGCTCGGCCAATTCGTAATAGACCGGGCGCGCAATCGCTGCCTCAAGACCTGCGCGCACTGTCAGATAGGGGCGCCCATCGACCAGATGCAGTCTATGCTCCGGCCCTGCTACCAGCGGTTCGTCTGTATTGAGGCGAAAGGCGATACGCCGTTCCCGTCCAGCTCCTTCGCTCCGCGCCTCGACCGCCACGAATGGTGCGTCCTCCACCACGATATCGAGCTTTTCGACCGGCGTAACCAGGACATAGTGTCCGTCGTCCTCGCGCCGCAGCAGGCCGGCGAATAGCCGCACCATCGCGGGCCGCCGGATCGGCGCGCCCTCGTGATACCAGGTCCCGTCGCGCGCGATCCGCATCGCGCTATCGCCGCAGTGAGGAGGATTCCATTGCTCGACCGGCGGCAGGCGGCGCTCGGCCGCCGCCCGCGCGATCTCGGCGAGCGACAGGCTCGCCAATTCGGCAGGGGGAGGGGCGCTTTCCGGCATCCGGATGCCGTTAGCGGAGGAGGGCGCCCTTTGTCTCGCGCCGCGGACCGAGCATGCCGCGATAGGGCAGATCGCGGCCGCCGGTCCTTGCGAGCAGGCGCCGCCGCTCGAACGGCCCCGGCAACTCCCAATTGATGGTCTGGTCGGCAATGAAGCCGAAATGGCGGCCATAATATTCGGGGTCGCCGATCAGCACGAGCGGCTCGCGCGTTTCGACATGCATCAGCATTTCGCGCATCATCGCGCGCCCGATCCCTTGCTGCTGCCGGTCGGGGTCGACCGCGACCGGGCCCACCAGGATCAGCGGTACTTCGTCGGCGTCATTATGAAGCGCGATCGGCCAGCATTGGAGCGCGCCGACCAGCTGGTCCTGCTCCCATGCCGCCAGCGACAATTCGGCAATCACATCCATGCCTTCGCGCAACTTGTAAGCGGTGCGCCCGCGTCGATCCGTTCCGAAGGCCGCGTCGAGCAGCCGCTCGACTTGGTTCGGATCGGCATCGGCAAGCGGCGACAATGTGATCAACAAGACAGGCTCCGAAGGGGAAAGGGTGCGGCCCATAACGAAACGCAACGGAAAGGGAAGCCGCTGGTCCCGCCTTTTCCCGGCTGCTAGGGGCCGCGCGTTACAGAAGCGAGACCCCCATGACTGCGATCGATCATCCCAAGCCCCTGGTGCTGGTGCCCGAAACGGGTTCCCCCAACGACTTCGTGCGGCTGGAGGTGAGCGATCTCGTCGTGGACGTGCTGACCGGTATCTATTCCGAAGAGACGCACATGCCGCAGCCGCTTAAGGTTTCGGTGACCGCGGACCTCGCCGCCCCACGTCGTTTCAATCACGACACACCCCTGAGCGCGTCCAAAAACTATCTCGATCTGCGCCGCGCGGTGGAGGAGGGGCTGCCCAGGGACGTGCACTTCACTTTGGTCGAGGCGGTCGCGGACCATATCGTCGACACGATCTTCGGCGGCGATGCGCGCGTGACGCGGGTTGAGGTCAGGATCGTCAAGCTGGCCTTGTCGCAAGCGGGCGAATCGATCGGCATGACCCTGGTGCGCGAGCGCCATTGATGCTCGTGCTCGTCACCGGTGGGCTTCATCGCGTCGGCGCGGCGATCGCGGCGCGGCTCGCCGCGGGCGGCTACGATCTCGCGCTTCACGCGCACCGCGCGGGCGATCCCGATCCTGCGCTCGCCGAGGCGATCGCGGAGCATGGCACCGAATCGGCGGTATTTCCCGCCGATCTGGCGATTCCCGGCGAGGTCGAAGCGCTCGTCGGAAAGGTGAAGGCCCATTTCGGGCGTGCGCCCGACGCACTGGTGAACAGCGCTTCGATCATCAGCGAGGGCCAATGGCCCGACCTGTCCCGCGCCGAGATTGCCCGCCATCTCGACGTCAATTTCGTGGCGCCGATGTTGCTCGTGCAGAGCTTCGCCGCCGCGCTGGCAAGCGATCGGCCCGGCGCGGTGGTCAACATCGTCGACCAGCGCGTTGCCAATCCCCCAGTCGATCAGGCCGCTTACACCGTCTCAAAGCTCGCGCTCGCCTCGGTCACGCGCGTGATGGCGCGCGCGTTCGCGCCTGCCGTCCGGGTCAATGCGGTGGCGCCCGGAAATACGCTGCCTGGCGATGCCTATCAGGAAGCCCAATGGCAGCGCCTGGCGGACGCCATGCCGCTGGAACGCAATTCCGCCCCAGAGGATATCGCCGAGGCTGTCGCTTACCTGCTCGCCGCGCCTTCCGTCACGGGGCAGACCCTGTTCGTCGACGGCGGCGCGAATCTCGAAAGTTACGAGCGCGATTTCCTGCACATGATGCGCGATTAGAATCGGTTAGATGAAGCAATTCAAAGACATTGGTCCCATATCGGCCCCGATATACGACTAAAGTCTATTTCACCGTTTGCAGGGACCGAGCCCGGTCAGCACCACCTGATAATCGTCGCGGGCGTTCTTCGCGTCGGGTTCGGCAAGGCCCGCGACCGCATCGTCGGGCAATGCCTGGGGAAGTCCGCACGCCAGCCGGTACCAGAGCAAACTGTCGGGCTTGGGCGGCGCGGCGCTGTCGTCGACCAGCTCGGACAGCGCCACCGCCCAGCGCGGATCCTCATGCGGGCGCCGCAGGATCGATAGCGAAATCGGCCTTTTGTCCGCGGTGCGCAGGAAGATCTGCGTCTCGCTCTCGCCGGGAAGCGTCCCCGCGACGTGGAAGGCGCGAGTGATGCCAGTGATCGCAGGCGGCGCATCGGGGCTGACCGCGGCGGTCAGGATCGCGCGCAGCCGGCTCTCATTCTCGGGCGTGCGTGGTACCTGCGCGCGCGGGCCGACGAGACGCAATTCGCCGGGATTTCCGGTGGTTGCGGCCAGCAACAGCACCGGAACAGCCTTCAGTTTGAGCTTGCCCTTCGGCGGGTTGGGCAAGTCGACCAGATAGGTGACGTGCGAAGGTACGCCGCTTCCGCTGATCAGGGCGGTCACATCCGCCCTGACATAATAGCGGGTTTTCCCCGGCGGGAGGTCGGCGGCCGCGCTGCCCTTGAGCGGGATCGCCTCGGCGATGGTGGCGCCGATGGTCTGCGGCGCCGCAAACGCCATGTCGGCAAGTTCCACGTAACTATAATCGGTGGGCAAACCACCATAGGGGATAGGTGTCGCCGCGTTGCCGACAGAAGACGCCGAGAGCACGACAAGGCCGAAGCAGGCTGTGAAACGCATCATTTTACGGCCTTGCCACGCTACGAGCGAAAGATTCAACCCGCCGCGAGACTAAACGTAGCCATAAAGCGTTTGCATGGCTCGAACCGTCGCGATAGGAACACCGCTCGTGCGGCAGGACCAAGACGCAGAGCTTGGCGCAGCCCGTATCGTTTCTGAACACCGGAAAGGGCGGTGTTCTAACTCACGGATCGGAGGGAGTGTCATTCTTTAATGGCTTACGCTGACCAACCAACAATGACCCCTCGTAAGGCGGTCTCCATCGGGCTGGTTGTTCTGCTCCACGTTGTCATCGGGTACGCGTTCGTCACCGGACTTGCCTTCAATGTCATCAAGAAGGCAGCGCAAGACCTGAAGGTCGTGGACATCAAGGACCAACCACCACCACCTGAACAGAAGCCGCCGCCACCGCCGCCGCAGCAGCAGAACGTGCCGCCGCCGCCGATCGTGGCGCCGCCGCCGATCGTGCAGACGCCGACGCTGGCGCCGCCGGTCTTCACTGTTCCGACTCCGCCGCCGGTCGCACCGCCGATCACTGTCGCGGCTCCGCCGGCACCTCCGGTCCCGGTCATTTCGCAGGCAGCTTCGGCAAAGGGCGATCCGCATACCTGGATCACCAACGACGATTATCCGCCTGAGGCGGTTCGTCAGGAGCAGCAGGGCGTCAGCGGCATCGCTTGGACGATCAACGAGCAGGGCCGCGTGGAAAATTGCCACGTCGTCTCGTCGAGCGGATCGCAGGTGCTGGATGATACGGCGTGCCGTCTGATGACGCGCCGCGGTCGTTACTCCCCGGCCAAGGACGCTTCGGGCAACCCGATCAAGCAGACGTCATCGCTGCGCTTCAGGTGGGTTCTGCCCTCGGACTGATTTTTTTCAATAGGCGTCGCGGGATGCCGCGCCGCGCCGCTTAACCATATTAGAAGGACCGTTGAGACCATGACTACTCCAGCCGCTGGCGCTCCCGCCGCGAATTCCAATCCGTACGGCCTGATGGCCGCACTTCACCAGGGCGGTGTCATCGCCTGGACCGTGTTCATCATCCTCGTGATCATGTCGCTCGCGACCTGGTACGTGATGTTCACCAAGGTGTTCGAGCAGCAGAAGATCCTGAACCAGTATAAGCGCGTTCGTAGCAGCTTCTGGGGCACGCCCACGATCCGTGACGGCGCCAACAAGCTGGAGCGTAACTCCGCCTATCGCCAGATCGTCGACGACGGCCTGCTCGCGCAGGAACAGCACACCAAGCTGATCGACCCCGTCGACCAGCATGAGTGGCTCGGCGCGTCGCTGTCGCGCTCGACCGGTTCGATCAATTCGCGCCTCGGCGGCGGTCTCGCGATCCTCGCGACCGTCGGTTCGACCGCACCGTTCGTCGGCCTGTTCGGCACGGTTATCGGCATCTATCGCGCGCTCATCAAGATCGGCGCCGCCGGTCAGGCATCGATCGACGCCGTCGCCGGCCCGGTCGGTGAAGCTCTGATCATGACCGCGCTCGGCCTCGTCGTCGCCGTGCCCGCGGTGCTCGGCTACAACTGGCTGGTTCGCCGCAATAAGGTCGTTTCCGAGCAGCTCGGTGTCTTCGCGACCGATCTCCACGCTTACATGGTGTCGAACGGCGCCCTGAAGCCGCAGATCGCCGCGGTGAAGGCTGCCCCGGCCCCGGCCGTCAAGGCGCCGACCGCCACCAAGGCTTAATGTGAAAGTGCGGGCGGGGCTTCGGCTCCGCCCGTCGCTTTGACAGCAGGCGTTTGTCGCCTGAGTAGAGGATAGGAATTTCGCCCATGGCGATGAGTGTCGGCAGTGCCGAAGAAAACGCCCCGATGTCGGACATCAACACGACGCCCCTGGTGGACGTCATGCTGGTGCTCCTCATCATCTTCCTGATTACCGTTCCGGTCGTGATCCAGACGGTGCCTGTCCGCCTGCCGAAGGTCGTCTATGAGCCGACCACCAGCAAGCCGGAGAACGTCGTTCTTTCGGTCAAGAATGGCAAGGATGGCCGCTGCGAGGTCTATTGGGGCCAAACCAAGGTCACCGCGCAGGAACTGCTCGACCGCTCGGTCAAGAAGCTCAAGCTCGAGGTCGATAAGCTGGGCGGCCCGTCGCACATGACGGCCGACAACATGCCCGAAGTGCATATCCGCAGCGATATCGATACCCGCTGGGAATGTGTCGGCGGAGCGATGACCAACGTCTCCCGCGCCGGCTTCACGCGCATCGGCTTCATCTCGCAGCCCGATCCAGGCACCTATCATGCCCAGGTCGAAGAATAAGCGCCGAAATCAGGAGTAACGAATATGGCCATGAGCTCCGGCGGCGCCGAAGGCGAGCCGATGATGGATATCAACACGACGCCGCTTATCGACGTCATGTTGGTGCTCCTCATCATGTTCATCATTACCATTCCCGTGCAGACCCATGCCGTGAAGCTGGATCTGCCGGCACCGACCAATACGCCACCGCCGCCGATCTTGCCGACCAAGAACGAGGTCGCGATCACCAATACCGACCAGATTTTGTGGAACGGCACGCCGGTCGAATTGACCGTGCTGCGTCAGTATCTCGATCAGTCGCAGACGCTGAACCCGATCCCCGAACTGCACATCCGCCCTGCGCAGGATGCCCGGTACGAGATCGTCGACAACGTTCTGGCCCAGACCAAGCGTGCCAACATCACCAAGATGGGCTTCGTCGGCAACGAGGCATACGCCAACGATTTCTGATCGATCGGCGGACCGAAAAAAGGAAGGGGCGGGCCATTGGCCCGCCTCTTTTTTTGTGCCCTTGCCGTGCGACCGGGGGCAGCGTTCCGCCTGCAGAGGCGGATAAGGCGTCCGATTGCACCCTTATAAGATACCATATATCATCCCATGGCCGCACAAGCGGATATAGAGGAGTGGTTTGATATGGCCATGCGATCCCAGGGTATCGATGACGGACCGGTGATGGACATCAACACGACGCCACTGATCGACGTCATGCTGGTGCTGCTCATCATGTTCATTCTGACCATTCCGGTTCAGAATCACGCGGTGAAGCTTGATACGCCAACGGGTAAGGCGCTCCCGTCGCCGCCCCCGCTCCCGACCAGGAACGAAGTTGCGGTCACCCGCGCGGATCAGGTGTTGTGGAACGGTGCGCCGGTAGATCTGGGCACGCTGCGTCTCTATCTCAACCAAACCCAGATGCTGGACCCGATTCCCGAGTTGCGCATTCGCCCGGCCGCAGACGCGCGCTACGAGCTGGTGGACAAAGTGCTTGCCGTGACGAAGCGCGCCAGCATCACCAAAATGGGTTTCGTCGGCAACGAGGCATATGCCAACGATTTTTAATAGCCTAACCGCGATGGAATTGGGTAAGGGGCAGACCATCGGTCGGCCCCTTTCCTTTTGCGAGGTCGCGGTGCTTTTACAGCCGATTCGGACAGGAAAGGGATAGCCCTTCACCTGTTTGATCGAGATCAATTGCCCTCGCGAGGTGATTGCGTAATCCTTTGCCGAATAGGGGGAATTTCGGTGGACGGCTGGGCATTGCCCGCATTTATCCTGATTGGAAGTTATCTGCTCGGCGCCATCCCTTTCGGGGTGATTGTGACGCGGATTTTCGGTGCGCAGGATCCGCGCTCGATCGGCTCGGGCAATATCGGCGCGACCAACGTGCTGCGCACCGGCCACAAGGGTCTGGCAGCGCTGACGCTCCTGCTGGACGGCGGCAAGGGCGCGGTCGCGGTGATGGTCGCGGAGTCGATCAGCCCTGGCTCCGGCCCGCTCGCCGCGGTGGGGTCCTTCTTTGGCCATGTCTTCCCGGTCTGGCTTCGGCTGCGGGGCGGAAAGGGCGTCGCAACCCTGCTCGGAATCACGCTCGCATTGCATTGGCCGACCGGCTTGGTCGCGGTCGCGGCCTGGTTGCTGGCGTTACTAATATCGCGTCGTTCGTCGATTGGCGGCATGGCGGCTGCCACCGTCACCCCGGTGGCGTCGGCCTATTTTTTCAAGGTGGATCTCACGCTCATGTTTCTCGCGCTAGCGCTGGTGGTGGTGTGGCGCCATCGCGCCAATATCGAGCGGCTGATCGAAGGCACCGAGCCACGCATCGGCGGACGTGGCCAGGGCTGAGCCAGCGCTTGATGCCGATGGGCTGGCGCGCCTGCGGCTGATCCGGACCTCCTCGGTCGGGCCGGTCACCTTTGGTCAATTGCTGGCGCGCTTCGGCAGCGCGCAGGCCGCGCTCGACGCGATCCCCGATCTCGCCCGCCGTGGCGGCGGATCGGCGCCGCGCATCCCCAGCCTCGCCGATGCCGAACGCGAAGTTATGGCCGTTCAGCGCGCCGGCGGGACCTATCTGTTTGCCGGCCGGCTCGGCTATCCGGCTTTGCTGGCGGAGGCCGAGGGCGCGCCGCCCGTATTGAGCGTCGCCGGCGATGTCGCGTTGCTCGCGCGGCCGATGGTGGCGATGGTCGGCGCGCGCAATGCCTCGGCCGCCGCCGTGCGCTTTGCCCGTCAGCTTGCGGTCGAGCTGGGTGACCTGGGCTTCGTCGTGGTGTCCGGCCTGGCGCGCGGCATCGATACGGCGGCGCATCGCGGCGCGCTCGACAAAGGCACGGTCGGCGTGATCGCGAGCGGTCTCGACATCGTCTATCCGCCCGAAAACGAGGCGTTGCAGCGCGAAATGCAGAAGCGCGGGCTGGTCGTGTCCGAACAGCCACCCGGGACGGAGCCGCATGCCCGCCATTTTCCCGCACGCAACCGTATCATCGCCGGCCTCGCGCTTGGAACTTTGGTGGTCGAGGCCGCGCCCAAATCCGGTTCGTTGATCACCGCGCGGCTGGCGGGGGATTATGGGCGCGAAGTGATGGCGGTGCCCGGCTCGCCGCTCGATCCGCGCGCCCAGGGCTGCAACCAGTTGATCCGGGATGGAGCAACCCTGATCCAGTCGGCCGCGGACGTCGCCGAAGCGGTGCGCCCGTTCGGATATAACCATGTTGCCGCGCCGGCCGAGGCTTTCGTGCCTGATGACGCGGTCGACGTTCCCGACCGCGATCGTCAGGCGATCCTTTCCCTCCTGAGCCCGATCCCGGTTGCGGTGGATGAATTGCTGCGTCAGTCGGGCCTCACGCCTGCGACGCTCCATCTCATTCTGCTCGAACTCGAATTGGCCGGACGACTGGCCCGTCACGCCGGCGCGCGCGTCAGCCTCAGCTAGCCATGATGCTTCCCCACGCGGGTCAGGTGGCTGCATCGCGTCCAAACTACGGTAAGCTTTCCTTGCAGCCGCCAGCGCCCATATTAAAGCGCCACGCTTAGTGGCTTGACGCACCCCGGTGCGGCTCTCCACCCTCGCGCGTACACGTAAGGACATAAAAAGCGCTCATGAAGCTCGTCGTCGTCGAATCCCCCGCCAAGGCCAAAACCATCGAGAAATATCTCGGACCCGGCCACCGGGTACTGGCTTCCTACGGTCACGTCCGCGATCTGCCGCCCAAGGACGGCTCGGTCGATCCCGACAATGGCTTCGCCATGGAGTGGGAGCCGTATGCCGATAAGGCGAAGCAGCTCAAGGCCATTGCCGACGAGGCCAAGGGCGCGGACACTTTGATCCTGGCGACCGACCCCGATCGCGAGGGCGAGGCCATCTCCTGGCACGTTCAGGAAGTGCTGCGGAAGAAGAAGGCGCTCCCCGCCAAGGTAGAGCGCGTCACGTTCAACGCGATCACTAAGCCGGCGGTGCTCGACGCGATGGCGCACCCGCGCGGGCTCGACGAGGATCTGATCGATGCTTATCGCGCCCGCCGCGCGCTTGACTACCTGGTCGGCTTTACGCTCTCGCCCGTTTTGTGGCGCAAATTGCCGGGCGCTAAGTCGGCGGGCCGCGTCCAGTCGGTCTCGCTGCGCCTGATCGTCGATCGCGAGCGTGAGATCGAACTGTTTCGCGCGCAGGAATATTGGTCGGTCGCCGCCGACATGGAACAGGACGGTGTACCCTTCATCGCGCGGCTCGTCCGCTGGAAGGGGCAGAAGCTCGATCGCCTCTCGATCGGCAATGGCGAGGACGCCGCCGCCGCCAAGGCCGCTGTGGAGGCGGGGCGCTTCGGTGTCACCAGCGTCGAGACCAAGCCGCTCACGCGCAATCCGCCGCCGCCCTTTACCACCTCGACCCTGCAGCAGGAGGCCGCGCGCAAGCTTGGTTTCTCCGCCAGCCACACGATGCGCGTGGCGCAGGACCTCTACGAGCAGGGCGCGATCACCTATATGCGCACCGACGGCGTGCAGATGGACGGCAGCGCCATCTCGGCTGCGCGCCACGCCATCGCCGATCGGTATGACGGCAGCTACGTGCCTGACCACCCGCGCCAATACACGACCAAGGCCAAGAATGCGCAGGAAGCCCACGAGGCAATCCGGCCCACGGATTTCATGCGCAACACCACGGGTTCGGGCGACCATGCCCGCCTCTACGAATTGATTTGGAAGCGCGCGCTCGCCAGCCAGATGGCCTCGGCCCGGCTTGAGCGCACCACGATCGAATTGTCCGACGGCACCGGCCAGAACGGCCTGCGTGCGACCGGTCAGGTCGTGCTGTTCCCCGGTTATCTCGCGCTTTACGAGGAAGGCCGCGACGATGAGCAGGACGAGGATTCGAAGCGCCTGCCGCGCATGAACGAGGGCGACACGCCGGCCAAGAAGGCGGTCAACGCCGAACAGCATTTCACTCAGCCCCCGCCGCGTTATTCGGAAGCCTCGCTGGTCAAGAAGATGGAAGAGCTCGGCATTGGCCGTCCGTCCACGTATGCGGCCACGCTTCAGACGCTCAAGGACCGCGAATATGTCGTCCTCGAGAAGAACCGCTTCTTGCCCCAGGAGAGTGGGCGGCTGCTGACCAGCTTTCTCGAACGCTTCTTCGAGAAATATGTAAGCTACGATTTCACCGCCGGCATGGAAGAGGAGCTGGACGAAGTGTCCGGCGGCCGCGCCGACTGGCAGAAGGTGCTTGCGGATTTCTGGAAGGACTTCAAACCCAAGACCGCCGAGGTGATGGAGCAGAAGCCGAGCGACATCACTGCCGCGCTCGACGAATTCCTCGCACCCTATCTTTTCCCGGACAAGGGCGACGGGACGGACGCGCGGCTTTGCCCCAATTGCGGCAATGGCCGGCTGGCGTTGCGTGGCGGCAAATATGGCGCCTTCGTCGCCTGCTCGAACTATCCCGAATGCAAATATACGCGCCGTTTCGCACAGGGCGGTGGCGAGGAAGCCGCCAACGATACGGGTCCGAGCGAGCTTGGCACCGACCCGGAGACGGGCGAAATGGTGACCCGCAGGGCAGGGCGCTTCGGTCCCTATATCCAGCTGGGCGAGGGCAAGGACGCCAAGCGCGCCTCGATCCCCAAGGACGTGCCCGAACTTGATTTCGAAATGGCGCTCAAGCTCCTGTCGCTGCCGCGCGAGGTCGGACCGCACCCCGAAACGGGCAAGCCGATCACCGCGAGCATCGGCCGCTACGGCCCTTATCTGGCGCATGACGGCAAATATGCGCGTCTCCAGTCCACCGCCGAAGTATTCGAAACCGGCATGAACGCAGCCGTGTCCAAGCTTGCCGACGCCGAGAAGGGCGCCGGCGCGCGTAACGGGTCACGCGAGCCGATTGCGACCTTCGACGACAGCCCTGTCACGGGCAAGCCGGTCAAGGTGATGGAAGGGCGTTTCGGCCCCTATGTCACCGACGGCGTGACCAACGCGACCTTGCCCAAGGGCACTGATCCCGCGACCCTCGACGCGGATCAGGCGTTGATTCTTCTCGCCGAACGCGCCGCCAAGGGACCAGCCAAGGGCAAGAAGAAGCCGGCGCGTAAGGCCGCCAAGCGCTGAGTCATGGCGGGTAGCCAGGCAGACGCGGAGGCGCGTGCCGGAGCGGTTGAGCGCGCGCGGAGGCTGACGCTTCAGGCGAACCAGCTGCGCACCGAGGGAAAATGGGAAGAAGCGCTGTCGGTCTGCTTCGAAGCTTACGACGCCGACCCCAATGGTCCCGCGGCCGCCTACAATCTCGGGGTCATGCTCTCGAAGATGGGGCGGCTTGCCGAGGCCGAAAAACTCGTCCGGCATACGCTGACGCTGACGCCCGATGCGCCGATCGTCACCCACTCTCTGGCTCACATCCTGCTCGCGCAGGGGCGCTATCGCGAAGCCTGGCCGCTCTACGAAGCGCGCGTGCACATGCCGGAGCTCAAGACGGGCTTCCCCAAAGGGTTCGATTTTCCTCGCTGGCGCGGCGAACCCCTTGCAGGCAAACGATTGGCTATCTTCCCCGAGCAAGGCTTGGGCGACCAGATTCAGCTCGCGCGTTTCCTGCCTCCGCTCATTGAGCAGGCGGCCGCGGTCACGCTTCTGACGCTGCCCCCGCTGGAACGGCTTTTTCGCCATAATTTTCCTGGCGCGGAAGTGGTTGTGGCGACGGGCGAGGTGCAATTTCCGGATCCGGATTATTGGACCACCCAATTCGATATCCTCTCCGCGATCGATCTGGCGATCGAGCATGTCCCGACCGCGCCGTATCTGCGCCCTTCCGGTACTTGGGCGCCGCTGGGCGAGGGATTCAAGATCGGCCTCAAGACGATCGGCAATCCGAATTATATCAACGATGCAACCCGTTCGCTTCCGCCGGATCTCGCCGATCGCCTCCGTGCCGAGCTGCCGGGCGTCGTGATCAGCCTCGAGCCGACGGATAGCGGAGCCCGTGACATGGCCGATAGCGCGGCGATCGTCGATCAGCTTGACATGGTCGTCACCGTCGATACCTCCGTGGGCCATCTTGCCGGGGCGATGGGTAAGCCGTGCCTTTTGCTTGTCCCCGGTTTCAGCCCCGACTGGCGCTGGATGCACGCACGGACGGATTCGCCCTGGTACCCCAATCATAGCCTGTATCGCGGTACTCCCGGCGGCGGCTGGAAGCCCGCGGTAGAGCGGCTGATCGGGGATGCGCATCGCATCGTGCAGACCCTTACCGCACGCGCCGAAGTCAACCGCGCGATCGAGTTGCGCGATTCAGGAGCGCCTGAGGCCGCGCTTGCGGCCTCGCGGCGCGCGGTAGCCGCCAATCCCGATGATGCGCGCGCCGTGCAGACGCACGGCGTGATCCTGTCGAGCCTGGGTCGCGTCGCTGAGGGCGAGGCGCTTTTACGGGATTTTCTCAGCCGAAACCCCGATCATGCCGACAGCCGGCAGGCGCTGGCATTCAACTTGCTGGGGCAGGGGCGGTATCGCGAGGCCTGGCCCTATCATGAGGCGCGCTTCGAGACCGCCGGCTTCGATCCCCAGGTTCCGCGCGATTTCCCGTTTCCGCGCTGGCAGGGCGAGGATCTGAAGGGAAAACGGATAGCGATCTTTCCCGAACAGGGATTTGGAGACCAGATCCAGTTCGTTCGCTTCGTTCCGGAACTGTTGCGGCGCGGCGCGCAGGTGACCTTGTTCACCCGGCCCGCATTGGTCCGTCTGTTCGCGCACAGTCTGCCTGGCGTCGATATCGTGCCGACGGTCGGCAAAGCCGAGTTTCCCGATCCGGATTATTGGGCGACGCTTATCGACTTGCCGGCCCGGCTTGAGTTCGGCCTGGAGGATATACCGAACAGCGCCTATCTGCACTGGCCCGAACAATGTGCAATCGAGGGTGCCGCGCCGAGGATCGGGCTCAAGCTATCCGGCAATCCAAAGCATCGCAACGATGCCTGGCGCACGCTGAACCCGGACGTGGCGGCGCAACTGCGCCAGCTCCTGCCCGGGACCTTGGTCAGCCTGGAGCCCGAGGATACGGCCGCCAGGGACTTTGCCGATACCGCAGCGCTCATCGCCGGGCTGGACGTGATTATATCGGTCGACACCGCCGTCGCGCATCTGGCGGGCGCGATGGGGAAGCCGTGCCTGCTGCTTATATCGGGCTTCGACCCCGACTGGCGCTGGATGCGCGAACGGGCCGATTCCCCTTGGTATCCTCGACATCGCCTGTTCCGCAGCACGCCGGACGGCGATTGGAGTGCGGCAATCGCGCAGCTCGGCAATGCCGTGCGGAAAGAGTTTGGCCAGTCGGAAGTCGATGCGCTGGTGGCCCAGGCGGAGGCGTTGCGCGCGGCGGGTGATCCGTTTGGGGCGTTTGCCGCGGTCGAGCAGGCGGTTGCGGTCGATCCCGACAACGTCAACGCCGCCTACACGCGCGCCATATTCCTCACCAATTTCGGACGGCTCGAAGAAGCGGAAGCCGAACTGCGGCGTGTGCTGGAAGTGGCGCCCGACCTCGCCAATCCGCGGCATGCGCTTGGGCTCAACCTGTTGGCGCAGGGTCGCTACCACGAAGGCTGGCCGCTCTATCAGGCGCGCGCCGAGCGGACAGGGCTGAACGATGGCGTCCCTCGCAATCTTCCCTATCCGCGTTGGCAGGGCGAAAATCTCAAGGGCAAACGGATAGCCCTCTTTCCCGAACAGGGATTTGGCGATCAGATTCAGTTTGTTCGCCTAGTTCCCCGGCTTACCGCGATGGGCGCCCACGTCACGCTGCTCGCTTCGCCTCCGCTTGTGCGGCTTCTTCGCCATAATTTCCCGGCCATCGATGTCGTGGCGGCGGAGGGGTCGGTTGACTTCCCCGACCCTGATTATTGGGCGACGTTGGCCGACCTGCCGGCCCGGTTCGACGTTCAGCCCGATCAGCTCCCGGAGGATGCTTATCTAAGACCTCTGGAAACCCCGCCGGATGCGACCAGCAGCGCGTTCAGGATCGGTTTGGTCGCGCGGGGGAATCCGGCTTATGGCGGGGATATCTATCGGTCTCTTCCGCACGATCTCGCGGAGAGGTTGAGGAAAGAGCTTCCCGGTGAGGTGATAGATCTCGCGCCGGAGAAGACGGGCGCCACCGATTTTGCGGACACGGCGGCGATTGTCGCAACACTCGATCTTGTCGTATCGGTCGATACCGCCATCACCCATCTCGCCGGCGCGATGGGTAAGACCTGTCTGCTCATGCTGAACGGCTTTGCAACCGACTGGCGGTGGATGCGTGGCCGCTCACGATCGCCTTGGTATCGGGATCATATATTGTTTCGGACCGATCCCGCTTCGGGCTGGCAGCCCGTTGTCGAACGCGTGTTGAACGAAGCGCGGCGCGCCTCCAGGTCGGCTCTACCTCACATGCGTCAGCTGAGGGCGTTGCGGGCCGTCGGGCGCTATTCCGAAGCGCTTGCGGCAGGGCGCAAGGCATTGGGCATCGAACCGAACCGGCTCAGCGTAATCCACAATCTGGCGCGCCTCTTGGGCGATCTCGGCCGGCTGAAGGAAGCCGAAAAGCTGCAGCGTCGTGCGCTCGCCATATCGGCGGACGATGTCTACCGTTACGCGTTGGGCTATAATCTGTTGAGCCAGGGGCACTATGCGGAGGGCTGGCCGCTTTATGAGAGTCGCACCGGGATTTCGCAGCTTCGTGCCGGCTTCCCCCAGGGGGTCAAATTCCCGCGCTGGCAAGGCGAGGATATCGCGGACAAGCGCGTCGCGGTCTTTCCGGAGCAAGGGTTTGGCGATCAGCTTCAATTCGCCCGGCTCCTGCCGCAATTGCGCGCGCGTTGCGCCGGCGTCGTCCTGCTGGCGCCTTCACCGCTCGTCCGCCTGTTCCAGACCGCCTTCCCCGATATGGAGGTGGTCGAGGCTGCTGGCACTGCAAGTTTCCCGCGTTGCGACGTCTGGACGACGTCGGTCGAGCTCGCGAGATTGCTCGACCTTCGCATCGAAAACATCCCAGATCCTAATTATCTCCATCTGCCCGGTGAGGGGAAATCGGGCGACCGGTTTCGGATCGGTTTCATGAGCAAGGGCAATGCCGCCTACATCCACGACGCGCATCGCTCGCTGCCAAGGGATGCGGCGGAGAGGCTTCGCGCTAACCTGCCGGGCGAGATAGTCGATCTCGATCCGGCAGTTTCGGGCGCGAGGGATTTTCTCGATACGGCGCAGGTCATGGCCGATCTCGATCTGGTGGTCTCGGTCGATACGTCGGTCGGACATCTGGCGGGGGTGGTGGGCAAACCTTGCTGCCTGCTCGTCAACGGTTTCGCGACCGACTGGCGCTGGTTGCGGGACCTCTCGGATTCGCCCTGGTATCCCCGGCATCGCCTGTTCCGCGGCGGTGTGGACGGCAATTGGGACCAGGCGATCGCCGACCTTATCGCTCAGGTTGATACCCTTGCCGCGCAAGCAGCCGCATTGCCCTCTTGATCGGCCCCGCCTAAGCAGCGCGCTCCCCTAGCTAGAGCGGAGCCCGATGCGTCTTTCCCGTTTCTTCCTGCCGGTGATGAAGGAATCGCCCGCCGACGCTCAGATCGTCAGCCACAAGCTGATGCTGCGCGCGGGCCTCGTGCGCCAGACTGCCGCCGGCATCTACGCCTGGCTCCCGCTCGGCCTCCGAGTGCTCAAGCGGATCGAGCAGATTGTGCGCGAGGAGCAAGATCGGTCGGGCGCGATCGAATTACTAATGCCGACGGTCCAGTCGGCCGATCTATGGCGCCAGTCGGGCCGCTATGACGATTATGGGCTGGAGATGCTGCGCATCAAGGATCGCCATGATCGCGAGATGCTGTTCGGCCCGACCGCCGAGGAAGTGATCACCGCTATCTTCCGCGACGCCGCGCGCTCCTATCGCGATCTGCCGCGCACGCTCTACAACATCCAGTGGAAGTTCCGCGACGAGGTCCGCCCCCGCTTCGGCGTGATGCGCGGCCGCGAATTCCTGATGAAGGACGCCTATAGCTTCGATCTGGACGAGGCTGGCGCGCGCCACAGCTACAACCGCATGTTCGTGGCCTATCTCAACACCTTCGCGCGGATGGGGCTGCGCGCCATCCCGATGCAGGCGGATACCGGCCCGATCGGCGGGGACCTCAGCCACGAATTCATCGTGCTCGCGCCGACCGGCGAGAGCGAGGTCTTCTATCATTCGAACTGGGAGAAGCCGGCGGAGCTTTCGACCGTCGATTTCGACGATGTCGCCGACCTGCAGCAGATCGTGGCGGGCTACACCGCCGATTATGCCGCCACGGACGAGAAACGCGACCAGGCACGCGAAGCAGAGGCAGGCGACGAACTCCGCCAGTCGCGCGGGGTCGAGGTCGGGCACATCTTCTATTTCGGCACCAAATATTCGACCCCGATGGGCCTCAAGATCCAGGGCCAGGACGGCGCCGAGATCGTCCCGCACATGGGCAGCTACGGTATCGGCGTCAGCCGCCTGATGGGCGCGATCATCGAGGCGAGCCATGACGACAAGGGCATCATCTGGCCCGACGCGGTCGCGCCTTACCAGGTCGGCCTGATCAACATGCGCGCCGACGATGCCGCCTGCGCCAAGGCCGCCGATGACCTTTACGCACAGCTCCAGGCTGCCGGCGTCGAGGTACTCTACGACGACCGCGACGAACGGGGCGGCGCCAAGTTCGCGACGATGGACCTGATCGGCATCCCCTGGCAGATCGTGATCGGCCCCAAGGGCCTCGCCAACGGCATCGTCGAACTGAAGCGCCGCGCCACCGACGAACGCGTCGAACTGTCACCCACCGATGCCGTCGCGAAGGTGAAGGGGTGACTTTTCCCCGTCATGCTGAACGTGTTTCAGCATCCACCCAGCCCCCAGCGCAGCTTCATGTGACGCGGTGGACCCTGAAACGAGTTCAGGGTGACGGATGGATTAGCGCTCGATGATCACCCGCTACGAACGCACCATCGCCCGCCGCTATCTCTGGCCGGGCAAGGGCGAGGGGATCATCGCGGTCGTCGCCGGCTTTTCGCTGCTCGGCGTGATCCTCGGCGTGGCTGCGCTCGTGATCGTCACCAGCGTGATGAACGGCTTTCGCGCGGACCTGTTCGACAAGATCACCGCCCAGACCGGCCACGCCGTGATCCAGGGTTATGATGCGCGCCTCACCGACTGGCGCCGCGTGCTCGCCCAGGCCCGCGCCACTCCCGGCGTGACCGAGGCCACCCCCTTGATCGAGCAGCCCCTGATGGGCTCGACCCAGGGCCGGGTCGAGGCCGTGCTCGCGCGCGGCATGACCCTGGCGGACATCCGCGGCGCTCAGATCGGCGGCAATGTCGTCCAGGGCGACATTAAGGACGTCACCCCGGGATCGGGCAATGTCGCGATCGGTTCCGAGCTCGCCCAGGCGCTCGGCGTCACCGTCGGCGGCCAGATCAGCCTGATCAGCCCGATCGGGCAAACCACACCCTTCGGCACCGTGCCGCGTATCGTCTCATATCGCGTCGCCGCGATCTTCGAGGTCGGCGTCTACGCTTACGATAATACCTACGTCGTGATGCCGATGGCGGATGCGCAGACGCTGCTGATGCTGGGCGACGCGGTCGGCATGATCCGCGTCCAGACGGTCGATGCCGACCATGTCGAGCGCATCCTCGCGCCGCTCGCGCCCAAAATCCACAATGTCGGCGTGATCCAGGACTGGAAGCAGCAAAACTCTTCGCTCTTCCAGACGATCGAGATCGAGCGCGTGATGATGTTCATCATCCTGTCGATCATCATCGTCGTCGCCGCGTTCAACATCCTCTCCTCGCTGATTATGCTGGTGCGCGCCAAGACGCGCGACATCGCGATATTGCGGACGATGGGCGCGACGCGCGGCGCGCTGATCCGCATCTTCGTCGCGATCGGCCTGTCGATCGGCGTGGTCGGCACCGTGATCGGGTTGATCCTCGCCGCATTGTTCCTGATCTATCGCCAGCCGATCGTGAACCTGATCCAGCGTGTGACCGGCCAGAATCTGTGGGATCCCTCGGTCCGCTTCCTGAGCGAACTGCCCGCCCACCCCGATCCGTTCGAGGTGACGCTTGTCATTCTGATGACGCTCGCGCTCGCTTTCCTTTTCACCCTCTACCCGGCTTTGCGTGCCGCGCGCACCGATCCGGTCGAGGTGCTGCGCTATGAATGAGCCGCTTCGCGTCGAGGGCCTGAGCCGCACCTTCACCCAGGCCGACCGCAGCATCGCGGTCCTGCGCGGCGTCGACCTCACGCTGGCGCCGGGCGAGATCGTGGCATTGGTCGGCCCCTCGGGCTCGGGCAAATCGACCCTGTTGCAGGCGGTCGGCCTGCTCGAAGGCGGCTTTTCGGGTTCGATCCGGATCGCGGGCGAGGAGGCCAGCCAGCTCGACGACAATGGCCGCACCCGGCTACGGCGCGAGGCGATCGGCTTCGTCTACCAATTCCACCATCTGCTGCCCGACTTCACCGCCGAGGAGAATGTCGTCCTTCCCCAGCTGATCCGCGGGCAGGAGCCCAAACCTGCGCTCGAACGCGCACAGAGCCTGCTCGACGCGCTTGGCCTCGCCGAACGGCGCGACCACCGCCCCGCGCAACTGTCCGGCGGCGAGCAGCAGCGCGTCGCCGTCGCCCGTGCGCTTGCCAACCGCCCGGCCTTGGTGCTGGCCGACGAGCCCACCGGAAATCTGGACGAGGCGACCGCCGATCGCGTGCTCGATCAATTCCTGCGGCTGGTGCGCGGGGAGGGGGCTGCGGCCCTGGTGGCGACGCACAACGAAAGGCTGGCCGAGCGAATGGACCGCATCCTCCGCCTCCACGAAGGCCTGCTCGCCTGATCGATCAGGTGTTATGCTTGTCGCAGGTCGATGGCGTCGCGGTCGGCGCGGGATTGAAGATCTGGCTGAAGTCGCGCTTATCCCGCACGATCGCCGACGCGACATAATGAAGCTTGGTCGCGCTGACGAACAGGCTGCCGAACAGCGGCTGATACTGGTAATTGACCTCGACATAGATGACGCCCGTACTTTCGGGGGCATTCACTTTCTGTCCGGTCTCACCCATGCCGTCCGGGGCGTCCGCGCCCTGCGTGCCGGAGGTTGCGTCCGTACCTGCGCTGACGCTGGTCGTGCCATAGCTCGAATCGAAGCCCGGCCCGCTCTTCAGGCCGATGCAGCGCTGCCAGTGGATGCGCTGCACATTGTCGTCGTCATATTTCTGCTGGACGTTTTCCAGGCTTGAGAGGGTGACCCGCCCGTAGGTCGTAAGCTTAGCGCCCGCGCTGAACAGACGTAGGCCCTGCAACACGTCGTTGATGTCGCCCTCGCGCAGGCTGAACGTCGCGAGGCCGCTATTGACGCCGACACGCGAGGCATTGTCGGCGAGCTGCAGCGCATATTGGCTGACGCGCATATTGGTGATCGCGAGGTTGGACACCTCGACCCCATAACCGCCCATCGCCATCATCAACGGCGCGGCCAGCGCATATTCGATCATGCTGACGGCGCGCTGTTCGCGCCACAGGCGCGCGGCTATGCCGGCCCAGCGGCGGGGTAGGCTTACGGCGTGCATATCGTGGTCGCCGTATTCGTCGTCTGCGTCGCATAGGGCTGGTTTTTCAGGATCGTCGACGCCGTGATCGTCACATTCTGACTCCACCCGATCAGCCAGGCGAAAGGAAACAGGCGTGGGAAGGTGGCTTTCATTTTGTAATAGGTCACGTCGTTGGCGCCGCCTTGGCCGGCCATGCCCGGATCGGAATCCCACTGGGCGTTGCCGTTGACGTCGCTGTAGCATTCGCCTTTGTCGCGGATGCCGTTGTGGTTGGTGTCCGTGAACGGCTCCGGCCCGATTTCGGAATAATTGTCGTAATTCTCGCGGCTCGATACGAAGGTGGCCCGGGGCGCCGCCGTCTTGACCGCGTCGATCACCTTCTGATCGATCTGATCTGTCTGGGTCGCGTTGCCCTGGATCGTGCTGTCGCGACCCGCTTTCTGCACCGCGCCGGTCAGCACGGACTCAAGATACGCCTGGTAGGTAAGATCGCCGAAGCCCAGCACGAGCAACAGGGTCGCCGGCAAAGCCATCGCGAATTCCGCAGCGGGCCCTCCACGCTGGTCGCGCAGCAGACGGAGCGCAAGCGCGATCATTTGGATATCCGCAGCATCGCTACCTGCTGTGCGATTTTCTGAAAGGCCGTTTTCAGCCCGGCATTGTCGCTCGCATAATAAGCCTGACCCGGCGATGCGCAGGTCTTGAGCTGGCTGGTGAGCGAAGATCCAAAGCCAACCACGAAAACGGTGATGTTGCGCGCCTTGGCTGCCGCGCATTCGGCGAGGAAGCGGGCATTGTGGTTGTTGAGATCGGTGGTTGAATTGCCAGAGCCCGTCACGCGCTGGTCGTATCGCTCCATGCCATACATGCCGTAGATGCTCGTGTTCGGCGCCATTTGGCCATCTGTCATGAATACGATGAAGCGATTGGGCGCCTGGCGGTTCGGCCAGGCCGCCGTGTCCGCAGCAAAGATGCCAGTGGGCGAGATCAGGCGCGTGCCCCAGATCATGCCCGTGTCGTGATAGGTGCCGCCAATCGCCTTGAAGTCGGTCGCGTTGACGTAGTTGGATACATCGGTTCGCGACATCGTCGCCAGACGTTGCGCCGGCTTGCCGCAGGAAACATAACCCGAGCCAATATTATTGCTCATTGTCATGTTGGTGTAGGTGCCGGTCGTGCTGGTGCTGGTGGAATCCCCATAGGGATTGGTGCTGTTGCCGCCATAATCCAGGCTGGTGTTGGTTCCGCGATAATAGACCACGTCGGGCCACATCGGCCGCCAGCGCGTCGCATCCGAGTTGGGCACCAGGTCTGGATCCAGATCGGCCGGCAGGCTGTTAACGTCGAAGGTCGTCGCCGTGCTCGTGTCGCGCTCCTCGATGCAGCCTTGCCACTTGGACGTACCCGCCAGCTTGGTCGGGTCCGCGACCGTGGCGCCGGTGATATACTGGCTGACGTCTGTGAGGGTCTTCTCGTAACGCCATAGCGGCGTAACCGTGTCGTTCTTCAGCGTGCACACGCTGGTGCTGCTGTTCCATGACGGGTCAATGGCCGTCGCCTTTCCGTTGACATCGTAGTGATAGAAGGTCGTCGGCGAACCATCGGGTTTTGTCCCGACCTCCAGCGCCGGGGTACGGCTATAGTGCGTCTGGCAATCGGCCGAGGAGCTCGCGGCCACCGTCGACGTTGAATTGGTTTTCAGCCATTGATCGCCGATGATGTTGCGAGACTGATAGTTCCAGCTCTGCACAAGATAGGCTTGCGGGATCAGGTAGCCTGCATTCACCGTAGAAGTATAGGTTACGAAACCATATCGTATGTGCGTGCTTGAATCGGCCGTTGCCGCCAGCGTGTCGTAAAAGCTGAGCACCGCCGCGCGAAGGCCCGAAAGCTTGGATCCGCTTTCCTCGACGTCGTAATAGCCGGTGGTGCCGTCGGGGCGGGTGTAGGTGTTCGTCGATGCGCCGCACGGATCGTCGGCGGTCGTGCACGCCATCGATCCCGTCGTATCCAGCACGAACATGATATCCGCATCGGCGACATCGTAGCGGGCCTGGCACGTCACGCTGATTGTCCGCGGGCCTGCCCCGAACATGGTCATAATCGTCATCGGCACGGTTGCCGTGGCCGTGCCGGAAACCTGTCCGTCGCTCGTCTTGGAGGGCGTGAAGCTGACGGAATTGGTCCTGAACCAGCCTCCGTGGAAGTTGTTCGTAAAGAACGCCTGCGCGGCAGCGGTCGCGGTTGCGTCCAGCGTCGGGGAGTCCGGATCGGTCATCATCTTGCGGCCGGCAAGCGCACCCGTGTCGCACGCCTGTTGCAGCCGGGTCTTGACCGCATACATGCGGGAAAGGTCCACCGCCGAGCCCGAAAGAGCCGCCAGTGGAATGAGCAGCGCCGCCATAAGCGCCAGCGTGTTGCCGCGCGCATCGCGCCGCAACCTGCCCAGGAAACCGATAGTCTCCCGCATGACCTGTTTCTCGCCCATGACTCGCTGCCATTAAATGGGCCGGACCGCACGAAGTGTGACTGGACAGGGTTAACGCCTAATTTCCGCTACTTCCTATTTGGCTCCGACTGCAGACCAGCGCCGGTGGTAAAGCCGCCGATATGCTTACTGCCGGTTAACCCTTCCTTGTAGCGGCGCCTTTACCTGCGCGGGTTATGGGCGGGCTGTATGAGTATCTTTAGGCGTCTCTTTGCTGCCGAGCGTGGCTCGATCATGGTGCTGGCGGCGCTCTCGCTGACCGCCGTCATGGGCATGTCGGGGCTCGCGGTCGAGGTCGGCACCGGCTATGCGACCAAAACGCGCAACCAGCGCGTGGCGGATATGGCCGCGCTGGGCGCTGCGCTCGCCTATCAGGCCAATTCTTCCACCAACGAGGCAACGCAGACAGCGAAAGACATCGTCGCGGCCAGCGGGCTGCCGGTGAGCGCCGCCACCGTCTCGTTTCCATCGACCGGCGTCCAGGTGCAGATCACCACCGCGGTGCCGGTCCGTCTGGCCTCGCTGATAACCAATGTCGCCAGCTATAATGTCAATAATAGCGCGATCGCGTCGCTCGGAATCAACAATAGCCCCGCCTGCGTCATGGCGCTCAGTTCGAATGCCACCAATGGTGTCGCCATCAAGGGTAATTCGACGCTGAACAACCCCGGCTGCGCAGTCGTGAGCAATAGCCCGGTCTCCGTACAGGGCAGCTCGCAGCTGACCGCGACCAAGATCACCGCGCCCAGCATCGAATCGACGGGCAGCAGCACCATCAAGGGCACGCAGGCGACCGGATCCAGCGCGACCGATCCGCTGTCGTCCAATGCCGCGCTCGCCGCCGCCTTCGCCAAACTGGGCGTGACCACGCCTATGAACCCGCCGACCTTCACCGTTAGCTCCACCAACTGGAGCTTTCCCTCCAGCAGCGGCGCTTTTGCGGCTCTGGCGGCGACCGATCCGGTAAAGGCGAATTGCACGCTGTCGGGCCAGATCTACAGCTGCAATCAGGGCACCTATAATATCAACAACCTGACCGTGCCGAGCGGATACACCGTCACCTTCTCCGGAACCTCGACTGTTTCGGTCTATGGCGCGTTGAGCGCGAACGGCGCCACGCTGAACGGGAGCCAAGCGACCTATAATTTCCGGAACAGCTTCGGCACGGGCTGGAGCAGCAGCCCCACGTTCGGGGACATTGCCAGCCTCTATGTCGGCGGGTCGGTCGGCTATAGCGGCAACGGCAACAGCATCGGTGCCGGCAAGGTGGTCATCAACGGCACGCTTTCGGTCGGCGGCGCATCGTCGCTGACGATCGGCGCGGGCACGCACATTTTCGGCGGAATCTCGGTCAGTGGCTCCGGTTTGCTGACGATCGGGGATGGCGACCTCAGCGTGGCCGGCGACATTTCGACGCAGGGCAACAGCACGATCAATTTTGGAGCGGGCGAGCATAGCATCGACGGCAATGTGTCGATCCAGGGCGGCGGCACGATGGGCGCGGGTCTGTACCTGATCGACGGTAATTTCGACAAGAATGCCAGCCAGACCGTCACCGCGACCGACGTCACGATCGTCGCGTCGGGCAGCTTCTCGACCGGTGGCTCGTCGGGTTTCATTCTCACCGCGCCTGAAACCGGCAACAGCGCCCATGGCGGCATCCCCAACATTGCGCTTGCCAGCAAGACGTCGCTCGACAGTTCGATCGGCGGGAGTTCGTCCAACACGATCGGCGGCATAATCTATCTGCCCAATTCCAACCTGAGCGTCAGCGGCGCGGGATCGGTCGCGGGGGCAACCTGCATGGCGGTGGTCGTCAACACGCTGTCGGTCACCGGCAGCGGCGGGATCAACAACAACGCTTGCACCGCGCCGCCATTGTCGAGCGGCAGTTCGGTGGCACTGATCCAATGACGGGCCGCCACGGATTTCTCCGCCACGAGCGGGGCAGCGCGACGATCGAGTTCGCATTGGCATCCCTGTTCCTGTTCGGCATCATGCTGGTCGGGCTCGACTTTGGTGCCTACGCGCAACAGAATCTCCGTCTCGGCGGCGCGATGCAGCAGGCGGCGGTGATCGCCTTCAACAATCGCGCGAGCAGCACCGTCGATACCAGCTCGCTCGGAAATTATGTCAGCGCGGCGGCCGGCGGATCGCCGACCATGTCCTATCAATGCAATGGCGGCAGCTGCTCGGGCAACTGGACTTCGATGTGCATCGCCGCGCCTGCCACTTCGGGCGGCTGGCCGACCTTCACCGCGGCCACGACCTCCAATGGCAAACCGTCCTGCGCCGATGGTGCTGCGCCCGGCAATTATCTCGTCATGCGCGCCACGCGCATCTACCAGGCAGTGGTCGTTCCCGACAAATATCTGAGCGGCAAGACGATGACCCAGCAAGTGATCGTCAGGCTGTCATGATACGCGCGCTTCTCCATGACCGCAGGGGTGGATCGATGGTCGAGTTCGCGCTGCTCGCACCGACCTTTCTGATGTTTCTGTTTCTCCTGCTGGACGGCGGGCGGATGATGTTCACCAAGCAGGCTTTAAATGAGGTCGCCGCGGCAACCGCACGATGCGCTGCCATCAAGGGGACCGGCTGCACCGATGCGACAAGCGCCCAAAATTGGGCGATCGCCCGCGGCCTCGCGCGCGACAATCTTCAGGTTTCCAGCGCCGTGGTGGAGGCCGCGACCTGCAACGGCGTCGCCAATATGTCGCGCGCGACCATCAACACGGTCTGGAAAAAGAGTGCAATGGGCTTGCTGCCGCAATCGCTCGTGCCATCGACGCTTACGTCGGTCGCTTGCTTCCCGATCGCGGGCTGATCCGCCGCTGGCGGGACGCTTCCGTGTTCGATATGGACATCGTGGGGATATGACCGGGATCTCGTCATCCGTCGTGAGCGATCCCAGCCTGAACGGCTGGGCGACCTTCCTCGTCTATCTTGTGGCGGCCTGGCTGTGCGCGCGCAATGCACGGTTCAGCACTGCGCTGGCCGATATGGGACGGCGGCGGATCGCCGAAGCCCGGTCGCGGCGGCGCTTCTGGCTGGTGCTGGCCCTGATGCTCCTGCTGCTCGGTCTGACTCGCCAGCTCGACCTCCAGTTGCTTGCTGCAAACATGATGCGCGGCCTGCTGGCGAGTGAGGGTCTCTATGGTGAGCGAAGCGGGCTGCAGCTGGGCCTGATCGTCGCGATCGGTATTTTCGGCGTTGCCGGGTTGCTGATCGCGCTCGTCAGCTTCCGCCGCGCCGAGCCGCCGGTGCTGATCGCCTTGCTTGGCGGCGCGACCCTGACCGTCTTCACCGTGATCCGCACCATCTCGCTGCATGATGTCGATCAATTCCTGGGGTCTGGCGTCGGCGTTCCTTATCTTCGGGTCAACGCTCTGATCGAGCTCGGTCTGCTCGCCATGATCGCGATTGCCGGCTTCCTTTTCGACGGCGGCCTTAAGCGCGAAAGCGAAAGCGCGCGGTTGCGCGCGCTGGCGATCAAGGAGCGTCGCCGCATTTTGGGTGAAAAGCGGCGGTCGGCCCGATCTTAGCTGTGGATAGGTTGGTCGCGGCGCTTTCCCTGCGCTGAGGCGCTGCATACATAGGGACCATGGCCGCTCCCATCTTCGTGCCGCTTCGCATCTTCTCGGCCTATACGATGCTGGAAGGCGCGATCGATCCCAAGGCGATTGCCACGCGCGCCCGCGCTTTGGGCTTTCCCGCCGCCGCGATCACCGATCGCAACGGCCTCTATGGCGCGATGGCGTTCAGCGAGGCCGCCAAGAAAGCCGGCGTGCAGCCGATCATCGGCACCATGCTGGGCGTGGCCCGGCCCGGCGGCGCGGAAGGCAAGCCGCCGACGATCGACTGGCTGCCGCTCTATGCGCAGGACGAGACCGGCTACAACAATCTCTGTGCCTTGGTGTCTGCCGCGCATCTCGATCGCCCGCCGCATGAGGAGGCGCATGTCCTGCTGGAGGCTCTGGTCGGCCGCAGCGATGGCCTGATCGCGCTCACCGGAAGCGGGGAGGGCGCGGTCGCGCGTCTGCTCGCCGAACAGCAGCAGGATGCCGCCGAACGCTATTTGGCCCGGCTCGAACAACTCTTTCCCGGCCGGCTTTATATCGAGCTTGCCCGCCGTAACGACGCGATCGAGGAGGCCGCCGAAGCTGCGCTGGTCGATCTCGCTTATGCGCGCGATCTGCCTCTGGTCGCGACCAACCCCGCCTGCTTTGCCGAGCCCGATTTCCACGCCGCGCATGACGCGATGCTGTGCATCGCCAGCAGTTCCTATCTCGAATCCACCGATCGTCCGCGTTCGTCGCCCGACAGCTGGATCAAGCCGGCCGAGACGATGCAGGCCTTGTTCGCCGATCTGCCCGAGGCGATCGCCAATAGCCTGGTCGTCGCACAACGCTGCGCGGTCGCAGCGCCCTCGCGCAAGCCGATCCTGCCCAGCCTCGCCGGCGATCGCGAGGCCGAGGCGGAGATGCTGCGCCGCGACGCCATTTCCGGCCTGGAAGCCCGTCTCGACAAGCTCGGCCTGCCCGAGGCCGACCGCTTACCCTATCGCGAGCGGCTCCAATTCGAAGTCGACGTCATCATCCAGATGGGCTTCCCCGGCTACTTCCTGATTGTCGCCGATTTCATCAAATGGGCGAAGGAGCAGGGGATTCCCGTCGGCCCGGGCCGCGGTTCGGGCGCAGGCTCGGTCGTCGCCTGGGCGCTTACCATCACCGATCTAGATCCGCTCCAATTGGGCCTGCTGTTCGAACGCTTTCTCAATCCCGAACGCGTGTCGATGCCGGACTTCGACATCGATTTCTGCGAAACCCGGCGCGGCGAGGTCATCTCCTACGTCCAGGCCAAATATGGCAGCGACCATGTCGCACAGATCATCACCTTCGGACGCCTGAAGGCGCGCGCTGTGCTCAAGGACACCGGCCGCGTGCTCCAGATGAGCTATGGCCAGGTCGATCGGCTCGCAAAATTAGTGCCCAACCACCCGACCGACCCCTGGACGCTCGATCGCGCGCTCAACGGCGTGTCGGAACTCGCCGCCGAATATAAGTCCGACAAGCAGGTCAAGCATCTGCTCGACCTCGCGATGAAGCTCGAAGGCCTGCCACGCCATAGTTCGACCCATGCTGCCGGCGTGGTGATCGGCGACCGCCCGCTCGACCAGCTCGTCCCGCTCTATCGCGATCCGCGTTCGGACTTCCCCGTCACCCAGTTCGATATGAAATATGTCGAGGGTGCGGGGCTGGTGAAATTCGACTTCCTCGGTCTCAAGACGCTGTCGGTACTGCAGAAGGCGGTCGACATGCTGGCGTTGCGCGGCATCAGCCTCGATCTGCTGAGCCTCCAGCTCGACGATCCCGCAGTCTATGCTTTGCTCCAGAAGGGCGACACGGTCGGCGTGTTCCAGCTGGAATCCGAAGGCATGCGTCGCACGCTCGCCGCTGTGCGCCCGACCAGTTTCGGCGACATCATCGCGCTCGTGTCGCTCTATCGCCCGGGCCCGATGGATAACATTCCCATGTTCGGCGACCGCAAGAATGGCCGCGCACCGATCGAATATCCGCACCCCCTGCTCGAAGGAATATTGGCCGAAACCTACGGCATCTTCGTCTATCAGGAACAGGTGATGCAGGCGGCGCAGATCCTCGCCGGCTACAGCCTGGGCGAGGCCGATCTGCTCCGCCGAGCGATGGGCAAGAAGATCAAGGCGGAGATGGATGCGCAACGCCAGCGCTTCGTCGAAGGCTGCGCCAACCAGCAGATCGGGTCGCAGAAGGCCAACGAGCTGTTCGACTTGATCGACAAATTCGCGGGCTACGGCTTCAACAAGAGCCACGCCGCGGCTTACGCCTTGCTCGCCTACCAGACCGCCTGGCTCAAGGCCCATCACAAGCCCGAATTCTTCGCGGCTTCAATGTGTTACGACATCAGCCTGACCGACAAGCTCGGCGTCTGGGCGGATGATATGCGCCGCTCGGGCGTGACGCTTCTCCCGCCTGACGTGAACGCGTCCGAGGCGGAATATAGCGTCGAGGGCGAAGCTGTCCGTTACGCGCTCGGCGCGCTCAAGGGCGTCGGCGAGAAGGCGATGGAGCAATTGGTCGAGGAACGGCGCGCCAACGGCCCGTTCAAATCGCTCGACGACCTTGCTGATCGGATCGACCCACGCCTGATCAACCGCCGCCAACTCGAAAGCCTGGCGGGGGCCGGAGCGTTCGATACGATCATGCCCGATCGCGCGGCGGTGTTCGCCGCGGCCGAGACGATCCTCGCTCACGCCTCGAGTGCGCATGATGCGCGGACCAGCGGGCAGGGCGGTCTGTTCGGCGGCGAAGGCAGTTCGGGCACCGCGCCGATCCGCATGCCCAAGGATGCGCGCTGGTCGGTGGCCGAGCGGATGACCGCCGAAAAGGAATCATTCGGCTTTTATTTCTCGGCACATCCGACCGATCGTTACCGTCATGTCGCAAGAAGCGAAGGTGTCCGCAGCTTCGATCAACTGGCGCAGATGGGCGTGTCGTCCGAGCCTGACCGCGACGAGCGCGGGCGCCCCTTGCCGCGCAAGACGATGCGCATGGCGGCTTTGGTCGAGGAGGCGCGCTGGCGCACTTCGGCGCGCGGCAATCGCTATCTGCTCGCGACCTGCTCGGATGCGTCCGGCCAGTTCATCGCCAGTTCGTTCGACGAGGGTGCTTCCGAAGTGATGGAGGCCGCCGCCCGTTCGGGCGCCTGCCTCTTGCTGGAAGTCGAGGCCGACAAGCGCCCCGGTGAGGAAACGCCCCGCATCACCGTGCGCGGCGCCAAGCCGCTCGATGGCCTTTCCTCCAATGCGCGCCTGCATGCGGAGATCGAGATCGGAGGCGCCGAAGCGTTTGCGCCGCTCGCGCAGCTGCTCGGCGAGGCGAAGGGAGGCCGCGGCGAAGTCATCGTTTCCGTGCCCACCGAACGGGGCCCGGCGCGCCTCCGGATCGGCCGTGACTATCGGCTGGACAGCGAGACGGTCGAGGCATTGGAACGCCTGCCCGGCGTGATCGCGGTCCACATCCAGCCGCTCGGACCGCGGCTCGCCCAGGCGAGCTAGCTGGGCCGCGTGCCCGACGACATCGTCTATCTGGAAGCTTATTACCCGCACACGTCACCGGGCTTCCTGATCCTGTCCTCGCTCCTGTTCGCGGTGCTGACCGCTTTTGCGGCCTATCTTCTCTGGCCTGCTGCGATCCCCTTCGCGCTGGTGACGCTTTACCTGCTGCGCTTCGCGTGGCGGCAAGCGCATGGCCCCAATCTCGCGATCCGCGTTACCGGCGACGCAATCTATTATCGCGGGTGGGAGAGGGGGCTTTGGCGCGGCGGATTGCGGAACGGTCTGCTGCCGCTCCATGCAATCGGACATGTCGAATTGTTGAACCTGCGCTCGGCTACGGCCGCGGGCCCGGTCATCGCAATCTGGCTCGCCGATCCCGACGCCTGGCTCCGGAACGGCCGCTTGCTGCGCTGGGCGCGCGAGATCAAGGCAAGCGGCGACCTCGCCATCGCCTGCGACGAAACCGACCGCACCGCCACCCATGTCCGCGAAGCGATCGAAACGGCTATGACCGCCTGACGGCCCTACCACTTCCGTACTGAGCCCTTCACCTGCGGGCCTGGATTGCTTCGCTACGCTCGCAATGACGGCGTAAATGCGAAGCCGTCATTGCGAGCCGCGCAGCGGCGCGGCAATCCAGGCCCGAACGAGACTTGACAAAAGAGAACAAATCGTGTACGCATAGTGCGTTCGCTGATCTCGGTCAGAGGACATGACCGGCGCGAAGCTCCTCGGCATGCATGAGAGTGTAACTTCGCCCACAGAGTACAGATCTCGGCGTGCGGCTTTATGGCTGCGCGGTGATGCCGGCGTCGTGGAGCGGAGCTATGCGGACGAC
>Ga0207667_10000071_pt1 | contig 178355 bp, 172 predicted proteins | sample KBSCornC52_FD_184301 | JGI IMG/M metagenome (GOLD analysis project Ga0207667, IMG submission 184301) | Corn rhizosphere microbial communities from Kellogg Biological Station, Michigan, USA - KBS Corn C5-2 (SPAdes) (version 2) | ecosystem: Host-associated > Plants > Roots > Rhizosphere > Soil ... | reverse complement strand
CGAGACCAAGCTTCTCGTGCAGACCGCCGACGGTGTGCGCGAGCCGCAGAACCGCCGCGTGGAGATCACCTTCGGTCCGAATTCGGGTCAGTAAGGCGAGCCTCACGGCAAGCAATTGGGGTCGGCCGCGAGGCCGGCCCCTTCTTTCGGGCCTTGATCGACGGGTACAAAAACCGGGCGCGCACCAGGCGGCTTATGCATCGCCAGGGCATCCGCGTACCAGGTACACGAACTGTCGTGCGGCTTACGCCGGGGCGTAACCGCTAAGAGGTCGACCATTAATAGGCCAAAACGGCCCCTGGGCGATCTTCATTAAGATCGCGATCACCGCACACGCCGCCAGGGTTTATGTGTCTGGGCGGCAGGAAGAACCCCCCGAGTGGGAAATCCTGTGAAGTCGGTCGTCTCGCATCGTCCGGTGATGTCCTGGATGCGCATGCTGACGCCGGGTGTATAGTCGTACCAGCGCCACACCCCGCTCAGCCGATTGAATGTCAGGAAGTGACGGCCATCGCTCGGGCTGCTGTGAGGGAGATCATAGAATGTGATCATGCCCGGAGTGAAATCGTCTATCTTCTCAACGGTTTGGCATTCGTCAGCGCAATATTGCTTCCTGGCGAGGTCAACCCGGTAGCGGGCGGAAACGGGCTTCAAATCGATTTTGGCGATGCAAACCAGATCGAACCGTTCGGTTGCCATTGCCGGGGCGTTGAGAATGGATAGCCAGATTGCTGAGAAAAGAAGGCACTTCACGGCTACGCTCCTAGGTTCGATCGGGAACGAACGGCTGACGACAGTCGCGCTTCCGACAACGATCCGTCAACCGGACGAACTGGTCATGGCCTGCGCGGCGAGCGCACTGCCTGTGGATCGAATGGCGGCCGCCTTGCCCACCTCCGTTACCGCGCCTTGCCAGCCGAGGCGCGAACACCGGCCAACTGGGGAGCGCGTTGGCGCCTTCGACCGAGTCCGTCGGTTGTTCGGCGAAAGCCGCTTGGACATGATCGCCGCGTCTCATCTCCGGAACCGCAATTCGTTATCCACATCAAATTCCACCCGATTTGGATGTCTCTGCCAAAAGGCCGATTGAACTCGCCCCCGGCATTTGCGACCACCTACCGGATCGGGGGAGAGATTCTTGGACAGTGACCGCGCGCTGGGGCTGATGAATCAGCTTCTGTGGAACGCTATGCTCATCGCCGGACCGGTGCTGCTGGTTGCGCTGCTCGTCGGCCTGGCGGTCAGCGTCCTGCAAGTGGCGACGCAATTGCAGGAGGCGACCCTGAGCTATGTCCCCAAATTGCTTGCCTGCGCCTTCGTCCTGGCGCTGCTCGGCCCGTGGCTGATCGGGCGGCTGTGCGGCTATGCGATCGCGACCGTCGCGCTCATTCCGCAATTGGGCTGAAATGGGTCTCGCCGATCTTCCGGACTGGATCGCTTCCACCTTGCTGCTCGGCCTGCGCATCGGGCCCGCGATCGCGCTGGCGCCGCCCTTCACGCTGGTGCGGATGCCGCTCCTGTTCCGGATCCTGCTCGGGGTCGGCCTGTCGGCCGGCATGCTCGGCGCCGCGCCGCAGGCGGTGCTGCCCCATCCCGGCGTCGCCGTCCTGATCCCCGCTGCCGGCTGCGAACTGGCATTCGGCTTCATGTTCGTGCTCGCGCTCCAGCTGCTGTTCGGCGCGCTCTATTTGGCGGGACGGACGATCGACATGCAGGCCGGGCTTGGCATCGCGCTGCTGATCGATCCGACCACGCGTGCTCAGACGCCGCTGGTCGGGACCTTGTTCGCTTATGCCGCCGGCGCCATCTTCTTCGCGGTGGATGGGCATCTCGCGCTGCTGAGCCTGATCGGCGCCAGCCTCGAAATTGTGCCGCTCGGCCAATGGGCATTCCCGACCAGCCTCGAACGGCTCGGCCTGTTCATGGGCACGATCTTCTCAATGGCTCTCGGCTTCGCCGGGCTGGTCATCGCCGCGCTGTTCCTCGCCGATCTCTGTATCGCGTTCATGGCGCGCACCGTGCCCCAGATGAACGTGCTTGTGTTCGGCTTTCAGGTGAAGACGATCCTGCTCCTGGCAACCTTGCCTTTCCTGTTCGGTCTGGGTGGCGCGCTGCTCGTCCGGCTCGTGACCGAGACGCTCCACGCGATACCGGCCCTGCTCTGATGGAACAGGAGCAAAATCGCTCGGAGGCGCCGACCGCCCACAAGCTGATGCGCGCCCGCCGCAAAGGGCAGGTGGCACGCGGCATAGATCTGAGTTTCTTCGCCGTGCTGGTAACCCTGCTCGGCGCATCCTGGATCGGCGGACAGGCGCTCGCCCATTCCCTCGCGCGCGCCATGCACGACGCGCTGACGAGCGGCAGCCTGCTGGCCGAGGATCGCGAAACATTGCTCGCCGTGATCGCGACGAGCGTTCGCGCGGTTGCCGGGCCGCTGCTCCTGTTCACATTGCTGGTCTTCGTCATCGTGCTGTTGATGGAGTTGCTCCAGACCGGCTTCGTCTTCTCGGCCGAGCCGCTTCGCTTCGATCTGTCACGTCTTAATCCGGGGCAGGGGTTCAAGCGCGTTTTCTCGTTACGCATGCTCGCCGAGACCGGGCGCAACATCCTCAAATTCGCTTTCTACCCGGCCGCGGCCTGGCTCGCGCTGCGCACGCTCCTGTTCACCGACGTCGCGAGCATCCGCGACGCGGCCAGCCTGGCCGAGGCGATGCGACATCTCGCCATCCGTCTCTTCGGCCTGTTCGCGGCGGTCGCTTTCCTGTTCGCGGTCGCCGACCAGATCTTCGCGCGCCGGAGCTTCCTCAAGCGCATGCGTATGAGCCGACGCGAAGTGAAGCGCGAAATCCGCGATCACGAAGGCGAGCCGCGCTTGAAGCAGAAGCGCAAGCAGATGCACGGCGAATTCGTACGCAACAGCCGGGCGCTCAAGGGTGTGCGCGGCGCCGACCTGATGGTCGTCAACCCGCAGCATGTCGCGGTGGCGCTACGCTATGATGCCCGCACGATGGCGGCGCCGGTCGTGGTGGCCAGCGGGGTCAACCGGCTGGCGCTGCGCCTGAAACGGCTCGCCTTCCTCTATAATGTCCCGGTGATCGAGGACAGGGTTCTCGCACGCGCGCTCTTCCACTCGACGGCGATCGACCATCCCATCCCGACCGCCACCTTCCGCGCGGTCGCGAGCCTCTACAATCACGTCAACCGGAAGCGCGAACGGAGCGCAGCACAATGACAGCCGCAATTCGCCGGATCCTCGGGGAAAATCACGATCTCGGCCTCGTCATCGGGGTGGTGACGATCCTGCTCATCCTGTTCGCGCCGATCCCGCCGGCCTTCCTCGATCTGGCGATCATCGCCAATTTCGCGCTCGGCCTGACGATCCTGCTGCTCACCTTCTACGTCGCGCGGCCGGTCTCCTTCTCGACCTTCCCCTCCTTGTTGCTGGTCGCGACGTTGTTCCGGCTTTCGCTCAACGTGGCGGCGACGCGGCTGATCCTGACCGGCGCCAATGCCGGCCAGGTGATCGGCTCGATCGGGTCGTTCGCGGTCCAGGGCAATTTCGTGATCGGCCTGGTCGTCTTCTTCATCCTGGTCGTGGTCCAATATGTCGTCGTGACCGCCGGCGCGCAGCGCGTGTCGGAAGTGGCCGCGCGTTTCGTGCTCGATTCGGTGCCGGGCCAGCAGATGAGCATCGACGCGGACCTCAATATGGGCCTGATCGACCAGAATGAGGCCAAGCGCCGCCGCAAGGAGCTTGAAAAGGAAGCCTCCTTCTATGGCGCGATGGACGGCGCGAGCAAGTTCGTGAAGGGCGACGCCGTCGCCGGCATCATCATCCTTTTGATCGACATCATCGCGGGCTGGATCGTCGGCGTCGCGCAAATGGACATGAACTGGTCCGACGCGCTCCAGACCTTCACCCTGCTCACGATCGGCGACGGGATCGTGACCCAGGTGCCGGCGCTCGTAATCTCGGTCGCGACCGGTATCATCGTCACGCGTTCGGCGGCCGACCGACAATTGGGCGTCGAGGTCTTCAGCCAGCTGACCTCGGTCCCGAAGATCCCGCTGATCGTGCTCGCCGCTTTGACCCTGCTCCTGCTGCTGCCGGGCATGCCGAAATGGCCGATCGTGCTGCTGATGCTGCTCGGTGTGGCGTCGTTCCTCGCGGCGCGGCGGCGGCAGCGGAGCGCGGCCGAAGAAAGCCTGTTCGACGCGCCCGCACCCGACGCGGACCAGGCGCAACGCGCGCAGGCGGCGCCTGCGGTCGAGGTCCTGCTCGGGCGCGAGCTCAGCCAGAGCTGGATGGCGATCAAGCCGCTGCTCGCGGAGCGGATCGCAGCCCTGCGCGGCGAGCGCGAGCGCTCGACCGGCTTCGTGCTTCCCTCGGTCGCGGTCCATGACAGCGGTCAATTGGGCGCGCTGGACTATGAGATCCACCTGCACGGCTCGCGCCATGGCGCCGCGCAGATCCTGCCCGACCGCATGCTCGCGGTCCGCGGCGAAACCACCCGCGTCGCGCCCGCGCTGGCAGGGATCGAGATGCGCGAGCCGGCCTTCGGCCTGCCCGGCCTGTGGATCGAGGAAGCGGATTACGAACGCGCCCGTGCCCAGGGCTATACGCTGGTCGATCCGGTCACGGTGCTGATGACGCATCTCGGCGAGATCATGCGGGTCGAGGCCGCCGCCTTGCTGTCGCGCGCCGACGTGGTGACCATGCTGGAGGGCGTCCGCTCGCGTCAGCCCGGCCTGGTCGAGGAATTGATCCCGGCAATTATGACCGTTTCGGATGTTCAGCGCGTGCTGCAGAACCTGCTCGGCGAGGAGGTCTCGATTCGCCCGATCGACCGCATCGCGGAGGCTTTGGTCGATGTCGGTCGCACCCATAAGGACCCGTCCGAACTGAGCGAGCTGGTCCGGCAGCGGCTGAGCCATGCCATCTGCCAGTCGCTTCGCGGCAACCAGGCGCAGCTTTCGGTGCTCAGCCTCGATCCGCGCGTCGAGGGCCAGATCAGCGAGAGTCTGCGGCGCAGCGACGGCGCGGCCGGCATGATCCTCGAGCCGCGCTTCGCCGACCAGCTTATCCGCCGCCTGATCACGCTTGCCGAGGACATGATGAAGCAGCGGCTCGCGCCCGTGTTGCTGTGCAGTCCGGAGATACGCAGACATCTCAAGAGCTTCACCCGGCGCAGCATACCGCGTCTGGCGATCGTCTCGGTCAATGAAGTACCGACGACTGTCGACCTCGCATCCTTCTCGGTTGTCAAGCTCGACTGACCGGGATCGGGCCGGAATATTGCGACCGAAATGGCGTCATAAATGCGGTGAATCGAGGTCGTCGCGGCCGCGCTGAAGGTTGCCAACCCTGCGCGGTCGTGATTAGTTCTCGCTCGCATGAGGGGGCTCGTCGGAATTGCGGAAACAATGCTGTCGGCTGCGGCGCGGCGGATGGAGGTTGCCGCCGATAATATAGCCAACATGACGACACCCGGATTTAAATCCCATATGTCGTTTTCCGCTTATGTCGACTCTAATTCTATTGGTGAGGTCGATGCGCAGGCCGGGTCATCCCTGGATATGGCGGACGGCAAGCTGCTCAATACCGGCAATAAATTGGACATGGCGGTTTCGGGCGACGGGTTTTTTGTGGTCCGGTCGGGCGATACGCTGCTCTATACTCGCAATGGTCAGTTTCGGCGTGACGGCGATGGGCATATCGTGACTGCAAGCGGAATGATTCTGCAGACGAGCGCCGGCGACGGCGCGGTTCAGACCGATAATTTCACTGTGGCCGGCGATGGCAAGATCAATGAGCTGGGCAAGGATCTTGGTCAAATCGCGCTCGTGTCTTTTCGCGATCCCGCCTCGCTCCGGATTGTAGAGGGCGGCTATTATGCGGCGCCGGCGGCTTCGGCCGAAATCGTGTCGGCGCCCCACGTCGTGCAGGGCGCGCTCGAGCAATCGAACACGTCCGATGCGACCCAGATGCTCGCGCTGATGGGGGCCGTGCGCAGCGCGGAGGGCGGGCAGCATATCGTGCAGGTTTATGACGATCTGCTGCAGCAGGCGGCGGGCTTATTCGGGGCGAGGCAGGGATGAACGGGGCATTCTATATCGGGGCGACCGGGCTCGAGGCGCAGCAGCGCGCGCTCGACGTGGTCGCGAACAACATCGCCAATATCATCACACCGGGGTTCCGGCGGTCGAGCGTGCGCTTCAGCGAGATGGTGGAGGCGCCACGGACCGCGGACGATCTGCCGGTGGCCGCCGCGGGCGGCTCTGCCGCAATGGCGGGCGTCCAGGTCGCGGACACGGCGCGCGTCTGGACGCCGGGCGAGGTGCGCCAGACCGGTGGCGCGATGGACCTGGCGATCCACGGCGACGGTTTTATCGAGATGCTCGGCACCTCGGGCCACATCCTCCTGTCGCGTGGCGGCACGCTCAAGGTCAACGAGGATGGCTATCTTGCCGGGGCTGATGGAACGCCGCTCCGCGCGATGATTTCGGTCCCGGAGGGCGCCGCCCTCACGATCAATGCCGACGGAGGCGTGTTCGCGCGATCCGCGAGCGATCCCGCGGCGCGCCAGATCGGGCAGATCGACATGGTCATGCCGCGCGACCCCGATCTGCTCGTCGCGCAGGGCGGTGGCTATTATGAGGTGCCCGACGACGGCGCGCTGAACAATTTGGCGCCGGGCCAGGACGGCGCCGGGTCGCTCGTCCAGGGCGGCATCGAGCAGGGCAATGTCAATCTCTCCGACGAAATGGTCGCGCTGATGCTGGTCCAGCGTGCTTATTCCGCAAATGCGCAGGTGGTGCAGGCGGGCGACCAGATGATGTCCATCGTCAACGGCCTGCGCCGCTGATGTTCGCTGCCTTGATGGCGAGCGCGCTCGCCATGTCGTGCCGGTCGGACCGCGCGATCCACTTCCTTCCCGAGGCCAATATCCCGGCTGGTCCGATCGCGCTCGGGTCTGTCGCCGACCTTTCGGCGCTGCCCGCCGCGCTGCGGCCGCGCGCGGCCGCGCTGAGGGTCGGGTCCGCAGTTGCCGGCGATCGGACGATCGCGCTCGATGCGCTGGGCGCGCGCGCGCGCGGACTGATGCCGATACTTGGCTGCTGGCTGCCGCGCGACTCCGCAAAGGCCTTGATCCGGCTTCGCGTCACGCCGACGCCGTCCCCGGCGGCGAGTGCCGCCTTGGGGGCGGTGCCCTGGCGCCGACCGGCCGCGGTGGTGCGCGGCGACCATCTGCAGCTGACCACGGCCGCCGGGCCGGTCCGCGTCGCGCGGGAGGTCGAGGCGCTGCAGCCGGCGCGGAGCGGCCAGCGCCTGTTCGTGCGCGCGGCAGATGGGAAAACCCTGTCGGTCGTCTACCAGGCCGCCACGCCATGAGCGCGCCGAGGGCCTGGCTGGCGCTCGCGATCGCCGCCTGCACGACGGGAGCGCGGGCGGACAATCTCTACCATGCCGACGGCTGGGCCGCGCTCGCGTCCGATCGTACCGCGCGCCGTACCGGCGACCTCATCACGATTCTCGTTTATGAAAGCGCGTCCGCGTCCAACAGCGCGCGCAGCGGTTCGCAGAAGCAGGCCCGGATCGACGGCAATGTCGGCGCGGGCAATTTCAACAAGTCGGCCGGCGCGGGCATCAGCGGCGGCTCCGACAGCAACGGGACCACCGGACGGTCCGGCCAGATGGTCGCGCAGATCAGTGGCCAGGTCACCGCGATCGAGCCCAATGGCGATCTCGAGATCGCCGGCCAGCAGGTCATCCACATCAACCGCGAACGGACGCTGATCAAGGTCAGGGGCCGGGTCCGGCCGGCCGACATCTCGGCGACCAACACCGTCCTGTCGAGCAAGCTCGCCGACGCTGCGATCGATTATGACGGCAGTGGCTTCGTCTCGCGCAGCGCGCGCCAGGGCATTGTCACGCGCCTGTTCAGCTGGCTTGGACTGCTGTGATGCGTCGGCTTGCCTGGGCCCTCCTGTTGCTATGCGCGGGGACCACGGCCGCGGCGGCGCAGGTCGGCGAAATCCGCGTCAAGGAACTTGGCCATTTCCTCGGCTGGCGGGACAATGCGCTGGTCGGGTACGGCATCGTCACCGGTCTCGCCGGGTCGGGGGATTCGCCCCACAACGCCGCGACCCGCCAGGCGCTCAGCAACGCGCTCAACCGGCTCGGCACCAATATCAGTCCGGATGCGCTGCAAAGCCGCAACGTCGCCGCCGTCATCGTCACCGCGACGCTGCCGCCCAATGCGAATGTCGGCGACAAGATCGACGCGACCGTCACCTCGATCGGCGATGCGCGCAGCCTGGTCGGCGGCACGCTTCTGATGACGCCGCTGATCGCGCCCGACCAGAACAGCTATGCGCTCGCCCAGGGCGCGCTCGTGGTCGGGGGCTATCATTTCGAGGATAATCTCAACCTGCGGCAGAAGAATTATCCGACCTCAGGCATGCTCAGCGCGGGCGCGACCGTGGAAGTGCCGGTCCAGGCGCATCTGCTGGCCCCCGACCGCACGTTGAGCTTCATCCTCAAGGATCCCGATTTCACCACCGCGCAGCGGATCGCCGACGGTCTCAACCAGACGATCGGCGGGCAGCACGCGCGCGTCGGCGGCGCCGACCGGGTGGTGATCGCGACCGACGGCGTCGCCGACGTCAATCGCCTGATCGCGCAGATCGAAGGCGTCACGATCCGGCCCGATCTGCTGGCGCGCGTGGTCATCAACGAGCGCTCGGGAACCGTGGTCGCGGGCGGGCCGGTCCAGATTTCGAGCGTGGTCATATCGCAGGGCGACATCAAGGTCTCGGTCACCACCGACAACCAGGCCTCGCAGCCTTATGTCGTGGGCGGCTTCGCGCCAGGCGCGCGCAGCCTGATCGTGACCAACACCAAGCTCGAAGTCTCGGACGCGGCGGGCGACGCGGTCGTGCGCTTTCCGAACACCACCATCGCCGACCTCGTGACGGCGCTCAACCGGGCCAAGGTCAACACGCGCAGCACGATCGCCATCCTGCAGGCGATCAAGGCGGCAGGCGCGCTGCAGGCCGAGATCATCGTTCAGTAAGGGAAGGAGGGGACATGGCGGACGGCAATGCCATATTGGCGCTGAAGGCGCTCGATTGCCTTGCGGCGCGCGCGACCGTGACGGCGCAGAATATCGCCAATTCGGGCACCGCCAATTACCGGCCGATGCAGGTGCGCTTCGAGGATGCGCTGCGCAGCGCGGCGGCCGAGGGCGACGCGGCGATCGCGGCGGTCATGCCCGCAATCGAGCGCGTGCCGCTGAACCAGCTGACCGGCAGCGGCGAATTACGCCCGGACCTCGAGATGGGCACCGCGTCCACCACCGCGCTCCGCTACAATGCGCTCATCTCGATGCTCGGCCGCGAGATGCAGCTCGACACGCTTGCCGTCACGGGGAACGGCTGATGCGCGCGATGGAAATCAGCCGGACCGGGCTCGACGTCGAATGGCGGCGTCTCGAGGTGATCGCGCAGAACCTCGCCAACGCCAATACGGTCCGCGGCGCGGATGGCTCGGCCTACCAGCCGCTCCAGCTCGTCTCGGGTCCCAAGGGCGAATTCGCGTCCTATCTCGACGGCAAGCCGCAGGCCGACCGGCTCGGCGGGGTCGAGGTCTATAGCGTCGAGCCGACCAACGACGCCCCGCATATGGTGCATGAACCGGGCAATCCGCAGGCGGACGCGCAGGGCATGGTGTCCTATCCCGGGGTCGACCAGGCCGCGCAGATGACGCTCATGGTCAAGACCGCGCGCGCCTATCAGGCCAACATCGTCGCGATGTCGACCGCGACCGAAATGTACAGCAAGGCGATGACCCTGGGGACCCGCGCGTGACCGCGCTTCCCGTAAACGCGATCGCGCCGGTCGGCACGCTGATGGGGCTGGAGGCGATGCCCGGTGCGGCAACCGTCGCGCCATTGCCTGCGGCCCACGGCACCCCCAGTTTCGCCGCGCTGATCGAGCATGGCATCGCGGACGTCGATGCCAAGGCGAAGGCGGCCGACCGGGCGGTCCGCGCCTTCGTGCTCGACGATTCCATACCCGTCCACCAGGTGAGCTACGCGCTCGGCCAGGCGCAGCTTTCGCTTGAGCTCATGTTGCAGATCCGCAGCCGCATGGTCGAAGGTTTCCAGCAGCTCATGAACATGCAGCTGTGAGGCCGGCGGGATGATCGATCGCCTGCGAACCCTGTCGCCCGGACGCCAATTGCTGATGGCGTTGCTTGGCGTGGTCGTCCTGACCGGCCTCCTGCTGGCGGCCTGGGCCTTGCTCCGCGTGCCCTATCGACCGCTCTTCACCCGGCTCAAGGCGAGCGAGGCCGGGGCGATCGTCGCCGATCTCGACCGTAAGAAGATACCCTACGCACTGACCGACGGCGGCAGCACGATCCTCGTACCCGCCAATCGGCTCGATGCGACCCGGCTCGATCTCACCAACGATAATCTCACGCTCAAGGGCACGGTCGGCTTCGAGCTGTTCAACAAGTCCGACATGGGCCTCACCGATTTCGCGCAGCGCATCAATTATCAGCGCGCGCTGCAAGGCGAGCTCGAGCGCACGATCATGACGCTCGACGGGGTCGATACCGCGCGTGTCCACCTCTCGCTCGGCGAGGATCGCATCTTCCGCGAGGACCGGGTCTCGCCCAAGGCCTCGGTCACGGTGCGCATGAAGGACGAGGCGGTGCTCGACGGCGCGTCCGCGGCGGGGATCGCGCGCCTGGTGGCCGCCGCGGTGCCGCAGCTCCAGGCGGCCGATGTCGTTATCCTCGACGAGAAAGGCGCGATCGTCAGCGCGCCGCAGCCACCCGTTGTGGCCGCCGCGGGCGCGGGCGACGAGGGCGAAGCGGTCGGCGCCTTCTATGCCGCGCGGATCCGCGCGGCGCTGACACCGCTCGCGGGCGAAACCGTGCGGGTCGAGGTGCGCGCGGCGGTGCCGGCGGAGGGGAATGCGGCCGCTGCGTCCACCGCCTTGTTCGACCCGGCCGACCGCACCGTGCCGCTCGAGGTGCACCTCACCCCCGCCGCGCCGCTCGACCCCGTCATACGTCAGCAGGTCGAGGCCGCGGCCTCCCAGGCGATCGGCTTCGCACCGGACAAGGGCGACACGATCAGCTTCGATACCACCGTGCCGGCCCGATCCGAAATGCGGCGCGCCCTTCCGTTCGCCGCGGCCGCGCCCGCCGGGGCGGGCACCGAGCAGGGCTCGGCCTTGTCCGAGGGGATTCCCTGGATCTATGGCGCCAGCCTTGCGCTCGTGCTGGCGATAGGCGCGCTCGCCGCGCTCGCGATGCGCGCGCGGCGCGGTCCTCAGCCCTTGTCGCCGTCCGAGCGGACGCGCCTCGCCGCACGGTTGACCCATCTGATCGATCAGGAGGAGCCGGCCCATGCTCCGGAAGCCTGAGCGCCTGCTCCGGCGTGAGATAGCGCGGCTCGCGCGACGCGATCCCGACGATCTCGCTGCCTTGCTCGACGAGCTCGATCCGCCGCACCGGGCGCGGGTCGAGGCGTTGCTGCGCCAGCTGGTTCTGCCCGACGTGCCGGTCGACGACGCGCCCTTCGCGCCCTGGATCGGTGAGCGGCTCGCGGGCGGCGGGGTCATGACGGAAGAGGCGCGGCGCCTGCTGGCGCGATGCGCCGCGCGGATCGCGCCGGCCCATCCGCCGCGTTCGCCGAGCCTGTTCGAGCGCGCGCTCGGCGGGGGTGCCGCGCGATGACCGGTCTGATCAAACATGGGCGCGACGCGACCTTGCTCGGGATCCGGCCGATCACGCCCGCGGTCGCGTCCACGCCGCGCGACGACCGCGGCACGCGGCTCAACCGCGAGCTCGACCGGCTCAGGGCCGCGCTCCAGGAAAAGGAATCGCTCACCGAGACGTTCGGCGCGGCACGCGATCAGGCACGCCAGGACGGGTTTGACGAAGGCTATCTGGCCGGGCTCGCCGCCGCCGAAGACGGCCGGCGCGAGCGGGAGGCGTTGCTCGAAAAAGGGATCGAGGCGGCGCTCGCGGACAAGCAGGCGATGCTCGCCAATGGCGAGCGTCTCGGCGCCTTGCTCGCGCGCGAATGCCTCACCCGCTTGTTCGGCGACGCGGGCGATCGCGCGGGCCTCGTCCTGGGCCTGATCGACAGGCAGCTCGCGCGGATCGACGCGGCCGCGATCCTGACGGTATCGGTGTCGGACCGGGATTTCGATCCGCCCTCGCTCGCGCGTCTTGCCGCCCGCTTCGGCGAGGGCACCGCGGTGCGCGCCGTACCGGATTTGCCCAGCGGAAGCTGCAAATTCGGTCTCGCGCTCGGCGAAGTGGATCTGGGTCTCGACCAGCAATGGGGTGTGCTCGGCGCGTTGCTCGAGGAATTCGCCCAGGGGGGAACGGCGGGATGACGCCGCACCCCTGGCAGACCCGCATCCGCGAGACCGATCCGGTCGCGCACGCGGGTCGCGTGCGCCAGCTGCGCTCAACCCATCTCCAGGCCGACGGACCGGCGGTGCCGCTCGGCACCTTGTGCCGGATCGAGCGGGCGGATGCCGATGCGTCCGGGCCCGATCTGGTCGCCGAGGTGGTGGCGGTCGATCGGACGGGCGTGACGCTGATCCCGCTCGACGACGGGTCGCGCGCGCGGATCGGCGCGCGCGTGGTGGCGCTGCCGACCACCGACCGCGTGCCCGTCGGGGACGGCTTTCTCGGCCGCGCGACCGACCCGCTCGGCCGGCCGATCGACGGCGGCGGTCCGATCGCCGCCAATGCCTATGCGCCGCTTCATGGCGAACCGCCGCCGCCACTCGCGCGCGCGACCTTGTCGCGCCAGCTCGCGACCGGGATCCGCGCGATCGACGGTCTGCTGCCTTTGGTCGAGGGCCAGCGCGTCGGCATTTTCGCCGCGGCCGGCGTCGGCAAGACCAGCCTGCTTGCCCAATTGTGCCTGCACGGCGACGCCGACATCGTGATCCTGGCGCTGGTCGGCGAACGCGGCCGCGAGGTCGAGGCATTCTGGTCGAGCCTCCCGGCGGAGAAGCGTCGCCGCACCGTGCTCGTGGCCGCGACCTCGGATCGCTCGCCGATGGTGCGCGTGCGCGCGGGCCATTACGCGATGGCGCTCGCCGAACATTGGCGCGGCCGGGGGCGCCGGGTGCTGCTGTTGCTCGACTCGGTCACCCGTCTCGCGATGGCGATGCGCGAGATCGGGCTGGCGGCGGGCGAGCCGCCCACGGTTCGCGCTTACACGCCCAACGTCTTCGCCGCGATCCCGCGGCTGATCGAGCGCGCGGGCGCGCTCGCCTCGGGCGGCTCGATCAGTGCGATCATGACCGTGCTGTGCGAAACCGATGCCGCCGACGATCCGCTGTGCGAGATCATGAAGTCGCTGCTCGACGGGCATATCCTGCTGTCGCGCGAGCTCGCCGAGCAAGGCCATTTTCCCGCGATCGATATCGCGCGCAGCGTGAGCCGGCAGGCGTCGCTCGTCCGATCGGGCGAGGGGCGCGCCGCGATGCAGACGGTCTGCTCCTGGATCAGCGCCTTCGAACAATCGCGCACGATGCGCCAGGCGGGTCTCTATGTCCCCGGCAACGATCCGCTGATCGACCAGGCGGTCGCGCGTCATCCGGCGATCGAGCGTTTCCTCCGCCAGGAAGGTGCCACGGCGGTGTCCGCGCTCGAGACCGACCGGTTGCTGGCGGACCTGGTGCGGGGAGAGGCGGCCTGATGCGCACACGGATCGAGCCGCTGCGCGAGGTCGCGATGTTGCGCGGGTTGCAGGAGCAGGCTGCTGCCGCGGCCGCCGGTCAGGCGGCGCGCGAGACCGCCGCGGCGCGGCGACAGCTTGGCCGTTCGGGGGCGCGCCTCGACGGGATGCGCGACGCGTGGCAGGCCGCGCTCGACGAGAGCGGCGATTTCGACGCCGGGCGGCGCTGGTCGGCGGCCTGGCATCGCCAGGCAGGCGAACATGCGGCCTGCCGCGAGCGCCTCGACGCGGCGTCCGTCGCGGAAGATGCGCGCCGCGGCGATTGGGCGCGCGCCATCGCGCTGCAGGACATGGCGGCGGCCGCGCACAAGGCGGCGGAGGCGGCGCGCATGGCGGCACGGGACGAGGCGGCGATGCAGGAGGCTTCGGAACGCCATTTGACCCAGCGGAGGATCGGACGATGACGATCGGCGTGCCGCCGCCCGGCCATTCCGGCCTGACGCCGCTGTCGGGCGAAAGCATGGGCTCAGGTCTCGCGCGCGAGACCGATCGCGCCGGCGGGCCGGATTTTGCGAGCCTGATCGAAGCGCCGGACCATTCGCGACGCGACCCGGAGCCGGCCGCGGCGTTCGACGCGCTGGGCGTGTTCGGGCGCTTTGCGATCGCTCCCGGTGCAATGGCCGCGCCGGAGGCCTGGGCCTTGCTCGATCCGGCCGCGCCCGGCGCGGCGGTTGTGGGCATGGCTGTGCCGAGCCCGGTGGCTCTGCCGCCCGGCCTTATACCGGAATCATCGGCGGGAACCGACGCCAGGCTCGCGGCCGGGAGTGAGGCCGGGCGCGGCGCAATGCCGATCGCGGTCGCGCCCGAAGCCGCGGCGGCGATCGCGGCGGCGCCGTCGATCGGTCTGCCACGCGCCGCCGAAGAAAGCGGGCCCGATCGGGCCGAGAGCTCGGGCCGGCTGCCGTCACGGCTTTTGCCCGATGCCGGACCGCAGCCGGTCAGCGCCGCCGTGGCGCTCGAGAATGGCACGATCCAGGTCATCTTGCGCAGCGACGATCCTGGCATGGATCACGGCGCCCTATTGCGTCACCGGATCGAGGAGCTCGCACGCGAACTCGACCTTTCGATCGATGGCGTACGCCTCAACGGCGTCGCCCTCCCCACCGCCGCTGCAGGAGCCGCCCATGGCCGTCGCACCAACTAGTTCGGCGACCTCCGCCGCGCAGAATGCCTACGGGCTCAACTTCCAGTCGCTGCTCAAAATCATCCTCACGCAGCTGACCTATCAGGACCCGCTCAAGCCGGTCGACAATACCGAGTTCGTCTCGCAGCTCGCGCAATTCTCGCAATTGCAGCAGAGCCAGACGCTCAACGATCAGGTCAGCACGCTTCTCGCCGCGCAGGCCGCGACGCAGGCGACCGGGTTGCTCGGCAAAACCGTCGATGTGAAGTCGTCGACGGTCGGCACCTCGATTGTATCGGGTCAGGTCAGTGCGATCACCTTCGCGTCTGGCCAGCCCGAACTGACGGTGAAGACGGGTGACGGGCGGACGGTTTCCGGCCTTTCGCTCGCCGATGTGACGGCGGTTCGATAGGGGAGGGACGATCAATGCTGGGTGCAATCTATATCGGCATGAGCGGCATGGAGGCCTATGAAAAAGGGCTCCAGGCGATCAGCAACAATGTCGCCAATCTGAACAGCCTCGGCTTCAAATCCGACGAGGTTACGTTCTCGGACCTGTATGGACAGGGCGGCGACGCGCGCGATACCGCCGGGACCGGGTCGGACAGTCAGGGAAGCGGCGTGCGTTACGCCCATCCCTATATCGACTTCACCCAGGGCACGCTCAACGCGACCAGCAAGGATCTCGATCTCGCCATCCAGGGCGGGGGTTTTCTCGTCCTGCTCGGCGGCGTCCAGCCGGTCTATGCCCGTACCGGCGCGTTCGAGGTGAGCAGCGACGGCTATATCGCGCTCCAGGGTACCAAGCAGCATCTCGCGGTGCTCGACGCGAGCGGCCATGCCAGCGCGCTCAATATCGACAAGAAGCGGACCAATCCGCCCAAGGCGACTACTGCCATCACCTTCGGCCAGAACCTGTCCTCGACCGCCACCACCGCGTCGGTGGCGAACCTCGCTGTGTATGACAGCCTCGGTACCAAGCAGACCTGGACGGCCGGGTTCGCTCCGGTCACGGGCGCGGCCGGCAGCTGGACCGTGACCGTGACCGATGCCAACGGCCGCACGGTCGGCACCTCGACGCTCAAATTCGCCGGCGGCACGGTCGATCCGACCACCACCAAGCTCACCATCACCGACAATCCGGCCGGCGCCGATCCGCTGAGCGTGATGCTCGACTTCTCGTCGGTGACCTCCTTTTCGACCGGGACCAGCTCGACCATCGCGGCGTCCGCGGTCGACGGCAATGCGCCGGGAGACCTTTCCGGCGTGGCGGTGGACGATAACGGTCAGGTCAAGCTGACCTATTCCAACGGGCAGACCGAACTCGAAGGCGCGGTGGCCGTCGCCGACATACGCGATCCGCAGAGCCTGACGCGGACCGGAAATGGAACCTATCACTATGAGGGCACCCAGCCGGTCACGCTGCGCGCGAGCAACGTGGCCGGGCTCGGCAAGGTTGAGTCCAAGCAACTCGAACTGTCGAATGTCGATCTGTCGCAGGAATTCGGCGAACTGATCCTCGTCCAGCGCGGCTATCAGGCCTCGTCCCAGATCGTCAGCGTCGCGAACGACATGATCCAGCAGCTGTTCAGCATCCGCGGCCAATGACGTCCGCAGCGCGTGCCTGGCTCCCGGACAATGCGCTTGGTCTCGACCGGGCCAGAGCGGTGCTGGAACCGGGTCTTGCGGGCTGGGCCAGGCGCTGGCTCGGCGAGGAGGTCCGGCTTGGGGTCGGATCGGTCGGCGCGTGCGAACCGCCCGCCGAGCCGCGCACCGTCCGGATCGCGGGCGCCGATGGCCGTCTCGCGATCCTGCTGCCGCCACGCGGCAAGCGGGCGCTTCTCGAAGCTCTCTGCGGGGTCGATCTCGCCGCGGTCAGCCTCGGCCCGAACGATCATGCGCTGATCGATGCGATGACGACCGAGATCGCGGAGGATCTGATCGCGGCGCTCGGTGCGGGCGATCCCGCCCGAGACGCGGACGACACGCGCCTGGGCCTCGGTCTGAAGCTCAACGGGCGCGAATTCCTGACCGTCGAGGTGCCGCGCGCCTGGTTCGCGGCCAGGGCGCGCGCGCTCGTGCCGGCGGTGCGCACGCGATTGCCCAGGCTGGCGCGACGCCGCGTCGCGATCGGCGACAGCCCGGTCGCGATCGACGCGAAGCTCGGGCGCGGCTCACTCAGCCTCGCCGAACTCCGCAGCCTTGCCCCGGGCGACGTGGTCGTGCTCGACCGCACTGTCGCCGAGGGGGTCGAGCTGGTCATCGCCGCCTCGTCGCGCGGTCTTGCGCAGGGTGCGCTCGGCCGCGACGGCGCGAAACCGACAATCCGCCTCTAAGAATCGAACATATCATGACCGAAGACGAAATCGCGCCGAGCGCCGAGAACCAGACCCCTTCCGAAAACCAGGCCCTTTCCGAACATAGGTTCGTCCCGATCGACGAAAAACTGTTCGGCGACGTGCGCGTCGAAGTCGAGGCGCGGCTCGGCAAGACCGAGCTCAGCGTCGAGACGCTGATGGCGCTCAAGGCCGGCTCGGTCGTGACGCTCGAGACAGGCCTTGCCGATATGGTTGACCTCTATGTCAACAATGCCTGCGTCGCGCGCGGCGAGATCGTTGCCGTCGGCGATCAGTTCGGCGTTCGCATCACCCACCTCGCGACCGACCGATGAGGCGGTTCGGATGGCGCGTCGCGGTCGCTTTGCTCCTCACGCTCACGGCCGCCCCTGGGTTCGCGCAATTGGGCGGTGCGCCGGCCGACGGCGTGTCGCTCTGGCGGGTCTTTGGCGCGCTTCTCTTCTGCCTTGGGCTTGCCGTGGCGGGCGCATTCGCGATCCGCGCGCGCCTCGGCGGTCGCGCCTTGATCAGCCGCGTGCGAACCGGGGCCAGCCGCCTCCAGCTCGAGGACAATTTGCGGATCACGCCGCAGCTCCAGGTTGCGATCATCCGCTGCGACGGCGTCCGCGTGCTGGTCGCCGCGACCCCGTCCGGTACACCGGCGCTATTGCCGCTCGACGAGCGAGGGGCGGCATGACGCGGCTTTTGCGGGGCGCATTCCTCGCTGCTTTGCTCCTCCTCACGGCGTTGCTCGCGGGGCCCGCGGCCGCGCTGCCGGCGCCTGGCGCTCGTGTCCTGACACCCCACATCGTCGCGGCGCCGGCGCCCGCGATCGGCAAGGACGTGCTCGAGCCGCAGACCGCGCAGACCGTCCGCATCGCGCTTGTCCTGTCGCTGATGGCGATCCTGCCCGCGCTCATCATCTGCACGACGTCCTTCACCCGGATCATCGTGGTATTGTCGATGATCCGGCACGGCCTCGGCATGCCGGAAACCCCGCCCAACCAGGTGCTGGTGAGCCTCGCCATCTTCCTCACCTTGTTCTCGATGGCGCCGACGTTCGAAGCGCTCAACACGCGCGCGCTCCAGCCGTTCCTGGCGGGCCAGCTGACGATAGCCCAGGCGGGAGATCAGGGCAGCGCGCCGCTGCGCGAATTCATGCTGCGTCAGGTGCATGACCAGGACATCAAGGCGGTCTACGACATCGCGCACAAACCGTTGCCGGCGCGGGCGGCCGATGTGGGCTTTCTCCAGCTGGTTCCCGCCTTCATGCTCAACGAGCTGCGGGTCGCGTTCCGGATCGGCTTCGTCATCTTGCTGCCCTTCCTGCTGATCGATCTTGTCGTCTCGAGCATCCTGCTGGCGCTCGGCATGCTGATGGTGCCGCCCTCGACGCTGTCGCTGCCGATCAAGGTGTTGATGTTCGTGCTGATCGACGGCTGGAGCCTGATCCTGCAAAGCGTGATCGGCGGGTTCCACTGAAGCCAATGGGATCAGTCTCCCCCGCGATCCTGCCGGAAGAGGAGGCGGCCTTATGGGCGGCGATGGGCGGCCCCGACCGCGAGGCGGCGCGCCATCGCCTGTTCGAGCTCCACGCCGATTTCGCGCACCGCCTCGCCCGACGGCAGTTCCGGCTGCGTACTCGCGGCGATGTCGAATTCGCCGACCTGCTCCAGTTCGCGCATGCCGGGCTGCTGGAGGCGATCGACCGTTTCGAGCTTGAGCGTGGCGCCAAATTCCGCGCTTACGCCTCGCACCGTATCCTGGGCAGCATAGCGGACGGCATCGCCCAATCGACCGAGGTCCGGAGCCAGTTGTCGGCGCGCGCGCGCGCACGCCGCGAACGCGTGCGATCGCTCGTGCCGGACGAGGTCGATAGTCTGTCCGCTGCGGACGCGCTCGAGGCGTTGATCGAACTCGCAATGGGGGTGGCGGTCGGCGTGATGCTCGATGGGACCGCCTTGTTCGTCGACGAAGGCGTCGCGCCCGCCTCCGCCCGCCAACCGAGTGCGTTCGACAGCGCGCGCTGGCGCGAACTCACCGACCGGCTCGGGCGCGAGGTCGCCGCACTCCCCGAACGCGAGCGGCGCATCCTCGAATATCATTATGGCGAACGCGCGCTCGCGTTCGACACGATCGCAGGCCTGCTCGAAATCTCCAAAGGGCGGGTCAGCCAGATCCACCGCGCGGCGCTGGTCATGCTGCGCAAGCGATTGGCCCAGCGTGGCCATTTCTCCCTGGAGCGGTAAAGGACGATATTATGACTGAAGACGCTTCGACATTATGTTCCGACGCGGAGATCGCCGAACTGGCCGCGCTCGTCGACGAGGACGAAGCCGCCGGTCTGGCGGCGCTGACGCAGCGGCTGGCGGAATTTCCGGCCGACCCTCGATTGCACTTCCTTGTTGGATCGCTGCGCGCGGGCGCGAAGGATTATGAAGGGGCGCGCATCGCGATGCGGCGCGCGATCGAGATCGCACCCGGCTACGCGCTCGCACGCTTCCAGCTCGCCATGCTGCTGATGACCTCGGGCGAATTCCCTGCCGCGCTGGAGGTGCTTCACCCGCTGATCGCGGCAGCGCCGTCCGCTTACCTCGAATGGTTCGCCGCCGGTGCGGATCACTTCATGCGCGACGATTTCGAAAGCGCCGCGTCCGCGCTGCGGCAGGGTCTCGCGCTCAATACCGAAAACCCACCGTTGAACCATGACATGGCACTTCTGCTGGCGCGGATCGAGGCGGCGGAGGCAACGCCGGATCAGCCAGCGGACGCGGAAATGTCGGCGGCGCAGTCGCTGCTACAGCAGGCTGCACTCCGCTCGACGCGGCACTGATCGACACGAGGCCCGACCCCATGGAACCCATTTCGAACGCGGACCGGATCATGGCGATCCTGCGCCAGCGCCTGCGCGAGAAGACGGCCGCGCAGCCGGGCAAGGTCCGGGGGCGGTCGGGACAGGAGGGGCTCCAGGCGCCGGTCGGCGGGCTCGCGGCACTCGCCGAACTGAAAGGTGCGACGCCAGCCCAATTGCGTCATGCCTGCATCCAGGCTCTGCTGTCCGATCAGCTGGGCGAGGGGCTCCTCAACGAGGCGCAATTCCAGCAGGTCGTCAGCCAGGTCGTCGCCGCCCTGTCCGAGGATGCCGCCGCCGCACGCTTGCTCGACCGCGTGATCGGCGACCTCAAATCCGCCAAATGATCAGGATCGGGCGCGGCTGAGTCCGGTAAGCGACTGGAGCAGCGTCCGCCCGTCGAGTCCGAGCGGGGCCTCGAGCGCCTTGCGCAGGATCGCCGCCGCCGCGTCCGGCTTGCCGGCTTGTTCAAGCAGCGCCATCTGCGCCAGCCGGCCGCCCAAGCTCTGGCCATCGAGGCGGAGCGCGACGCGCATCTCTTCGCGCGCGCTGTCGAGATCGCCGTCCAGGATCGCGAGCATGGCCAGCCCGCCATGAACCTCACTGAACGTGTCGTCGATCGCGCGAGCGCGTTCGAAATCGCGCCGCGCCCCGGCGGTATCTCCGGCAATGAAGCGGGCCCAGCCCGCCGCGATCCAGGAGCCCAAGTGGTTGCCGAACAACTCCGCCCCGCGCTCGAGTTCGACCGCAGCCGCGGTCGCGTCCGACTGTAGCAGGAGCAGGCCCCGTCCAATCGTCGCGCGGGCGTGGCCGGGCTGGCCCGCGAGCGCTTTGTCGAACAGACTTCGGGCGGCTGCGGCATCGCCTTCGCCCAGCGCCAGCATGCCGAGCGTCGCCGCGCCGTCGGGCTGGTCGGTTGCCAGCATCGCATAGGCTCGGCCGCGTTCGGTGTCGTTTGCGTCGAGCGCGACCTGCGAAAGGGCGCCGAACAACGCACTGTCGTGAATTTGTGCGTCCGCGAGCTGGTCGCCGAGCGCGAGCGCTTCGTCCAAGCGGCCAAGATGATGAAGTGCCCGCACCCGCAACCGCAGCGCGAGTGGATCGGAAGCGACGACCGCGTTATCCAATACGGCCAGGACCGAACCATAGTCTCGCGCGAGAAGGTGAGCCCAGGCGAGGTTGAGACGCGGGCCTGCCTCGTTGCTTCGTTCAAGGAGGCGCGTGAACAGCCCGATCGCCTCCGCGCTCCGGCCTTGGCGGAGGGCTACCAACCCGGCGAGATTGATTGCGCGATCCTCGGCTGCCTCCGTGGGTTCAAGGCGGCTCAACAGTGCCTCAGCCTGATCGGGATTGTGCGCATCAAGTGCAGCCTCGGTCGCGTCGAGGATTAGATTTTTGTTGCCACGATCGTGCGCGAGGAATTCCAACAACCTGGCTAGCCGATCCTGCTCGCTCGATTGGGGTACGCGCGCGGCCAAATCTTTTCTCCCGTCCGACTTTCGCATCGCTATGCTCTGGCGACAACTCATACAACGAGCGCTTTCGGGCCAAGATACAGATGCCGGAAGCATTCACCTTCATGGCCTTCGGAAAGCTGAACCATCACCCTTTGTATACAGCTTCAGCATTGCAAACGCCGCTAGCACCTCTTTATCGCGCCGTACGGCTCACCACCTCCAGCCTGGCCCTGTCTCCAACGATAGGCGGCTAAAGAGGAAACAGATTCAAGCGCTCAACGGCCTACCGGCAGGGGAGCCGTTCCTTTTATCTTGTTTTCCCTAAATCTCATCTCGAACACCACTCAGCAGGAACTCACCGAAGTCCTGCGCCACCTCCTCCCCACGTTGGCGCTCAGGCGGTACGCCCGTTTCATAGATGAGGACGGGGCTTTCTTCGCCGCCACGCTGCTCGATGCAATAGTAGTCGCCATCGCCAGTGCTTCCGATGACGATTAGCTCACTCGGCAATCCATTCTCGCGACGTTCGTTCAGGGTCAACCACACCCCGTTGGGCACGGAAGAATCCTCAAATTCCTCGTCAACGACGCCATAAATTTCAAACGCACCGAAGTTACCGGCTCCCAGTTTTTTGACGAACTCGCGATAGGTCGGTGACAAGCCGCCTAAGACGCGCTCTGCTGAGGCGACCAAGGCAGGGTCGCGCGGACCAGCAAAAAATCCTCGCCCGGCGTTTGTTGCGATGAGCCGCAATGCCTCCTGAAGATCAGCCATGCTCACAAAACGCTCTCCTACTGTCTAAAATCGCCAGCACGCGTTTGCCAATAGCTTCTTCGCCAAGCGTCAAATGCGCGCCGATCAATCCCCGAAGGAGTGGTGTTCGGGTTAATGTGAATCGTGCTCGAATATTTCTGATGGAAGGTCTGCGTGACCTCCGCCAGAGGACCATCGTTCGATTGAAGCATATGGTGCAAGTTGATCGACTTTCCATCGGGACCGAGCGGCGCCAATCCGCTCTCCATCCGCTGTAAATTGGTTCGGCCAAGAGAATCAACCGTCCCAGCATCGATCAGGTCTGACCGCTGATAAACGCGCGTTCCGTTGACCTCGGCCCGAGCCCAAAGCGATGCAGAGCCTGCGACTTCACTCTCTGCGGCGGCAGCCCGACCGACCGCTAGCTTAGTCAGTCCGGCAAGGCTCGCAACGCCTAGCACCGTGCCGGCGAAACCTACTATCGTGCGGGCAGAGGTATTCCCCTGTACAGCTTGGGATTGGGCGAGCGCCTGCTCGTTGGCAAAGCTCTCGCCGCCGATTTGGCCGGAATGCAGGAAGCCCAGAATCTGTGCGCCCACGGTGTCGGCCGCGCTCGTGATATCGCGGTCGAGCCCGGTCGCTGCAAGGCCTGCCGAGAGGACCTTGTTAACCGCGTAATCCGTGACAAGGCCGACCGGGCCGCCCTTCAGCAAGACGACACCATAGTTTGCCGCCGCGGCCCAATTGGGATGGTCCTGGATCCATCCCTGCGTGGTCAAGCCTGCCTGTGCCGCTCTGTCCCCGAACGTTACGGTGCCAGTGACGACGCTCTCGTCGCCGGATGCCGGTAACTCCGCAACAGTGCCGTGCATTGCACGAAGTGCCTCAGGGTCGCTCAACGAGACGCCCTGATCGATGGCTTTTCTTGTGCCCCTTGCGTCAGCCCGGATTTGCGGTTCCAGTCCTTGGATCGCCTTGTCGGCCGCATCCTTGCCATATTTTCGCTCGATCCCACCGTAGACTTCGTCGCGCTTTTCCTCGAAGATCTCCTCGGGGCTCATGTTCTCGTAATGTGCGCGCTCCCCGACGGCCACGATTTTGTCCCCTACCGCGTTCCCGATCGTCTGTCCGATCACATCCGGGAGGGCATTGAGAACATTGTCACCGAAATCGGTACCGGTGAGCAGCGAGCGGGTCGCCGCGCCAGCGATCGCCGCGGCGCTTCCGGAAAGCCCTTGCTTGACGTAGCGCTCGACGCCCTGCGCGCCGGATGCCTGGATCGAGCGCATGACGCCGCCGGTCACGCCTGCGGCTGCCACTCCTGCCCAGTTAAAATGGCTCTGCAGGCCGGCCGCAACGGCTATTCCCTGGGTGAGCACGTTCGATAGAGCGCCATTCGCAGCACCGGTCACGAACTTGCTCGCGTTTAGCGTCTTGTCGAAATCGCTCGAGCCAATTCCGCCGCCGACGCCGCCCGCGATCGCCGCCAGCGCGACGCCCTTGAAACTGAAATGATCCTGAATGCCGGTCGCAACGCCCACGATCTGACTTGCCGTGCTCGCGATCGCGCCCGTGACAGCACCTTCTAAAATACCTCCTCCGAGCAAGCCGCCCGCACCGAAATAGGTCCCCGCGATCTCAGGCAGTGCTGCCGTCACGGCAACCGCGACGGCGATAAGCAAGATCTCGCCGACGACGCCGCAGCCGCCATGGTGGTGGGCCGGGGGCGGCGCTGCCAGGACCGGCAGCAACGGCATGGCGTCGCCGATCGCCTCTCCGGGATCGTAGACCCGGTAGACACCTGCGCGATTGTGTATGTTGGTAACTTTGTTGGGGATGAGCAGGATCTGGCCTGCCACCAAATTGCTGTCCGCCTTCAGCCCATTGGCGTCGGCGATCAGGTACCACATGCTGGAATCGCCCCACAGTGCTTGGGCGATGCTGCTCAGCGTATCCCCGCCGTGCACGGTATATTGTGAGGCCGCCTGGCCGGGATAATTGGGGCCAATCGGCTCGTAATTCTCGTCGAAGTCCGCGCTCGAGACAGGGTGTCCTGCGCGAAACTGGCCGATCCCCACCGATCCCACCCCGCGCTGCGCAAGCGCGGTGGCATAATCGACCCGGCTCGGGCCATTATTGCCATATTCGCCCATCCGGTTGCCGTTGAGATAGATATATCGCTCGAACACGCTGAGCTGGTTGCCGCTGCGATCCTCGCGTGCCAGCACCTGGCCGTAAGCGTCATTGGTCAGATAGCGCGTGCCGTTCGCCCCGCCGTTCGAGGTGACCGTGAGCACATGGCCGTTCTGATCATAGGTGAATTGCGATGCCGCCTGGTCGGTAAGGCTGTAAGACCCCGTGCCGCTGCGGCGTACGCCGATCGTCAGTGCCTGCGCCTGGTCGCGCCATTGATAGGTATAGACTGTTTCCTGCGTGACGCTTGTACCTTGCATCTGCTTGCTGTGCGTGATCACCCCCTGGTCGGCACCGCTATAATTGCCGGTGCCGACGCCGACCTCGGCGCGGTAATCATTGTGGATATTGGTGGTCACCAAGCTGCCGCCCGACAGCTGCTGCAGCGTCTGATCGATCGCGCGATTGTCGCCATCGTAGAGCTGCGTGGTCTGGGAGTAGGTCAAGGTGTGCGACGCGTCATATTCGGAGTAGCTGGTCACCCGGCCGAGCGAGTCGTTGGTGCGAGATGCCCGCACGACACCGTTGATCGTGGTGTCCTTAAGATAACCGTCGAACGTATAAGTGTAGGTCTCTTGCGATTGGGTGCCGTTCACGATTGATGTGGCCGAGACGCGCTCGTTGGCCGCGTCATAGCCGATCAGCACGCCGTAGCTCCCCTGGACGATCTGGCCGCCCTGCAGCGTGCCCATCGTCAGGGTGAACCGATTCATCGTGTCATATTTGTACCAATAGTCTTCTGACCTCTGATAGCCGCCGACGCCGTCATTATAGGAGCTCAAGACGCGCCGGCGGTTGCTGTTGAGGTCATATTCGTAGCTGATGTCCGCCAGTTTGGCATGCAGCTTGGACACACGGTTCATTGCGTCATATTCGACACGCGTGTCGGTCAGAACCGTGGTGTTGCCCCCGACCGTCGACGTGTAGGTTTCGACCGTGCGGTTGCCGTCATTGTCATATTCGTAGGTGGCGAGCGTTCCGCTGATCGCATCCTGGACGCTCTTGATGTAGCCGTTGCCATAGTAACTGAAGAGAATGTTCTGGCTGTTGCTGTTTTGCTGGATCAGCCGGCCGGCCAGATCGAAGGTATAGAGCAGGGTCTTGCCGCCAAAATCCTGCCGCCACACCGTCCGTCCGAACGTGTCGCTATTCTCGGAAGAGCTCACGCCGGCTGCATCGGTCGTGATCTTCTGCCAGCCGCCGCCGACAACGCCGCTGCCGGTCGCGACGATGGCGCTGTTCCAGCCGTACGAATAGGATGTGAGCCGGCCCGCCAGATCCTTGGTCGCGACGACGCGGCCGAGCACGTCATAATCGGCGGTCTCGCTATAGCTGGGCGCGCCTGCTGTGGCGCTCAACGCGACCGTGTGGCCGATCCGTTCGCCCAGCCCGTCATAGGCATAGGTCGTGACCGACCCGTCGGCCCGCGTGACCCCGATCAGCCGGCCCATATTGTCATAGCTGTTGAATATGTCGGGGGCCAGAGCGTCGGTTAGATTCAGCTCGTTCGTGATGCGGACCACGTCGCCGAAGATGTTGACGTGATACTTTTTGATCCCGTTGTCGGCATGATATTCGTTGATGGTGATGGCATCCTCGCCATCGCCCTCGCCCGAATTGGCGAGCAGAGCCATCTCATTGGTGTTGCCATTGGCATCTTGTGTCCCGATCAGGCGGCCGACAATGTCGTAATAATAATTCTCGGTCGGACGCGCGCTCGCCGTGGTACCGTCTTCTTTCGTGTAGCTGACCTGCGGCGCCTGCTTCTGCGTCAGGCGGCCCATCGTGTTGTAATGCAGGTCGGTCTCGTCACCGCGGCCATCGGTTTCGGAAATGATCTCCCCGAACGCATTATAGGCCTGGTTGCGTATGATGGTCGCGGCCGGATCGGGGGGCGAGGTCAGCGTCCAGCTGAGCGTGCGCGTCGATACCGTCCGGTTGGAATAGACGTCGATATAGCCGGTACGGTGACGGTCGCCAGTGCCGGAAGCAAGGAGATTGCCCGAGCTGTCATAGGTGTCGATCAGATATTCGTAACTGACGGTCCCGCTGCTGACGAGGCCTTCGGCATTCCAGAAGATGTTGCCGTTTCCGTCGCGCGGGATCGTCAGAACCGTATAAGCGCCGATGGATCCGGCCGGGCGATAATTGATGACCGCCTTGGCGGCACCGGGCAGCACCAGATTGATGCCCGCGGCTGGTACAACGTTGGACACGACGAATGCGCTCGGGCCGAGCTGCAGCACGCCGGAGCTCTGGTTGACGAGCGTCCCACCCGAATACAGCTGGGTCTGGAATTGCCACTGCGTGGTGCCGCTGGTGTTGAGGCCGAACGCGCTGAACGCGGCGGCTGTGTTGAAATCCCATCTTCCGGCGCCGCTATTGTAGGTGGCGAACCCCGACTGATACGGGCCGCTGTTGCCGCTCGGGCGCAGCATCACGGTCAGCGACGTGCCGCCTTGGGGGAAGGTCCAATGGACTAGCTGATCGGTGGCGCCGGTCGTTGTCAAAGGCTGCGGCTGGGCGCTGCCGATGGCGAAACTGCCTTGGACCTGATATTTTGAGCCGCCGTTCGTGTAGGTGATCAGATAATCATAGGCGCCGGTCTTGCCGGAGAGATCCACCGCGGACACGCCGGCCAGACTATACGGCAACGAGCTGGGGGAGACGCCCGCCGACCAGGCACCCCCGTTCTGACGGAATTGCACGCTCGCGCTGTAGCCCGCCGGAGTCTGCGTGAGCACGAGATAATCGGAGCTGCCTTCGCGCGTCAGGATCTGCTTGCCGCTGCCGCCAATATTCTTGTGCGCAAGGCTGGCGCTCGGCGAGGCCTGTGGGTCCGTGTTGATGGTCCCCATGGAGCATTCCACGGTCGTGCCGCTACTGTCCATCGCGTAATAGACGATGTTCCACGATTTGCTCGCTGGCATGCCGTTGAACGGCGCGGCGCTCGGATCGACGGTAAAGGTGCCGTTGGCGGGATTCGTCGCTTTCTGCGTGGCGACCCGCTGATACGGACCATCCGTGCCCGCGGCGCGGGCGAACAACACCAGCTGTGTCGCGTTCGAAGGGACATTGTCGAATTCGAACATCGCATAGGTCGACGACGTGGCGCGTGTGTTCGTGGAACTGACCGGCCCCACTGAGCCAATGATTCGTTTTACCCCGTTATAGTCTTGCCAAATATAGTATTTCCTGGAATTTCCAGCAGTTATATTATCGTAGATCGAGGAAGTTCCAGGAACGGTGAAGTCGGTCGAGCCATAGACTACAGAACCAGCTCCGTCAGCGCAGTATATCCTGCCGCTATATCCTGCCCCAAGCGTCAAAGTCACTTGGGTCACGTAACTGCCGGAGAAATTGTTTACCTGTGCCACAACCGAACCCGCGGCCGCCAATGCCGCACTGCCGTTCGTCGCCGGGGTCGTGCCATCCAAATAAGGATAAGCCGCACCCGGCGCGTCGATGTTGATGCTGCCCGCGATGTTGCCACTATTCGTGGCGTCGAAATGGTTGATGCCGCCGGGAAGGTTGGCGGCGTTGGCGATGCTTGGCTGGATCGTCCTGCGTAACTGGTTGCGGTTGTTGTAGATGCTCTGCGTCAGGGCGACCTGACCTGAATCGCTCCTCGCGAGCATCTCGTCGATGCGCAACGTCCTGAGATCGGTTTGACCGGTCGATTCGATCAGCAGCGTCGCGTTGCCGCCTGCATCGTAGACGTAGGCCTTGGTAACGCCGTCGCCGAAATTGGTGCGCCAGACGCGTCCCACATTGTCGTAATCGGCAAATTCCTGGAATTTGCTTGGGTCGTTCCCAGTATTGACGCCGCGGGCGATCATGTCGCCATAGGCATTGTAGCGCATGTCGCTACTCTGGACGGTCGTCCAGCTGGCGCCGTTCCACATGACCTTGCTGACATGCGTCTGGCGACCGGCCAGATCGTAGGAATAAAGGGCTCCCTCACTGACGCTGCTGCCGTCCGACTTCAGGCGCTGATAGGTCTGGCCCGCCAGATGCCCGGCGATATCGTAGGAGGACTTGGTCTCGAAATTGTTCGCGTCGATCGAAGAGACGACGCGGCCGGCCGTGTCGTAGGCATATTTGGTGATGCGATCGGCGCTGGTGTTGCGATTGTCCGCGCCGGTGTCGCCACGTACCACCTGGCGCACGAGATGATCGAGGCCATCATAGCCCATGTCGGTCGTCGGCGTGTAGGTGACGTTATTGTCGGTAAAGCCGCTCTTGCGGATCTGCGTCATCCGCCCGAACTGGTCGAAGCCATAATCGGTGTAGTCGCCATTCGCTTCGGTCTTATGCGTCACAAGCCCAAGCGCATTGTACCAATAGTCGATCCTGGAGGTGACGACCGCCTTGGTCGGCTGATGTGTCGTGGCGTCGAGCGTATAGGATTCGACGTTCAGCCGGGATTCGCTGGTCCGATTGCCGTTCTGGTCATATTCGAACGTGGTGATCCGATCATCCGGGCTCGAACCCGCATTCTGGATCATGCTGTTGATGTCGCTATTCTGGTCCACCGCCATCGTCAGACGATTGGCATAGCGCGTTTCGGTCAGAACATTGCCGTCCGCGTCGCGCGTCCAGGTCGTGAAATAGCTTCCCTCGTTGACCTCGGCAATCTTGTGATTGTTTTTATCGTAGAAACTGTAGGTCGCTATCTCCTGCCCGTAGAAATCCTTTCTCGGGCTCGTCTGCTTTATGACGTTCCCATTGGCGTCGTAGGTTGCGAGGCTCTGTACATCCTGGAGGGGGTGGGTCTGGTAGGTGCCCGTATTTTCTCCGACGAAAACGCTGTGATTTGTCGTGGCGATCAGGCGATCATTCTTGTCGTAAGCATATTCGGTGTGACGGACATTGTTGGAGTCCACCGGAGCAGGCGGAGTTCCTCCAGCAATAGCCGGAAGCGCGACACTGTCCCCATAGACGTCGATCGCCTTCACATTGCCGTTCGCGTCATTGGTATATTTGGTCAGACGGCCGACGGGATCCAGTTCGGCGATCTTGCGATCCGCCGCATCATAATAAGTGAGCGTTCGCGCCCCGGCCGGGCCTGTATTGTGCTCGACGACGTTGCCGCGCAGATCGTAGCCGTAATTCTCTGTCGGCACGGTCGAGGTTGTGCTGATACCGTCCGCGTTCAATGCGTTAAAGGCATCGCCTTCCTTTCGGATCAACCGGTCAAGCAGATCGTAATAATATTTGGTGGTGCGCTGTTCGGACAGGCCTGCGGCTTCCACCGTCGTCTTGAGATTGCGGCGCGCATCATACGTATAGGTCGTGACGACACTGTTCGCGACGATGCTGCCATCGGCCTTCGAGGACGATTGGTTCTTGGTCTCCTGCTTGAGCAGGCCGCGCCGGTCATATTGGTACGTGACGACACCGCCGAGCTTGTTGGTAAGCTGGACACGATTGCCGAGACTGTCGAGCTGATAATGTTCGGTCTTATTCATCGCGTCGGTCACGTCCGTGACGCGGTCGAGCTTGTCGCGCGTGAATTTCGTCAGTTCGTCCTTGGCAGACGGCGTGATGGTCGGCCGCACGCCGACGCTATAATTACCCGAGACCTTATTGTTGTAATGCGTAACCGACGAGATCGCGCCGCCGGCCGTATAGCTGGTCGCGGTGGCATAACCCTCGGCATCGACCGAAAGCTCGAGACGCCCGAGCTTGTCGTAATAATCGAAACTCGCATTGCCGCGTGCGTCGGTGGTCTTCACCCGGTTCCCGAAAGCGTCATATTGATAGGCGGTGAGGGCGTTGGTGGGATCGGTCACGCTCAGCAGACGGTCGAGCTGGTCGTAGTCGTTGACCGTAATGTTGTTGTCCGGATCGGTGACGGTATGAACGTTCCCGAACGCATCATATGAATAAGCAATAGCTGCGGCGGCCGACGTTCCATAAGCTCGCGTGACCGAGCTCGCGCGACCGAGAATGTCATAGACCGTATGGGTCGTCGCAGCGTCGCTCGTGCCGTAGGCGATCGTGGCGTCGGTCACCCGGCCGAATGCGTCATAGGCATATTTGGTGACGATAGCCGCCGGATCGGTGGTGGTGTCGATGCGCCCCGCAGCGTCATAGCTGGTGTGCGTCGTCGCGGCATCGCTCGTCCCGAAGGCGGCGATCGTATCAGTCACGCGACCGAACGTGTCATAGAGATATTTGGTAACGATGCTTTCCGCGTCGGTTATCGTGTCGACGCGGCCATCTACGTCATAGGTGTAGGCCGTGATGGCGGCGTCGCTCGGCGATCCGATCGTGGTGGTCAGGTTGTCCGTCGTCGTGCTGTCGGTGACCGTGTATCGGGCAGCATAGCGGATCGTCTTTGTAATATTGCCAACAAGATCGCGCTGGGTCTGGCTGACGTACCCCTCGGCGTCCACCGAATAGAAGGGCCGTTCGAGCGGATCGTAGAGGGTACGCGTGATCTGGTTGGCCGCGCTGGCATTCGCGGTCGCCCAGCTTTCCCAGGTGGCACTGCTATAGTCACCGTTGCGAGGGTCGGTGGCCGCAAAAACAACCTGCTTTACGACATTCAAGGCGGCGTCATACAGCAACTGTGTGACGGTGCCTGCCGCGTCGATTGAGAATTCAAGCTTTCCGACGCCGTTATAGACGGCATGGCTGACGCGGTTTGCGCTGTTGGCGTTCAGTCCAGTGGAGGCAAGCTGGCTTTGGACATAGGCGAGCGAATAGCTCGCGGCCACGGCGATCGAGCCCGCATAGGCCGTCGTTTGAATTACGTGCCCCGCTGCATCGTAGACAAAGCCGGTGGGGCTGCCATTGGCATCGATCGTGAAGGTCAACTGACCCATGTCGTCATAGACATAGTCGGTCCGATTGTCCTTCGCGTTGGTCCCGGCGCTCGCGACAAGCTGGGCGAAGCTGCCCGTGACGCGGATATTGGACGCCACCGGATTGGCATAAGCCACCGCGCGGATTTTTTGTCCGGCCGCGTCGTACGAGAATTGCGTGAGGGCGCCGCCGGCGTCGAGCGTGCCGACAAGATGGCCGTCTTCGTCATAGAAGTCGCGGGTGAGATCGTCTTTGGCATTGGCCGTCGGCAGTTGAAGCGTCGTCGGCGGCGAAGACCTGAACCCGCTTACGTCGAGCGCATTATAATAGCGCGTGGTCGCGACCAGCCGGGACGCGCCGTCATAGTTATAGACCGTGGCATTCCCCGCCGGCCCGATCGACTCCACCAGCCGTCCCGCGGCGTCATAGACGCTCCAGGCGCAGCGATCGAGCGCATTGGCCGCGGGGCGGATCGAGGCTAGCTCAACCGCCGCCGGTTTTCCCTGCGCGTCGACCAGCGAGGCGAGCTGGGCGCCGCTCAGCTTATTGGCATAGCCGATCGTGGCTGTGAGCCGATTGTCGGCATCGTAAACATATTCGGTCAGCGACCCATCTGCGGCAATATCGGCGACCTTGCGGCCAGCATGATCGTAGAGATAGTAAGTCTTGTGCGAGAGCGCATCGGTGGTCATTCGGAGCTGGCCGAGGCTGTCATAGGCATAAGCGGTAGTGGTCGACAGTAGAGTGCCTCCCAAACTGACCCCGAGCCGCTGCCGGCTTACCACCTCTCCCGCAAGATCCATTGTAACGGTCGTCTGATTGCGGTCGCTATCGGTTACCCAATAGGAGTTGGACCCATCGCTGTAATATGTATTGAGCCACGCCCTGTCTTGGTCGAACTCCGTGGTTATTCTGTTGAGTCCATCATATGCATATGTGTAGGATACGTTACCTTGCGTCATGCCGAGCAGGTTTCCCGCTTGGTCATATGTGAAGTTGGCAGCTACAGCGCTGGCTGATATTCCGGCTCCGGACGCAGACACCGCGGAATAGCGGGTCTTTATGCTCAGGTTACCACGATAATCGTAGGAAAATTCTGTCAACTGACAGCCGCTTTTGTCAGTGATGCCGCCTGCCCACGCGTCCATCGTTGCGGCACTGACCGCATCCGTGGTGCCGAGCGCGCTCGTGTCGTAATAATTGGCCGCGAATACCAGCTCGCTCTGGAGCGCGCCGTCGGCCCCATAATTATATTGGGTGACCCGTCCGTCGGGCGTCATCAAGTAGCGAATATTGCCCTTGGCATCATAGGCGTAACGCGTGGTCACGGGCTGACCATAGGTTCCGACCCCGGCTCCATCCGGATCGGGTGCGAGATAATGCGTCTCGGTCAGCCGGTGGTTGGCGCCATCATAGGTGTAGGTGACGGTGTTTCCGATCGCATCCTGTACGAAGGTACGGTTGCCATTGCCGTCATAGCTATAGGCCGTGATTTTCCCGAGTGGATCCGATGCCGAGGTGACATCGCCATTGCTGTTGTAGGTGAAGGTGGAGACTTGCGGGCCCGGCACGGCCGCCGCGCTTCTCGACAGCACGACATTCTGCAACGTCGCGCCGTTCTGGAAACCGAGAAGCAACAATTTTAGAGAAGTGCTGGCGGATGGGCCGTTAGGTACCGCGCCGAGGTCGCTGTTTCCCTTGAAGCCGTGCAGCGCACCATTCACCCAGCGCAGCGACAATGTGTCGCCCGCCGCGAAGGTCGCGCCCGTATCGATATTGGTGATATCAGTGGCACCGCCGGGCCCGGAGCCGAGCGGGAAATATATGTTGCCCAGCAGGATGTGACCGTTGCCGCTTGAATCGCTTCCATAAGCGTAGATGTCCCACGCCTTGCCGCTGACCGGGTCGTAAAGGGAGATCGCGACCGCATTGGTCGACGAGGTGAGTTGCGCCGAAACCTCAGCCTGCGAATATGTTACTGCAGAGAGCACCGACCCTGACGATGCGCCGGCTTGCGCGGTGAAGCTGCCGTTCCCGTTCGAAATCCATTGGTTCAGCTGAGGCGTCCAGGCGAGCACGCTTGGCGATTGCTCGAGCTTGGTCAGCTGTCCCTGGTCGTCATAGGTCAAGCGCGTCTGCTGGCCGGTATTGTCTATAATTGTAGTGGTCTTGTTGGCCACGTCGTACAAAAAGGAGGTGGTGCTGCTCGCGGTCGAGGATTGCGCCTGGGTGAAGCTGGCGACGCGATAGTCGGTGCCAACCAAGACATAGGTGATGTCGAGCCGCGCGCCGCCGGTCTGGCTGATCGACGCTACGCGCTTGCTGGTGCCGTCATAGGTGTAGGTGGTCTTGACGATTCTGCCGTCGGTCACGGCGCTGTCGGTCGGCGACAAATCGGTGGTGACGGTCGATAGACGATTTGAGGTATCGTAGGTGTAGCTCACCCGCGTCAGCATCAGCGCGACCGCGCTGGTGCTGGTCGCCTTGCCGTAAGTGGCCACCTTGGTGAGATTATTTCCGCTGTAGGTCAGGCTTACGTAGCCGCCGTCGGGCAATGCGACCTTCGTCAGCAGGCCGGTCGCGCCATATGTGAACGTGGTCGAATTGCCGTTGGCGTCCTTGCTGGTCGTGATCCTGCCGCCCGAGGCATCCGCATAGCTTTCGGTCGCGCCGGCGTTGCCATCGGTCCAGGTCCAGGTGGCGGAGGCGAACGTCAGCGTGTCATACGCGCCGTCGCCTTGTTTGCAGACATAGGCGTTGCGGGTCGCATCCCAGGTGTAGGTCGTGTCGGACCCGTCCCAGTCGGTGCGGATCACGGTGCTGCCGGCGGTATTGACCGTGCCGGTGAGACCGGCAACCTTGCGACTGGCGTTCAGCCGCCAATTATCACCATTGTCGTCCGAGAGGAGCCCTTGGCTATTATAGCTGCGCGCCAGCGGAAGGTCCGCGCCGATCCCGGTGAGGACTTCATCGGTGCGCTGGATTGCCAGATTGCCGTTGGCGGCGTTGACATAGACATTTTCGCCATAGCGCCCGAAAACCGAACTGCCGAGTTGCCCTTGGGACCCGAGCACGAAGTTCGATCCTCGCTCGGTTCCCAGACCGAGCCCCGTGAAAATGGCAACCATCAGAAAGCCCTCAGGCGGACCGGAGACCCAATTCTCCCGCCCCATCGAGTCCTTCATCTGCGGTTTGCGGGATCGGTTTAGCGCTTTTTTGGAAGCAAGCTTCCGATCGAAGCGGCTGTCGGTTCAGACGCAGGAGGAAACCGGATTTCGAAAAATATGCGCCGATGCTCCCGACATCCTCTCCGCCGGATGGTCGCCCGACAGGGTCCCAAAAAGACCCAGCCGATTGCGGAGCGCCATGGCAAGGGACCATGACCGCCACGTGATCGCCCTGATGCTGGTTCACCGAAGCAGGCCCGGGAGTCGATGGATGCCCGCGTGAAGATCGCAGCGAACCAGACCGTACACGTGGTCTGCCCGCCCGCGGACAGCCGCCCCATGAAAATCCTGTCTTCACATGCTCAGCTTGGAATGCCGGCAGGAAGATCGGCTTTTGGTTCCAGGAGTTCGCACCGTTTTTCACCATCAAGGGTGCCGGCGCCGCGGTGACGGTCGGAGCGCCCAAAAGTCGGGCAGCCTCCACTCGCCCCAAGAGCGACGAGCCGGAATTTCAGACTGACCTCAGGTATCGCTTCAGGCGCGACACCAAGGAAAAGGCCGCGTTCGCCAATGCGCCTGGTCTTCGCGATTATATTTGGGTGACGACCACCGGGAGCGACCCCACGCAGCTAACCGATGGTCGTCGAACGGACGGGAGTCACCTCGGTTAAGCAGCCCTTGCTTCGCGCCTCGTGTGCGTATCCGCCACTTGCGCATTTCCGGCTCATGTCTGCCATGCGCCCTATGGTCGGTCGGTCGCTGCGCACGCCACGAGCCCCGAAAGCCGTCGTTCGAAGGGCCATCCCACGTGATTACCGGGTCGGTCTCCGCTCCAGCAATCATCGCGTCCCAATTTTAACCACCGAGCCGGCCAACCCTTTCGACAATATGATCCGATGAGCTGAGATTTTGTACGTAGATTCGAGCTCAGAAAGTCCCGATGACAGGTTTTATTGGTGGTGGCCCAAACTGTTGGGTAGTCACGATCGGAATTGCCAGTCACAAGTTTTCTTTGTACTATTCCGCCACGACGTTGGCTGCACACGGAAACATGCGCGTCATGGTGGATACCGGGCAATCGATCCAAGCGCATGCCCGACGGTTTGCGAGCTATATCGCTGAGCCTCCCCCTCCCGGCTCGATCGCGCCCACCCCCATTTTCGACCGCTTCTGCGTGATCTTCCTCGCTGTCGACTGGATCGTATTCGGATCGCTTCACTTCACGATGCACGCCGCCACATTGAACATGATCCCGTCCTGGCTCCCGTTCAGGGATAGCGCGGTCGTCATCACCGGCATTGCCGAGGTAACCACAGGCGTGCTCGTCAACTATGCCCGGCTTCGGCGGGGCGCGGCACTCGCATCCCTCTTTCTGCTGATCCTGCTGATCCCTGCCGTCGTCCATATCCTGGCGGATCCCACGACCTTGCCGTGGCCGGAAACCGCGTGGCAGGCCCAGGCGTGGCGGCTGCTCGGGGTGCCGCACAATGTCTTCCTGGCGATCTGCTCGATACATCTTTTGCGGAAGCCCTATGCGGATCCGTGGGACGGCGATCGGGCTACGACCGCGCATGCTCGCGCGGCCACGCCGGGACAAAGCGGCGCCACGTTCCTGGTCGCCATGACCCTCTTGCTTTGCAATGCGGCCGGATTCCTCACGATTTTGCTTGGCGTGAGGACCAGCCTGGGCACGGCAGCCATGTGGATGATGATGTGCCTGGCGGGTGGCGGGTTGGTCGGCTTTCTCTTCGCGGTGCCGCGAGTCAACGCCAAGGCCGCCAACGCCGAGCTGCTCGTTCCCAATCGAAATATCGAGGCGATGTCGGATTGGTTGTCCAAGATCATCGTCGGATTAGGGCTCATCAACTTTCGCGAGATCGGCACCGCCATCAATGATCGCGCGGCGACGCTGAGCCTCTCACTCAAGGTGGATCAGGGCTTCGTCGTGGCAATGATCGTCTATTTCAGCGTTGCCGGATTTCTCGAAGGCTATCTTTTGACCCGGATCTTCGTTCAGCGACATTTCGCGGACGTGCTCCGGCAACAGGCATCCATCGCGCGCCCGAAGAATGTGCGCGCCTCGGGCCAGAGCGAGAACCGCTAACGACCGGTCTTGGGCGGCCACAATGAGGCATCCAGCGGAATCGCTCAGTTCCCGCTCGCGCTGATCGCCGCCTATTTCTTGCTGCCGCTCCTTCGCGCGCGGCACACCATTGGCGATCGCAGATATCCGGTCCCCGGTAAGCAGAGGAGGATAAGCGCTCCGCGTCGATCGACGCGGCGCGCCTCATCCTGGCAAGTAGAGGTCGTGGGAATTTCCCGTATGGTGGCAAATGCTGAGCCTTAGGAGACAAGCCGTTGCTATCGGCCTTGAACATCATGTCGTCACATGTGCTGCGGTCTCTTCTATACAGCGCAGCGCTCACGCTCGTCGCTGGGGCCGCTGCGTCGCACGCCCGCCTGCCGGCCTCGGCCGAAGCCGCACAAGCCATCGACAATGCACCGCTGGGCGATCCAAATTCCCTCGCGAAAGCCATCGGACGGGTCACCGACGGCGCTCAGCGCGCTTTGCTACGAGCGCGCATCGCGGCCTTGGAGTCGAACGCGAAGGCAGCCTCGCGCGCACTCCGGGACTACTTCGCGCTTGGGGACCGCGATCCCCGTCGTCGGTCGATCGCCCTGACGACCCGTGCGGACGTCGCTTTTGCGCAAGGCGATTATTCTGACGCAGCCGCCGCCCTCGATGACTGGCGCGCGAACCCGGACGTGGAGCATCGACCTGAGGAGGTCGAGGCAAACGAGCAGACGTCGGCGATTGCGCACCTCCTCGCGGGCCAGCCGCGTCAGGTGGTCGAAGGCGGAACACCCATCCGGCTCCCCACGGTGCGAGACGCGGTCGGCCTCGTCCGCGCAGGGGTTTTGCTCAACGGCATCAAACAAGATGCTGTACTCGATACCGGCGCCAACCTCTCGGTAGTGTCCAGCTCCGCCGCGCGCAGGCTTGGTTTGCGATTGCTGGATGGAACCACGAGCGTAGGCAGCGCCAGTTCCAAGGCGGTAGCGACCCGGCTGGCCGTGGCGGATCGGCTTGTCATCGCCGGCGTCACACTTTCACATGTCGCGTTCCTGGTCATGGACGATGCCCAGCTGACCTTTCCGGTCGAGGGGGGATATCGGATCGACGTCATCGTGGGATATCCCGTCTTCCACGCGCTCGGCAGAGTCCGGTTCGAAAAGGCAGGTTGGTTTTCGGCCGGCGCGGCCGCCTGTCAGGTCCCGAACCTTCACAATCTGCGCTTGAGCGGAAACGATCTCTACGTTCTCGCGCGGGTCCAGGGAGCGCGGGTCGCCCTGCATCTGGATACGGGTGCAACCAGCAGCAATCTCACTGGCCTTTTCGCGGGCGCGCATCCGGAACTCGCAGGCGTCTCGGGAGAAAATTTGAGTCACGTGATTGGCGCCGGCGGTGCCGTCCTCACCGAACGAAACGGGACCTTGAAGAACGCCCGGATCTTGATCGGAGGACAGTCCCTCACGCTTGCCGCGCTAAGCGTTTCAACGGCGTCATCGGACGGGCAAGCGAAGCATCGGATGGGGGTAGTCGGACAGGACGTGCTGCAAGCCTTCGACTCTTATGCAATCGACTTCGGCAGCATGACGTTCGCGGTCGGAAAGCGCCGCTAAGAGGGCCGAGTTGCCGCTCGTGCCATCAAGGGAAAAGAAGCCCGTGACACCGGGCAGCTACCATCAGCTTCGATCGCTGCCCCAATGCCCGGTTTCGACCCAGTTGCGGCCGTTCCGGTGAGCATACTGCTTGCCCGAGAACAGACATCGGCGTGCAGCATGCGTGCGATGGATTTAGTGTGGCCTCCGATGGCGCGTCGCTACGCGCTCCAGTGGCCGCACCCGCCCCATCTGTGGGCACTATATCGGGTGATAACTTGAAAGCATTAGCTCGATGAAAGGGCTATCATTCCGCGCAACAGCTGCGTCAAATACGCATTATCGGACGCATTTTCGAAATGGATGCCGGCAATCGGTGAAAGCGATCGCAAGTTGAAGAGGCGGTGTCTGTCATGCTCTTCCCAGATTTCGAGAGCTTGGGTACATCCGAAATCCTGCAGTATGATCACGCAGGCTTCGACTTTCGGATATGAGGCCAGGATTTTGCTGAGACGATCGAACGCGTAGCGGCCGCCTTGCTCTCGCGTGGAGACCGCCAAAAGCAGTTGCGGCTCCGGCGAGCGAAGCATCTGGCGAAAACGGTCCACACATCGCTCAAGATACGCATACACCTCCGGCTGCGTTGGATCCGAATGGTTGAAAAGCGCGTGGAGGCCATACCGCCGGCCGTAATGAATGTGATGTGCGAACTGCCCGTCAGGATTGGACCGTCTCTCGGGCTCGATCCGGACATACTGGGACCGATCAAGGAACATCGAGAAATCATCTTCGATGCAGTCGCAAACCATCCGCAGATTTGAAAAGATCCAATCAAATGGGCCAGAGAAACGTTTGATATCCGCGGCTTGCATCGCAACGCTGGTCAGGCACTGCGATCCAATCGATGTCGCCGAGCGGTACAGCCTTCGTTCCATTATCAATCCATATGACAGCTTTCGGGCTAGCGGACCGCGAAAAACCTCCTCGCTACATGACGCCAACCCCTAACGGGACGCTTTCGCAGCACTTCGTCTCAAACGGTCTGTCGCCTACCGACCGCACTTAGGTCGGAAGCGGTCAGCCGGCATCGCCTTTGCCCGGCGGCTTGGGCGTCGTGGGCGGCCGACATCCGGGCTCGAAAGGCCAAGGTTCGGTCACGCCGAACTGTCCTGACCCATAGGACGAAGGATTAAAGGCGTCCCCGCGGCTCAAAAGCACCGCGTCCGGCTCCAAGATAACCGCCCGATCGAATAGCTCCATGATCAGGGCTGTCGCCGTCCTAACGGCCCGCTCGCCAGTCCAGCCACCCGCGTTACGCGCGCCTTTCGGCATGCACGTAAGAATGACGTGGATGTGGGTTGCAATATCGGTTTGGCTAATACGCTTCATCGCATTGCGCGCTCGTATTCGAGTTCCGCATCGTCGAGCGCTTCGAACGCGTCGCCATCCGCTCCGACCGCGCTGAACCGCGCGCGGATCGCATCGGCCGTGCCGCCCTTCGGGAACGAACCGTCGAGTTTTGCGGCCTTGGCAAGCTCGCCGAGAAGTCCGGGACGCTTCGCTTGCGACAGCAGCCACTCCCCGAACGGCACCGGTCTTTCATCCATGACGCGTGCCTCCGGTAAAATGGACCTGACCGGAGGCGCGAAAGGCATTGGCGGCAAGACGACCATTCGCAACTCCATCTGCAGGCTGGCGGTTGGCCTCGCCTCGCTCCTCGGTCGAGCGGCGACCCGGCGCGGCCGGACATGAATTGGCCGGTCCACGTCCAGCCAAAGCTGACTCGGGGGCTCGGCCAGCGGTGGGGCGGCGCCGTTCACGCTAGACCGGCGCAAGCTTGTCGCGAGCGCGTTCAGCTGCTGCCATGGCCCGCTGATAATGAAGCGTGCCCCGACGCCGCGATTCTTCAAACGGGATCAGAGCTAATGTGAAGCAGGCGTCATATATCGCCTGTGCGGCCTCGCTGAGCCGCCCATCCTTGGGCATCGTCCTGTTCCTTAAATTCTTGTCTAGGCGAGCGCTTCCCTGCGCCGCGCGAGGATCGCGACGGGGGTTTCGTCACCTTCGCATACGATACGGGCCCCTTCCTCCACGGAACAAGGCGATCTGCCACCAGCATAGGCGGTCCAAATATCTCGCTCGGATGACCGTCTTCAAAGACCCCTGCCGCTTGAGCATGCGCAACTAGGGCGGGCAAAAAAGTCGCCGCGCACGACAAGCTTTATCGGCAAAAGCCCGGCGTCCAACGCATCGATCAGTTCACGCCGTAGGACATCAAGAAGATGGGGCGCAGCCGGGGGACTTGCGAATCGCAGATATGGAAAACGTTCGAATCAGACATAGCGACCTCCTGATGAGGTAGCGCTTGTTCTACTTTCGTTCTCGTCGAGTCAAGGCGCCGCGTCAAAAATTGATGGCGATGGCATCGCGGAAAGTGACGACGAAAAGTGGCGTCCGGTCTTCATCCGCCACTTCGATCCGGTGCTTCAAATCGAGCCGCCCCTCTTGAACGTCCTCCGCCGCGAGGACGCGAGCCTGCGCGAGCGCATAGTTGCGAGCAGCAGCTTGGTCCGAGCAGTCGACCCCTTCCGGGTCATCCAGAACCACGCTGTTCCGGACGTTGAAATAGTAGCGGGACATGCGGCAAAAATGCCCGGAAACGGCGTTCTGTTGCCAGGAAAACGCGCCCGTTCCAAACTCGCCCAGGGTTCGATTATCGCCGGCACTAATTAAAACGCGCAACCATGCATACGCAGCCTCGGACGTATAACCTCGCTCAATTTGTTTCGCGCCCGCGCACGGTAACAACGCCCGATGATGAGTCGCGCCGATTGCTTAGCCCGTGCGGTCGAGCTTGAAGAAAAGATGGCGGAGGCTACAGGCCCTGCCAGCGCTGAATACGGCCAGCTAGCCGCGCAGTGGCGCATTCTTGCCGACATACCCGCACATGAGGAGTGGAACGCGGACAGGACCGCGAAACCATAGGGCTGGCCCCAGCACTAAGCCGCTGTGTGCGGCGTCTTGCACGCCGGAACCTCGATCCCGCGCCAATGTAGTTCCGCCGCGATGGCGACGCACTGCTCATCACTTGTCTCGTGCGCATGATCGAACATGTCGAGAAGCGTGTCATCGTCGATGTCACGCAGTGCGGGCGTACTTTCGGTCATTTCTGCCTGACGCGCCAGCGCGGGCCCTCGTTCCATCACTGGATGCGGAGTTTCGTCACCGATGGCCCCAACTGCTCGAGACGAAGAGCCGATCAAAGCGGCGTGAAGGCCCTCATTTAAGCTCGCAATGGCGGGCAGGCGCTCGAATAAACATTAACTATGTTAGAGAATTGACACGAGCCTGCGAACGGTTTTTCCTTCCTTCTCAACACCCTGAGTCGCCAACAGGAGTCCGAGGTGAAAAATAACCGAGAGGATGAAGCGGCGCGGCAGCGTCGCCGCGAGGTCGAAGAACGGGCAATGGGCCGCGACCCCAGAGGATTATTCGCCAGTACGGCGGACGCAAACTCGGCGACCTTTCACAAGAGGCACTGGACCGGCCAGACATAGCCCTCCGGCACACAAAAACGCCCCGCCGATACGCTACCGGGCGGGACGTTTCTCGTTTCAGACCATACGTCAGAGCGGTCCACCTGCCGCCTCAACCAACTATTTCAGGCGCGGTTCCGGCGACTTTTAAATCAACGGCAGCAAAACGGCCCGGACGCTATGTCCTGCCTCTTCAAACGGCGTTCCGTTGCCAACGATATACCTTAGCACCGTCCGGGCGAACGCTAAAAAGGCGGAGGATCAAGATGGAGATTTGCGTCTGAGCCTCAAGACGAAATAACTATGGCATCTTTCTGACAAAATTGCCCGTAAGCGGCCTGTCCGCTTTCAGGCGCTCGGACGTGGAGAGCGGACGTTACAAGCCGTGGCTGCGGTGGCCTTTTAAATCATTGAGGCCTTGGTTCGGCGCATCGAATGTCTGCCGTATTCTGCACTGCGCAAGCCGATCGCGAAGTCCTGGGCGTAGCCCTCGGTCGTGACGGTGAGGCCGAGGACGTCGTCGGACAGGTTCAGCGGCGAATAGAGACCGAGCGAAACGGATTCAAAATCGGACGCCGTCGCCGAAGCCGCCGAAGCGAGGCCGACAGCCGCTGTCACACCTAAAACAATTGCTCCGCCAGGCGCGAGAGGTTCCTGTAAAGGAGCGATATATTTCGCAGCCGTCGCGACGAATGGCACGCGGGAGCGCGTGGGCCGTTCAAACGGGCATGGCGCAGGAGCATCTCACCGAGTTGGCGCAGCAATGGGTGGCCGAGCAAGGCGATGAGGCCGGCGAGCATCTGGCCGACGCGATCCGGGAATTGCGCGCGGTGGGCGACCAGAAAGGCGCAAAGCTCCTGATGCGGATCGCGGAACAGGTCGAGCTGCTGGAGGGCGCACCGCTTCACAATAAAAGCCGGGGCCGGGCGATTCGGCGGCACCGCGACGGAGCTTTCGACCCATCCACCCGGAGCAACGCCCTGCCGCCAATCATCACGCATCCGAAATAATATCGGGTATCCAATGGTTTGAAGTTCCCTAATGGTTAACAAGGGATCGCTTGTGCCGCACGACTGGCCGCAGCGGGCTTTCGTTAGCGTCTGCGGAATCTAGTTTCGGGCGGGCAAGGATCGCCTTCCCGGGGGGAGCGGAGCCGGCACGGGTGCCGGGCGGGCTTGCGCCGGAGCGGGATTTTTCATGACGAGGTTTTTCAACGCTGCGGTGCGCCGCGGCCTGCCCCTGCTTGCAATCGCGATCGGCGCGGTTTCCCCGGCGCGGGCGACATTGCTGCCGCAATCGTGGAACGGCTATCACTGGGCGCATACCGGCAATCTGGCGATCATGATCGGCAACAATGCCAGCGCGGCCTGGGCGCCTTATCTGGCTGCAGCCGAGACCAAATGGTCGGCCGACAAATATATCGATTATCTCCCGAAAGCGGGCATGACCAGCGCGAGCAGCTGCGGCGCGGTCTATGGTACGGTGCAGGTCTGCAGCAGCAATTACGGCGCGACCGGCTGGCTGGGCTATACGCAGGTCTGGACGTCGGGCACGCAGATCATCCAGGCCACGATCAAGCTGAACGATTATTATTTCAGCCAGACCAAATACAACAATGCCGCGTTCCATCAGCAGGTCGCATGCCAGGAAATGGGCAATGCGCTTGGCCTCGACGACCTCGATCATATCTATACGAATATCAACGCCGGTACGTGCATGGATTATACGAACGATCCGACCGGCACCAAGGGCACCAACGGCACGCGCGCCAACACAACGACCGACGCGACCGACATCAGTCGTCTGGATGCGATCTATGCGATCAAGGACAGCACGCAGCTGATCTACACCAAGCCGGGCATGTTCGGGAATGCGCAGGCAGTTGCAGGCGGAGTGCCGGAGCCGTCCTCCTGGATGACGATGATCGTGGGTTTCCTGGGGTTGGGCCTCAGCCTGCGCCGCAGCCGCAAGGCGGCCGTGCCGGCCTGAACCCGACGGGGCGTTCCGCTGACCCTGAGCGGCGGGGCGCCCCTACACATCTCTCGACAGACGCGGCGCGTTGGGAGAAAAGCCCCAACGATAGGGGATGCCGCGATGTTCTGGACGCTGATGGCGGTGGTGGCGACGCAGCCGCCAATGTTGATCAAGAACAGCCTGGTGATGCACGATCAGGATTATCCCACCAAGGCAATCGAGAATGGTGACGCGGGGGCAGTGACGGCGCATCTGTCCATCGCGCCCGACGGCCGCGTCGGCGGCTGCAAGGTGACGGAAACGAGCGGATCGGACGCGCTGGACGGGCTCAGCTGCAGGATCGCCACGCGTCGCGCGCGCTTCACGCCGGCTCGCGACGCTGAGGGCAAGGCGGTGGCGGGCGATTATTATATTGCGGTGACCTGGGGCACGAACAAGGACGTGATGCCGATTACGATCCCAATGCAGATGGGCGTGAAGGCGCTGCCCGCAGGCTATACGCAGCCAGCGCAGATGCACGTATTGTTCGGCGGCGACGGCAAGCCGACGCGGTGCGACACGGCGACGTCGAGCGGCAGCGGGGCGGCGGATCGCGCAATATGCGCCGCGATCCTACGCGAGGCGAGCATGACGCCGCCCAAGAGCGGATCGGACGAGGCTGCCACTGCCACGCGGACCTATGTCGCGACGCTGACGACGGGCACGCCGAACTGAGCGTATCCGCCCGCGTCCGGTGGCGGGTTGCGGAGGCCCGGCGGGACGCTAAAGCCGGCGCGATGATCGTGCGTGCGCCCCGTCTATTGATGCCTGCTATCGCGGCGATGTTGCTATTGGCCGCACCCGCCTTGGCAGGACGGATCCTGTTCGTGGGCAACAGCTTCACCTTCGGCGCCGGATCGCCGGTGCGTTTCTTCCATCCCGAACTGGTGCACGACCTCAACCGTGAGGGCCAGGGCGGCGTGCCTGCCTTGTTCAAGATGTTTGCCCAGCAGTCAGGACTTGATTGGGACGTAAGCCTGGAAACTGCGAGCGGGCAGGATCTGGCCTTCCACCTGACCAACAAAAAGGCGGAGCTGGCGGGCGCGTGGGATACGGTGCTGCTGCAGGATTATTCGACGCTGGACCGGACGAAGCCGGGCGATGCGAGCGTGCATGTCCGCGACGCCGGGCGGATGGCGGCATTGTTCAAGGCGGCCAATCCCGCGACCAAAATCTATCTGGAAACGACCTGGCCACGCGCGGACCTGACCTATCCCGCAGGCAGCCATTGGCATGGCAAGCCGATCCGCGCGATGGCGGAAGATCTCACGCGCGCCAACGCGCTGGCGCTGCTCGCCAACCGAGACCTGAACGGCACCGCTCCGGTGGGCGAGGCCTGGCTGCGCGCATTCGATCAGGGCGTGGCCGATCCGAACCCCTATGACGGGATCGGCTATGGCAAGATCGATCTGTGGACGTGGGATCATTATCACGCCAGCACCTATGGCTATTATCTGGCGGCTCTGGTGATCTTCGGGCGCGTGACAGGTACCGATCCGCGCGCGCTGGGCGAACATGAGCGCGCAGCAGAGGAATTGGGGTTCAGCGGGCTGACCACGGTGGCGCTGCAGCGGATTGCGGCAGAAGCGCTAGGTGGCCGGACGCAAACGGAAACGCGGACCAGCGGACATTAAGGCGCAGTCGACCGGTGGTCTTTATCTGACCCCCGGCGGTATTGACGTCAGCGAAAATTGAAGGAGCCGCCGGTCCCAGGATCGGCGGCTTTTTCGCGTCGGTTCATTCGACGCGAAATGCCTGACGCAGCAGGCCGAAGCCGATCGCGATCGGGGTGATGCTGCCGACCAAACGCAAGGCCGGCGAACCCACCAGAAATGGAATAAAAAGGCCCAGCCCAATCATTGCCACGCCCCAAGTGGCAAGGCGGGGATTGACGCGCGTCATGGGCGATCGCCGCCATTACGGATTGCCCGGCGCCATTTGAGCGCGGCCGCGAAGATCGCGGCGGCCGCCACGATCAGGCGGAACGCTTTTTCGGAATCGTTCACCGCGGGCGGCAGCACAAACAATACCAATAATGCGACCAGGATCATCGCCGCGGCGGTGAGTAGAGACTGCCTGCGTGGATCGCTCATGATCACCCTTTTTTGGCGCGCCGGCGCGCGATGCGGTGGCGGGCGCAAGACCGCACACTGATGCGAGGTCGACAGCCTCTCGTCCGGATTCGGAATTTGCGCCCGGCTCCCATCCGCTTGAGCCTCGTCATCAATACAGTAAGACGAGGTCGTACCTCCTGCTCAAATGCTGATTGAACGAGACCAGCCGCGAGAGCGTGTGAATTATGCACCCGCGCGGGGCGAAGGCAACATCGCATCGAACGCCGTACCGCTTTTCCACATCGCAAGCATGATAACCGCCAGCCGCCGCGCCAACGCGACGCGCGCCTTGCCCCGACCTGCCCGGTCGGCAAGGGCCAGCGCCCAGGTCTTGAGCGGCGTACCGTCAGTCTCTCCCTGCATTGCCACGGTCGCCGCCAGAACGAGGTGGGATCGGGTGAGGAGGTTTCCGAACTTGGAGATGCGGCCGTGCCGGAGGCTGGTTCCCGACTGCAGGATCCTGGGTGTCAGCCCGAGATAAGGGCCAATATCGGCGGCGCGGACAAATCGGAACGGGTCTTCGATCGCCGTGTAAAAGGAGATGGCGCAGATCGGGCCGACACCGCCGATTCGCAAGAAGCGAGAGCAAACGGGATGCGCACGCGCGATCGTGAGGAATTCCTTGTCCAACCGCTCGACAAACTGACGGATGGCCATCGTCAGGCTGAGCAGAGGCAGGATGTCATCGGAAAGATCGATGCCGGATTGGCTACGCAGCGCATCCAGTCCCGCGCGCACGTTGCGTTCCACCGTCCACGCGACGCGGCCCGACTTGACCTTGCCGCCATGCAGCCGGATCAGCGCGCGTATCATGTTCTCGCAGGTCACGCGTTGCCGAAGCAGCTTTTGGCGAAATTGGAGTTTGGCGCGGAGCCGCTGGGTGTCCGGGCTTTTGAGATATACCGGGCGCATCGATGGCAATTGCAATTTGGCCAGCTCCGCCAGGCCGCGCGCGTCATTGTCGTCCGTCTTGTTTCGACGAATGCGCAAATAGCGGCTGACTTGCCGCGCCTCATACAGGATCACGCGATAGCCCGTGTCGCGCAAGCCTCTGGCCAGCGGGATGGCGCAATCCGAGGCTTCGACCGCGATCTCGACGATATGCGCGCTGCCCAATGGTACTAACGCATCAAGGATAGCGTCCGGAGCGCTGGCGATGGTGGTGTCGAGCACGGGCGCGAGCGCCTCATCGATCACACAGAGTCGCGATGTGTCGGCCCCGGTATCCAGCCCCGCCCAAAGCGACCGACCTGCCATTGCGACCATCCCGCCCATCGGGGTTGAAGCCGAGGCACAATACCATGATTGAAAGCGTGGCCGAACCGCAAATCGGGCGCCGCAATTTCCGCCTTTCAAACGAAGCGACCCAACGCTGCCGACCGCTCACCACCAGGGGCGTAGCGCCTCGAGCAGGAGGTTGCGGCTTGTGGCTTGGGCGATCGAGCACGCCGGGAAGGCGCATATCATATTGGTCCGTCCGTACGTGCCTGGGGGGAAGGTCAGGCCCCCGAGCGAAGCCTTCTAATTGTGACGTTGCGGCCCGCATTGCCGGTGCGGCCCAGAAGGCAGTGGGGATGCGATCAATCTGAATTTGCTGCGATAATCTAAAGGTCATATCCCCTCTCCGCGATCGGGCTCCGCTGGTCCGAGCGACGAACGACGCCGCGCGAATGCTGTTGCATCGCGCTCAATTCGCCTTACTGTTTTGCGAGCGCCGCATCGTGGCGCCGAGGCGTGAGAACCTCGCTGCGCCGGGATCCTCTCTATGTCGGCTGGTATGTGCGCGCGAGCGCCGCGACCGGCGGCCATCCGCCCGCGGCGTTGCGCTGGCGTTTATTGTTCGCCGAAGATCCCGCGCGGACCGCGCCGCGCGCCCGTCTGTTCTGGCGCGCGGATCTCGATCCCGGCGCGCTGCGGGTCGTCGCCAGGCCAGCCGGTCCGCGCGACCGATACGGATTGCCGATCCATCAGCTCCGGCGATTTCTGTCGATCGTGCGCGACGCGCAGAGCCAGGAGCATGCGGTCCTTTCGGACGGTTTGCGCCATATCCGTCTCGATGTGGAGGAAGGGACATTGGAGCAAGGACCGGTCGTGCTCCATTATGTGCTCGACGGCCTGCGCGACACCGCGGTCAAACTCGAGACGGTGCGTCGTCTGGCGGCCTTGTGTCTCGAGCGGCGTTTCTCGCCCGAACATTTTCCCGCCGATCCCTATCGGGAGCGCTGCATCCTGCTGCTGCAGGTCGGCGATGCCGTTCGCTCCGGCGCCAGCCATCGCGAGGTGGCGGAATTGCTGGTGGGGCGCGAGCGCGTCCGCGACGAATGGCAGGGCCGCTCGGATGCGCTGCGGTCGCGGGTACGGCGTCTGGCCCCGAGGCGCGGCGGCTGGCGGCGGGCGGCTATCGCCTGATGCTTCGCTCGGCGGCCCGTGACGGCTGAGGCTTCGCCGCCCGCGGCTTTCCCCGGCTGGCCAGGCTCCGGGGCTCGTCGCGCCGCCGAGCTCGGTTCGTTTCAGCGTCTCCGGCGAAGGTGACGACCCGCTGGCGCGGCAGCGTTGCTGGTGAGGCCACCGGATGGCGGGTGCGGGCGGCGCTCCCGGCTAGGCGCGGCGCCGGCGGCGGCAAGCCGGGCAAGCCCGGCTCCTCCATTGCATTGCGGCCCTGCGGCGGCGGGCTGCGCCCGCCGCCTTGCGTGCCTTCGCCGGCTGGTGCCGCGCCTGTCCGCTCGGCCGTGCCGCCCACCCCCGCCTCCGGGGGCCATGTGGATTTGGGGCGGGATGGAGATGCGCCATGTCCCAAGGCTCCCGCGGTGCCGCCCGGCCGGACGCGCGCACGGCTAAGGCAAAACCTAGCGGAGACGGGTCGGTCCCGCGCCCGCGTGACCGCGCCGTGCCGCAGCGTCCGAGCCTTTACGAGGAGGTGACGCAACGCATCATCGGCGAACTGGAGGAGGGACGGGTACCGTGGGTGCAGCCGTGGGGCAGGCCGAACGGGCCCGATGTGGCGCTCCCGCGCAACGCCGCGACGCGGCGGGCTTATTCGGGCGTCAACATCCTGTTGCTGTGGGGCGCGGCGATTGCCGGAAATTATCCGTCGCAGGAATGGCTGACCTTCAACCAAGCCCGCGCCCTCGGCGGGGCGGTGCGCAAAGGCGAGCGCGGCGTGACCTTGGTCTATGCGGACCGGTTCACGCCCGAGGAGGAAACCGAACGGGCCACGAAGCGGGAGCACGAATCCCGCCCGGTCGCCTTCCTCAAGCGCTTCACTGTCTTCAACGTCGCGCAATGCGACCGCTTAAAGCTGGATGCATCCGATCCGGTGGCGCTTGCGCCGCGCGCGATCGTCGAGATCGGCGAAGCCCTGATCCGGGCCAGCGGCGTCGAGTATCGGATCGGCGGCAACGCGGCCTTCTACTCGCCGACTTTCGATGTCGTGCAGCTGCCGCCGCCGTCCGCTTTCCCCGCGCGGATCGACTATTATCGCACCGCCTTCCATGAACTGAGCCACGCCACCGGCCACGCGACGCGTCTCGCTCGCGACCTCACCGGCGCGTTCGGCAGCAACGTCTATGCGCGCGAGGAACTGGTTGCCGAAATCGGCTCGGCCTTCCTGTGCGCCGCGCTCGGGATCGCGCCGAGCGTGCGCCATGCCGACTATCTCGGATCGTGGCTGGCGGTGCTCAAGCAAGATGCTCGCGCGATCTTCCGCGCGGCGCGCGCGGCCAGCAACGCCGCCGACTGGCTGCTGGCACGGCTCGTCGCCACCGACGCGGAGCCAGCGGCGTGACCCAAATACGGGCCCCGCGCGCCGCCAACGTCGCGCCGCGCGCGCCCGACGCGCGCGGGTTCGAGCAGACCGAGGCCGGGCTGCAAGGTCTGATCGCGGGCGTGGCCCCGATCAGTCTCGCGCAAAGGCTCGCGCATCGCGCCGCCGCCCCGCTCGAACCGACCAAGCCGCAACGGCCATGCGACCTCGGGCTGTTCGATCTCAATGCACGGCTTCAGCTCGACTTGTTCTCGAAGCTTCCGCCCGGGCGACCGGACGGCTGACGCGCGGCGCGTTCCGCCGCATTTTAGCCGGTCCCGCCACAACCTTTAGGGGAGGGAAGACGGGACCGGCACTCCCGAAGGAGTGATTGCCATGAAACTCGCTTTTGTGTCCTTGGACAAGCTGTCGGTCAGCCATTTGAACATGCGCGACGGCAAAAAGCCGCCAGATGTGTCCGATTTGGTGCCGACCGTGCGGATGCGCGGCATTCTGCAGAGCCTGATCGTGCGCCCCGCCGCCCAAGACGGTCATTATGAGATCGTCGCCGGGCGCCGCCGTTATTATGCCGCGCGGGAGGTCGCCAGCGAGACCGGCTTCGCGGCGGACGTGCCGGTCGCGATCATCGACGCGCGCGACGATGCCGACGCGCTCGAAGCGTCGCTGATCGAGAATATCGCGCGGCTCGATCCGGACGAGGTCAGCCAGTGGGAGACGTTCACGCGGCTGGTCAAGGCGGGCACGTCGCCCGAAGCGATCGGCCTGACCTTCGGGCTGCCCGAGCGCGCGGTCGAGCAGGTGCTGGCGCTCGGCAATCTGCTGCCGCGTGTCCGGACGCTCTATCGCGACGGCGAGCTCGACACGGTCAGCATCCGCCATCTGACGATGGCCTCCAAGCGGCAGCAGCGCGAATGGCTCGCAATGTATGATGACCCCGATGTCTGGGCCCCGACCGGTGCGCACCTCAAGCAATGGCTGTTCGGCGGCCAGTCGATTTCGGTGTTGAACGCCTTGTTCTGCAACCGCGCCGCCAATCTCGACACAGTGTCCGACCTGTTCGGCGAGGACCGCTATTTCTGCGACAATGCCAAATTCTGGGAGCATCAGGATGCGGCGATCGCCGAGAGGCGCGACGCCTATCTGGCCGAAGGATGGGGCGCGGTGGTCATCGTTCCGCCGACCGAATATTATCGCGACTGGGAATATGAGAAGCGCGCCAAGCGCAAGGGCGGCAAGGTCTATATCGACGTGCGCGCCAACGGCGAGGTCGCCTTCCACGAAGGCTATGTCAGCCGCCGCGAGATCGAGCGCGAGCGCGCCGCCGACCAGAAGGCAAGCGAGCCCAAGCCGGTGCGCGGCGAACTGAGCGGGCCGCTCGCCAGCTATGTCGATCTCCACCGCCACGCCGCCGCGCGCGCCAAATTGCTCGACCATCCGCAAACCGCGCTCAGGCTGATGGTCGCGCATATCGTGGCGGGCTCGCCTCTGGTCGCAGTCAGGCCCGATCCGCAGTCGGCCCGGGATGCGGCGACCGCGCACAGCCTCCACGGCGCGTGGGCCGAGGCGGTGTTCGCCGAACGGCGCGCGCAGGCGCTCGCCACGTTGGGGCTCGACCCCGACGACCGGACTTTGCTCGGACGCAGCCGCGCGCCGTTCGGGGTCACCGGCCTGTTCCTGCGGCTGCTTGACGTGACCGACGCCGATGTCCTGGCGATCATGGCGGTGGCGATGGGCGAATGCCTGATGGTCGGCTCGGTGGCGGTCGAGGCGGTCGGCCTGACCATCGGCGTCGACATGGCGCATTATTGGGAGGCCGACGACGCCTTCTTCGCGTTGAACCGCGACAAGGAGGTGCTGGTCGCGCTGCTCGCCGATGTCGCGGGCGAGGCCGTCGCCAAGGCCAACAAGGACGAGAAGAGCAAGACGATCAAGGCCATCATCGGCGATCATCTGCGCGGCAAAGACGGACGCCCGTTGGTCGAACATTGGGTGCCGAAATGGATGGGCTTCCCGGCGAGCGGCTACACCAAGCGCGGCGGGGTGCCGATGGCGCGCGCCAATGCCGAGGTTGCCGAGGCCAAGGCGGCTTTGGTCGCGACGGAAAGCGCCGGACCGCACGGGACGCAACCGTTGGTGGCGGGACCGGCGGCGGACTCCGTGACGCCGCCGAACGAGCGCGCGGTTCCGAACGCACTCCCTCCCCGGGAGGGCGATGGCGGCGCGGACAAAAGCGGGCAGGCGCTTCCAATCGCCGCCTGACGGACGATCCTTGGGCCCGCGCGGGAGCGATCCCGCGCGGGATTCCCTGCCACCCGCGAGGACGGTAGCGGTCCGATCCGGAGTGGTCCAAGAGGCGCGCGAGAAACGCGCGCTGCCACCCGCCCGGCTTTCTCAAACCGACGGGTGGCGGGATTTCGCGCCTTCTGGTTGCCCGGCCTTGTCAAGCCGAGCGGCCCGCCAGCCCGGGCCAGAAGGCGCGAAATCCCGCCGCGCCTCGCGCCCCGCGGGCGCTCGGCGCGGGTGGTGGCGAGGGAACAAGCGGCGCGCTCCGGAGCGCAGCCCAACGGACGATCCGGGTCACAATGGCGGCGATTTGATCCAATTTCAAATCGCGTTTTCTTGAGCCGCAGGGCGTTTCCGGACCTGAGCCTGCCCGCGCCGATCGCCGCTTTGCTTGCCTGACGTCAGTCGAGCGCCGGGTCGGCTAGCCGGTCAGGCAGATGATAGGCGCGCCGAAGCAGGTCGACGACCAGCGTGAGTCGCGCGAGCGAGGCGAGCTCGCCGCCCTGTTCGAGCAGTTGCTCGGCGGCATCGAGATGCGCGAGGCAGTGCGACAGCGCGTCCGAATCCATTTTCGTCCTTTCCCGATCCACGGCAGCCATGGCGACAGTGACCGCCTTCGTGCCACCGCCAATTGATCCGGATCGGAGCCCGGGAGCGTCTTTTTTGGTCGGAGCCGTCGGCGCCGGGGACAGGCCGTGCCGGCACGCGGCGTCGCCGATCACCGCCCGGTCGGTCTTCCAGGGGATGGACTCGCGCCTGCACCGCGCCCGCGCGCGCGAAACCATCGCCTTTGCCTTCTTTCCCCGGCCGTGTGCCACGGCCTCCTCGCGCCCGCTTGCGCTTCAAACAAGGCGCAGGCTCCGGTGCTCCGCTGGCGCTGCGCCCCTCGCGGGTTCGCGCGCGCTCGAGGCGCGGTGCGGAGCTGCGGCCATCGCCCCGGAAGGGTCCGGGCGATCTTTGAAGGAGACCGCAAATGCCTGCCATTGGACATGTCAGCCGCAACCAGAACGGCTTCAAGGGACAGCTCAAGACGCTCTCGATCAGCGCCGACATCAGCATCGTCCCGGCGCGCAAGACCAGCGATAATCAGCCCGATTACCGGGTCGTCGCCGGCGGCGTCGAGATCGGTGCGGGCTGGATCAGGCGCAGCGAAAGCTCGGGCAATGAATATGTCTCGCTGAGCCTCGCCGCGCCCGAATTCGGACCGCGCCGGCTTTACGCCAATCTCGGCCGCGCGGCCGGCCAGGAGGATGACGACACGTTCGCCGTCATCTGGAATCCGGCCGACTGAGCGGCACGCGTCCGCGCCATTATGGCGCGGACGCTTACCCTTTGGGGGACGGTCGAAATCGAAGGGGCCGATTCCGACCCTCCCCAACGCCGCGAAAACGCGGAATCCCCCCGACCCGGGCCGCGGAATCCGTCAGCCGCGGTCCGGGAGATGTCGCGATGCTTACAGTGTCGGAGCGCGCGCAAACCGCGCGCAAGATTTGCCCCTTCCTGACCGCCAAGCAGGCCGCCTACCATCTCGGGCTGGCGGTCATCACGCTCAGGAAGATGCGCGCCGCCGGACGCGGGCCACGCTGCCGGCGGCACGGCCGGACCTGGCGTTACCATATCGACGACCTCGAAGACTGGTCCACGGCGCGCGCGCGGGGAGAGGGGCATGGCTGAGCGCGGCCCGGCCCTCGCGGCAGGTGCCGCGCTGCTGTTGCTGCTTCCGGCCGGCGCCCGCCCGCGCCTGGTCTGGAATGCGACGCCGAGCGCGCCGGTCGGGCTCTATGCCGTGACCGCGCCGGCAAAGCTCCGCGCCGGCGATCTGGTGATCGTCCGGCCGCCGCCTGCGGCCGCGCGGCTGGCGGCGGAGCGCCATTATCTGCCGCTCGGCGTGCCGCTGGTGAAGCGCATCGCCGCCCTGCCGGGCGACCCGGTCTGCGCGTCGGGGCCGACGCTGCGCGGTCCGCGCGGCGTCATGGTCAGGCGGCTGGCGCGCGACGCGCAAGGCCGCCTGCTCCCCTGGTGGAACGGTTGCGGGCGCCTCGGTCCGACGGCCTATCTGCTGCTGATGGCGGATGTGCCGGACTCGTTCGACGGGCGCTATTTTGGGCCGGTCGCGCGCGCCCGGATCGTCGGAATGGCATGCCCGTTATGGCTGCTCTAATCGCGCTCGGCCTCGCGTGGGCCGCCTTGCCCGCGCCCGGGCTGAACAGGACCGACCCGGTCCGACGATGGGTGCGCTTCATCCACGAGGCGGCGGATCGCAGCGCCTTACCCGAGGCCTGGATCGCCGACGTGATCCGCGCCGAGAGCGCGGGGCGGACGATGCTTGGCGGCCGGCCGATCACCAGCCGGGCGGGCGCGATGGGGCTGATGCAATTGATGCCCGCGACGTGGACCGCGATGCGCGCCCGCCTTGGACTGGGATCCGATCCGTTCGACCCGCATGACAATATCGTGGCGGGCGCGGCATTCCTGCGGTTGATGTATGACCGGTTCGGCTATCCCGGCCTCTTCGCGGCCTATAATGCCGGGCCCGCGCGCTATTCGGCGCATCTGGCGGGCGCGAAACTGCCCGCGGAAACGATGCTCTATCTGCGGAAGATGGCCGCGGCGGAAAGCCGGTCGATCGGGCCGCCAACCGCGCCTCCCCCAAGCCTCGTCATGCCAATCCGCACCGGCGGATCCGTGCCTGCGGCCGCGCCAGCCTCGGGCGGTGCGCTGTTCGCGATCAGGCATGACGAATCCGGGGCCGAGGCTGAGGACAATGCCTCGACCTTGCGGGAATAAGAAGGCCCCGCCGTAAAGCGGGGCCTCTCGGGGCCAGCGGTCGTGGCCCATGCCGGCGGCTCGGGGGCCGAGGCCGTGCGTATGATAGGATCCTGTTAGGTGCGATGACCGGCGATCGAACATCGCGCCGCTCGCGAGTCAGCGGGACGTGTCGGCGGACGGGTCCCTGACCCACGACGGCTTGCGTCAGCCGGGGGTGACGAGCTCGCCGTCGGCGGGCGCCGGCGGCGCGGGGTCGTGACTGGAACGCCTGGGCTTGTGTCCACCCTTCACCGCGCGAACCACGGGCTTGATGGCCGCGACCACCGTCGGGAGCGCAGCGACCAATTTGCCGAGCACCGCGATAAGCTTGCTGATCCTGATCGTCACGAGGTCACTCCTTGACTGTTTTGAGGTTGATCGGTGGGATGCTGGTCGGAGGGCGGGCGCCGGCGCGCAATTGGGCGAGTGAAAGACCGTCAGACCATTCGAAATGCGGGCGATCCTTGATCGTTGGGAAGTCGCCGCCCCATTTCAGGCCAATGTCGACGCCGATCGCGCCCAACTGGTGCCATATCGCCCGCGCCTCCTCGCGATAATTGGGCGTTTCTCCCCAGTTCCGAAGCGTGAGCAGCCGCGTCGGCACGACGTCCACGGCGAGACCGAAATTATGATAGCTGTAGCCGGGCCGCGCGTCGGTCACGATCGGTCCCGGCCGGCTGCGGCCCTGTGCATAGAGCGCGGCCTGCTCGTCCATCGAGCGCGAGGTACAGATCACGGTCAGGGGAATCCCGGCCCGTTCGGCGCGGGCGAGCAAATGTTGGGTCAGCTCCCGCATATAAGGATGGAGGTCGCCGAGGTCGCGGCTGGCCATGTCAGTTCTTCCTTCCACGATGAATAAGGTGGGTGCGTCGCGCGCGGCGGCGCCTTGCCTTGCTGCGGTCGAAAGGCGTGGCCGCGCCGGCTCGGCGCAGCCGCTCGTCGCCGCCGGCGGCGGGAACGACCCGCTGCAGCCAGTTGAGCGAGAGTGCGATCACGCCACTGCCAAGCGCTCCAAAGCCGCACCCGCTCAGCAGCGCGAAAAAGGGTGCCGGTCGCTGGAGCGCGACCCAGGCCGCGCTGAACAGGAGCGCGATCAGCGTCACCGCCACGTCGAGCGCCTTCGCCGGGACCGGACCGGGCCTTGCCTTCAGATAAATCCAGACGCGCACCACGACGCATGCGGCGAGCGCCGCGAGCATCGAGGCGGCCTCGAACGGATAGCCGAGCGCGGTCCACAGGACCGGCTGCGATGGAGCGACGGGCGAGGCGGTCATGGCTGCACCATGGCCGCCTCGACCCGCGCGATATAAGCTTCCACCCGGGTTACGGTGCGCGGGCGTGGCTCACGGCCGTTGCGCAGGTCGAAGACGAAACGAGGATCGCGCACCGCTTCGCTCCCGAAGCGGGCCGGGGGGACGTCGAAGCGCCTGAGATGACGCTCCACTCGACGCAGGAGCATGGAACAACCTCCGATTCTGTGTTCCTTCTTTGTTCTCACCCAATTTCCTATTTGTCTAGGAAAAATCTTATGCTATTGCGGGCTATGTCGCAGGAAAATCCCAGGGACGCGTTGCGTCGGATCTCAAAGGAGCGGGGCGCGAGTCTGGCCAGCCTGTCGCGCTTCATCGGGCGCAACGACGCCTATCTGCAGCAGTTCGTTACACGCGGGTCGCCGGCGCGGCTGGAAGAGGATGATCGGCGTAAGCTCGCGCATTATCTCGGTGTCGATGAGGAAGTGCTCGGCGGCCCGCCATCGGATATTCCCCGGTCGGAAGACATGGTGCTCGTCCGTCGCCTCAACATTGAGGCCGCGGCGGGCCGGGGCCGGCTGATCGACGATGAATTCGCCGTGGGAAAATTCCGATTTGAAAGGGTATGGCTTAGACAATTGTCGCCCGCGAGCCCTGACGAGCTCTCGATCATTACCTTCGTCGGCGACTCGATGGCGCCGACGATCAACGATGGCGACGACGGGCTGGTGGACCACTCAAGCACTGGCCGTCGCATACGCGACGGCATCTACGTGCTCCGACGCGACGAGTCGCTCATGGTCAAGCGGCTCGCGGTGGCGCCGCGCGCGGGCACAGTGACGATCGTCAGCGACAACCCGGCCTATCCGACCTGGCCCGACGTGCCAGTCAGCGAGGTCGATGTGCTGGGGCGTGTGATCTGGGCGTCGCGCAAGCTCGGCTGATCGCTCGCCATAGGAAAAATCTTATATTAAGCGCTTGTGCTATAGGATTCCGAGGTGGATGTTCTCTTTATGTTCAATCCGACTCGGGAGAAATCGACATGCGGAAATTGCTTCTCGCCAGCGCCGTGCTGGCGCTCGCTGCTGCGCACGCGGCGGCGCAGGAAACCATCACCTACAGCTATGATGAACTCGGCCGTCTGAAGACGGTCTCGCACAGCGGTAGCGTGAATGCCGGTGTGCAGACCGCCTACACGCTCGATGCCGCCGACAATCGGACCCAGGTGACGACGACCGGCGCGTCGCACTGAGCCTGCCGGGCCGCATCCCGGCCCTCAATTCCCCAAGACCAACAATTCGGCGGGAGCCTCCCGTCGGAAAGGAGAACGCATGCGTTACGCTCAAACCCTGCGGCTGATGTTGTGGCTGCTGCCCATGTACGATGTGGCCGCGATCGCGCAGACGCTCACGCCGCCCAAGATCCAAACCGTGAGCCAGACGGGCGTCAGTCTGCTCGATACAGCTTTCAGCTATTCCCATTCCGATCTCGCGATCGGCGGGCTGAGCGTCAGTCGCTCCTACCGAAGCGGCCCCGACACGACCGGCGGGCTGCTTGGCTACGACTGGACGCACAATTTCGATATCCGCGCCGTCATTTTTCCAAGCACGTCATCCTATCCGCGCGTCGAGATTGTGATCGGCTCCACGAAGAACGTCTTTGTCGGTAGCGGCACCGGCCCATTCTACGCCGACAATGACGCGATCGGGATGAAGCTTGTCTACAGCGGGCACTTCATCTTCACCGATCGAGAAGGGACCGTTTACGAATTCACGGTCGGGATGACCAACCCGGTGATCAGCGCGATCACCTACGCGAACGGTTACCGGATCACGGTCAGCAACGTCTCCAACAAGCCCAAGCTGATCACCGACAATAAGGGCTACGCCCTCGTATTCGATTACGGCACCTACGGCATGACCGCGGCCTGCGGCTATAATCTCAGCCAGACCTATGTGACGACCAGCACCACCTGCGCGGGTGCGGCCCTGAAGGTGGGCTACGGCTACACAACTACCGCGCTTGGCTTTCCGCTCCTCGCCAGCTTCACCGACACGACCAACCACGTCACCAACATGGGCTACGATGCCGACGGGTGGATGAATTGCCTGCGCCTGCCCGATTCATCGACCTGCCAGGTGACCAACACGTACGACACCGGCCATCGCGGCCGCGTCGTCAAGCAGGTGATGGGGGACGGTGCGATCTGGCAGTTCGCCTGCTCCTGCAGCTGGGACGGCACCGACGAGGCCCAGGCCCCCGAACCGGATGGCACCGACGTCTACGACCCGCGCGGCGGACACACTGCCTATGGCTTTTACGGTTTGGGTCTGACCTCAATTCAGGATCAGAACAACCACACCACGAATTATAGCTTCATCGGCGCGCTTCCCGAATATATTCAGCCGCCCGAGGGCAATCGCGTCGATTTCCTCTATAATGCCCACCAGGCCGACGCCGGCCACACGTTCCACCCCAAGACCGGCTCGAGTGCGGCCCCGATCACGCCCGACGGCAAGACTTTCCCGAACGATCCCGACTGCAACAACCCCATCACCTGCAACCTGCCGACAACGGTGACGGACGGGAACGGCAACGTCACCAGCTACAGCTACGACCCGGTCCATGGCGGTGTGCTGACCGAGACCAAGCCGGCAGGGTCCGGCGGCGTGTCGCAGGTCATCCGACACCATTATGCCCAGCGTTATGCGTGGGTGAAGAATGCAGGGGGCTCGTATGTCCAGGGCGCCACCCCCGTCTGGGTCGAGACCGACGAACGCACCTGTACCAGCGGGGCCACCAGCGGTGAGACCTGCACCGCCGGGGCGGCCAAGGAGGTCGTGACCAGCTACGATTATGGGCCTGACAGCGGCCCGAACAATCTTCAGCTGCGCGGCAAGGTCGTCACCGCCGACGGCAAGTCGCTGCGCACCTGCTTCCAGTACGACACCCTTGGCAACAAGATCGCTGAGACGAGTCCGCGCGCCGGCCTCGCCACTTGCTCCTGATCGCCGGCGCCCGGAGAAATATCATGCGAAATACGCACCTTACCCTCGCGCTCGTCCTCGCCGCACAAGCGATGGCTGCGAACGCTCAAACCGTTGCCAGCGATTTCACGACTGGCTATCGCTTCGATGCCGATCATCACCTGACCGGCTCAATCGCGCCGGACCCCGACGGGACCGGGTCGCTGCATTATCAGGCCGTCCGCAACACCTATAGCGGCAACGGCAATCTCATCGCGATCGAGAAAGGCGAACTCGCCAGCTGGCAGGCCGACACGGTCGCGCCTGCCAACTGGACCGGCTTCACCGTCTCCGAACGGACCGACATCGCCTACGATGTGATGGACCGGAAGATCCGCGAAACCCGTTCCAGCGGCGGCGTCGCCTACACGATGACCGAAACCAGCTACGATCCGAGCGGCGAGCTCGAATGCACCACGGTCCGTATGAACCGGGGCGTCTTCGCATCGTTGCCCCTAGGCGGCGCCTGCTCTCCCGGAACGCAGGGAACCGACGGGCCCGACCGGATCACCAAGAATGTGCGTGATCCCGCAGGCCAGGTCATTCAGGTCCGCGAGGGTGTCGCCACGTCGCTTGAGCGGGCTCAGGTCAGCTACAGCTACACGCCCAACGGGAAGAAGAACGACGTCATCGATGCCAACGGCAATCACGCAAAGTTTGCTTATGATGTTTTCGACCGGCTCCAGCAGTGGATCTTCCCCTCGGTCACGCGCCCGACCGCGTTCAACGGCAGCACGCAGGCGACCGCGCTCGCGACCGCCGGCGCGGTCAACACCGCCGATTATGAGCAATATGGCTACGACAATGTCGGCAACCGCACCTCGCTCCGGAAGCGCGACGGCAACGTCATCAACTATACGTATAACGGCCGCAATTTCCTGATCACCAAGGACCTGCCCGGCACGACCACCGGCGATGTCTATTACACCTATGACCTCCGCGGACTGCAGACGTCGGCACGGTTTGGTTCGGCGACCGGGCTTGGCGTCATCGAGGCCTGGGACGGGTTCGGCCGGAAGACTTCGAGCACGATCAATCTGGGCGGCGTCAGCCGAGCTCTCACCTACCAATATGACGATGACGGCGACCGGACCCGGATCACCTATCCGAATGGCACCGACAATGTGCAATATGATTATGACGGCAATGACCGCATGTCTGCCCTGCGCCCGAACGGCGCCTCGGCAGTCACGATCAGCTACAATTGGAAGGGCCAGCGCGCGCGGATCGACCGCCCCAGCAATGTCCCGACCCTCTATGGTTATGACGATATCGGGCGGGTCAATTCGATCACGCATGATCTGTGGAGCACCGCGAACGATTATTCGGAAACGCTGACCTACAATGCGGCCAGTCAAATCCTTTCACGGCAGGTCGGCAACGATCTCTACGCTTGGAACGCTGCCAATGGCTCGAAGAGTTATGCGCCGGACGGTCTCAATCGCTATGGCGCCGTCGCGGGAACGTCCTATGCCTACGACCTCAACGGCAACCTGACATCGGATGGAACCACGATCTACTCCTACGATGTCGAAAACCGCCTGACCGGCGCGTCCGGCGCCAAGAGCGCGACCATCAACTACGATCCGCTCGGGCGAATTTTCCAGACCGGTGGTGGTGCGGCGGGAACCACCACATTCCTGTACGACGGCGACGATCTTGTCGCGCGTTACGACAGCACGGGCGCGATGTTGCGAAGCTATGCACATGGATCGGGAAGCGACGATCCGATGATCTGGTTCGTGGGCGCCGGGCTTGGCACCCAGCAATATTTCCACGCCGACCACCAGGGGAGCATCGTCGCGGTATCGACAGCGTCCGGTAACAAATTCGCGATCAACAGCTATGATGAATTTGGTATGCCCGCGGGCGGCAATAACGGGCAATTTCAGTATACCGGCCAAGTCTGGATCCCCGAGGCCGGCCTGTACCATTATAAAGCGCGAGCATACTCACCCGCGCTCGGTCGCTTCATGCAGGTCGATCCTATCGGTTATGAGGATCAGTTTAACCTGTATGACTATCTGCACGATGATCCAGTAAACGGAGTAGACCCGACTGGAAAATCGTGGGCTGACGTCGGCAACGTTATCTTAGGTTCCGCAGAGGTTGCTGTCGGCGGCGTGTTTACCCTCGCTGGTGGAGCGGGCTTAGCTGGCAGTGGCGGTCTAGAAGCCGGGTCTTTGGGAGCTGCCACGCCGATTGCGGCGCCAACTGCTGCCGGGTCGATTTGGTTAGCAGCCACCGGTGTCGCGGTCGGCGCTAATGGCGTCTCGCGTATCGGAGCCGTTTTCAACAAGGGGCACGATCCCAACGAAGGCGATCGCAACCGTGTCGAGGGGCAACGTGAAAGCCGGGCGGCTCGAAGGGAGACGGAGTCGCGTAGCGGGCCGAACGGGGCAAAAGACGCCGCGGGTAATCCGCAAAAGCAGTCTGGGCAGGGCTTTCGGAATCGGGCAGAGGCTAATCGAGGCCCTTCGGGAGAACGGCCTAAGGGCCCGGACCGCTCTAACAACCGCGAACGCAATCGCGGGATTGACGAGGAGCACAGCATGAAACCGAAGGGGCAGCAGAAATTTTGATTATGGTTACGCTTCCTGAATTTGAGTCGGCCGATTTAGTCGCTTTCGGACAAGCTTTTTTGGCACGCTCCAAGGCGTTGAAGAGGCGCTTCGTCGATGTCGCCGTATCGCGGGACTCGAATTTGGGAGGCGACCATCGCGAAGTTGCTGAAGTGACGTTCCGGAAGCTGCGCTCACCCAAGAGCACAACCATCCGGCTAGTGGTTTGGCCTGATCGGTGGGTTTGGGTCGACGCCCGCGAAATGGGGCCGTCCGGCTGGAAATGGTCTTTCAATGCCGAGGGACGAATATCCGGAGAGAAGTCCTGGGCGGACCTTATCCGTAATGTGGAAGAGATGGACGTCGTTTTTTCTTCGAGCGAATCCGCAGCGAAGATAGAAAGAGCCTCGGCAATGTGGAATGGGGTTCTGCTGAAAGGTCCGACCGGAGCCGTAAGCCGCGTGGCGAACCGGTAACCGTCGATTAGAGCTATAGTGGGAAGGAGGGGGTCCGCTTGGATATCCTCCTTTTCACAAAATTGCGAGCCCCGCTTGCTGCAGCTTACCATCCGAAAAGTAGACGCATTCCGACGGCGAAGGGCCAAAGCCCTGCTCGTTGCGATGGGGCGGTCAGTCGTCCCCGAATTGCGGACAGTGCCGAGCGCTTTTATAGTCGCGGAGCGCCCAAATATTGCGTGCTGCGGTTTGCATCTCGACGACCCTTCACCTCCCTCGTGAGGAGGGATCTTCTCGCAGTCATCCTAGTGTGGTGGTCGGCGGCGCGGCTCTCAAGGCCCGCGGGTTCCCCCCAATTTGCTGCGCAAATCTGGGGATCTCGAAACGCACAAGGTCGGCCGGACGACGCTCATCCCCTACCAAAGTTTAAAGCATTTGGTTGGCGCGGACTGAGCTTGGCGGGATTAATTGCGTCGCAGTCACTTCGTCCGATATTCCGAGCGACCGCAAAACGGGCTTTGAGGAGCTTTTGACCTTTGCAACCATCCAGCTCTCGCCGACGAGTCTGGCGTCGCCGCACTGTCAATGCCGCAGGCGACGCGCGCCGCCTCGTTCGGCTCATCGCCATGGGCTGGCCAGGAATGGGACTCTCAACGAACTGGCCAACCAGGGTGCTGACACATTGTTCTCCCTCATCAGCCGGCCCACCCCGAGCGCCGCCCCACGTCATTTTGGATAGATGGACGCGGCAAACTCATAATCGAGGTCGTCGATGTCGGTGCCGCCTGTAATCGGCTGGCCCGATTTGGTGATCTCGCCGGGTATCTCGTAACACATGATCGAGTTGCTATCGGCGCGCGGCGTCCCCAAGAGCGAATTGTCCTCGATAGGGGTGAGCACCTGTTGCTCGACTTCCTCGCGGCTCCAGCCTTGGGTGTCCCAGAAATACCGAAACGCGCTGTCCCGGTCGATCAGTTCGACCAGTTCACGGCGCATATGCTCATGCGGAAAGCCAAGCGTATGGCCGGTTTCATGACGGACGACGCGTCTGAACTCGGCGTCGCTCGTCGCCATCGTGAACGCCTCGAGATTCATCGTCGGCTGGTCGGCTTCGATGTGCAGGATGTCGGTGCCGAGATACGACCAATAGCCGCCGCCCGCGCCGCCGGCCCGTGCGATCCGCACTTGCGCCTGATCGCGCGTCTCGACAAAGGCGACATTGGCGCTGGTCGCCCAGGCGTTCATGTGCTCGACGATGCGCGCGCGCAGGTCGGCCGGCGCGTCGTCGAGAAACCCGACCGTTAGGCGCACGCCGTGACTGGGCCATCGGCGTGGGATCAAGACCGACAGGGAGGCGCTGCTGGCTGCGACCCCCGTTCGAACCAGCCGGTCAATGATGTGATCGGGCAAGCGTCGGGGCAGGCAGATTAACGGGTGGGTCATCGCAAATGTCCTCGCTCTGGAAATGACATTGATCGACGGTGTGTTGCGCCGACCGCCGCAACGGCGCTGAACCTCAGGCGGCCCATTCGATGTAGAGCCCGTTCTTTACAGTGAAGCCGTCCTGGCCGGCTTGCGCTTCGGCGTCGGTTCGAGCGATCCTGGCATGGCGTTCGTGAAGCGCGGCGAGCAGCAGAGCACGGGGGATGTTCGGCCACTGCGTGACCGGTTTGGTTGAAAACAGGGCAGTGAGCGGCTTAACGAGGATCTCCTCGATGAGCGCGCGCGGCGTCGCATTGTGGCTGCCGTGATGGCCCACCTTGAGCACGTCCACTTTCTCGAGCACCGCGCGGCAGGCCGGATCCGCCATGATGGCCTGCCACGAGCCCCATTGAGCGTCACCGGGGAACAGCATGAACTGATCGCCCGCTTCGAGCACGATCACAAGGCTGGTATTGTTGATTGCCTTGTCGAGCGCTGCGGCCAGGACGCCTGCGGGTTGCTCCAGTGTCTTCTTGACCGCCGCCCGGTCCTCGACCCGGAAGGTCTGCCTGCCACCAGCGGGTACATAATCGGCATCCGGGAGCCGGTAACGCTCGGCAAACGGCGGGCCCGCGTGGCGCTTCGGCATGCGGGTCGGCCATCGGAGATAGCCCGCACCTTCGGGCGGATCCATGCTCGCGAGTGCCTTCTCGTCGCGCGTCGGACCCAGGATATGGAAAGTCACGTCTTTGAGGCCGGCGACCGTGCGGGCCTCGCAGATCGTATCCGGCAAGGGCAGGAAGCGGCGCGGCGGAGCGCCGGCGAATCCGTCATGCAGCGTCGCCATCGCCTTTTCATTTGTCAGCGCATTGAGCGCCATCGCCTCGAAGCCCCGCGCGGTCGCCACAAGCTTGGTTTCGCGTGCCGGAGCGCGCTCCAGCGGGTTGCGGTCGTTCGGATTGCCGGCAAGCGCTAGCGCAAGCGCTGATTGTCGCTCACGGATCCGTGTCGCATTCGGGTCGTCGGGATTTTCGGTCCACGGCATCCATACCTCGCCGATCTCGACATCGGCCCAGCGCGGATCAGCGAAGCCCCACACATGATCCTTGTGGCGGTGCGTGGCGATGACCAGCGCCAAGCGGCCTTTGCTCGTTGCGATGATGTCGCCGACGATGTTGTCGAGTTGCGCTTTCTTTTCGGTGATCGTCCCGCAGTCGATCAGGACGTAACTGCTGTCCGCGCCGTCGTGGAAGCCGAGTAGGAAACAGTCGCCGAACCCGACCTCGTACATCCGGATCGTGCGCCGCATCACAGCGCCGCCTCATGCAGGGCCCGCAGGTTCATGCGCGCTTTCATACGTTCACGATACTCGCCGTCGTCGAGGTAGTTGGTGCGGGGGTCGGCGGCATCGAGTTGCTCGACAAAGGCACGCTGCCGGGCGATCCGCGCGTCGGCCCGGGCGGTACTCGCCGCGTCGAGCTGTTGGCTCGGCAACGGCTTCGCGATAACGTAGCGCACCGCACCGTCCACGCCGATGATCGCCGTGGTGCCGCCGCGCACCGGGACACCTCCCCACTCCGGCGCGTCTTTGCTCGCCTTATCGGTCTCGACGAATTGCGCGACCAACTCGATCTGCAGCGCGCCTGACGGGGCGACACGAAACACGGCATCGAACGCCGACACGTACAGATCGGGTCGGCCGGTCAGTTGCAGCGCGGGACCGTTATGCTGGGCATAGGCGACGAGCGCTGCACGCAGCGCCTTGGCGGCGTAGCTGGCATTGGGGTCGTTCAGATCGTCGCTGAACGAGACGGACCGGTCGGGCGATTCTTTCGCAATCAACGGATCGCTCGAAATCTTCGTGAAGCGGGCCGCCTCGCGCTGCAACAGTTGCGGCAGATAGGTGCTCAAACTGTCGATGATCGGCGCCGTCCCGGGTGGCGCCGCAGGCCAGCGCAATGACTCCTCGGCAAGCGACGTCACCCCATCGGGATAAATGCCGCGCCGGCGAAATCCCTCGATCAGCGCCGCACGCTGCCCCCACGCATCGTCCGGATCCAGCTCGAAATCGGCAGTTACCAGCGCACGAAGATAATCGCCGAATGTGATGTCGACTGGTGGCAGATAATCGAAGGCGCGGATGCACATGTTCAACTGGCGCTGCGCGGTCTGCGCCGCTTCGCTGGCAATGCGGCCAATGAGATCGGGGTGGAGTTCGCCCGGTGGCAGCTTGCCGCTTCCTCCGGTGGCAATGCGCACCAGATCGACGATCCGTGACCGGAATGTGGTCAGGAAGCCATCAAACACCGCGGCGACGAGGATCGCGCCCCGCTCGTGGGGTTCGGTGACGTTGCTGTAGCGGCGCGGGTCGGGGGTAGCGCTGTCGATCGCGGAGCGGAGCGCCTTGCCGGTGCCCGTCGCTTCGCCAAATTGTTTTGCCAAACTGACCAGCAGCGAGCCGTCGACGATGTCGCCGCCGCCGAGCCGGATCTCGTCGACCAGGAGATCGCGATAGGAGAAATGCTGGAGCAGAGCGACGATGTCGGCGAAGCCCTCATGAAAGGCGAGAACGTCGACATTGGAGGGCTCGAGAAAATAGAAGCGCAGTCGATCGACGATCGCGTGCGTCATCTCGTGAACGATGATATCGTGGCTTAGGCAGGTGAAGATCGTCTGGTTGGGGATATTCGGCCCCGGCTTCGCCGGATCGGCCGCGAAATAGCCGAACAGTATGGCGTGCAGGTCACGATCGTAAAAGGCGTTCTCGCCCTCGAACGCGTGCGGCAGCAGGCGCAGCTTGTTGCGCACGTCGCCCTTGCGCAACGACACCCGCCGTCCGAGCGCTCGATCGAAATTGGTTAGCGTGCGGGACGCGATGGCATAGACCATCTGTTGATGAAAATGCGGATCGGCCTCGGACGGCGCGAGCCCGGACTGCATCAGGATCGACGGATGGTCGAGATTGACCGCGTCGTAGAATATGTCGTTCTCGGCATCGTAATCGACGACCTCGAGGCGCGCGCCCACCGGCCCCGTGTCGAGCGGCTCGTTTTCCACGCCGATCGTCGTCACCCGCGCAACCTTGTAGCCGCGTGCCGGATCGGTCGCGTAAATCCGCAGCGGGCGTAGCGAGGGTTGCGGTATGTCCAGCAATGCAGTCTCCCAACTCAACTGGATTCAGCAAATCGTGGGCCTCGCCCAGTGGTCACTGGGGCAGGGCGTAATCGGCTCTCATTCGGTCCGCGGCTGCCGATCGCACCTCAGGCGGTTCACGTTCGAACACCGTCAGCAACACCTTGTTGAGCGACGTCGGATGCGTGCCGTCCTTGAACGCCTTGATCCTCACCAGATCGTGCCCTTCCATGGCGGGCGGGATGAAGTCGGCAATCTCCCGTTCCGCCGCCGACGCGTCATCGACCAGCGTCTGCGCGGTCCGCGACGGCAGGGGGTTCGACCCGGGCGCAGATACGAGCGCTGCGGGTGACAGCCCCTGCCGCACCGCCGCTGAAACCGATATTAGCCATTTTCTATAGAGCGGGAACGTCCTGCCGCTGTCGCGCGCACTTGCAAGCGCGGTCCGGTCGAAATCGGACATCCGGGTTCGCAGCAAGCCTTTGGCGCTCGCGTCGGCCTGCTCCACCGTCATTGGCTTCGGAACGGGGGTAGCGGCGCGGTGCGGGGTCGACGGCGCATGTCGCAACGACGCTCCGGGGGCGCTCGCAACGAGCGGGGACAATGCCAACGCGCAGAGTAGAACCTTGAACACCGTTCGCCCCCTTATCCCGCGATGTAGACTGCGTGCTCGGCCGAGGTACGCGCGCCCACCGCACGCGCCGCCAGTGCGTCGCGACGCCGCGCATCGAATGCGATCGCTTGTCCTGCTAGCCGCATCTAGGCCGTTCCCGACGGCGGGGTAGGTTTGCGGACGAAATAGGGCACTATCGCCACCCACATGATCGTCGCGAAACCATAGAGCATGCCGCCAAGCTTGGCATCGATGCCGGTATCCAGTTTGCCGCCGGTCACCCAGTAGCCCTTCAGCGAGCCTACCCAAAGTAGGAAGGAGACGACCGCAATCAGGATTTCCTTGATCGCCGGGCTGCTCCCGCCTTCCTCCTGTGTCGCGAAATAGCGGACGACGATCACGAACGCGACGATCAGCAGAATCACGATTGTCAGCGCCAAACCATTATTGCCGGCGATCGATTGCCCCAGCGGGAACAGCGTCACCGCCTCGGTCGGAAACAGCATCGCAACGCTGGCGACATAAGCCGGTTGTGCGTCGGTCGTCTTGTTGGCGGCGGGGCCAGGCGCGCGCATTGCGATAGGGCGGTCGGGCAAAGCGGGCGCGGCCGGCGGCGATACCCTGAGCGCGCCGCGGAAACGATCAGTGAACAGTGCGAGGCTGGGGCCCGTCTGGACGATGCCGTTCAATGTCGTGTTGGCTTGGGCGGCGGCGCTGGCCGCGGCATCGAGGTCCGTGCTGCTGTCGCCATCCGCATTGATCGCTATTTGGCTGGCCTGTGTCGCGTCGCCGACGGCGCGGTCGCCATGCGGTACATCGCCCCCCGAAAATTTTCCGTCGCATTGTTCGGCCAGTTCGCCCGCGATCAACGCTCGCTGGCGAAGCGTGATGGCGCGCGTGCGATCGGTCGCGCGATCGGCCAGCGCAACCAGGCTGTCGCGAAGGCCGCGATAAGCGGCAACCACAGCAGCACAGTCCGTCATGCGAGCCTCCTAAATTGCTGGAAACAGGGCAGCCACCTTCGACAACAGGCCCAGTATCTGCGTGCGGTTCTCGCGCGCGATGCGCCGACGCTCCTCCGGTGTGAACTTGCCGGCGAGTGCATTGCGCAACGACCCATCGGACGTGGCCAGCTTGTCGACCACTCCCGTCAGCACCGCCAGGCGAGCCTTGCGAACCGATGCATCCTCATCAGCGGCCGCTGCGATTTGGCGAATCCAGTCGCGGCGGTCGGCGAAGCTCAGCTTGCCGACCTCCTGCGCATAGCCCGCTTCCAGCGCGAAGCGCTGACGCGCGGTCGAATTTGCGTCCTGGAGGTCAGCCAGCTTGGTCAAGCCAGTCTTGAGATCGCCGTAGAGCGGGCCAGGAGCGACGCCCGCGACCACGTGCCGGACGCTCTCAACCTTCATGTTGGTCTGCTCCAGCGCAGCCAGCGTACCGACGAGTTCGATGACCGCTTTGGCAGGATCCCCGGTCAGCGGCCCCAGATCGATCAATTTCTCTCCGGCGATGCGGTTGATGTCCGAGGATGCGGTCGACAGCTTGTCGATAGCGTCAGTGATGCCGGCCTTCGCATCGTCGGGCTTGTCATCGAGCACGTCGGCGAGCGCGGCCTGGTAGGTTGCGATGCCCGCAATGGCGACGGTCAGGCCCTTGAGCGCTTCTTCCGAGATCGGCTTGAGCGATACGCGCACTTGACGCCCTGCGGGAACGCCCTTGACATCGCAAAAGCCCCGCGGCGGCGCCCACTCGGTGTCGGTCGTGACGAAGTCGCCCCATCCGCAATGCGGGTCGCTGGCGACCAGCGCGATATTCGCTTCGCGCCGGCGTGCCCGCACGTCGGCGAGATACGCGTTGGCGGCATTCACCGTGGCGGTGGCTTGCGTGGAAACTGCGCCAGCATGCTCCAAGCGGACAACGTTGGCGGCGCAAGCGGACAGCGCCAACAACAGAAGCCACACAGGAATCTGTCGCATACTATTATCCCCCGAAATGTAATGCTGCCATATCCGCGAGAAAGCGCAATCCCATTCGCGTGAAAGATTCAACCAATTCGGCGCTATTCTCTGCAGAGTCGTTCGTGCAACGCATTGCAACGTCGAACTCTATCGCGGGCCTCGATTACTGCGGTTCGGCGAGAAATTCTTCTCCGATCCGGTGACAGCGTTCGCCAAAGTCCATAGCGCACTTCTGCCTCGGGGGAGGCTAGCCTTCGTTTGTTGGCGTGAACTAGCCGACAATGAACTCGACGGGCTGCGGAGCGTGTAGCGTCCCGCTATTTGCCTACTCAGATCGTCAACGATGCGAAGCACGCTCGCTATTCCCCATTTGCTGATTCCGTTTTCCATGATCAGTGCTTACGCGGGCTGGACACAGCGGTAGCGATCTTCGCGAGCATGACGATGAGGTGAGGAGCAGCGACCTCGCATCGATGGTCGAGGTGCTCCCGTGTCGGTTCTCAGGGCGCGCTCCTGCAGCTGCGGATTGAGGCGCATGGAGATCGCCAGCGGCGCTCCAGCTGCGCGCTTTGGCCAAATCGTCGCGTTTCAGCAAACGGAGAGGGAATTGACGTCCCGCCCACCTTTTCCGGCGGGGAATTAAGGGCGGCCCGCCGGCTGGGGGACAAGGCTAACAAGGAACGATTCTAGCCGTCCGTGACGGTCGTTGAAAGGTCGGCTATCGGGAGATCAGGCCAAGCAGCGAGTTCGGCTCCGTATCTTTCCCCGCCGTGCGCGCATTCCCGAATTGCGTGGGGATCCGTATCAGGATCACCCACACCCGACCACGCTAGTCGGCCGCTGCAGCTCGTATTGTCTCGATAGGCAAGAAAAGGGTCAGGCTTTCGGGTGGAAAGAGCTGGAAGCCGTACCTGATATAGAACCGAGCAGCGTCGTCATCGATAGCGTGGACGACCAGCGCCCGGATACCGGCGATTTCGGAGGCTTCGAGAGTCCGCGTCATTGCTTCTTTGAGCATCGCCTCGCCAAGACCGCGCCCTCCGTGCGCACGGTCGACGGCGAGCCGCCCCAGAACCATTACCGGGACAGGATTGGGGAGGCTGTGACGATACTTCCCGGGCACCTCGGTTCGCACGATATGGCCGGTCGCAAGCGTGTAATATGCCGCGACAATGCCCGCATCCGTGGTGACGACATAAGTGCGGGACGCGCGGCCTTCGTTGTCGAGGGCGCGCGCCCGCAACCAGTCGTTCAGCGCAGCCTTGCCACAGTCGAAGCCGTCCAGCCGGTGGTCTGCAGCGATGCGGCTCGGGCGCAGGTAAGGGGAGCCGGCGCCGATCGGCACGACTACCGCCACGGGCTCTCCTTCTTCATGAGCGCGCGCAGCGCAGCATTAGGATCAACCGGATTCGCCAGCGCCCTGGCAAGCGCCTCGCTGGCATTAGCGTCAAGATTGAAGACGCGACGGTCCAGCAGCACGTCGATTGCATGCTGACGTGCGCTATCCAGCACAAACTCGGTGCGGCTCTTTCCAATGCTGGCGGCGGCGCTATCAATGAGTTCGCGCGTTTGGGCGGGAATGCGCATCGTGATGGACGTATCCGCCTTCGCCCGTGCGGGCTTGCTGGTCGATGACGCCGAGCGCTCCACAACGGTGGCCATAGGAAACTCCTATCTACTGTAGCCTATTTGGGCGCTTGTAATGACAATGTCAATACGCCTCGAAGGTTAACAGGCTCCCAAACGGGCGGCGGCGACCGCCTCGACATGTCGTTTTCAAAACCATCGCATCTCCGCGGGGACGAAATGATCGGGCTTACACCGCCCTTGGATCCGAATTAGCACATGCAAGGCCGGCCCAGATCCTATCTGACATCACAGGGCGAGCTTCGCCAAAGCTTCGGCCGCGACGGTCTGGATAAGATGCCCATAATGTCGCTCGATCATTTCTACGCTGGTATCGCTGATCTGGGCGACGGTAAGCAAGGACAGTCCGCCGACGACAAGATCGGTGATGGTGCTGTGGCGAAGCGTATAGGCTGTGGCGCTTGACGAAAGCCCGGCGCTCCGTGCCGCGCGCGCGACCGGCCTCTTCCAGGAATCCTTGGTCCAAGGCAGGCCGTTGAGCTGCACAAACAGGGGCTCATCCTGACCGCGGCCATCGACCTGCAAGGTCAAAAGCGCCGAAACACCCTCGGGTGTGACGATCCGGCGCGGCTTTCCGCTTTTGTCCCTGCCGATCGTCAATTCCGATGTGCGCGGGTCGAAACTGGAGACCTTGAGCCCCGCGACCGCTCCCGGCCGCAAGGGCAGCAGGCACAGCATGCGCACGAACGGCTCCGCTTCCGGTTCAACCGCGCGCAGGAGGGCACGCCGCTGGTCGCGGTCCAGATATAAAGTTCTCTGCCGATCCGCGTTTCGTATCGGTCTGATCGCTTCCTGCCAGGCCGCCTCCGTATCGGGAGTGCCGCGCGGGAGGACCCGGTTAAGCGCCGCCCGCAGCATCGCCATGTCGCGATTGATCGACGCGGGCGCTCTTTCGCGCGTCGTCACAGCCCCATTTTTGCGGCGGCTGAGCTGCACCGGCTTGTCCTCAAGCCGCTGGCGCCATGCCCTGAGATGGTGCCGTCGCAGTTTCGCCAGTTTAACCTTGGCGATGGGATCCGCGTAAACGTGCCGCCCGAACCGGTCGCCGATCTCCTTGTCGCCGCCGGCGTAGCGTCGACAGGCATCCGCGACCGTTTCGACGGGCTGTTCAGCAATCCCGCCGGATTCCACGAGATCCGCAAATGCCTCGGCCTCCTTCTTCGCCGCGGCAAATTGCTCGCGCGGCGCGATTGTTCCGAAATCTCCGAGCGCCTTGAGGCGGTAGTTGCGGTCCTCGTCGGAATAAGCGCGCGCTATCCAGGTACCGGACCCCTCGCGCGCCGAGGGCCGATATCCGAGGAAGCAGCCCGGCCGGAGACGCTGCCAATGCGGTTCCCGCCGCGCGGGCAGCGCGTCACGCTCTTTTACCTTGCTCAAATCCAGCGACATGATGGCCCGGAAATTTTTCCGTACGGAAAAAGTACGGAAAACATAGTCAGAAAAACGTGGACCGTCTCGGACAAAAAGTCAAGGAAATCTGCCGTTTTTTAGGTCCAGCGTCGTCCGGGTTTGTGCTTTTTCTCTGCCCTCCGAAGGCAGAGGCCAGGGGTTCGAATCCCTTCGGGTGCGCCATTTTCGAGACACGGCGAGATTCAGCCGTTCCCCGGACACCCGACCCGCCTGTGCTGGGCACCGACCGGCAGGTTTTTGGGCCGATGGCGGTCTGCCGCTTTTAGAACGAAATGCAGTAAAGCTGCCGTTCGAGCGTGTCAGCCGCGACCAGCGCCTGTGCCCTCTCTGCGGAGGAGAGCAGATGCGGTCGGCAATAGAAATATTCCAGAGGGCCGCAGTGCACCGGCCGCAAAAAGGGTCAGGCGACCAAAGTCACCTGCAGGGGCTTGCCCATGTAGAACGTTCCCGAACTTGGAGAATGAAGTGGCGACGAGTACGGTTGCGGTTCGCAGGCGCTCATTTCTTTCATGAGTTAGGGAAGATCGACGGCGACGGTCCGATCAGATCACCGTGGACCGTATCGCGGCAAGCCTCTGATCGGGCACCGGCCCGCTGCCGCTGACCGCAAAGTTACGTACGTCTTCCAAGCTGAATAATGAGCCGCCAGGCCCGCGAACGCGGAAGAAATCTGCCCCATCCACATGCTCGATCCGATAGGCAGGCCTCGGGTCCGCCTGCTGCACCGCCACCTCGACATTGCTGAATTCGACGTTGCGCGCGTGGCGGATGAAGAAGCCGGTCGCCGGAAGATCGCCGAACATATTGGGTTCGGGATAATGGTCTTCGTTGGCGGGCGGGTTCAGGTGCGCCATTGCCTCCGGCGCACCGCCCACCTGCTGCAGGTAGACGTCGCTGATCTTGATGTCTTCGACCGGATGATCGGGCAGCCCTGCGATGATCGAGGGCAGCAAACCGGCGCCGGAGCTGCTGACATTGCTGATCATCACCCGCTTGAGCGTGCCGATCGGCCGCCCCTTCGGGCCACGCATCCGACGACCGAGCCGCATGAAAATCGGCGACGAGACGCTGCCGCGCATCGTGATGTTGCTGATCGTCACATCTTCCAGGTTCGCGCCGTCGACCGTCTCCAGTGCCAGGCCCTGGCTTCCGTCGAACGTGCAATTGGTGATCGTGATGTTCTTGAAGCCGCCATTGCTTTCGGTTCCGAACTTGATGCGGCCAAAGATGTGCCCCGCGGCTTCGGGGCTGCGCATCTTCCAGGTCCCGGCCAACACCGACCCCACCTCGTAACTGCCGGTTACCATGCAATTCTCGATCGTCAGGTTTTCGGTCGCGCGGGGATAACCAAGCGCGAAGCTCGACTTGGGGCAGATGCCGTCGTCCCAGGGGCTGTTGACCGTGCAGTTTGAAACGCGGACGTTGCGGCAGCAATCGATGTCCATCCCATCACGGTTGGTGTCGATCAGCAGGTTGTCGATCGTGAGATTGTCGACGCCGGTCAGCAGCAAGCCGAACCAGCCGCCCTCCAGAATCCGGAAGTCCCGGAGCAGCACGTTGCGGCAGTTCTTGAGCGCGATCGTCTTGTTTCCGGTGCCCGGCCCGGCCGGATCCTGCCGGTAGCCATCCGAGCCCCGGCCGAGCCCCTTTCCCCAGATCAGGCCGCTACCCGTGATCGCGATATCCGTGAGGCCATCGCCCCAGATCAGGCTGTTGCGCCAGTGGTTATGACCATAATCCTGATAGGGTTCGAAGGACGGGTCCTGCGGTTCGGCAAGGTCATAGCCGCCGGCGCCTCCTTCAGGAGCCTTCGCGGCCAGGATGATCGCTCCGCTATCCAGATGGAGCCCTACGCGGCTCTTCAGCCGTATCGAGTAGCAGGCATATGTGCCCGCGGGAAAATAGACCGTCCCGCCGCCACGCGCCGCAGCGAACTCGATCGCCTTGTTAATCGCAGGAGTGTCGATCGCCGAACCATCGCCTTTCGCGCCGAAGTGACGCACATTGACCCAGCCTTCGGCGGGGACGTCGGCCGCCAGGAGCGGCGTGGCCAACAGCCCTGTTGCCCCCATCAGCAAAAAGGAGCGGCGATCCGGCTGAAGTTTGGACGTCATTTGCGCCTCCCGTCGTCGCCGCATTACCCGAGCCATGTTTGCGAACTTAACCTGCCAACATCATGCTGTTTGATACGAACCGATCTCCATGACCGCAATTAGGTCGACAGCGGTCCCACTATGTCGGCCTGAACGACCGGCGGCTATTCGCAAACGTGCGTCCAGACGCGACCACGAACGGGCAGGCCGAGACTCTGCGAACGCAACCGTGCCCGGCCGTAACGCTTCCACGATCTTACCGCATCGATCTGGTTTCACCCGGTCGTCGATCACGGCCCATGCGAAACACTAGAGCGCGTCGGTGCGCGCGGGTTCCCGATCGAAATGGTCGTGCCGGCCGTCGACATATTTCACGGATTTTGCCAGCACGTCGGGGTCGGCTCCTTCGAGCGTGGCGACCTGAATGGCGACGATTGCATTGCCTTTGGGGTCCATGCCTTCCGCATGGGTGCGCACGCCGCAGGTGGCGCAAATATGGTATGTAAGATTGGCTTGGGGCTTACCGGGAGGGATCCAACGATAGTGGATTTGATCCCCGCCGCCACTTTCCAACTGGAACTTGTTGGCCGGAGCGAAAGCGAACCATGCGCGGCTTTTGCTACACAGCGAGCAATTGCAGCGCAAAGTCCCTTTACCCAGGTCGAGCGTGACGCCGTAGCGCACTGCGCCGCAGTGGCAGCCACCTCCATATTGTTGCTCGACCACTGCGTATACTCCTCGAAAGTCGTACATTGATAGACAATCGCGAGCCCCGCCGGTTCCGTAAGGACACATGCGCCTCTGGTGAACGGACGGGCCCGCGCCGCCTACAGCTTGATCAGTTCCACGCGCCGATTGGCAGCTTTGCCGGCCTCGTCGCTATTGGGCGCCACCGGATTGGTCTTGCCATAGCCCCGGGCCTGCAGCCGCCCAGCAGGGATGCCGGCCGCGACCAGCGACGCCATCACCGCTTTGGCGCGATCGTCCGACAAGGACAGGTTGTGCGCGTCGCTACCGGTTTCGTCGGTGTAGCCGTTGATCGCCAGGTTCAGCTGGGGGTTCTGCTTCAGAAGGGCGACGACCGCGTCCATCTGCGGGCGGGAGTTCGGCAGGATGGCGGATTGATCGGTCGCGAAATTGATATGGATGATCGCCTTGCCGCTCTTGTCGAGATCGGCCTTGAGCTGGTCGGCGGGTAGCAAGGATGCGGTGGCGACGAACGGCTTCGTCTCGACCACGGTCATGCCGGAATGGGCGCTATCCTGCGCGAAGTGAATCCAGATCTGCCGGTCGGGGCGGCGTATGACCCAGATTTCGGCGGGATTGTTATAGGCGTCGCCGAAGCCCGAATTGATCTCCTGCAGCTCCTCCTGGGGCAGCGCCTTGATCCGGTCATAGGGGATGCGCCCTTCGAAGACCTTGACCGCCCCGGCCTGGGCAAAGAGCGTTTCCATATTCTTCTTGAGTTCGAACGCGCTGTAATCCGACTCCTTCTCGCCGACGATGCTGGCGAGCCAGGTCTTGCCCTCTGCCTGCGTGAAGTCCTTGCCGGTCCAGAAAGGGAAGCGGCCGAATTCGCGCGTGATCGCCTGGTTCTGGATCGCATAATGCGCGGGCAGGCCGAAATAGGGGAATTTGCCGAGCGGCGCGTTGGAGACGGGGACGTTGTCGATCGAGAAAGCTGCTGGCTCGGCCGCGGCGGGCGGTGCGTCGGGTGCGGCCTCGTTGGCGGCCACGGCATTGGCTGACACGGCGTTGTCGGCCTCCGCCACGCTTGTGTCGGTCTTGTGCCGATTGCACCCCGCCAGCGCGCAGGCCAGCGCGAGCCAGAGCAGCTTCGAATGCGACATGGGCAAACTCCGTTGAGCATGCCCCCCCGATGCGGCGGATAGGGAGATAGAAGCGGTTCGTGAAGCCTGCGTGACGATTTTGGCGCACGCCCGTGGCGGCGTGGGCTCCTTTTTAGGTGTGAGCCACGACCGTGTCCGCGCGATCATTCTTCTCGACCCGATCGACCAGGCCGTCCTTGAAGTGGACGATCTTGCGCGCATAGGCGGCCATGTCGGGTTCGTGCGTGACCAGCAGGACGGTCAGGCCGGCCTTCGCGTTGAGGTCGGCGAGCAATTCCATGATCTCGACCGATCGTTCGGAATCAAGATTACCGGTAGGCTCGTCGGCGAGCAGCACATCCGGCTGCGTCACCAGCGCGCGCGCGATCGCGACGCGCTGCTGCTGTCCGCCCGACATTTCGGAAGGATTATGGTGCGACCAGGCGGCGAGGCCGACCTTTTCGAGCGCCGCCATGCCCTGTTCGTGGCGGACGCGGCGCTCTTCGCCGCGGTACAGCAGGGGCAGCTCGACATTTTCAAGCGCGGTGGTGCGCGCCAGCAGGTTGAAGCCCTGGAAGACGAAACCGAGGTAACGGCGGCGCAGCAGCGAACGCTGGTCGCGGCTCAAACCTTCGACATGCACGCCGCGAAACAGGTAAGTGCCGGACGTCGGCACGTCGAGGCAGCCGAGGATGTTCATCGTCGTCGACTTGCCCGAGCCCGATGCGCCCATGATCGCGACGAAATCGCCGCTCGCAATGTCGAGGTCGACGCCCTTGAGCGCCTGAAACGCGGCCGGGCCTTCGCCGAAGCGTTTCGTGATGCCGCGCAATGAAATCAGGGGCGCGTCCACCTTACTTGCCCGGTCCTGCCAGCTGGCCGGTGATGACCTGGAGGCCGGGGTGCAAACCGGCGCCCCGCACCTCGGTCACGGTTCCGTTGCTGTGGCCGACCGTGACCGCAATCGACTTGGGATTGCCGTCGGCGCCGACCACCCACAATTGCTGGCGCGCGCCGCGCGACACGTCGACATTCTTCGGCGGCTCGGGCGGTCCGTTGAAGATGCCCTTCTTGGCCGGCGCGGCGGGAGGGGCGAAGCGGAGCGCGGCATTCGGCACGAGCAGCACGTTCTTGACCGAATCCGTTATGATGCTCGCAGTGGCGGTCATCCCCGGCTTCAGCAGCAATTTCGGGTTCGAGACGGTAAGTTCCGCCGTATAGGCCACCACGTTGGTCGTGGACGTGGGCGTGGTCCCGGTGCTGTTGACCATGGGCGTCGCGTTGGCGCCGAGATCGACCCGGGTCACCGCCGCAGGAAAGGTCTGGTTGGGATAAGCGTCGACCGTGAAAGTAGCGGGCTCGCCCGCGTGCAACTCGCCAACATCGGCTTCGTCGACCTTCACCTGCAACTTCATCTTCGAAAGGTCTTCCGCGATCGTGAAGAGCGGGGCGACGTTGAACGTTGCGGCGACCGTCTGCCCAGGCTCCACCAGGCGTGACAGCACCACGCCCGTGACCGGCGCATAGATTGTGCCCTTGGACAGGCTCGTTTCGTTGGTCGAGACGTTGGCGCGCGCCTGCGCGACTTGGGCCTGGGCCTGGAGGAGGTTGGCGGCGGCGCGGGCGTAATCGGCGCGCGCGGTATCGAGCTCGGTCTGCGACGGTACCTTGCCGCCGGACAGTTTGTAGACCTGTTCCTGGCGGCCGAGCGTAGCCTTGGCCTGGGCCAAAGTCGCGCGGTTCTGCGCGACCGTGGCGAGCGCCGCGGCCAGCGATGCCTTGCTTTGCACCAGCGCGTCGCGCAGCCGCGACAGATCGAGCTGTGCGAGCGGCTGACCCTTCACGACCCGATCATTGTTCCGGACATAGACCTTGTCGATCAGCCCGGATTCTTCCGATCCGACAGTCACCTGCACGGTGGGCGCGAGATTTCCGGTCGCGGTGATCGTGACCATCAGATCATGCTTTTCGACCGGCGCGGTCGCGTAATGGACAGGCGGCGCGGGGCGGAAGCAGCGCGAGAGCAGCAGCAGGACGATCAGCAGCGGCACGCCGATGAAGATCCATTTGCGCCAACGCCGCCAGAAGGAGCGCCGCGGTTGGCCGAGAAATTCCTCGATGTCGGTGTCGGCTTCGCTCATGAAGGGGTCCCCGGATTGATCGTCTCGGGCTGCCAGCCGCCGCCGAGCGCGAGATAGAGTTGGACGAGCGCGAGCGCCTGGTCCGCCTGCGCCGAAGCCAGCTGGTCGCGGGCCGACAGCAGCGACTGCTCGCTTTGCAATACGGTCAGGAAATCGATCAGGCCCGAGCGGTACTGGCTGCGCGCATAGATGGCGGCATTGTTGGATGCGTCGAGCGCCACCTCGAGCTCCGCCTGCCGCGCCTTGGCCGCCTCGAGCGCCTGGATCGCATTCTCGACATCCTCGAGACCGGACAGCACGGTCTGGCGATAGCTCGCGAAGGCGAAGTCCGCGCCGGCCCGTGCGGACCGCACCTGCGAAGTCCGCCGCCCGGCATCGAAGATCGTCTGGGTGATGCCGGCGAACAGGCCGCCCGTCAGAAGATCGCCGAGCCTTCCGATCCGGGCAGCGTCGGTGTTGATGTTGCCGGTGATCGAGAGCGCGGGAAACAAGGCTGCCTTGGCGACGCCGATGCGCGCGGTGGCGGCCGCGAGCTGCTGCTCGGCGCTCCGGACGTCGGGCCGCCGCCGTAGCGTGTCCGCGGGAATGCCGACTGTGACGCGATCGGGCCCGTGGGGAATAGGCTGCGTCGCCTGCATCTCGGTTCGCAGCGCGCCTGGTGCCTGGCCGGTAAGAACGCCCAGGCGGTTGACCGCCTGAAGATACGCGGATTCGAGCCCTGAAATGGACGCGGCCGTCTGGGCACGCTGGCTGCGCGCCTGCTCCGCATCGAGACTTGAGACCAGCCCCGCCTGCACGCGCCAGCCCGCGATCTGCAGATTGTCGTCCTGTGTGCGCAGCGTACTGCGTGCAATCTCCAGCCGTGCCTGCGCGAGGCGGGCCTCTATATAATTGGTGGCGACTTCGCCCGCGACCGACGTGCGGACGCCCTCCAGGTCGAAGCGGGCGGCCGCCTCGTCGGCGCGTGCCGCCTGCACGCCGCGGGTGAGGCCGCCGAAAATATCGAGCTGCCAGGATGCGTCGAGGCCGAGCGAGAGCTGCGTGTTGCCGGACGAAACCCCGTGCCGCACGCGGGTGAAGTTGCGGGATACGCCGGCCGAGCTGCCCAAGGAGGGAAACAGGTCGCCGCGCGCCTGGACCAGGGACTCGCGCGCCTGTGCCAGTCGCGCCACCGACTCCGCGATCCGCAGGTTCGACGCGGTTGCCCGGGCGATAAGGTCGGTCAGCATCGGATCGTCGAACCGGCGCCACCAGCCGGACAGATCGCCGACCTGCGCGGTCGCGCCCGGCGCGGCCGGGTTGGTGATCGCCGGCGCGTAAACCGGCGGCACGCCCAGCGCCACCGGAGCCGGCGCCTGATAGTTCGGACCGACCGCGCAACCGCCCAGGAGCAGCGCGACGGAGAGGGCGCCCGTGCGCTTATTCATGGCGTAACGCATCGATCGGGTTGAGCGCGGCTGCGCGTTGGGCGGGAACATAGCCGAAGACGATCCCCAGGAAGGAGGAGAAGAGCAGGCTGCCAAGGTTGATCAGCGGATCGAACACGAAATCGACCGCCATGAGTCTGGTCAGCAGAATCGACAGGCCGAAGGACAGGCCGATCCCGATCGCGCCGCCGAGCGAACACAGCACCACCGCTTCGGTCAGGAATTGCAGCCGCACCTCACGCGCGAGCGCGCCGATGGCGAGGCGGATCCCGATCTCACGCGTGCGTTCGGTGACCGACACCAGCATGATGTTGACGATGCCGATCCCGCCGACGATCAGCGATATGGACGCGATCGCCGCGACCAGGCCGGTCATCACGCGCAGCGTTCCGGATACGGTGTCCGAGATCTGCTTCATGTCGATCAGCCGGAAATCGTCGCCCTGACCCGGGGCGATGTGGCGCCGCTCGCGCAGCAGGCGAGCCAGATCGGCGCTGACCGCATTATTGTCGTAGGCCGGGTTCACGCCGATCACGATCCAGTAGATGTTGGTCGTGCCGATGATCTGGCGCTGCACCGCGCGCGCTGGCATCAGCACGGTATCGTCCTGGTCGCTGCCCGGCCCGCCCTGGCCGCGTTCCTTGAGTACGCCGATCACGGGGCAGGTGAGCTTGCCCACGCGCAGCTCGCGGCCGAGCGGATCGACATTGGCGAACAGATTCTTGCGCACGGTTTCGCCGATGATGCAGACGCTTTTGCCGGCAGCCTCTTCCTCGGCCGTGAAGGCTCGCCCCGCTACGACTTTCATCGCCTGGATGGCGATGCCGTCGCGGGTCGTGCCCGTGATGTTGGTTTGCCAGTTGATGCCGTCGGCCGTTGCGGCGACGCTGGAATTGACCTGGCCGGCCACGGCATCGATCCCGCCAATCTGTTCGCGGATCGCGTCGACATCCTCGCGCGTGAAGTTGCGCGGCGGCCCGCCGCCCGCCTGGCGCGCCTGACTGTCGGTCACCACCATCAGCGTGTTGGCGCCGAGCGAGGCGATCTGCTCGCGTACCGATGCGGTCACGCCGTTGCCGACCGTCACCATCGTGATCACCGCCGCGACGCCGATCACGATGCCGAGCACGGTCAGGATCGAACGCAGCAGGTGGCGCCGGATTTCGCGCAGCGCGAGGAGGAGGGAAGCGCCGAGCATCGTGTTACAGTGTATCGCAACTTTTCGTGAGCGAAACGATCAAATTATCCACTTTGCTGCCCTTGCCTTTTCATTCGTCGCATATGGCGGGGTTGGCAGTATCGCTGCATCCCCATCCGGTCTGATTAGCAAGCCTGGCGGACCTTGGGGGGTAAAGTGATCGCAAGTGTCGTGTAAATGTTTCGAAAAGACGGGTGACAGGGACGCCTGTGCACATCATGCCTTCATCATGACGGATGCACAGGCGCCTCGCGTGCTCGTTGTGGATGACGACACCTACCTCACGCTGATGTTGAGCGATTATCTGAAAGCCGAAGGCTTTCAGGTCGCTGCCGTGCACGATGCCGAGGCCGGGGTAAGCCAGGCCCTGTCCGGCGACCATGATGTGGTGATCCTCGATGTGATGATGCCGCGCCTGTCGGGAACGGAGGCGTTGCGCCGCATCCGGGCAGACAGCGCGATCCCGATAATCATGCTCACTGCCAAAGGCGACGACATCGACCGCGTTATCGGGCTTGAGCTCGGGGCCGACGATTATGTGCCCAAACCCTATTTCCCTCGCGAACTCGTGGCGCGCCTCAGGGCCGTGCTCCGCCGGCGGCCAGCGGCCGATGCGGTTCAGGCCGCCGCCAGTTATGGTCTCGGCAGCCTGCATGTGGACGTGCCGACGCGACGCGTGCTGGCAGGGTCCCAGCCCGTGGAACTGACCGCGTCGGAATTCAATCTGCTGGCGGTACTCCTTCAGGCCGGCGAACGCGTCACGACCAAGGACGAGCTGTCGCTGAAGGTTCTAGGCCGCAGCCGCGCCAGTTACGATCGCAGCGTGGATGTTCACGTCAGCAATCTGCGGCAGAAACTGGCCGAGGTGGCGCCCGACATCGAGATCGAGACCGTGCGCGGGATCGGTTATCGGATCGGTACCAGCCGATGAAGGGCGGGCTCTTCCTGAAGATCCTGCTCGGCTTCTGGCTGACGCTCTATTGCATCATCGCCGGCCTCTGGCTGGTGTTCGTGGCGGGCAGGGCAGGGCCGTCGCCCGAAGAATGGATCTCGCGCAGGGTCGCCCCGGCCCTCTTGTCCCAGATGGCGCGCGAGGTGGCGCGTGACGGGCCGGCCGCGTTCGATGCTGCGCGGCGCGACCTGCCGGCGGAGGACGCGCGCCAGATCACGATCCGCATGCGGGGCCCGCAGGCGCGGAATTGGGACAAGAGCCTCAACCGGGATGTGGCCGCGCCCGACGGCCGCCACTATCTTCTGACCTATCGCGTGCCGGAGGTCGCCCGGCGCCCCGGCCCATTTGCCTTGCCGCGGCCGGTCCTGATCGCCGCCGCGATTGCGGGCCTCGCCTTCAGCATCGTGCTGGCATGGTATCTGACGCGTCCGATCAACCTGATCCGCAAAGGCTTCGATCAGCTCGCCCAGGGAAGGCTCGACGTGCGGCTCCAGCCGCTGATCGGCAGGCGCCGCGACGAGATTGGCAGTCTCGCGCGCGACTTCGACATCATGGCTGGGCGTCTGGCCCAATTGGTGACGACCCGCGACCGGTTGCTGCATGACGTATCGCATGAGCTGCGCTCGCCACTGAGCCGCATGCAGCTTGCAATCGGCCTGGCGCGGCAGGATTCTGCCCAATTCGACACGTCGATGGACCGGCTCGAGCGCGAGATGGTGCGGCTTGACGGGCTGGTGCGCGAGTTGTTGGTACTGGCGCGCGCGGAGAGTGGCCTGGGGACGATCGAGGAGTATTTCGATCCGATTGCGATGCTCGAATTCGTAGTGGAGGACGCCCGCTTCGAAGCGGAAAGCCTCAAAGTCGCGGTCACGCTGGCTCAGCCGGATGTCGCAGAGGAGCAGCGTCCCAACTTGCGCGGAAGCGCCGAGTTGTTCCGGCGGGCGCTGGACAACATCATCCGCAATGCCCTTCGTTTTGCACCCGGCGGAAGCGCGGTTGCCGTTTCGGTAGGGATGGACGCAAAAGCAGAGCGCTATAGCTTTCATATTCGCGATCGCGGCCCCGGGGTGGCAAACATCGATCTATCGACCCTGTTCGAGCCCTTCATCAAGGCGGACCAGGCAGGGTTCGGTCTCGGCCTTGCTATCGCCAAGCGGGCGGTCGTGGCGCATGGCGGGACCATCGAAGCCCGTAATCTTTCGGGTGGGGGTTTCGAGATTTCCCTGTCAGTGCCCTTCACCTCGACGCCGGGTATCCTGCAGGATCATTGACGCGGGTAGATGAGACCAGAGGGCCGCGTCGTACGGTTCGCGGACTTGCCTTTGCGCTCGGCTTCCGGCAATTTGTCTGAGTAATCTGGAAAAGGCAATCATGACTTCGCTTATTCAATATCGTCACGAAGGAAAAAGAGGCGTGGCCCTGATGGGCGCGGACGGGCAGGCGCGGGCGGTGCGCGGCGCCGACAACGTGCTCGCTCTGGCTGCGCGCGCGCTCGATCTGGGTCATACCATGATGGAAGTGATCCTGGCGGACGGCCTGGGCGACGCGGTCGATCTTGAGGCTGTGACCCTGCTCGCCCCGATCGATCATCCCGATCCCGCGCACCTGATCGTGACCGGCACCGGGCTCACCCATCTCGGCTCGGCCGAGGGGCGCGACAAGATGCATCGTGCCGCTGTCGCCAACCCCGAGCCTACCGATTCGATGAAGATGTTCCTGATGGGAGTCGATGGCGGCAAGCCGACGCCCGGGACGACCGGCGCTCAGCCGGAATGGTTCTACAAGGGCGACGGCACGACCGTGGTCGGCACGGGCGATCCATTGCTGTCGCCGGCGTTCGCGCTGGATGCGGGCGAGGAACCGGAAATTGCGGGCATCTATCTGATCGATCGCGACGGCATGCCGGTGCGGCTGGGCTTCGCACTCGGCAACGAATTTTCCGACCATGTGACCGAGCGCGGCAATTATCTGTGGCTCGCCCATTCGAAGCTGCGCCATGCCGCATTGGGCCCGGAACTGAGGCTCGGCGACCTGCCGCAGGACGTGCGCGGCACCAGCCGCATCCTGCGCGACGGCGCGGTGCTGTGGGAGAAGCCTTTCCTGTCGGGAGAGGCGAATATGTCGCACAGCATCGCCAACCTGGAACATCACCATTTCAAATATGGGCTGTTCCGGCGCCCGGGCGATCTCCACGTCCACTTTTTCGGTACCGCCACCGCCTCTTTCGCGGACGGCGTCGTGACCGAGGTGGGCGACACGTTCGAGATCGAGGCGGACGCTTTCACCCTTCCCTTGCGCAATCCGATCGAAATCGCCCCGGCCGAGCTGGTGCTGGTGCGCGCGCTCTAGGGTCATTCGACAGGCAGTCGCGCCTGTCCATTAGGTCGGCAGGAGGTCTGGATGGGGGAGGGCGGCAATACGATGGTTCCGGTGCCGCATGCGCAGCCGGTCGCGCGCCGCATCCACGGCACGATCGCGCACGATCTGGGTGTCGCGATCGTGACCGGCCACTATCAGCCCGGCGAGACGCTGCCCGGCGAGATCGAATTCGCGCACTCGCTGCGCGTCTCGCGCAGCGCCTATCGCGAGGCGGTGCGGATCCTGATTGCGAAGGGATTGGTCGAGAGCCGCACGCGCACCGGGACGCGCGTCAGCCCCCGCGAACGCTGGAACCTGCTCGATCCCGACGTGCTGGCCTGGTCGTTCGAGAGCGAGCCGAGCGAAGCCTTTGTGCGCGACCTGTTCGAGCTGCGCATGATCGTCGAGCCGGCAGCCGCCGAGCTGGCCGCCGAACGGCGCGACGAAGCGGATCTGGCGCGCCTGCACGAAGCGATCGGGGGTATGCGCCGCCATGGCCTGGCCACGCCGGAGGGGCAGGCGGCCGATCAGCATTTCCACACGGCGATCCTTGCGGCCGCGCGCAATGCGCCGCTGATCACGCTTTCGAGTTCGATCGCGGCGGCGGTCAGCTGGACCACGATCTTCAAGCACCGCAAGCGCGGGCTGCCGCGCGATCCGCTGCCCGAGCATGAGAGTCTGTACGAGGCGATTGTTGCGGGCGACCCGCCCGGGGCACGCGCGCGCATGGCCGAACTGGTCCGCCTTGCGCTCGAAGATACCGAATTGTCGCTACGCGGCTGATGCGGCGCCGTAGCTAAGCCGTCTTCCGCGACGGGAAGACGGCTCAACCTCAGTGATTGTCGCGCGGCAGGCCCTTGGTCTGGGCGATGCGCTGATATTTTTCGCTGCCTTCCAGGATGGCGCCTGTGTCCATCTGGCCCACCAATGCGCGCTGGATTTCCTGCCAGGGCGTTTGCGAAGCGGGGTAGGAATATCCCCCTGCGGCTTCGAGCGCGGCGCGGCGGCTTGCGAGCTCGGCCTCGTCGACCAGCATGTCGGCGCGGCCAGTGCGCAGGTCGATCCGTACGCGGTCCCCGGTTCGGAGAAGGGCGAGGCCACCCATTGCCGCCGCCTCGGGCGAGGCGTTCAGGATCGACGGGCTGCCGCTCGTGCCCGATTGGCGTCCGTCGCCGATGCAGGGCAAAGCATGGACACCCTCCTCGATCAGGTAAGCCGGCGGACGCATGTTCACGACCTCGGCCGCGCCGGGATAGCCGACCGGGCCGGCGCCGCGCATGAACAACACGGTGTCGGTGGTGATGCCGGTCGCCGGATCGTCGATGCGGTGGTGATAGTCTTCCGGCCCGTCGAACACGACCGCCGGGCCCTCGAACGCGTCGGGATCGTCGGGATTGGACAGATAACGCGCGCGGAATTCGGGCGAGATGACGCTGGTCTTCATGATCGCGGCATCGAACAGGTTGCCGCTCAGCACGATGAAGCCCGCCTCGGCCACCAGCGGATTGTCGAACGCGCGGATCACGTTGGTGTCCTCGATCGTCGCGTCGCGGCAATTGTCGCCGATGGTGCGGCCATTGACGGTGATCGCGCCCTCGCGGATCAGCCCCTGCTTCATCAGTTCGGCGACGACCGCTGGGACCGAGCCCGCGCGGTAATAATCCTCGCCCAGATATTCGCCGGCGGGCTGGAGATTGACCAGCAAGGGCACCTTGTGCCCATAATCCTGCCAGTCCTTGAGCTTGAGCTCGGCACCGACATGGCGCGCGATCGCGGCGAGGTGGATCGGCGCGTTGGTCGAGCCGCCGATCGCCGAATTGACGACGATCGCGTTGAGGAAGGCGTCGCGCGTCATGATGTCGGACGGCTTCAGATCCTCCGCCACCATTTCGACGATGCGCTTGCCGGTATGGTAGGCCGCCTCCTGCCGGTCGCGATAGGGGGCGGGGATGGCGGCGGTGCCGGGCAGCATCATGCCCAGCGCCTCGGCCAGCGAATTCATCGTGCTGGCCGTGCCCATCGTGTTGCAGAAGCCGGTCGAGGGCGCGGACGAGGCCACAAGCTTGATGAAGCCCTGCGCATCGATTTCGCCGGTCGCGAGCAATTCGCGCGCTTTCCACACGATCGTGCCCGATCCGGTGCGCTCACCCTTGAACCAGCCATTGAGCATCGGCCCGACCGACAGGGCGATCGAAGGGATATTCACCGTCGCCGCCGCCATCAGCATCGCGGGCGTGGTCTTGTCGCAGCCGGTCGTCAGCACGACGCCGTCGATCGGATAGCCGTACAAAGCCTCGACCAGACCCAGATAGGCCAGGTTGCGGTCGAGCCCCGCGGTCGGCCGCTTGCCGGTCTCCTGGATCGGGTGAACCGGGAATTCGAGCGCGATCCCGCCTGCCTCGCGAATGCCTTCGCGGATGCGCTCGGCCAGCACGATGTGGTGACGGTTGCAGGGGCTGAGATCGGACCCGGTCTGGGCGATGCCGATGATCGGCTTGCCCGACTGCAATTCCTCCAGGCTGAGCCCGAAGTTCAGATAGCGCTCGAGATAGAGCGCGGTCATATCGATATTTTCTGGATTATCGAACCAGGCGCGGGAGCGGAGTTTAGACATCAATGTCGCCTGTATGGGGTTTTCTGATGGAGCGCGTGGCGCGCGGTTGACGGGATCGGGTACGCCCAATACTCATACAAATCGGGAAAGGGCAATGGATTCAACCGGCCCAAAGAGAGGAAAATCATGGCAGGACCCATTGCAGGCGCTTCGACGGCCGGAGCCGAGGTTCCGGAGGGTTTCAACTACCGGCCCGCCTTGACGCTGCTGGCCACGCTCTTCTTCATGTGGGGCTTCATCACGGTCATCAATAACACGCTGCTGCCGCATCTGAAGAGCGTGTTCGACCTGAATTACACGCAGACTACGCTGATCGAGAGCGTTTGGTTCATCGCTTATTTTGTGGCGTCGCTGCCCTCGGCGTTTCTGATCGAGCGGATCGGCTATCAGAAATCGCTGGTGATCGGCCTCCTCATCATGGCGGCGGGCGCGCTTGGCATGGTGCTCGCGGCCAGCCTGCCATCCTATGGCGTGACTTTGGTCATGCTGTTCGTGATCGCGAGCGGAATCACTTTGCTTCAGGTGGCGGCCAATCCTTACGTCGCCGTGGTCGGTCCGCCCGCGACCGCATCCTCGCGGCTCAACCTGGTCCAGGCGCTGAATTCGGCGGGCACGATGCTCGCGCCGTTGTTCGGTGCCTATCTGATCCTCGGCCGTTCGGTCGGCGGCACGGTCAAGGAAGGCACGGTGCTCACCCCGGCGCAGCGGCTCGCCGACGCGCATTCGGTGGTGCTGCCCTATGTGCTGGTCGCGGTCGTGCTGGCCATATTGGCGGTGGTGATCGCGCGCTTCCCATTGCCGGCCATGGGCAATGCCACGAGCCGTGTCGCCAAGGAGGAGCGCAAGAATCACTCGCTCTGGCGCCACCGCAATCTGGTGTTCGGCATTCCCGCGATCTTCATCTACCTGATCGCCGAGATCGGCGTCGCCAACCTGTTCGTCAATTTCGTGAGCCAGCCCAACATCGCCAACCTGACGCATGAGCTGGCCGGGCGTTATCTCACCTTCCTGTGGGGCGGCATGATGGTCGGCCGCTTCGTCGGCTCCGCGATCATGCAGAAGGTGCGCGCCGAGACCGTGCTCGCGGCCTTCTCGATCGGCGCGTTCGTGGTGATGATGATCACCGTGTTCGCGCACGGCCCCGTGGCGATGTGGTCGCTGATCCTGGTCGGCCTGTTCCACTCGATCATGTTCCCGACCATCTTCACGCTCGGCATCAAGGGTCTCGGCCCGCTGACCGAAGAAGGATCGGGCCTGCTGATCATGGCGATCGCCGGCGGCGCGCTGGTGATCGTCCAGGGCAAGATCGCCGACGCCTACGGCCTGCAATGGTCGTTCCTGCTGACCGCGGCATGCGAGCTGTACGTGCTGTTCTACGCTTTGTGGGGCGCCAAGCCCACGAACGAGATCGTCTAGGCAACCGTTCGCCCTGAGCCTGTCGAAGCCTGCCCTGAGCGACGCCGCAGGCGGCGTCGAAGGGGGCTGTCTTTCTTCTTGCCGAAGAGAAGGGCAGTGCTTCGACAAGCTCAGCACGAACGGTTTAAGCTACGATATCCACGACCGTGGCCGGATCGACGGCGCGCTTATAGCCCCAGTCGGTCTTGACCGGCGCACCGCCCTTGGCGGCGGATTCGAGGATGGCGAGGATCAGGCGCATGTCCTGCATTCCTTCCTCGCCGGATGAGACCATCGGCGCCTTGCCGCGCACGACATCGCCCATCCAGTCCATCTCGCGCGCGAACTGATCGACTTCGGGCACGTCCATGTCGGTGAAATTGCCGCCATCGACCATCTGGAATTTATTGCCGCCGTAGAAGGCGCCCGGATCGGCGCGCAGGCGCGCTTTCTCGCCCCACAATTCGAACGACATGGTCGCGTTATAGTCGAACGAGGTCGATCCGTTGCAGATCGCGCCCGATGGGAAGCGGAATTGCCAGGCGATCATATCGTCCACGGTCTTGAAGCGCGGGTCACTGGGGTCGGTATGGGCCCATGCGCGAACCTCGACCGGCTCTTCATTGAGCATGTAGCGCGCCGCGCTGATGCCGTAGATGCCCATGTCGCCGAGCGCGCCGCTGCCCGCCAGTTTCTTGTCGACGCGCCACGCGTCCGACGGATCGGCAACGTTCGCCTGGCGGCCCATGTCGGTGACGAACAGCTTGGGCTTGCCGAGCGCGCCCGAGCGCACCTTGCGCATCGCCGCCAGATTCTTGGGCTCGTAATGGCAGCGATAGGCGATCATCAATTTGCGGTCCGCCTTCTTGGCGGCGGCGATCATCGCCTCGCAATCGGCGATGCTGGTCGCCATCGGCTTCTCGCACAGCACATGCTTGCCGGCCTTCAATGCGCGGATCGTGAACTCGGAGTGCATGCTGTTGGGCAGCACGATGTAGACGACCTGGATGCGCGGATCCTTCGCGATCCGGTCATAATCGTCATAATTGTAGATCGCGTCGGCGGGCAGGCCTTCGGCCTCCGCGATGCGCTTGGCCTTGTCGGGATGGCCGCTGACCAATGCGACCAGTTTCGCGCCCTTCGACCGGCGCAGGCCGGGGATGATCTGGCCCTGCGCAAGCTTGCCCAGCCCGACCACGGCAAAGCCGATTCGCTGATCCTTGGGTAGGTCAGGCCGATCGACCGCCTTCGCTTCGGCCGCGGCGAGCGCGGCGGCACCGGCAACGCTAAGCTCGATCAGAGTGCGGCGCGTGATTTCCTTTGGCATCCTGTTTTCTCCTGCCTGCGACCTTTGTAGGGCTGGCAAGTGCAGCATATCGCGGTATGTTTGCGCTAACAACGAACCGATAGTCGTAGGGAGAAGAGTCGATGGGGCGCGCTTTTGGCTGTGCTGTGGCGATATTTGGCAGCGCTGTCACTCTGGCTGCTCCCCCCGCACGACCGCCCCTAACCTCGGTGTCGCACCTCGCGGTCTACGCCGCCGATCCGGCCAAGAGCGAGACATTCTACGTCCACGATCTCGGCGCAGCGAAGTTGGCCGATCCCGAGAATCCGGCCGGCGCGCGCTATTATTTCAGCCCGACCCAGTTCGTCGAAGTGCTGCCGCTGCCGCCCGGTTACGCGTCGATCGACCGGCTCGACCATGCCGCGTTCAACACGGCCGATGCAGAGGCGATGCGCCAATATCTGAAATCGAAGGGCGCGAAGGTCCCCGCCAAGGTCGAGACGGGCGCCGATGGCAGCCACTGGTTCGATGTGACCGACCCGGAAGGCACCAAGGTCCAGTTCGTTCAGTCGCCCGCCAACCCGCCCGCAATCGCCCCGAATCCGCTGTCGAGCCACATCATCCACGTCGGCTTCATCATCCATAACCGCGCCAATGAAGACGCGTTCTGGCGCAACATCCTCGGTTTCCGGCCTTACTGGTTCGGCGGAATGCGCGACGACAATCCGACCTGGATCTCGCTCCAAGTGCCGGACGGGACCGATTGGCTGGAATATATGGTGGTGGGCACGCCCGACACGACCGGCATTCCGCCCACGCTCAGTGCCGCCAATCTGGGCGTGCTCAACCATTTCTCGCTTGGCGTGGCGAGCACGCGCGACGCTTATACCTTGCTGTGGAACGAAGACCGGCTGAAGGGACAGAAGGAAACGCCCAAGATCGGGCGCGACGCCAAGTGGCAATTGAACCTGCTCGACCCCGACGGCACCCGTGCCGAGATCATGGAATTCCATGCGATCGGCAAACCCTGTTGCTCGCCGTTCACAGGGACCGATCCCGAAAAATAATCGAACTTGTTCTAGTGGAGGAAGCATGAAGACCAAGCTGATCGCGGCGGCCCTGCTGGGTCTGCCGGTGATGGCGTCCGCGGCAACGACATCGGTCTACCAGACCATGCCGAACGATCCGCGCGCAATTGTGGTCAAGGGCGTGGGCGACGGCCGCGCCGACGACAGCGCTGCGATCCAGGCCGCGATCGACAAGGCATCGAGCGGTGTGTGGGGCGGCATCGTCTTCCTGCCCTCGGGCCGCTACCGCATCACGCGATCGATCCTGGTGCCGCCGGCCGTCCGCATCTTCGGCATCGGCAAGACGCGTCCGGTGATCCTGCTTGGTGCGAATACGCCGGGCTTCACCAGCGGCGTGGCGACGATGATCACGTTCACCGGCCGCGACAATTACGGCAACAAGAAACCGCCCTTCCCGATCGCGACCGCCGTGCCGTTCAACCCGGCGACGTTCGATGCCAATTCGAGCACTTTCTATTCGGCTATGGCCAATGTCGATTTCGAGATCGGCGCGGGCAATGCGGGTGCGGTCGTGGCGCGCTTCCACGTCGCGCAGCATACGTTCCTCAGCCACATGGACTTCAACCTGGGCTCCGGCCTGGCGGGCGTCTATCTCGCCGGCAACGAGATGGAGGACCTCCATTTCCATGGCGGCCGCTACGGCATCATCAGCGAGAAGACCTCGCCGGCGTGGCAGTTCACTTTGGTCGATTCCTCGTTCGACGGACAGCGCGAGGCGGCGATCCGCGAGCATGAAGCCGACCTGACCTTGGTCAACGTCTCAATCCGCAACGTGCCGGTCGGAATCGATATCGACGAGGGCTATTCGGATTCGCTGTGGGGCAAGGACGTCCGCTTCGAGAATGTGAGCAAGGCGGCTGTGATCGTCAGTGCCGAGGACAGCGCCTTCACCCAGATCGGCTTCGACAATGCGATCGGCCTCAACACGCCGACCTTCGCGCGTTTCCGCGAGAGCGGGAAGACGATCGCGGGGCAGGGGCCGCGCTACCGCGTCAAGGCCTTCACCTATGGCCTGACGATCGACACGCTCGGCGGAATGGGCAGCTTCCGCACCAACTGGCAGGCAGAGCCGTTGCGCGCCGTGCCCGCCGCGACGCGTGCGATCCGCCCGCTGCCACCAACCAGCGCCTGGGCCAATGTCCATGATCTCGGCGCGAAGGGCGACGGTCAGACCGACGATACCGCCGCGCTGCAAAAGGCGATCGACACGCACCGCGTGCTCTATTTCCCGCAAGGGCAATATCAGATCAGCGATACGCTCAAGCTTCGACCCGACAGCGTGCTGATCGGCCTCCACCCGGCGCAGACCTTGCTGTTCCTGCCCGAGAACGCGCCGAACTATGTGGCGCCAGGCGCGGCCAAGGCGATGATCGAGAGCGCCAAGGGCGGCGATGCGATGCTGAGCGGCTTTGGCGTCTATACCGGCGTCACCAACCCGCGCGTGACCGGCATATTGTGGAAAGCGGGCGCGAGCTCGATGATCAACGACGTCAAGTTCCAGGGTGGTGGCGGCACTCCGCGCGAGTTCAGCGAGCGTGTGCCCAATGCCAAGATCGACGGGCAGAATCCCAGCATTTGGGTGACCGATGGCGGCGGCGGCACCTTCGCCAATATCTGGATGCCGCATCCCTATAATTGGGCCGGCCTCTACGTCACCAACACCAAGACGCCGGGCCATGTCTATGAGTTGTCGAACGAGCATCATTTCCGCAACGAGATCGTGCTCGACGGCGTCGAGAATTGGGAATTCCTGGCGCCGCAGACCGAGGAGGAAGTGCGCGACAGCGGCGATGCGAACAGCCTGGATATCCGCAATTCGCGCAACCTGCTGTTCGCGAACTACCATGCGTATCGCGTGACGCGGATGCCCAAGGTCGCCCCCACGGCGGTGCGGATCCAGAACTCGACCGACATCCGTTTCCGCAATCTGCATACCAATGCCGAGAGCGGCTATTCGATGTGCGACGAGAATGGCTGCGCGCCGTATCTTCGCGCGAGCAAATATCCTTACGAGAACGCAATCACGGACGTGACCCGCAACGTCCAATATCGCGAGCGCGAGTTCGCGGTGCTGGACATTACCGACAAGATGCCGGTGGCGACGCCGCCCGCGCCGCTGCCGGGGGCGAGCGGGGTCGAGAAAATCGCGGACGGGTTCGCGTCCATTTCGGGCGCGGCGACCGCGCCCGACGGATCGCTCTATTTCGTCGAGCGTCGCTTCCAGCGCATCTATCGCTTCACGCGGGAGAAGGGGCTCGAGATCGTGCGCGACAACCCGCTCGATCCGGTCAATCTCGCGATCGACAAATCGGGCAACGTGATGGTGCTGTCGCCACAGGGGCCGGACGTCACGGTCTATGCGTTCAAGCCCGACGAACCGGTCGAGAAAGTGACCTTCATCCCGCCGACGCCCGCCAAAGCGCGCGACGGCGTGACGGTCGCGCTGCCCGGCAATGTCTGGAAGAACGATGCCGAGTTCCAGGATCAGCTCGATCATCAGACCTACCGCTTCCCCACGCTGACCGAGCAGTTCGTGAAGGGCATGGCGACGCCCAAGGTGCGCGAATATGTGTCGCCCGACGGCAGCCTGGTGCTGCCCGCCTTCCGCGCTTTCCGGCAGGGCGACTGGCGCTTCTCCGACACGATGGATGCTTTGGGCTTCGTTACCGCCAAACAGGGCGAGCGCGTCTTCCTGACCAACGAATCCGAAGACCGGACCTATAATGGCCTGGTCGGCCCGGGCGGGACGGTGACCGACCTCAAGGTCTTCGCCACGCGCGGTGGCGAGAGCGTTGCAGTCGGGCCGGACGGCAAGGTGTTCGTCGCGAACGGCCAGATCTTCGTCTACGCGCCCGATGGCAAGGAGCTGACCCGGATCGACGTGCCCGAACGCCCGATCCAGCTGATCTTCGGCGGCAAGGACAAGCGGACGCTCTTCATCCTTTGCCATCACGCACTTTATTCGGTGGGAGTCTGATCGAGGCTCAGCCACCCGCGATAATGAACAACCGGGCCGACAAACGGTAAGGCGATCGGGACGTCGAAATGAAAGCGATCCTCCTCCTGCCATTCGCGAGCTTCGGATCGAGGCGCGAGTGATAAGGGGAGGGGGAGCCCGGCGCATGACCAGCCTCGCATGATCATACGCAGTCCATTTCCGTCGTTGAGCAAGTCGAAGCGGAACCGCAACGGGCCGAAGCGTTCGACTAGATATGCGCCGGATTGGGATAGGTGGCTGGAGAAGCGCTTTCCCGAAAAGTCGCGTGTCCAGGTTTCGCTACCGTCATGCTCCTCGAAGGAAACGTGGAGCTCATGCTCCCCTGGTCCGGGAAACCGCATCAGCGAGGCGACAATCCGCGTCAGGACATTGCCTCCGCAGGCCACTGTAGCGCGCCCATGTGCCCCGCCGTCGCGCAGAACATTGTGCATGCGGGCGACAACAGGCCCAAGCGCGGCAAAGCGCGGACCCATCACCCGCATGTACAGGGCGTCGGATTGTGGATGTTCGCTGGTTTCCGCCCGAACCGCCATAGCTCCAAAGCTGCCCGCGAAGTCGTCCAGATCGAGCAGCGTGCCAGCATCGTGCGCGCCGGGTGTGACGCCGCCCTCGATGATTCGTTCGGCAAGGAGGGCGGCCGCGAGCGTGGGAATTTCAGGACCTGTTCCCTCGTCCGCGATCAACGTCCATCGTCGCTCAAGTCGTTGTGCGCCCCTAAATCCGAACGCGCGCACGAGCATGCCCGAGCGGTCACTGCCAAGCCCGGCTGTGAGGTGCTGGAGCGGCCTGAGCAAGCGGGCGAAAGGACGAAGCGAGCCGAGCCATCCCCACCGAACAGGCCAGCTTGCCAGCCAGAGCAGGAGGTTCTGATGGGACAGCTCGGTTCCGGCGCGGAACGTCACCGCGGGATTTCCGGCGATCCGGGCCGGCAGCAGTTCGAGATCGGGGACATCCGCCAGCGCCGCCCAGCGGCGACCGAGCGAAGGCGTATTCGACATCGACAGGGTTATGCGCTGCAGGCTTTGCCATCCATGCCCCTCTGTCCAGCGCTTGCCGCGCCACAGCCGGAGGGGCTTGCCGACATAAGATAGGATGGCCTCGGCAACCGACTGTCCTGCCGCCGCTCGATTGGAGGCACTGATCGCGATCTCAATAGCGCTCGCCTCCTGCATTCCAGCGCAGAGATGCCGCACGACCGCGCCGGACAAAGCTGGCACGCTCGAAGCGCCGGCGATCACGGCAACACCGGCCTGGCGTGCGGCGGCATCGAGCTGGCCGATCCCAATTACGAACGTGCGGCCGTCCGCCAGATCCAGATAAGGAATTGCGGCCACGATACACGCTTCAGGCACATGATAAGAGCTGCCTTGGAACGGCCCGGCGGCATCAATGACCAGCGTTGGTCGGAGTCGCTCGAGCAACGTGATCAATGGGGTATTGCGATCCGCCTGAACGGGAACGGCGCCCGTGATGTTGCTGCAGAAGCGCCGAGCCCGTCCGATATCCCGGCCCGCCACCAGTATGTTGTAACCCTTTGCGGCCAGACGGCGCGACAAGCGCCCTCCGAAACCACCATAGCCGCCCAGGATCAGGATTGTGCTCACAGCAGCCGATTGCGATCCTCCGGCGAGGGCACCCAGCATGTCTCGCGGCGCCCGAAGATGCGATAGCGGTTTCGCGCGATCCAACGATAGAGCGGGTCGCGCAGGAAGCGTGGTATCAGGCGTAGCGCGCTCGCCGCGCGCCAAGGCCAGCCGCACCCAGCATAGATAGCCAGCACCGCGTCGGAGTCGCGTAAGACGCGATCCTTCTGGACGAGGATCAAAGTCTCTGGATCAGCGGGGTCGATACCGCAATCGCGATACAGCTGCGCTCCAATCGGACTCTGCATCGAGGTTAGTCGAAAGCGCTGCTGACCGTCGTGGCGCAGCACGAACTGGGCGTTGGCGGCGCAAAGCACGCACATCGCGTCGAACACGATGATAGGGCCTTCGTTCGGTCCATGCGATGCCATGACGTGCCTGATCTAAACGGCAGAAACGCCTCCAAGTCCAGCATTGCCTGAACCGCATCAGGTCCAATCATCCGCCGATCCAGCTGGTCTTCCTTGCCATCACAGGCTTATTCGGCGGCGGCCTAGCCGACGGCGTCGGGAGCCAGCTTCATAGCGTCGCGGGGCCGCCTGCGCGTCGTGAAGAGCAGAGCGACCAGCCCGAGGGCGGAGGTCGTGGCTCCTGCCAGCGCTACGGCCGGGTAGCCGAGGCCCGTCGCGATCACGCCGCCGCCGAGCGCCGCGCCGAACGCATTGCCAAGGTTGAAGGCCCCAATATTGACCGAGGAAGCGAGGTTCGGCGCGGCCGCTGCGGCAGTCATTACACGCACCTGCAACGGCGGCACCAGCGCGAAACTGGCCACGCCCCACAGAAAGACCAGGATCGCGGTGGGCGCCGCATGCGGCATCAGCGCGGCAAAGGCGATCAGGATTGCCGACAGCGATGCCAACGTGACGGCAAGCGTCAGATCGACCGAGCGATCGGCGAATTTGCCGCCCAGCCAATTGCCCACGGTCAGCCCCAGGCCATAGGTGATCAGCATCGCGGTCACGAAGCCGAGCGAGGCGTGGGTCGCATCGCGCAGGATGGGGACGATATAGGTGAAGACGGTGAACATCGCGCTCGCCCCAACCACGGTCAGCGCGAGGGCGCCGAGCACCCGCTTATGCGCCAGCACGCGCAATTCGGTGCTCGCATCGCCCCCTTCGGGCGCCGGCAGGGCCGGAAGGGTCAGCCGCAATGCGATCATGGTCAGAACGCCAAGCCCCGCTATGCCCCAGAAGGAGGCGCGCCAGCCAAGATGCACACCCGCCCAGGTCGCGAGCGGGACGCCGACGACGTTGGCGATGGTGAGCCCCATGAACATTGCGGCGACGGCGCCTGCCCGCCGTTCTGGCGGCACCAGACCTGCCGCGACGATCGAGCCGACGCCGAAGAAAGCACCATGGTTGAGCGAGGTGATCACGCGAGCCGCCAGCAGCAGGCCGTAGCCGTGGGACAAGGCCGCGAGCACATTGCCGAACGTGAAGATGCCGGCCAGTCCGATCAATAAAGTCCGGCGCGGCAGACGGCCGGTGGTGAGTGTCATGAGCGGCGCGCCGATCATCACGCCCAACGCGTAGGCGCTGATCAGCAGCCCTGCGGCGGGGATCGAGACATGAAGATCGTTCGCGATGACGGGCAGCAGCCCCATCGGCGCGAATTCGGTCACGCCGATGCCGAACGCGCCGACGGAAAGGGCGATCAGACCCGGATTGAGTTGCATCGTGCGTTCCTCAAACCAGAGGGGGATTCAGGCGGGCAAAGCCCTCCTGCTGGCGATAAGGCGTATGCGGATAAGGCGGCAGCACGGCGCTTGCCGCATCGAGCGCGGCAATCTGTTCGTCGCTCAGCGCCCAACCGACCGCACCGAGATTCTGGCGAAGCTGCTCCTCGTTGCGGGCACCGATGATTACCGAGGACACGGTCGGACGGCGCAGCAGCCAGTTGATCGCGATCTGAGGCACGGTCTTCCCGGTTTCGGCCGAGACCGCCTCCAGGGCGTCGATTACGCGATAGAGGTGGTCCGCCTCGACCGGTGGCGCGAATTGCTCGGTATCGGGGAGGCGGCTGCCCGCCGGGATCGGGCGGTCCCGCCCGATCTTGCCGGTGAGGCGGCCCCAGCCAAGCGGGCTCCAGACCAAAGCGCCGATGCCCTGATCGGCGGCGAGCGGCATCAGATCGGCCTCATAGGCGCGCCCGATCAGCGAATAATAGACCTGGTGCGCGACCAGCCGCGGCTTGCCGAGCCGATCGGCTATGGCTTGCGCCTTCATGAGCTGCCAGCCCGGATAATTGGAAACGCCCGCATAGCGGACCTTGCCGGCGGCGATCAGCTGGTCGAGCGTGTCGATCAGTTCCTCGGCCGGCGTCGACGCGTCGAAGGCATGGAGCTGGAGCAGATCGATATAGTCGGTGCCCAGCCGACGCAGCGCGTCCTCCACCGCGCGGATCAGGCGCGGGCGCGACGCGCCCCAATCCTGCGGTCCGTCGCCCATCGGCAGGCCGGTCTTGGTCGAGATCAGCACGGCATCGCGCCGACCGCGGAGCGCCTTGCCTAGAATCTCTTCCGAGGCGCCGCCCGAATAGACATCGGCGGTGTCGAACAAGGTCACGCCGGCATCGAGGCAGATGTCGATCAGCCGCCGTGCCTCGCTCTCGTCGCTCTGGCCCCAGGCGCTGAACAACGGGCCCTGGCCGCCGAACGTGCCGGTGCCGAAGCTCAACGCCGGCACGCGCAGACCCGACGCGCCGAGTTGCCGATATTCCATGCTCCGCCTTCCTATTGCTATGGCGACGCATAAATGGAGGGCTGATCATCGATCGGGTAGATGAGCCTGGCGCGAAGGATTTTTGCAATGGACGCAAAGCTGGCGGGTGGAGCGGATCGGGCGAGGGCGTTGAGCCTGTTCGTCGCGGTGGTCGAAGGCGGAAGTTTCTCTGCCGCCGGACGGGTTCTGGACCTCAGCCCTTCGGCGGTGAGTCGCGCGATCGACCGCATCGAGGCCCGCCTCGGCGTGCGCCTGCTGCTGCGTTCGACCCGCGCGCTCTCGCTTACGGCGGAGGGGCAGGCCTATCTCCAGACCGCGCGCCGCATCCTTGCAGACCTGGACGATGCAGAACAGCAGATCGCCGATCAGGGCGCGCCGCGCGGGCGGTTGCGGGTCAGCGCCGCCTTGTCCCACGGCCGGCTGTGCGTTGTCCCGCTGCTCGGCGAATTCGCGGCGCTTTATCCGCATATCCTGGTCGATATCGCGCTGACCGATACTTTGGTGGATATCGCTGCGGGGCAGGCGGACGTCGCGATCCGCTTCGGGCCGCTCGCCGACAGCACACTGACGATCCGCAAGCTGGGGGAGAGCAGGCGCGTGATCGTCGCATCGCCTGCGTATCTCGAGCGGCACGGTAAGCCGCACAGGCCGGAGGACCTTCACAGTCACAATTGCCTCAACTTCAACTTCCGCCGTGCCGAACCGACCTGGCCGTTCCGCGCCGACGGCAGGGATTTCGCGCTGTGCGTGAAAGGAAATATCGAGGCCAATAACGGCGAGACGCTGGGTCAACTGGCCGCGAACGGAGTCGGCGTCGCGCGGGTCGGTGCGTTCAGCGTCGCCGGAGAAATTGCAGCCGGGCGCCTGGTGCCGATCCTGGAAGACTTTAATCCCGGCGACGTCGAACTGATCCATGCCGTATTCGTCGGCGGCGCAGGCACGCCGGCCCGAGTGCGGGTGTTCGTCGACTTCCTGGCGGAGCGATTGCGCTAGAGCCTGATCGTTTTTAGTGGAAGCGCTTCGCGCTTCCGCTGAAAGCGTGAATCAGGCTCTATCAATGGTTGAGACCTTGATTCACGGTTCAGGCTGAATCAGCCTGAACCGATCAAGATCTAGGAACGATCCTGGCGGCGCTCACCGGCGAAGAGAAGGCATGCAGTCGCGTCGTCACTTCTCAGCGCGGGATCATCCGCGTGTAGAGGTGCCAGGTCGCGTAGCCGAGTACCGGCAGCACGACGGCGAGGCCGATGAAGGCGGGGATCGCGCCCAGCACGAGCAGCGCGCCGACGATGATGCCCCAGCCGATCAGGGTTTTCCAGTTGGTGGCGAAGGCGCGCAGCGACATCGCGAACGCGCTGCCGACATCGACCTGGCGGTCGACCAGCATCGGAAAAGTCACCACGCTCAAAGCCAGCACGATCAGTGCGAAGCCCGCGCCGACCAGGTTGCCGAGCAGGATCAGCGTCCAGCCTTCCCGCGTCGTGAACAGATGCGACAGGAAGTCGGTGAGCGTAATCGTATTGGCCTGGTCGAACGACCATAGCAGGTAGCTGCTGCCGCCGAACGCTTGCGTGTAAAGCAGCCAGGCCGCACCCAGCCAGAGCCCGAAAATCGCAGCGAGCACCAACGTCGCCAGCGCGATCGATGCGCCGTTGCGGCGGAAGCCGTCGAGGAAATGGCTCCAGTTCGAATCCTCACCGCGTTCGCGCCGCCGCGCCAGCTCGTAGAAGCCGACGGCAACCGCCGGCCCCAGTAGTGAAAGCCCCGCGCACAATGGGAAGGCGAGCGGCACGAAGCGGTCGTTGAGCGCGAACGCCGCGACCATCAGCCCGATCAAGGGGTAGAGGAAGCCCACGATTAGGATATCGCCGCGCTTTTCCTGGAAATCGCGCCACCCGTCGCGGAGCGAGGCCCGGAGGTCGGATATTCCGATATGCCGCACGGCGACCGGCGTCTCTGCACCGATCGGCATAGCCTGTGTGATCGCCATAGCTTCTCTCCCGCAGTATCCGACCGCCGGCGAAGCGCGACTCCCGCTTCTCCGGGGTCCTTCATTCCTGCGTGCAGTTTACGCCTTTCCGTCCGGCGGAAAAAGCATCGAATGCGCACATTCCCGGGAGTGCATTTCACCGCTCGGCAAGGGCGGTTGATCCCAATGAGCGGCGGCGGAGTGAACCTTTGCGTCCTTGCCCATACCCACTGCTGGGTCGCTGCATCGGCTCGACCCGCAATGGAGGAAGCGATGAAGACATTAGTCGGAGCAGCTCTGCGTGCCTCGCTTGCTGGAATCAGCCTGGGCGCAGCATCCATCCTGAGCATCGCGGCCGCACAAGCGACCGAGTTTCACGTCGTCAAATTGGTGTCCGATACCGGCGGCGCGGCGCATTCGGACCCCAATCTCATCAACCCCTGGGGCCTCGCCACTTCGCCTACCGGCCCGTTCTGGGTCGCGAACAACGGAACGGCGACCAGCACCCTCTACAACACGACCGGTACACCCCAGCCGCTGGTGGTGACCGTCAATCCCAGCGGCGCGGCACCGACCGGGATCGTCTTCAACGGCAATTCCGCCGACTTCCATGTGACCGAGGGCGGAAAGACGGGGGCCGCCGCCTTCATCTTTGCTGGAGAGGACGGCTCGATCTCCGGCTGGGCGCCCAGCGTCGCATTGGACCATACGATCGTCGCGGGACCCGGTGCGGGCCTCAACGCGGTCTATAAAGGGCTGGCGATCGGCTCGTTGGCGGGCTCGCAATTCCTGTATGCGAGCGATTTTAGCAACGGGATGATCGAGCAGTTCGACAGCGGTTTCAACCTGGTCAGGTCGTTCGGCGATCCCACGGTGGCGGCAGGTTATGCGCCGTTCGGGGCCCAGGTTCTGGGCGGGCACCTGTTCGTCACCTACGCGCTGCAGGATGCCGACAAGGAGGATGACGTCGCCGGGCCCGGCAACGGCTATGTCGACGAATTCAATCTCGACGGCACGTTCGTGCGCCAGCTCGTGAGCCAGGGCGGGGAGGTCAATTCCCCATGGGGGCTCGACATCGCGCCCTCCAGCTTCGGCGAGTTTGCGGGCGACCTGCTGGTCGGCAATTTCGGTGATGGCACAATCAGCGCGTTCGATCTCACCACCGGGATGTTCGATGGCAAATTGCGCGGCACCGATGGCAATCCGATCGTGCTGGGGGATTTATGGGCGCTGCTTAACGGCAATGGCGGAAAAGGCGGCGACACGGACAAGGTCTATTTCACCGCGGGCGTTTCGGATGAGGCGCACGGCCTGTTCGGAGCGCTCATCGCCGTTCCCGTTCCCGAACCGGGCAGCTGGGCGCTGATGCTGTGCGGCTTTGCGATCAGCGGAATGACACTCCGCGCCCGTTCGGCACGCGGCGCGCTCTCTACCGGTTGAGGGGCCGATCGACGATAGATCCGACACCGCCGCGTCGGTTTCCCGGCGCGACGGCGTCGGCGTGTCGCAGGTCAGTCGACCCAATCACGTTGCAGGCGGGGGGCGGCGATCAGCATCAGCAGCCCCGCGATCAGGTAAAATGCCAGCGCGGCGAGCATGCTGACGCGCAGCGCCTCGTCGCCGAAGCCGGGCTTCAACAAATCGGAGAGCTTGCCGATCGAAAGCGCGCCAAGACCCAGCCCGATCAGATTGTTGATCAGCAGGAAGCAGGCCGAGGCGGTCGCGCGGACGGGCGCGGGAACGAGATGCTGGACCGCGGTCAGGACCGGCGCGAGCCACATATAGGAAAGCGCCTGGGGCGCGAGGAACAAAGCGAAGGCGAACGCGGATGAATGGCTCAATATGCCGGCCGCGAATAACGGCGCTGCGATCAGGAAGGCGATGCCCGGAATGCGCGCATAGCCCGCCTTGCCGGAGAGGCCGGCACGGTCGGCGGTCCAGCCGCCGAGCAAGATGCCGGGAATCCCACCGATCAGCAGCAATGCGCCATAGAAATGCGATGCCGACAGCAGGGGCATGCCGAACGAGCGCTGGAGCAAGGAAGGCAGCCAGAAGGCGAGGCCGTAGCCGACCATCGAGCTGAAGGCCGCACCGAAAGCGAGCAGCCAGAAGCTGGGCTTGGCGACAAGCATCCCGACAAGATCGGCGAAGCCGATCCGCGTCTGTGTGACGGCGCCGCGCTCGGGCTCGCGCACGGTTAAAGCGAAGAGCGGCATGAAGAGGATTCCGGCGAGGCCGACCGCGAGGAAGGCGGTGCGCCAGTCGACTGCCGCAGCGACCGCGCCACCGAACAATACGCCCAGGCCCGCGCCGAGCGGGATGCCGAGCGAGTAGATGGCGAGCGCGCGGGCGCGCTGCTGCCGGGGGAAGATGTCCGAAATGAGCGCGTAGGAAGGGGCTACGCCGCCCGCTTCGCCGACGCCCACACCCAGGCGGCAGAGGAAGAGGGTGCCGAAGCTCGCGGTCATGCCGCAGAGCGCGGTAAAGCCGCTCCACACCAGCAGGGATGCGCTGATGACCCAGCTCCTTTTGGTGCGGTCCGCCAGCCAGGCGAAGGGGATGGCGAGTGTCGAATAGAGGATCGCAAAAGCGAGCCCGCCGAGCATCCCCAATTGGGTGTCGCTAAGGTGAAGCTCGGCCTTGATCGGCGTGGCGAGGATCGACATCACCAGCCGGTCGAGGAAGTTGAATGTGTAGACGATCAGCAGCATCGCCAGCACGAAAGCGCGCGAGGCGGCGGTGTCGTAACGCTTCATTCCGAACTCCCCGAGACGAAACGGCCGGGCGTCTCCACCCGGCCGTTAGCACTTTAGAACTTCGCGGTGAACGTCGCGAGGATCTGGCGGGGGTTTCCGTAGAAGGCCGTCGCCACACCTTCCTTGCCGAGCGTGGGCGTATATTTGCCAGCGGTGAGGATTGGCACGCCGTCGAGGCCCGATTTGATATATTGGTAGCCGGACGTCTTGTATTGCTTGTTGGTCAGGTTCTTGCCGTGCAACCCGATCGAGTAGCGCCCCGCGTCGAAGCTGTAGACGAGGTTCGCATCCCACAAGGTGTAGCCCTTCTGGTCGAGGAACGGGCTCGCCGTCTCGAACTGGTGGGTCAGGCTGCGGTAGGACAGGGTGGTCGATGCGGTGAGCGTGCCTCCTGAAACGGGCAGGCCGGTCCCGAGCGTGCCGCTGGTTGTCCAATGCGGCGTGTTCTGGAAGACGCGCACATTGGCGATATCGGTGCCGGTCGGCCCGATGAACGTCTTATATTTCGGATCGATGTAGCCGAGCGTGCCGTTCAAATAGAGGTTGGAGCCCGCGCCCGCGAAACCGCGCGCCAGGATGGCATTGGCCTCGAACTCGGTGCCCCAGATCCGCGCCTTGGCGGCGTTGGTGGTGATGCCGATGAAGGTCGGCACCCCGTTGACGACCGTGCCGACCGAGCCCGGTATCTGGACGTCGGTGTAGTTGGCGTAGAAACCGTCGATCGCATAGGTGAGGCGACGATCGAACGCGGCGCCCTTCCAGCCGATCTCGTAGCTCTTCACCGTCTCCGGCTTGAAGCGCAGGTAATTGTAGATTTCCTGGTAGGAGCGCTTGCCGTCGCCGTCTTTATCGGGTGCCGAAGCGCCCGAACCGCGCGGATCGAAGCCGCCGCCCTTGAAGCCGACCGAATAGGACGCATAGACCATCTGGTCGGGCGTGACCTTGAAGCTCAGCGAGGCGCGCGGGGTAAATTTCTTGAATTTCGCGGTACCGTCGAAATTGGTCGCAGGCGCGCCGAACGGTGTGGGATTGCCGCCGAATTCGGAAGTCACGCCACCAAGATAGTTGGCCTTGAAGATGTGGCTATCGCGCTGATCCCAGGTGTAGCGGCCACCGAGCGACAGGCTTAGCCGATCGGTGAAATCATAGGTGAAATCGCCGAAGATCGAGTTGGTGTTCGTGTGGACGTCGCCCGCCGTATAGGCGTCGAGACTGGCGATCGTGGTGTAGAGCAGCACGTCGAAGCCGGTCGAGGCCTGCGCCGCCAGATGATAGAAGCCGACAATGCCGTTCAATTTGTCGCTCTTGTAGAGCAGCTGGAATTCCTGGCTGGTCTGGTTGTTGCGATAGACCGCCGGCACATCGACGTCGGTGGCGGGCAGCGCGTCGAAGTCGATCGGCGTGAACGACGTGTCCTTGCGGTAGGCACTGATGCTGCGGAAGGTGATATGGTCGGTCAACTCGGCGGTGACCGACATGGAGATGCCGCCGCTCTTCACGCTTTCCTTCGGATTGGCGAGCCCCGCCTGCGTGTCATAGACGTCGTCGAGCACCGGGGCGCCGGAGAGCAGGCCGGGGATCAGGCGATGGCCGTTGCGCGCGTTGGATTTGTCGTCGGTATAATCGCCGGTCACGCGCACGAAGAGGCGGTTGTCGGGGGAGTTGAATTCGAGCGTGCCGCGCGCGGCCCACAGATTCTTGTCGTAATTGTCGATGTGAAGGTAGGTATTCTCGCCGAAGCCGTCATGGCTCAGCCGCGCACCCGAGACGCCGAGCTTGAACCCGCTATTGCCGAGCGGGGTCGAAAGGCTGACGATACCGTCCAGCTCATTGTAGCTGCCATAGGTGCCCTTGATGCTGAGCTGCGGATGATCGGGGAGACGCTTGGTCACATATTTGACCGCACCACCAATCGTGTTGCGCCCATAGAGCGTGCCCTGCGGACCGCGCAGCACCTCGATACGGTCCACGTCGTAGATATCGAGGACCGAGGCCTGGGGGCGGTTGAGATAGACGTCGTCGAGGTAGATGCCGATGCCCGCTTCGAAGCCCGGCACCGGATCCTGCTGGCCGACGCCACGGATGAAGGCTGCAAGCGTCGAGTTGGTCCCGCGCGCGTCCTTGAGGGTGGTATTGGGGGTGGTGGTCTGGATATCGGTGAGGTCGATCGCGCCATTCACTTCCAGTTTCTGGGCGGTGAAGGCGGTGACCGCGACGGGGACCTTGAGCAAGGTCTCTTCGCGCCGTCGTGCGGTAACGACGACTTCCTGACTGGTCGTATCCGCCGGCGTCGCCGTCTGTTCAGCGGTGGGCGGATTGCCGGTCTGCGCCCAGGCCGGCGCCGTGGCGAGCACGCCAAGGCTCGCGCCGCCGATCAGAAGCGCGCGAATCGAGATAGCCGAAAAACCCATCATCCCCTCCTTCGAGCGCTTGAGCCTGCCGCTTGCGCTTCGTGTGGAGGGCGTCATAATGAAACCTGAACCGGGTTTCAAATTAGAAATGAGCAGGCGAGGGCGGGACGCGCGAAATGACTGAAAAACAGGCCGATACGCGCGTCGCCGCCACCTCCAGCGAGAAGACGCCCAAGACCGCGCGTGGCCGCCGGACGCTGCGTCAATTGCTCGATGCTGCCGCGGAGGAGTTTGGCGAGAAGGGGTTCCACGAGGCGTCGATCAGCCAGATCACGCAGCGCGCGGGCGTCGCGATCGGGAGTTTCTACACCTATTTCGACAGCAAGGAGGAGGTGTTCACCGCGCTCGTGCGCGACTTCTCGGCACAGGTCCGCGATTTCGTTGCGCCGCGGATCTCGGCCCAGTCCAATCAATTGGACGCCGAGCGCGAAGGCCAGCGGGCGTTTCTGGAATTCGCCCGCCTCCACAAGGAGATTTACCGCATCGTCGACGAAGCCGAGTTCGTCGATCCGGCGATTTACCGCGAACATTATACCAGCACCGCCGAACGTATCACGGCGCGGCTGGACGCAGCTTACGGACGCGGTGAGATCAGCGAAGGCTCGTCCGAGATCCGCGCATGGGCATTGATGGGCATGAACGTCTTCCTGGGGCTGCGCTTCGGCGTGTGGGGCGACGATTATTCGCCGGAGGAGGTAGCGCGCGTCGGCGGCGACCTGATCGCGCGCGGCATGAGGCCGACCGAATCGTGACCGAGAATGCGGCGGGTTTTCGGCATCGGACCTGGCTTTCGGCCGACGGCCTGACGCTGCACGCGCGCGATTATGCCGCGATGGAGGGACAGGCGCGCCTGCCGGTGATCTGCCTGCACGGACTGACCCGCAATGCGCGGGATTTCGATGCGCTGGCACCGTGGATCGCGGCCCGGCAGCGTCGGGTACTTACGGTCGACGTGCGCGGCCGCGGGCTTTCGGCGCGCGACCCCGAAGCGTCCTACTGGCTACCCACCTATGCCGCCGACGTACGCCGTCTGGCCGAAGCACTCGGCATATCGCGCGCGATTTTCATCGGCACTTCGATGGGCGGCCTGATCACGATGGAGTTGGCCGCGCTCGCGCCCGCGCTGATCGCCGGCGCGGTGATCAACGACGTTGGACCGGTACTTGCCGCCGAAGGGCTGGCGCGGATCGGAGCTTATGTGGGCAATGCGCCGGAATTCGATGATTGGGCTGATGCGGCCGCTTACCTCGAACGCCAGAACGCGCGGGCGCTGCCGCATTATGGCGCGCAGGATTGGCCGATCATGGCCGCGCGTATGTTCCGCCAGGAAGGCGGTCGGATCGTGGCGGATTACGATCCTGCGATCGCCGCTGCCTTCGGCACGGGGCCGTTGCCCGCCGACCCCTGGGACCGCTGGCACGGCCTCGCGCGCGGGCGGCCCGTGTTACTGCTGCGTGGCGGCCTGTCCGATCTGCTGACGGCGGGCGATGCAACGCGGATGGTCACCGAGCACGAGACGGCCAGGCTGCATGAAATCCCCAATGTCGGCCATGCGCCGATGCTTGACGAGCCCGAGGCGCTGGCGGCGATCGGGCAATTCCTGGATGAGGTTCCGTAATTCCCGACGTCATGTCGGACCCTCGACAGGCCCAGGACAGGCTTGTTCCGGCATCCTCTTCTCGCGAGCGCTTGCCTGCGGCTTAGTGGACCCCGGAACAAGTCCGGGGTTACGAATAGGAATTATTCCGCCGCAATTGCTACCGACCGCCGGTTGACCGCGCTTGCGATAGCGGCGGCGAATTGCTCCGCTCCGAACGGCTTGAGCAGGATATGCACGTCGGAGGGGCGGCCCGAAATGGAGGCGGCCTCTGCATAACCAGTGACCAATATGGCGGGAATGTCGGCACAAATTTCGCGCGCCTGACGTATGCCTTCGGCTCCCGAAATGAGCGGCATCGCATAATCGCTGACGATCAGGTCGAAACCGTGCGGTGCGGCGCGCAGCTGATCCAGCATCCTGGGGCCGTCGCAGGCTTCCACCACCTCGTGGCCCATGTCCTGGAGCAGGGCCGCCGTGGTGATGCGCGCGCCGGCATGATCGTCGACCAGCAGAACCCGCAGGGAGGCTGGCGATGGGACGATCTCGGGGCGCTTGCTTGCCTCGTTCGATTGGGTCTCGGCGTCGGCGATCGCACGCGGCAGCCAGATTTCCATGCGCGTGCCGGCTCCGATCGTGCTGTCGATGCGAAGTGTGCCGCCCGATTGCTGGGCAAAGCCATAGACCATCGACAGACCGAGGCCCGTGCCCTTGCCTATCTCCTTGGTAGTGAAAAAGGGCTCCAGCACCTGGTCCATCAACTCGGAGGGGATGCCCGCACCATTGTCCGCTACCGTCAGCAGCACATAATCGCCTGGCATGAGGCCGGTTTCGTTGACTGGCTCAAGCGTGCGATTCTCACCGGTAACGGTGATGCTTCCGCCATCGGGCATGGCGTCGCGCGCATTGATGATCAGATTGATCAGCGCGAGTTCGAGCTGCGAAGCGTCGGCATAAGCCGGCCACAGATCGCTCGCCAGCTTCCACTCGAGCTGCACCAGCCCGCCCAGCGTATGACTGAGCAGGTCGCCGACCGACTCGCCCAGCCGCATGATCGGCAGATGCGCCGGCTCGAGCGTCTGGCGGCGCGCGAAGGAGAGGAGGCGGCTGACCAGTTCGGTGCCCTGCTCGGCGGCATGTCTGGTCATCTCGACGATCCGCTTCTGGTCGTCGCTCATCTTGATCCGCCGCTCGATCATGCCGATCCCTCCCAGCACGGCCGCGAGCAGATTGTTGAAATCGTGCGCGATGCCGCCGGTGAGCTTTCCGATCGCATCCATCTTGAGGCTATGGGTAAGCTGAGCCTCCAGCACCTTGCGAGCGGTCACGTCGAGGATCGTGCCGGCGAATTCGGTCATGTTGCCCATATCGTCGCGCAACAGAACGGCCTGATCGAGGAAATGCTTCCAGCTGCCGTCGGCGCATTGCCAGCGATATTCGAAAGCGCCCGCCTGGGCGCCGCGCCGGCCGACGAGACCCGCCAGCGCGCGGTCACGATCATCGGGATGGAGCCGTTCCTCCCATAAATTGGGGTTGGCGCGCACCGCGTCGAAATCGAAGCCGGTCAGTGCCTTGAAATTGCCGGCGACGAAGCGGGGCACGCGGGGCGACGCATCCTTGTCCTCGAGGTAGAGGACGATCGGCAGCGATTCCAGGATGGCCGCCTGGCGCTGCTCGGCCAGCCGCAATTCCTGCTCGATCCGCAGTTTTTCGGCGTTGGCGCGGATCGTCGCGTCGAGCAGCCTTTGCTCGTGTGCGGCGTTGCGCTGGATCTCGCGCCGCATCTGGAACAGGTCGACGAACACCGCGACCTTCGACTTGAGCACGATCGGATCGACCGGCTTGAACACATAGTCGACGGCGCCCATCGCATAGCCGCGCAGCAGATGCTCGCTCTCCTTGTTGACCGCGGAGAGGAAGACGATCGGGATGCGCTTGGTCTGCTCGCGGCTGCGGATCATCTGCGCGGTTTCGTAACCGTCCATACCCGGCATGTAGACGTCGAGCAGGATCACCGCGAATTCGCCCCTGAGCAGGTGGCGCAAGGCCTCCTCGCCCGAATTGGCGACGATCACGTCGGCCACGTCGTCGAGCACGGTCTTGATCGCGAGCAGGTTACGCTCGTCATCGTCGACCAGCAGAATTCGCGCCCGATCGGCGCCGCCCGAAGGGAAGGAACGCGCCACGTTTACTCCGCAGCCGCCTCGGCAAAGTCGGCGGTCGCTGCGCTTTCGCGCGAGCGGCCGATCCAGACGCGCAACAGCGCCAGCATCAGTTCGATGTCGACCGGCTTGGCGATATAATCCGACGCCCCGGCATCGAGGCACTTCTGGCGGTCGCCCTTCATCGCCTTCGCGGTGACCGCAACCAGCGGCACGCCATCGAGCGCGGGATCTGCGCGAATCTGCTGCATCGTTTCGTAACCGTCCATTTCAGGCATCATGATGTCGATCAACGCAACGTTGATGTCGGGCGTATTCTCCAGGATCGTAATGCCATCGCGACCACGTTCGGCATGCAACACCTCAACTCCATACGTCTCCAGAACGCTGGTGAGGGAGTAGATGTTGCGAATATCGTCATCGACGATCAACACTTTCGCTCCGCGTAGCTCATCCACGGCCGGCGTACGCGCGGCTGTGGCGTTGTCGTTGATGGGGCTGCGTGCGCGCCGCGCCGCGTAAGCGAGCCGGGGGGCGAGCTCCTCCAGGCCGCCCACGATCGCGATGTCGTGCCCGCCGCCGAGCTCGGTCGCCTGGGCGGCGAGGTGCGCCGTGTCGCCGTCCTGGCTCAAGACCAGGATGGGCGGCACATTCTCGCTCGTACCGAGCTTGGCGAGCTCCAGCGCGGCCTTCGCGCTGTCCGCATAAGCGAGCAGCAATACGTCGAAATGATCGAGTGCCCTCTTGTGCTTGGCGAGGCTGCCCGCATCCTCGATCTGCACGCCGGTATCACCTAGCGCCTGCGCGGCGGCGCGCCGTGGCGCCGGGTCGCCGACGATCAGGATGCGCCGTTGGGCGCGATTGACCTGCCGGATCAGCGTGCGGAACACGCCGAGCAATTCTTCCTGCGCGGCAGGCTTGGTGGTGATGCCGAACGCGCCGATGTCCATCGCCTTGTCCGCTTCGTCCGCACCGGACACGACGTGGATTGGGATATGGCTGGTCTGCGGGTCGTGCTTGAGCAGGTCGAGCAGCACGAAGCCGTCAATATCCGACAAACCGAGGTCGAGCGTGATCGCATTGGGCTGAAGCTTGCGTGCCATCGACAATGTGCCCGCGCCCGCGGTCGAGACCACGCCTTTGAGCCCCGCGTCGCGCGCGAGGTCGAGCAGGATAGACGCGAAGGTGGGGTCATCCTCTACAATCAGGACGAACGGATCTTCGCCAAGCGCGTCGCGGTCGTCGACGATCTCGAGGCTGGTGGGCAGGGCCGACGCGACGACCGCGCCGCTGTTCTCGTAACGCGGCTGGGCTCCCGTAACCAATGTGGTCGCGGGTACGCTCGCCTGGAGCGGGATGAACAAAGTGAAGGTGGAGCCTTCGCCCGGCTTGGAACGGACCTGCAATTCGCCGCCGAGCAGGCGCGCGATTTCGCGACTGATCGAGAGGCCGAGGCCGGTGCCGCCATATTTGCGGCTGGTGGTGCCGTCGGCCTGCTGGAACGCCTCGAAGATCAGTTTCTGCTTATCCTCAGGGATGCCGATGCCGGTGTCGGTGACGCTGATCCGAATTGCCTGATCGGCGGTCTTGAGCACGGGATGGTTGGTGCTCCATCCCCCGGTCGCGCTCGCGACGCTGAGCGTGACGCCGCCTTGCGCGGTGAACTTGAACGCGTTGGAGAGCAGGTTGAGCACGACCTGCTGGAGCCTTTTTTCGTCGGTGCGGACCGACGAGGGCAGACCGGAGTCGAACTGAACCTTGAAGTCGAGGCCCTTGTCGGCCGCGAGCTGGCGGAAGGTGCGCTCCATATGCTGGCCGAGGCCCGCCACCGGCATGTCGCCGATCTCGATCGACACCGTTCCGGATTCGATTTTGGACAGATCGAGGATGTCGTTGATCAGGCTTAGAAGGTCCGAACCTGCCGAGTGGATCGTGCGCGCGAATTCGGTCTGCTTTTCGTTCAGATTGCCCTGCGGATTGTCCGCCAGCAGCTTCGACAGCAGCAGAAGGGAATTGAGCGGGGTCCGCAGTTCGTGGCTCATATTGGCCAGGAATTCGGACTTGTATTTGGAGGTCAGCGCGAGCTGCTCGGCTTTCTCCTCGACCGCGCGGCGCGCCATATCGATTTCGAAATTCTTGGCCTCCACCTGCTTCTTCTCATTCTCAAGAAGCTGGGCTTTCTCCTGCAATTCCTCGTTCGTGTTGTGCAATTCTTCCTGCTTGGTGGTGAGCTCGGTCTGTCGTGCCTGCAGCTCCTGCGTCAGCAGCTGGGACTGCTTGAGCAGGCCCTCGGTACGCATCGTCGCCGCGATCGTGTTGAGCACGATGCCGACCGATTCCATCAGCTGGTCGAGGAACGTCTGGTGGGTTTCGTTGAACTCGCTGAACGAGGCCAGCTCGATCACCGCCTTGACGTCGTCTTCGAACAGGGCCGGCATGATCACCACGTTGGCGGGCTTGGCGTGACCGAGGCCGGAGCCGATCTTGATGAACTCGTTGGGCACGTCCTTGAGCAGCATCGCCCGGCGATCGGCGGCGCACTGGCCGACGAGGCCTTCGCGCAGCTTGAAGCTGCTCTTGAGCTCCTCGCGCGTCTCGGCGCCATAGCTGGCAACGAGGTCGAGAACCGTCTCATTCTCTTCGCGGCGCGTGACGTAGAAGACGCCATATTGCGCGTTCACCAGCGGCGCGAGCTCCGACATGATCAGGTTCGACACGGTCGCGAGATCGCGTTCGCCCTGGAGCATGCGGCTGAAGCGGGCGAGGTTGGTCTTGAGCCAATCCTGCTCCGCATTCTTCAATGTCTGATCCTTCAGATTGCGGATCATCTCGTTGATATTGTCCTTGAGCGCAGCCATCTCGCCCGAGGCTTCCACCGCGATCGATCGGGTAAGGTCGCCCTTGGTCACCGCGGTCGCCACGTCGGCGATCGACCGCACCTGGTTGGTCAGGTTGGCGGCGAGCTGGTTCACGTTGTCGGTAAGGTCGCGCCACAGGCCGGCGGCGCCCGGCACGCGCGCCTGGCCGCCGAGCTTGCCTTCGATACCCACTTCGCGCGCCATGTTGGTCACCTGGTCGGCGAAGGTGGCGAGCGTTTCGATCATGAAGTTGATCGTCTCGGCGAGCGCGGCGATTTCGCCCTTCGCGTCCACCGTCAGCTTCCGCTTCAGGTTGCCCTGCGCCACGGCGGTCACGACGTCGGCGATGCCGCGCACCTGGTTGGTGAGGTTGGTCGCCATCAGGTTGACGTTGTCGGTAAGGTCCTTCCAGGTACCGCCCACGCCCGGCACCTGCGCCTGGCCGCCCAATTTGCCCTCGGTACCCACTTCGCGCGCCACGCGGGTCACTTCGGACGCGAAGCCGTTGAGCTGGTCCACCATGACGTTGATGGTGTTTTTGAGCTCGAGGATTTCGCCCTTCACGTCCACCGTGATCTTCTTGGACAAGTCGCCCCTCGCCACGGCGGTGGTCACGTCGGCGATGTTACGGACCTGGCCGGTGAGGTTGTCGGCCATCAGGTTGACGTTGTCGGTCAGATCCTTCCACGTGCCGGCGACGCCGCGCACATGCGCCTGGCCGCCCAATTTGCCCTCGGTGCCGACTTCGCGCGCAACGCGCGTCACTTCCGATGCGAAGGAGTTGAGCTGATCAACCATCGTATTAATGGTGTTTTTCAGCTCGAGGATTTCGCCCTTCACGTCGACCGTGATCTTCTTGGAAAGATCGCCCAGGGCCACGGCGGTGGTCACTTCGGCGATGTTGCGGACCTGGCCGGTCAAGTTCGCGGCCATTGCGTTCACATTGTCGGTCAAGTCCTTCCAGGTACCGCCAACGCCGGGCACCTGCGCCTGGCCGCCGAGCTTGCCTTCCGAGCCCACTTCGCGCGCGACGCGCGTCACTTCGGAGGCGAAGCCGTTGAGCTGATCGACCATCGTGTTGATCGTGTTTTTCAGCTCGAGGATTTCGCCCTTCACGTCGACGGTGATCTTCTTGGAAAGGTCGCCCAGCGCCACGGCGGTGGTCACCTCGGCGATGTTGCGCACCTGGCCGGTGAGGTTCGCCGCCATGGCGTTCACATTGTCGGTAAGGTCCTTCCAGGTGCCGCCCACGCCCGGCACCTGCGCCTGGCCGCCGAGCTTGCCGTCCGAGCCCACTTCGCGCGCCACGCGGGTCACTTCGGAGGCGAAGCCGTTGAGCTGGTCGACCATCGTGTTGATGGTGTTTTTGAGCTCTAGGATTTCGCCCTTCACGTCGACCGTGATCTTTTTGGAAAGGTCCCCCTTCGCCACGGCGGTGGTCACGTCGGCGATGTTACGGACCTGGCCGGTGAGGTTGTCGGCCATCAGGTTGACGTTGTCGGTGAGATCTTTCCAGGTACCGGCGACGCCTTCCACGCGGGCCTGGCCACCCAATTTGCCCTCGGTGCCGACTTCACGCGCCACGCGCGTCACTTCGGAGGCGAAGGAGTTGAGCTGATCGACCATGACGTTGATCGTGTTCTTGAGCTCGAGGATTTCGCCCTTCACGTCGACCGTGATCTTCTTGGACAAGTCGCCCGAAGCCACGGCGGTGGTCACCTCGGCGATGTTGCGGACCTGGCCGGTGAGGTTCGCTGCCATCAGGTTCACGTTGTCGGTCAGATCCTTCCAGGTGCCGCCGACGCCCGGCACCTGCGCCTGACCGCCGAGCTTGCCGTCCGTACCCACCTCACGCGCCACGCGCGTCACTTCGGAGGCGAAGCCGTTGAGCTGATCGACCATCGTGTTGATGGTGTTCTTGAGCTCGAGGATTTCGCCCTTCACGTCGACGGTGATCTTCTTGGAAAGATCGCCCGAGGCCACGGCGGTGGTCACTTCGGCGATATTACGCACCTGGCCGGTCAGATTGTCGGCCATCAGGTTCACGTTGTCGGTCAGATCCTTCCAGGTGCCGGCGACGCCTTCCACACGCGCCTGACCGCCCAATTTGCCCTCGGTACCAACTTCGCGCGCCACGCGCGTCACTTCCGACGCGAAGGAGTTGAGCTGGTCGACCATCGTGTTGATAGTGTTCTTGAGTTCGAGGATCTCGCCCTTCACGTCGACCGTGATCTTCTTGGACAAATCGCCCAGCGCCACCGCAGTCGTCACCTCGGCGATGTTGCGGACCTGACCGGTCAGGTTGGTCGCCATCGCGTTCACATTGTCGGTCAAGTCCTTCCAGGTGCCCGCGACGCCCTTCACGTTCGCCTGGCCGCCCAGCTTGCCCTCGGTGCCGACTTCGCGCGCCACGCGTGTCACTTCGCTCGCAAACGAATTCAGCTGGTCCACCATCGTGTTCACGACCTTGCCGATGCGCAGGAATTCACCGCGCAGCGGCCGGCCATCGATCTCGACGGTCATGCTTTGGCTCAGGTCACCCTTGGCGACCGCGCCGATCACGCGCGCGACCTCGGTCGTCGGCTGGACCATGTCCTCGATCAGTTCGTTGACCGAGCGGATCGCGCTCTCCCAGCCACCGGTGGCGGACTTGACGCGGCCGCGCTGGGTGATCTTGCCTTCCTTGCCGACGACCATCGACAGCCGTTCGAATTCCTGCGTCATCTCCTCGTTGAGCGCGACCACCTCGTTGAACAGGGTTGCGATTTCCGGGTCGGCCCCCTGCGCGTCTTCCGGCAATCGTACGGAAAAATCGCCCCGGCGAAGCGCGCGGAGCGCGGCGATGAGCTGGCGGCGGTCAAATTGGTCGACGGGGATATGGGCGTTCACGCGCAGAAGCTCCTACAGCCTTCATGCGCCCGGTAATCGACGGGCGGCCCCCCACCCACGCACAGAGAAGCACAGGGAAACGAATTCCTCAAGTGAAATGGCGGAAAACGAGGTTAAGGGGTTGCAACCATGTCGAAATACAATCCAAAGCGCCATTCGGGGGAAGCGAGGAGAGCAAGCCCGACCAATGGCAGCGACCGATTCCGTCTCCAGCTTCATCCGTGGCGCGTTTCGCAGCGTATGGGCGCTCGAGCTGCTCCTCCACCTCAAGCGCACGCGCGAGCGCGCCTGGTCGGCCGACGAGCTGGTGGAGATATTGCGCGGCAGCGCCCTGATCGTGTCGCAAAGCCTTGATGGCCTCATGCGCGCCGGACTGATCAGCATCGATGAGAAAGGCTGTGCCCGCTACCAGCCGGTTAGCTCCGAACTGGAGCAGCTGATGGATTCCACTCAGGAGTTTTATTCGAGAAAACCCGAGGCAGTGCGAAGAGCCATCCTCTCGGCGGGGCATCCCGGCCTGGCGAATTTCGCCGATGCTTTCCGGCTATGGAAGGACTGAACATGTCTGATGTCTTTCCCACTGCCGTGTACAGCCTGTGCCTGGTGACGAGCTGTTTGTGCGCTTTTCTGCTGGTTCGGTCTTACCGTGCCACCAGAGCGCGGTTGCTGTTCTGGAGCGCGATCTGCTTCGTATTGCTTGCGGCGAACAGCTTGCTTGTCATCCTCGATATCCTGGTGTTCCCCGACGTCGATTTCGGTCTGTGGCGGCCGGCGCTTGCGCTGGCCGCTGTGGCCGTCCTCCTTTTTGGCTTCATCTGGGATCTGGAGGCCGAATGATCACGATCGGCTATGCCTTCCTCGCCGGCGCCGTGACGATGGGCTTCGGCGTCGCGGCACTTTTCTTCCTGCGCTTCTGGAAGCGTACGCACGATCGCCTGTTTCTGGCCTTCGCGCTCGCCTTCTTGCTGCTCGGACTGAACCAGGCTCTGGTCGTACTCGCTCGCGTGCCGGTCGAAGATCGCAGCCCGCTCTTCCTGCTCCGCCTAGTTGCGTTCGCGATCATCATCTGGGCGGTCTTCCAGAAGAGCCGCCGGCGCTGACGATCAGCCGGTAGGCCGTGCGGGAATGGCGAGCCCGCGCTGGACCGCAGGTCGCGTGAGGCAGCGTTCGAGCCAGGCCGGGACGCTCCTCAGCACGTCATATTGGACAATTTCGGCTGCGCCATAGAAACCAATCAGGTTACGAACCCAGCCCATTAGGGCGATATCGGCGATCGTGTATTCGTCGCCCATCATCCAGCGGCGGCCTTCGAGATGCGCCTCGAGCACACCGAGCAGCCGCTTGGATTCGGTGACGTAGCGCTGGAGCGGACGCTTGTCCTCGATCTCGCGGCCCGCGAATTTGTGGAAATAGCCGAGCTGGCCGAACATCGGCCCGACCCCGCCCATCTGGAAATGGAGCCATTGCAGCGTCTGGTAGCGCCGTGCGGGATCGGCGGGAAGGAATTGGCCGCTCTTCTCGGCCAGATACTGGAGGATCGCGCCGGATTCGAACAAAGGCAAAGGCTGGCCGCCGGGGCCGTCCGGATCGATGATCGCCGGGATCTTGCCGTTTGGATTGAGCGCCAGGAATTCGGGCGTGTGGCTTTCGTCCTTGTTGATGTCGACCAGGTGCGGCTCGTAGGGCAGACCAGTCTCTTCCAGCATGATCGAGACCTTCACGCCGTTGGGCGTGGGCAGCGAGTAGAGCTGGATGCGGTCGGGATATACCGCCGGCCAACGCCGGGAGATGAGGAAGGACGACAGATCGGCCATGGCGGGGGCGACTCCGTGGAGGACAAGCGGCGCTTCTGCCGCCCGGCGCCGCTCGCAGGCAACCGGCTTAAACTAGCCCTGTCGCAACCAAAACTCGTTCAGGCGAAACCGTCCCACACCAGCTTCACCCCGACCCCGATCATCAGCCAATATATGACCGCATAGAAGCGCTCCGAATCCACGCGCCGCACCACCCAGACGCCGGCAAATGTGGACGCGAGCGCAACGGGCATCATGATCAGGCTCGCGAGGAGGTGCGCACGGCTGAACTGGCCGAGCGCGAGATAGGCGGGCACCTTGATCCAGTTGACCGCGGCGAAGAAGATCGCGGTCGTCCCCACCAGCACGTCGCGCGCCAGCCGCTTGGGCAGGACATAGATTTGGAAGGGGGGCTGGCCGGCATGCGCGATCTGGCTGGTTACGCCCGACAATATCCCCATCGCGAAGCCAAACCAGCCGGGCGGGTTGGCCGGGGCCGGCACGCGCCCGCCGCGCTGCAGCCACAGGCTGCGCGCGGCGAACAGGATCGAGATCAGGCCGAGCGCGATCCGCATCCCAGCTTCCGGAAGCCGCGCCGCAAAGCCGTAAGCGAGGGCAATGCCGATTGCTGCGCCCGGCAGCATCAACGCCAGCACATGTCCATCCCAGCTTTTGCGGAAGGCCCAGACGCCGACCACGTCCTGCACGATCAGGATCGGCAGGATGATCGCCGCCGCCTCCACCGGCCCCACCACGAGCGCGAGCAAGGGTGTTCCGAGCGCGCCGATGCCTGCGAGGCCGCCTTTGCTCAAACCGAGCAGGATCACGGCGATCGCACCTACGGCCAGGAAGTGCGGATCGTGGATCAGGGGCGGCATCGCCGGCGATGATGGCGGATCGAAACCCGTTGCGCCAGCGGGCCGCCCGCTTAAGCTGCGGAGCCGAAAAGAAATGACGGTGGGGAGCGGCGATGGCGAGGAAATCGGGCGGCCAGGCAGTGCGGCGCGTGGTGGTCGCCGGCGGCGGCACGGCGGGCTGGGTCACCGCGACCGCGCTCGTCCGTCACCTCGGCCCGCTGCTCGATATCATCCTGGTGGAATCGGACGAGATCGGCACGGTCGGTGTGGGTGAATCCACCGTGCCGACCTTCCGCGGCTTCCACGATTTCATGAAGATCGACGAACGCAAATTCATGTCGGCCGCGCTCTGCACGTTCAAGCTGGGCATCGAATTTTGCGATTGGGCGCGGATTGGCGACCGCTACATCCACCCGTTCGGCTATCTCGGGAAGCCGTGGAGCTGGATGGCCGATTTCCACCATTTCTGGCTGCATGCGCGCGCCAAGGGAATGGGCGGCGAGCTTGGCGAATATTGCCTTGAATGGGTCGCGGGAGAGGCAAATCGCTTCGGCCATGAGGCCGCTCCGGGGATCGGCTATGCCTATCACCTCGACGCGGCGCGCTACGTCCAGTTCCTGCGCAGCCTGGCGGAGCCCGCCGGAGTCAAAAGGATCGAGGGCAAGATCCAGTCGGTCGAACGCAACGGGATGAGCGGCGATATCGACGCGATCGTGCTGGAAAATGGCGCGCGCGTCGAAGGCGACCTGTTCGTCGACTGCACCGGCTTCCGCTCGCTGCTGCTGGGCGGAGCGCTCGAAACGCCGTTCGACGACTGGAGTCACTGGGTCACCACCAACAGCGCAATCGCGGTCCAATCAACCCAGCCTGCCGGCCCGACGCCTTACACGACCTGTTATGCGCACGAGGCCGGCTGGCGCTGGCGCATCCCGCTGCAGGGCCGTGACGGCAACGGCATCGTCTATTGTAACGAATTTATGTCTGACGACGAGGCGCGCGCGAAACTGCTCGCCGATATCGATGGCGAGCCCCTGTTCGATCCGTGGCAACTCCGTTTCAAGACGGGGATGCGCAAGCAGACATGGGCCCGGAATTGTATTGCGCTCGGTCTTGCCAATGGCTTCATCGAGCCGCTGGAATCGACCAGCATCCATCTGATGATGACCGCGGTCACGCGGCTGATTCAGGACTTTCCGTTTGACGGCTGTCACGATGCCCTGGTCGCGCGATTCAACGAGAAGTCGCGCCAGGAATTCGAGAACATCCGCGACTTCATCATCATGCATTACCATGTGACGGAACGCGACGATTCCGGCTTCTGGAAGCGCAACCGGGCGATGGAAATACCCGACTCGCTCAAGGCCCGGATCGAGCTGTGGCGCGAGGATGCGCGCGCCTACCAATTACCGCACGAGCTGTTCCGCGTGGAGAGCTGGGCGATGATCCTCACGGGGCAGCGCGTGATGCCCAAGGGCTATCACCGGCTGGCGGCGATGATGCCCTATGATGAACTCCGCGCGCAGCTTTCGACCATGCGCCAGCAGATCGCCGACAAGGTGGCGACGATGCCCAGTCATCCCGATTATCTGAAGACATATTGCCCGGCGAAGACCTGAGGGGTCAGGCGTCGCTCAGCCATGCGGACAGGCCCGATGCCCCGAACGATCCGCCCATCCTCATGCCTTTGGCCCTCTCTTTTGGCGGGGGCCAGCATCGCCAATCGTCGCTGTTGCGGCGGGACAGGGAGCCGCCGAAAGTCGGCAGCCCCCTGTCTCTACTCCGTCCTCAATAGTGAATCCGGAACTCCAAGCCGGCGCGCCGCGGCGTCAGCACGCCCAGCGCATAGTAACGTTCGACCACGTCCGTGCGGACCTGATTGAACGAGCTCTTGTCATTGCTGATCGCCGTGACCGCATATTTGTCGAAGATGTTGTCGACGAACAGACCGACCTCGAACTTCTTGTCGTGATAGGTCAACGCGGCGCGGTGGGTCGTATAAGACGGCATGATTTCGCCCGACCCGCGAAGTCCGACGCGTGAATAGATGTTGCCTTCGTAGGTCGAGGCCCAGCTGAACTCCACGTCGCGGCCGCCGGAGAGCGGATAGGTATAGGTTGCCTGCAGCGCGCCCGAATTCTTTGCCGAACCCGGCATGCGATCCCCGGCCTTCGCGTCATATCCCACGCCCTGACTAACGACGAGGCTGGCCACGTCCTGCGTCAGATGGGCGTCGATATAGGAATAGGTCGCCTGTACCGTGAGCTCGGGGATGATCTTGAATGATCCGCTGAACTCGAAGCCCTTCGAGACCGCCTTGCCGCCATTCTTGATGATCCCGGTGGCGCCGTTGATCGTCTCGCTGGGAACCTGGATGCCGTTCCAGTTGACGTGGAAACCGTCCACGCTGAACTGCAGGCGCCGGTCGAGCAGCGACGCGCGCATGCCAAGCTCCATGTTGCGCGTCTTGTCGGGGCCGTAAGCGAGCTCGTTGGGAAGCGCGCAGACATTCTGGCCCGGCGGGAGCGGCAGGATGCACGGCGCGACGCGGTTGACGTTGCCCGTCCGGTAGCCCGTGCTGTAGGTGAAGTAGGCCATCAGGTCGCTGCTGAACTTGTACGACGTGTTGGCTTTCCACACGACGCCGTCAGAGCCCGTCGCGCCGGATTTGACGCGGCTGGGGGCGAACTGGACGAGCGGATAAGGCGTAAGCTTGAGGCCGCCCCCGGTCAGCGGCGTTTCGGTGCCGCCCTTGGCGGACGCATCATATTTGAAATAGCGGATGCCGCCGGTGACCTGCCAGGCGCTGGTGATGTGGAAGGTGCCCTCGCCATAGGCCGCCTTTTCCTTGGTCTCGGTGTTCACGAACGACATATATTCGAGGTCGTCGGGCCGGTTGACCGCGATGAACTTGGCGAAGCCGGGCGTGAACTCCTCGTAGAAGCTCTTGTACTTCAGATCGTTGTAGAAGGCGCCGACCACCCAGTTGAACGGCCCGCCATGACTCGACACCAGGCGCACCTCCTGGTTGAATTGCTTGTAATGCGCGCTGCGCTCGTTGAACGAGGAGAATTGCGGGAAGGCCTCATAGCCGTAATTGAGGTCGAGCAGCAGATCGGTATTGTCGGCCTGGCCCGTCAAATGCTGCTTCGTATAGGCCGTCGTGCTGACCAGTTGGGCAATGTCGAACAGGTTGAGGTTGAACTCGGCCGAGAAGAGATCCGACTTGCGGTCGCCGGGCTCCAGATAGCGCCACGGCCCTTCATATTTGCCGGTGCCCATCACGCCCGCGCCATTCGCCTGGCGCCCGTCGGTCTTGGTCTCCTGATGCGCGTAGGTCAGGAACAGCTTCAGGTTCGGATTATATTCCAGCAGCAACGAGTTGCGCGTGGTGAACGTGTGCTCGAAATTGACGTCCTTCTTGCTCTTGAAATTCGCCGTATAATCGGCGGGAGTACCGAAAGAGGCGCCGGCGCCGGTCGCGCTGCGCACTGGCTGCGGATTGGAAACGCCCGGATTCTGCAGCAGATAATTGTAATCGATGAAGCCGGGATTGTCGTAATAGCCGACCACCGAGCGCAGTGCGATATGATCGGAGACGATCGGGATATTGACCGTCACGTCGCCGACGGCGCCGATGTCCTTGCTGTGCGATTCGACATAGGAGCGGCCATGGACATCCACCGAGAAATGGTCGGTATTCGGCCGCCCCGGGATGTAGCGAACCGCGCCTGATAGCGTGCCGAGCCCGTAGAGCGTGCCCTGCGGGCCCTGCAGCACCTCGACCCGGTCGATGTCGATCAGCTTGAAATCAACGTAGAGCGGAACTTCGCCAAGATACACGCCGACAGCGGTATTTTCATTGGCGCCGTTCGTGCTCGAGTCCGAGGAGGATATGCCACGCAGCACGATCTTGCCCGCGGAATTCGGCCCGGTATCGGCAACGGTGACGCCTGGCGTGAATGCAGCCAGCCCCTTGACGTCGTCGATGCGCTGCCGGGTGATCTGCTCGCTGCCCAGCGCCGAAATGTTCATCGGCGCGTCCTGCAGCGTCGTGCGGCGACGGCTACCCGTCACCACGATCTCGTTGTTGCTGCCGCTGGCTGCGGTTTCTCCCGGCGCCGCATCCTGCGCGAACGCCGGCATGGCGGCAAAACCCATCAAGAAAGTCGCGCCCAATAATGTCGTTCGAGAAATGCGTGCCATGAACTTTAGCCCCCTTTGTGCTCTGAATCTCGCCGCTTGCGGGCATCTCTCCGATGGCGCTCTCGGGCGCCTTTTGGCCGGCTTTTCGCTCGGCTTTCCATCAGCGTGGATCGACGGGCACAGGCGGCCCATACGTCGTTCACGCAATCTGGCCTGACGGCTCCAAGGCCCCAGATCCTATCCATATCGATACGGATATTTGTCGATGGTGGTCGTTCCGCGGGTCTGGTTGCAGAGGAAGACCGTCCCGGTGTAATAAATGCCGGGCTTGGTGATCGTCTTGGCGTAAGCAAAAGCCTCGCGCAGCTGCTGCACCGTCATGTGCACCGGCGCCTCATCCGGCTGGTAGGTCATGCCATAGGCATAATCCTGCCCGTCCCTGCTGATCTCGACATGGCAACCCATGACGTGCGCGACGGGGTGGGTGTCGCAGAAGTCGATCAGCCGCTTCATACTGTCGAACCAGGGCTGCCAGAAGCTGATGTAACAGCGCCCGCGATAGAACATATCGCCCGTGAAAAGGATTTGCGTATAGCTGTCGTAATAGGCGAATTCGGATATGACGTGACCGGGCGAACCCCAGATCAATATTTCACGTCCGCCCAGATCCAGCGAAACCCGTTGCTCCGGGAAGTTGGTCATTCCCCAGAAGCCCAGCATCTCTTCGTGGGTCAGTCCCATGTACCGCGTGTTGGGACGGTCCGCGAACTGGTTGGTCGCCGCATAATGGTCGGCGTGGAGATGGCTGAACGCGACCAGCAATTCCAGGCTTGCAGGATCGCGATTGTTGCGGCGGCACCAATCATCGATGCATCCATCGACGACCCCGCGCAGATCCCAGTCGTTGCGCAGCTGGACGAAGCCCTCATCCAACAAGAGAACGCGATCGTTGCCGAAGTAGAGCGGCGCGAACGGCGCTTCGTAGCTATAGGCCTTATTCTGCCGCAGGATGGCCGTGTGCGCGTTGTACCAATGGACGTGCACGGGCGGGTCTTTATTATCCATGCAGGACGGCGACCCGCAGATCCATTTCGCGGGGAAGCTGCCGGGGGCCGGAAGATTGGCCTTGAAGTCGATCGGGGCTGGCCGGACGGGGGCCGCGGCGCTTGCCATCTCGGACAGCATGGCGCCGGAAAAGGTCACCGCAGCAGCGGCTGCGGGGGAGGTCAGGAAGGTACGACGATCCATGGCGCTTTTCCTCGTCGGTCCGGGCGTCAGAATGGGCGCGGTGGGATGATGTTCGGCACGTCCGATGGCCAGTCGAGCGTCCGCTGATCGGGGCTGACCCCGTTCAACAGCACGAAATCGGGGCGGATCAGCATCATGTCCTTGCCCTGGATCTCGCGCGCATATTGCAGCAGCTCGTCGAGTAGGACGGGGCTTATCTCGAGCAGCCGCTCATAGGGTTTGTAGGTGGCGAACCGCGGATAATAGCGGCCCGGCACGAACATCATCTCGATATGGCCGCCGAGGATCGAGGTGACCGGGTGATTGGCGATGAACGCCTTGATCCGCCCCAGCGAGGCGACAAAATCCTTATCGTTACCGATATTGATCTTGCCCGGGAAAATCAGGTCGCCCGTGAACAGGAAATCGCAATAAGGATCGTAGAAACTGACGCCATCCTGATGCGTCCCTGGGGTCGGGACGACCTCGATCACCCGGTCTCCCAGATCGATCTTGCCGCTGCCCGTGGGCCAGCTGCCGCCCAGGCCGTAAAAGCGCTTCATCACTTCCAGCGGCCTGGGCACGATCACGGTGTCCAGGCGTCCCGCGAACTGCACGAGGCCCTGGTTTTGCGCGACGTCTTCGCCCGATGTCAGCGCGATGGTCAGCGGCACTTTCCGCCGCCCGCGTGCCTGCGACCAGCGCGTGATGATCGCGTCGACCGTCTCGCGCAGCGGATAATAAGACGCGTCCGCAGTCGCGCCTGCATCGATCAGCAGCGCGCCGGCATTGCCGAACAGCAAATAGGTGAACGGCGCCTCCCAATGCACGCAGACATTCTGGCGGAGCACGAACGTGTCTTCGTTATACTGCACCACCTGCACGCGGGGATCGCGGTTCTTGGCCGCGACGTTGGACCCGTAGGTCCATCGCATCACGAATTTGCCGGGCGCCGGGCCATCGCAACTATAATTGTGAGTCACAGGCGCGCTGCGATGCAGCGGAATCGCGCTGTCGGTGTTGCGGACGCCCGGGCGATTATAGGGGATATCCGGATTGCCATTGGGATAGGCATTGCCCGTCACCGACATGCTGTTACCAGATAAAACAGGGCTATACGTCGCGCTCTTCGGCATAAATACGGCCTTTTATCAAAGCTATAAGCAGAGGCGCTGACTACGATGCCGTAGTTTTGACCAACCTGCCGAACAGCCCGAGATCAGAGCGTATGGATATTACGGATTCACGAAAGCGTAATAAGGACGTATTGATTGCGATGCTCGTTTCTGATATTGCGGCGCGGAATCCATGCGTCTCGAAAGTCGTCAGAGGCGAGATCTCGGCCCAATGAACGCTGCCACGGGCCCAGCACGGCGAGGCTTCGTACCGGTCTACGCTTCCAATCGCGGCGGATATCTCTGTGGACGTCTGCGGGCCAGGGGTCGGCGAAGTCGCAACTCAGATCGTGGTTGGGCGGGACCGCCTCACGATTCCAGCAATCTCTTTCTGAATTGCCTCTTGATTAGCCAGTCTTCCAGGATTCTCCCGACGACATAAAGGATCGCGAAGAGAGCCGCGAAAACATAGCCCGGCGTCGGCGAAATCTTCCTGCCGCGCCTTCCGGGCTTTTCCCCGTCGTCCTTTTTCTTTTCCGGGGCGGGGGCGCCCAGGAATTTGTCGATCGGGTTCATCGGCACGTCCGGAGTTTTGGCCGCGCTCTTGTCGCCCGTCTTTTTCGCGTCGGCCGCCGCTTTTCCCGGAGTATGTGCTGCTTCGGTCGACGTCTTCTGGAACTTGGATACGGTGACGGCGAGCTGCGCGAAAGCCAGGAACAGCAAGGGCGCTAGGAAGCAGAAGAGCAAGGTGCGGCTGATCAGATGATAGCGCAGCACGAGCCCGGCCGCGCCTTTTTCGACCTGCAGGGTCCCTTCGTGGAAAATGGACATTCTGTCCTGCGCCGCCGGGTCCTTCTTGCGAAAAGTCAAAGTGTCGCCCGCCCGGACATGGCTGGTGCCGGTCTGCTGGAACAGGGGATCGAGCCGGCTGAACGCGTCATCGCTCGATTGTCCGGGAGCGAGGGCCAGGCTGCCCCTGACGTGCCAAATCCAATCGATGAAACGCAGATTCACCTGATGTCCTTTTAAGAGAGCCGCGCGGCCCGCCGGAAACGGCAAGGCGTACCCATCATCGTACATGGCGTTCCATTCCCAGGCCTGCCGGAGCGTCAAAAGAGGATCCGGCGCGCTAGCGTTGTCGATTCACTCAGCGGGTAGCGCTGCCGGCGATCCGCCAAACCTTTCCTTCAGCGTCTTCCAGCCTTCGGTGAAAGGATAGGTCATCTGCTCGGGAATCGACATGCGGCGGCCGCCTTCCATGCCCAGCAGCTCGGCCTCGCCGTCGATGCAGGTGCCGAACATGCGGTCGATGAAGATAAAGGACCCGGCATAGTTGCTCCGCGTGGATTCGAAATCTTGCGAATGATGCAGGCTGTGATGCTCCGTCGTGTTAAACAGGAAGCGCCACCATTTCGGCGAATTGAAGCGGACATTGATATGCTGGTAGGTCCCGATCGACAGGCCGAAGGTGCCGGCGAGCAGGAAGGCGCGCGGCACGAAATCGAACAAGCCGCCGATGCCGAGCCCGATCAGGAACAGCTCGACCGGGTTGCCTACCGCGCCTTTATTGATGTTCAACTGCGTGATGTAGTGGTGCACCGAATGGGGCAGCCATAGCGGGTACCAATTGTGCATCCCACGATGCATCCAATATTGAACGAAATCGAAGATGAACGCGATCAGGAAAGCCTGCACCAGCAGCGGCAGACCCGTGAACCAGGCAAATTTCTCCCAGTGGAAAGAATGCTGGACCCACTCGATCAGCACATCGCTGCCGATATAGCTGTCGACAATGCGCAGTACAGTATAGGTGATCCCGACATAGAAAAGGTCGGTGACCAGCTCCTTCCAGGTCAGGTGCCAGCTGGCATAGCGCGGGTTGACCCATTCAAGCCCCAAGCACAACACCCGGAAGCCGATGCCGATGCCGATCGCGGTTGATGTCGTGGCGATGCTGCTGGGGGCATAATACCAAAAGGCGAGCAGCGCGAACAATACGGTCGGCTGGAACCAGGTAAAGACGAACCGCTTGACCGGGCCGCCGTCAACCCTGGGGATATTCTCCCATCCGATGGTTACCGGTGACTGTGTCCCAACCACCCGATTACCTACGCGAATACCGTCCATCTTGTCCCCGCTGTAACGAGTCGAGCTCCGAGATATCCGGACGATATCCCTGCCCTTCTTGCGGGGGCATACGTCATCGGACGTATATCGCCTGGGCCACGGCTGCGAGACGAAGCTACCGGCGCTGGCATAAGTCCCAGTGTGTCGGCGATCCTGCATGAGCCGCACCGACAAGGCGGCGTCTCGCCGACATGGCGAGCGGCCGGTTGCCACGAAGGGCCGCGGCGGCATCACCCTGCGCGTGACCGCAAATGCTTGACGAACACGGGAAAAAGGGGGTCGGAGTTTGGGCAGATCACATCACCAGCAAGATCCAGCGGTCGTGCAGCCCGTCGAGCGCGGTGCCAGCCGCCTCACAATCCTTCGTCGTTCGCTCGCGGGTGCGGGTATCGCGATTCTGCTCGGCGCGGCCACTCCAATGGCTGGCCCGCCCGCCTTCATCCACTGGATCGACGGCACCACGGAGAGCGAGCCCGAAACCCAGGTCCAGATGATCGATGGCGACACGTTCGTTATCCGCCAATCGGTGAAGACCAACTTCGAAGCGCCCTTTCTCTATCTGTTGTTCGGCCAGGATCGCGCCTTGCTGCTCGATACCGGCGCCGGTGGGCTCAAGGTCCGGCCCACGGTCGAACGGCTGATCGGCGAATGGCGGGCGAAACATGGAGATCGGCCGATCCATCTGGTCGTCGCACACTCGCACAGCCATGGCGATCACCATTCCGGCGACGACGAGTTCCGCGATCGTGCCGACACCGATATCGTCGGTCTCGCGCCGGAGCAGGTCGCGGCATATTTCCACTTCGCCGATTGGCCGCGAAGCCTCGCAACCCTCGATCTGGGCGGGCGCCTGCTCGATATCATCGCGACACCCGGGCACGAGCCGGCACACATCATGGTCTATGATGCGCGCACGCAGCTGCTGTTCTCGGGCGACATGCTGTACCCGGGCAGGCTCTACGTGCCGGTCGACCGGTTCGGCGATTTCCAAGCGAGCGCGGATCGGCTCGCTATGTTCGCGAAGACCCATCCAATCCGGGCATTGCTCGGTGCGCACATCGAAATGACCACTACGCCCGGTCAGGATTATCCGATGAGGGCGGCTACGCACCCGTCGGAACATCCGCTGCCGCTTTCGCCTGCCGTGATCGGCGAACTAAAGGACGCGGTGGATAAGGCCGGGCCGGCTCCGCAGATCGATCGGCATGCCGACTTCATCGTCTATCCGCGCCCGGCTCGCCCACCCGCGTGAGGCGCGCCGCGCCCCGCGCATAATGGCGGTTCGGGCTTGGCGGTGATCTCACGCGGCTATCGGGATATGTAAGCGCGCCATCCCCCGAGCGACGTGATGTCCTCGGCGTCCTTCATGGCGCGAGGTTCCGCGACGAAACCCTTGACCAGGCTGCCATCCTCCAGCGTCACCGTTCCGATAGCGAGGGGCGGCGGCACTTCAGCGACGAAGCTGCCGAACGCCGCCATATCCAGCTCGTAGATTTCGAGCGCGATCGGAGCACCGTCGCCGCTATGGACCAGCGCCGGCTTGGGCGGCACGCTGTCCGCCATCGCGTAGAGGCGGTAAGCGGGGGCGGTCCTTGCCTCGCGCACGAAGCGCGCATCGCGCGAGGTCAGCTGCCAGTGCAGCGGCATGTCCTTCAGATGCGCCCCGACAACAGCCAACTTCACGGTCTCCATCCGTCCCTCCAGATCGAGCGGCGGCGGAGGTGCCGGCGCGGGAAATAGCAATGTCGCGGCCTCGATCAGCGCACGATCGGTCCCTGCCGGACCCATCAGGGTCACGCCGAAGCCGGCCCCGCTCTGATATCGGCCCGCGGGAACCGCGATCGCGGCCATGTCGAGCAGGTTCACGAAATTGGTATAGGCGCCGAGGCTCGCGTTGAGCGCTATCGGCGCGGCGAGCATTTCCGTCACGCGATAGCAGGTCGGTGCAGTGGGCAGAACGAGCAGATCGACCTCCGCCCATATCGCCTCCGCGGCCCGGGCAAGTTCGGCCAGCCGGTAGCTGCCTTTGAAAAGGTCGACCGCGCTATAATTGCGGCCCTGTTCAACGATCTCGCGCACGACCGGATGGATTGCGCCGGGATCCTGGTCGAGCAGGGATTGGAGCGCGGCCGTCCGCTCGGCGACCCACGGCCCGTCATAGAGCAGTCGCGCCGCTTCGTTGAGCGGAGTCATGTCGATCTCGATCAGCTCGGCGTCGAGGCCGTCCAGCGCTTCCTGGTAGAGGAAGTCGGATTCGATTTCCCCGAACCAGCGGCGCTGGTCGGCAAGGGGAATACCGATCCGGCGCGTCGCGCGGGGGGCGTCGGCCACCTGCCGCGAAAGGGCATCCGCGGAATCGAAGCCGGCGGCAATGACGTCGACCAATCCCGCGTCGGCAGCCGTACCGGCAAAGACCGTGATGCAGTCGAGCGTCCGGCAGGCAGGAACCAGGCCGCGGCTGCTCCAGCGCCCGCGTGTCGGCTTCAAGCCGACAAGATGGTTGAAGGCGGCGGGCACGCGGCCCGAGCCGGCAGTGTCGGTGCCGAGCGCGAAGGCGACCAGCCCGGCCGCCACGCTCACCGCCGAGCCGGAACTCGACCCACCGCTCACCCAGGCGCGATTATAGGCGTTGCGTGGAATACCGTAAGGACTGCGGGTACCGTTGAGGCCGGTGGCGAACTGGTCGAGATTGGTCTTCCCGATCGGGATCGCACCGGCCGCGACCAGACGGTCGACCACCGCCGCGGACCTCGTCGGCGAATAAGCGAAGGACGGGCAGGCCGCGGTCGTATCCAGACCGGCGACATCGATATTGTCCTTGACCGCGAACGGCACGCCCGCGAGCGGCAGCACTTCGCCGGTGGCGAGGCGCGCGTCCACCGTCGCGGCGGCGGCCCGGAGCGCATCGGCGGCGAAGCGGGCGATCCAGACGGCCGGCTGGATCGCATCGTAGAAAGCGAGGCGCGCGAGCACCTCCTCCATCACGTCGACAGCGCTACGCCGACGCGATTGGACATCGGCCGCGATGGCTGCGACCGAAAGCCGGTCGAGCGCGATCACGCGCGCACCAGCGCCAGAACTGGTGCGCCAGGCGTCACCGTTTGCCGTTCGGCCACGTAAAGCGCCGCCACGGTGCCGGCTGCCGGGCTGAGGACGGGAAACTCCATCTTCATCGCTTCCAGAACGGCGATCGTCTCGCCGGCGGTGACAGTGTCACCCGGCGCCTTCATCAGCTTCCAGACGCTGCCTCCGAAGGGGGCTTCGACCAGCTCCGCGCCATCCGGGAGGGCGATGGCGTCGGCGGGCTCGTCGCCTACCTCCTCGATCAGGCTCGCGACGCGATCGAACTCGCCACGCCGCTCCCAATCCGCGCGCTCGGCTGCGAAGGCGGCGTTGCGATGCGTTTCGAATTCGGCGATCGCGATCGAATTCTCGGCGAGGAATGCGCGATAATCGGCAAGCCGGAACTCGGTCTGCTCGATCCTAATCTCGCGCCGCCCGAGCGGGAAATCGCGGCGCCACTCGGTCAGTTCGTCATGCGTGACCGGGAAGAAGCGGACCTGATCGAAGAATCGCAGCAGCCAGGGCTTGTCCGAGAAAGGCCCGGTCTGGCGATAGGTATTCCACACCTGGATGGTGCGGCCGAACAGCTGATAGCCGCCCGGCCCTTCCATCCCATAGATGCACATATAGGCGCCGCCGATCCCGACGACATTGGGCGGCGTCCAGGTGCGCGCCGGATTATATTTGGTCGTGACCAGGCGATGGCGCGGGTCGATCGGCGTTGCCACCGGCGCGCCGAGATAGACGTCGCCGAGGCCGTAGACGAGGTAACTCGCGTCGAAGATGATCCGGTGGACATCGTCGGCACTCGCCAGGCCGTTCGCGCGGCGGATGAATTCGATATTGTCGGGGCACCAGGGCGCGTCGTCGCGCACCACCGCCATATAGCGCTCGATCGTCTGATGGATGGCGGGATCGTCCCAGCTCAGCGGCAGATGCACGATGCGCGAGGGGATCGCGAAATCATTGAGGTCGCCGAGCTGATCCTCGATCGCCGTGAGCTGTTGGAGCAGCGTGTCCTGCTTCAGGCGGACGCCATCGATATGTACCTGAAAGGATCGGATGCCGGGAACGATGTCGAGAATGCCGGGCAGGTCCAGCGCGGCAAGCGCGGTGGTGGCGGCGTGAACGCGCAGGCGCAGTTCGAGGTCGAGCGTGATCGGCCCATATTCGACGAGCAGATTGCGGTCGCCCTGCCGGCGATACAGCACGCGAGGTCGCCGGCCATGCGGCGGCAGCTCCGCGAGGATGGCATCGTGTCCGCCGACGACTGAGCCCGTGGCCGGCAAAGCGGGCCGGCCCTCGATCCACGCCTCCTCGGCTACGCTCGCCGCATCGGCCTCGGTTAGGCTTACCTGTTCGAAATGTATCCGATCACCCGGAGCTAGCTGGCCGACTTTCCACAGATCGGCAGCGATCACCACGAACGGGCAGACAAACCCGCCGAGCGAAGGGCCGTCGGGGCCCAGGATGATCGGCATGTCCCCGGTGAAATCGAGCGCGCCGATCGCGTAAGGGTTGTCGTGGATGTTGGAGGGATGAAGCCCGGCTTCGCCGCCATCCTTGCGCGCCCAGTGCGGTTTGGGGCCGATCAGCCGCACGCCGGTCCTGTTGCTGTTATAGTGAACGCGCCAATCGGCGGTAAGGATCGCGTCGATATCCTCGGGCGCGAAGAAGTCAGGTGCGCCGTGCGGGCCGTAGAGGACGCGGATCGTCCAGTCTGGGCCGAGTTCCGGCTGATCGACCGCGCGCGGACCCGGGATTACCGCGGGCGCATGTGGGGTCAGGTGCAGCGTGTCGCCAACCCGAAGGCGGCGCCCGCCATGACCGCCGAACTCGCCGAGATCGAAGGTGCTGCCGCTCCCCAGATAGGCCGGAACGTCGAGCCCGCCGGCGAACAGGATGTAACCGCGCATGCCGCCGCCGCTGACGCGGCCAAGCGCGAGTATCTGGCCTTCGGCGATCGCAACCGGGCGGTTCCGGGGCACCGGCTTGCCGTCGAGTGTCGCTTCGAATTCGGCGCCCGTGAGACAGATGCGGCTCGCGCTGTTGAACTGCAGCGTCGGGCCGGTGGCGGTAACCTCAAGACCGGGGGCATCGGCGTCGTTGCCCAGCAGCACGTTGCCCAGGCGAAAGGCGCGTGCGTCCATCGGTCCGGACGGCGGGACGCCGATATCCCACAGCCCGATCCGGCCCGGATAATCCTGCACGCTGGTCGCGGTGCCGGCCGACCGCACCGATATGCTGTGCGGACGATGCTCGACGCGCTCAAGCGAGCGGGTCGAGACGTCGCCGGAGACGAAATCGCCGCTGCGCGCGACATCGCGCAGCCAGCGCACATTCGTCTCGATACCGGCGAATTGGGTTCGATCGAGCGCCGCCTGCATCGCCGCGACCGCCGCATCGCGATCCTCGCCGCGCACGATCAGCTTGGCGAGCATCGGATCGTAGAAAGACGAGACGATGGAGCCCCGTTCGACCCAGGTTTCGATGCGGGCATCTCCGGGGAAAACGACCTCGGTCAGCGTTCCTGCCGCGGGGCGGAAATCCACCGCCGGATCCTCGGCATAAAGCCGCGCCTGGATCGACCAGCCGCTCGGGCTCGGCACGGGCGCATCAAGGAAAGAATAATCGCCGGCGGCGCCGCGCACCATCCACTCGACCAGGTCGACGCCGGTCACTTCTTCGGTGACGCCATGTTCGACCTGGAGCCGTGTATTGACCTCCAGGAAGAACCAATCCTGCCGTGCGGGATCGTAGAGGAATTCGACCGTGCCGGCGGATCGATAATTGGCGGCCTTGCCGAGACGCACCGCGGCATCGATCAGGGCGGCGCGCACCTGCTCGGGCAGGTGGGGAGCCGGCGCCTCTTCGATCACCTTTTGGTTGCGGCGCTGAAGCGAGCAGTCGCGTTCGCCGAGCGCGACGACGCGGCCCACACCGTCGCCGAAAATCTGGACTTCGACGTGGCGCGCACGCGGCACGAAACGCTCCAGGAAAACGCCGGCATCGCCGAAATTCCCGGCGCCGAGCCGCACCACCGCGCCGAAGCCTTCGCGCAGAGCCTGCGCGTCAGGGCAGACGCGCATGCCGATACCGCCGCCGCCGGCCGTCGCCTTGAGCATGACCGGATAGCCGATCCGCTCGGCGGCCTCGACTGCAGCCTCGACATCCGCCAACAGCCCCGTGCCGGGTGCCAGCGGCACATTCTCGGCCTCGGCGAGTGCGCGGGCGCTGTGCTTCAGGCCGAAGGCGCGGATGCTGTCGGGAGTCGGCCCGATAAAGGCGATCCCAGCGGCCTCGCACGCCTCGGCGAAAGCGGCATTTTCGGACAGGAAGCCGTAGCCGGGGTGGATCGCGTCCGCGCCCGTTTCCTGGGCGGCGGCCAGGATGCGGGTAACGTCGAGATAGGATTCCGAGGCAGGTCCCGGTCCGATCCGGATCGCGATATCCGCCTCGGCAACATGGCGCGATGCCTCGTCCGCGTCAGAAAAGATCGCGACCGAGCGGATATTCATGCGCCGCAGCGTGCGAATGATCCGGCAGGCGATCGCCCCGCGATTGGCGATCAGAACCGTGGCGACGCTCATGCGGTCACGATCATGCGGACGGGCGTGGGATTGAAACCGTTACAGGGATTGTTGATCTGGGGGCAGTTGGAGACGACGACCGTCACATCCATTTCCGCGCGCAGATCCACGGTCAGGCCGGGCGCCGAAATGCCGTCGACGATGCCGAGGGCGCCGTCCGCCTCGACAGGCACGTTCATGAAGAAATTGACGTTGGAGACCATATCGCGCTTGCCACGGCCGTCGCGGAGATTGGCCTCCAGGAAATTATCAACGCAGCTATGTTGCGCCTTGGTATGATGGCCGTAGCGCAGGCTGTTGGACTCGCACGAGCAGGCGCCACCGATCGTGTCGTGATAGTCGACCGACGTTGCGGTGATCGTCATCATCGGGCGGCCTTCGTTCGAGCGCAGCACGCTGCCGGTGCGAAGGAAGATATTGGCCTGGGCCGCGATCGTGTCCTGCGCGCTGTAGCGTTCGGCATCGTCGGCGGTGGCGTAGAGCAGGAAGTCGACCGCCTGATTGCCTTCAAGATCGACCACGCGGAGCGTTTGCCCGGCCTTCACCCGATGCAGCCAGGGCGCGCGGGCAGGCACCACCTCATCGTGGATAACCGGGCCGGTGAGGCCTGCGAAGTGCGAATTGCTATCCATCAGCGGCGATACAGATCTTCGGTGTTGAGGAAGGCGCGAAGCCGCTCGGGCGTCGCGTTGCGGATCGGGTCGTCCGGCGCGGTGATCGGCCCCCGCCAGGCGGTGGCGCGCAGCGGCGTGACGCTCCACGGCCGCGGGTCGAGAATATGCGGGCAATTGGCGAGGACCAGGATCAGGTCCATCTCCGCGCGCAGGACCAGCGAACGGCCCGGCGCGAACGGGCCGAGCTGCGCGGTCACGCCGCCGTCCGCGCCGATCCGTACGCCCTTGAAGAAGTTGATGCAGGGATGGACGTCGCGCCGCCCCAGCCCATGCTTGGCGGCACCCAGCAACAGGCGGTCGCGCGCATTGGGATAGGCGCCCGAGTTGCGGCCTTCGCCATAATGGCGGCGGTTGGATGCCTCGTTGGAGGCGCCGCAAAAGGCATCGTGCGTGGCGGCGCTGTCCTGCTCGATGCTGGCAAGGACGCGGCCCATATCGGACAGGAGCAGACTGCCGGCCGAGGGATATGCATCCCACTGCACCTTGACCGTGTCGGCGATGTTGAGCCGTTCGGTCGGCATTGCGGCATTGAAGACCAGCACTGACGCGCACGCATCGCCCTTGAGGTCGATCAGCCGCAGCCGGGCGCCGCGGGACAATGTCCGCGAGGCATAGCCACCTGCGGCAATCGTCTCTTCCCACAGCAGGTCGGCGGGCGCGACCGCGGTGGGCAGATCGTCGGCGCGGGGCGGCAGGATCGGCATCGCCTCGACGACGGTGCCGCCCATGGCGCGGGCATGCTCACGTGCCGCATTGGGATCCGCCAGCGCGCTCATGCGGCCTTGTTCCCCGAGCGCGGCCAATTCTGATCCTGCTCGTGGAGCGGAGGAAGAAGCGCAGTGGTGGTGAAGAGCCTGAGCTGCCGCACGCCGCGAACCTTGCGCAACGCGTCGCACAGATCGCGCAGCCGGCGTGCCGGGCCCTGGACAAGCAGCACTTCCAGCGACTGATCGTCCTCGAGGAAGACGTGCTGCGAGGAAATGACTTCCTTGAGATATTCGCCCTGCGTCTGGGCGAGCTGGTGCCGCACGCGGCCCATGTCCCCGCGATAGACCAGGGTGATCGTGCCGGCGAGCATGTCCTCCGGCCGCAAGGCGGCGCCATGCTCCGCCAGCTCATCGCGGATCAGCTCTGCGATCAGTTGCGAGCGGGACGGCAAGCCGCGCTCCTCCACCATCGCATCAAGCTGGCGGGAGAGTTCCGCAGGAAGACTCATGCTGAGTCTGGCGAGATTGGAGGGGGTGTCTTTCACAGTGTACCCTCTGTGTTTGGTATTACTGATTCTGTCAATCGTAATACTTCTGCCGGTATATCGGGTGTGGTCAGGGGCGTTTTGCGGGTGAGATTCAGGTCGTAAACCGCGGTCGCGCCGAAGCGGTGCGGCGCGTGCGGATCGATGCGGCGCTTGTCGAAAGCGAGCACGCGCGTTCCGAGCCGGAATGCCTCGGTAATGTCGTGCGTCACGATCAGCACGGTGAGCGCATATTCCTGCCACAGCCGCAGGATGAGGCGGTGCATGTCCTGCCGGATACCCGGATCGAGCGCGCCGAACGGCTCGTCGAGCAGCAAGATGCGCGGCCGCGCCATCAGCGCCTGCGCGATCGCGAGCCGCTGCTGCATGCCGCCGGAAAGTTGCGCGGGATACAGGTCAAGCGCGTCGCCGAGGCCGACTTCGATTAACATCGCCTCCGCCTCCTTGGCGGCAGCGCGCCGGGCCGCGCCGAACAAGCGGGCGGTGAAGGGGGCTTTGGTGCATTCCCGACCGAACATCACGTTCCGGAGCGCGGTGAGATGCGGAAACACCGAATAACGCTGGAACACGACGCCGCGATCGGCCCCGCATTCGGGTGAGAGAATTTTCCCGTCGAGCAGGATCCGCCCGCGGCTCGGCGCTTCCTGGCCCAATACAAGCCGCAGGAAGCTGCTTTTGCCCGCGCCGGACGGGCCGACGATCGAAACGAAACTGCGTTCGGCGATGCCGAGATCGACGCGTTCGAGCACGATCTTCTCGCCATATTCCAACCAGACATTGTCGAAGGTGAGAAGGTCGCTCATCGGCTGGTCCGGTGCGCCCACGCGAAGCCGCGGCGGCTCAATTGCGCCAATGCGACATCCATCGCGATCGCGAGGATCGAAATCCAGGCGACATAGGGAATGATGATGTCCATCGAGAGGTAGCGCCGGACCAGGAAGATCCGGTAGCCAAGCCCGACGTCGGACGCGATCGCCTCGGCGGAGATGAGGTAGACCCAGGCCGGCCCGAGCGACAGGCGCAGTCCCGCAATCAGGCGGGGCAGCGTCTGCGGCAGGGCAACCCGGAGCGCGAGCTGCCAGGAGCTGGCGCCGAGCGTCTGCGCCTTGATCAGCTGCTCCTGCGGAAGCGAGGCGACATGGTCGGCAAGGTCACGGATCAGGAAGGGGGTGACGCCCACCACGATCAATGCGACCTTCGAGGTCTCGCCCAGCCCGAAGACGATGAAGAGGACCGGCAGCAGCGCGATCGGCGGGATCACCGCGATCGTCGTCACCAGGGCGCCGAAGGTCGCGCGCGCCGCCGGCAGCACCCCCAGCACCATGCCCACCAGCAGCGCCGATAGCGTGCATATACCAAGCGCGAGGCCGAGCCGTTCGAGGCTCGCCAGCGTGTCCGCCCAGAAGATCAGACGGCCGCTCAGCGGATCGGCATTGACCAGCAATCCCTGCATCGCCGTGACCATCGCGCCGGGCGTCGGCAGGATCTTGTCCGATGGATTGCCCGCATGGCGCGCCGCCGCGGCGAACATATAAATGACGAGGACCAGCAACACCGGCAGCGCGCCCAGCAGGAGGGAGCTGCGTCGGCTTGGCCTGATGTTTACCCAACGCATCGCGGTCGCCTCAGAGCTTGCCTGCCGCGGCCTGCTCCATGAAACTCGGGTCGAAGCGCAACTTCACATTATTGGCGTCACCGATCGTCTTGCCGCCGGGCAGGCCGATGCCGACCGCATCCGCCGATTTGGCGCCCGAGCCGAACAGCCCTTTGGAGAAGCTGAAGTCGCGCACCTTGAGCATCGTGCTGCCGAGCGAAGGCGCCTTGAGCGCGGCCACCGCATCCTGCGGCGTACCGTAGAGATGGGTCGTCGTGAGCTGCGCATCGAACGCCTCGGGGCTCGACCCCGCCATCTTTGCCATCGCGGCGCGGGCGGCAGCGCCGGCAGCATCCTTGCGCTGCATCAGCGTGATGGTTTCATACCAGATACCCGCCAGCGCCTTGCCGAGATTGGGATTGGCCTTGAGCGTCGCCGTATCGACGGCGAGCAGATCGAGGATTTCGGCCGGAACCTGGTGCGAATCGAACATGAGCTTGGCATTCGGCAGCTTCGCCATTTCGGTGAGCTGCGGGTTCCAGGTGACCGCCGCGGTCGCGGCCGGGTTGGCGAACGCGCCGACGATGTCGGCGTCCGAGGTGTTCACGGTCTTCACGTCGGACAGCTTCAATCCCACCGTGGAGAGCCCGCGCGCGAGCAGATAGTGGGAGACGGACAGCTCGACGAGATAGACGGTGCGTCCCTTGATGTCGGCGAGGCTCTTGGCGTTCTTGAGGACGATGCCGTCATTGCCGTTCGAATAATCGCCCAGGATGATTGCGCTCGTGTCCTTGCCGCCGGCGGCGGGGATGGTGAGCGCATCCATGTTGGTGACCGTGACGCCGTCGAGCTTGCCCGCGTTGAACTGGTTTACCGACTCGACGTAATCATTGACCTGCACGATGTTGATCTTGAGGCCATATTTGTCGGCCCATTTCTTCACGATGCCGGCCTGTTGCGCATAGGGCCACGGCATCCAGCCGGCGTAGATCGACCATCCAATCGAGAAGTCGGTGCGTTTGGGAGCGCTTTGTTGTGCACCGCCGCTACAGGACACGGTAAGGAGCAGTGCTGCGGCCGCGACCGTGAGCCGCGTTTTGGACAGCCAGCTTGCCATACTCACTCCCGTATATTGCATTCCGTGAATCGAAAGCCCCGGAATTCCGCGATAGATCAATGCATGCAATATTACGTTTGATCAATCCAGTAATAAAATCTATAAAATCTGCCTATGAAGCGTGTCACCCGATTTTCCGATGCTGCAATGCGTCATTTGGGCACTATCCCAAATCCGATTTGGGGCCGCGGCAGGTCGTCGGGGTTGATCGCGTTGCCCCACCGCGGGCTGCGGTGCTGAGCGCGTCGAGCTCTGCCCGGTGACGCCCCGGGCGGCATTTTTGCTGGTGCCGGTCGCCATTGTCGCCGGTATCTTGTCCTGGTTGCTCGTGCTTGTCCGAAACAGCCGTCGAGCGGCGGAGCAAGAGAATCGTCGCCAGACCGAAATGCTGCAGGAAGAGGTAGCAGCGCACACCGCGACCCACGCCGAGTTGCAGCGCGCGAAGGAGGCTGCCGAGGCCGCCAACGCCGCCAAGACCCGCTATCTCGTCGCGGTCAGCCATGAGATACGTTCGCCGCTCAACGCAATCTACGGCTATGCACAGTTGCTCGAGCGTGAGGGCGCGATCCCGCCGGCCGAAGCGGCGGGCGTGATCCGGCATTCGGCGGAGCATCTCACCAACCTTGTCGAAGGGCTGCTCGACATTTCGCGCATCGAGAGCGGCGTGCTCAAGTTCAGGCAGGATATCGTGCGGCTGCCCGCGCTCCTCAACCATGTCGTGGACATGTTCCGCATGCAGGCGGCGGTAAAAGGGCTTTCGCTCGACTATGTGATCGAAGGCCAGCTGCCGCCCTTCGTCCGCACCGACGAGAAACGGCTGCGCCAGATTCTGATCAACCTGCTCTCCAACGCGATCAAATATACCGAGCAAGGCGGTGCGACGCTGACGGTTCGATACCGCAGCCAGATGGCGATGATCGAGGTGAAGGATACGGGTATCGGCATCCCGGCCGAGGATCTCGACCGGATTTTCGAACCGTTCGAGCGCGGCCGTTCGCCCGAGGCCGCAATGCAGCCGGGGATCGGGCTCGGCCTGGCAATCACGCGCGTGCTCGCCGGAATCCTGGGAGGGGAGGTTACCGCGGCGAGCGAACTGGGGCGGGGCAGCAGCTTCCAGCTCCGCATCCTCCTGCCCGAGCCAATGGTCGCGCCATCCGGTGCGGCGGCGTATGATCGCGTCACCGGCTATCGGGGCGAACGGAAGACACTTCTCGTGATCGACGACAATCCTTCCCAGGTCACGGTCATGCAGCATCTTTTGCGCCCGCTCGATTTTGCGGTGTTCACCGCCAGCAGCGGTGCGGAGGGATTGGCGCTGGCGGAGCGGTGCGCGCCAGATCTGGTATTGCTCGATATCCAAATGCCTGGATGCAACGGCTGGGATGTCGCGGCGCAATTGCGCGCGAAGTTGGGACAGGCGCTGCGGATCGTCATGGTCTCCGCCAACGCCCACGAATTCCGCGCCGGCGGGGACGGGGGCTCCAACCATGACGCCTTCGTCTCGAAGCCGGTCGATCTCGACGCGCTGCTCGATACGATCGGTCGCCAGCTCGATCTGACCTGGATCGTCACCGCCGAAGACGCGTCGGCCGGAGAAACGCGCGCGCGTCCGGACAAGCTTCCCGAGGCGGCGCTTCCCTTCCTCACCAGTCTGCGAAACTATGTGAAGGTGGGGCATGTCCGCGCGATCGGGACGGTGCTCACCGATCTGGAGACCGAAATTCCCGAAAGCGCGGGCGCGGTGGCCGAGATGCGCCGCCATCTCGGCGATTTCGATCTGCGTGCTCTTTCCCGGACGCTCGACGATGTCTGCTAGCCCTCTCGTCGGCGGCAGCAGCGCGACGATCCTCGTCGTCGACGACACGCCCGAATCGCTGCGTTTTCTCACGACCACGTTGGAACATGCAGGAATGACCGTCCTGATCGCGGTGGACGGAATGGCCGCGCTTGATCTGCTCGAACATGTCACGCCCGACCTCATCCTCATGGATGCGATGATGCCCAGGCTGGACGGCTTCACGACGACGCGCCGGATCAAGGCGGACGGCCGCTTCCGCAACCTGCCGGTGATCTTCATGACCGGCCTCACCGAAACCGAGCATGTCGTGCGCGGGCTGGAGGCGGGCGCGGTCGACTATGTCCACAAGCCGATCGTGGTCGACGAACTGCTGGCGCGGGTCTCGGTCCATCTCGCCAATGCGCGTATCTCGCAAGGCAGCCAGCTCGCGCTCGATACCGCCGGCAGGCCGTCCTTCGCGGTCGAGGATGGCGGTACGATCAGCTGGCTGACGCCGCTCGCGGCGGCCACGATCGAACGCCTGTTTCCAAGCTGGACGCCGCGCGAGACCCGTTTGCCCGAATTGCTCGCCGCAACGATCGGGCGCCTGCAGGGTCCCGATGTCCCCGCCGGCGCGCGCGCGTCGATCCAGATTGGCGACAGCGCTGTCGAGTGCGCGTTCCTGCGCCACACGCGCGGCCGGGAATGGCTGTTCAGGCTGACGGAGACGCGGGAGGGCGATGCCGAGCGCATCCTGGCCGAGCGCCATGGCCTCACCTCGCGCGAGGCGGAGGTGCTGGTCTGGATCAGCCGCGGCAAGCAGAATCGCGAGATCAGCGAGATATTGCAGATCAGCCCGCGCACCGTGAACAAGCATCTGGAGCAGGTCTTCGAGAAAATGGGCGTCGAGAATCGCGCTTCCGCCACCGCGATCGCAGTCGCCATGCTCGCGCAATAGGATGGCCGCGCCCGCTGCTGCGCGCCCATTTCGCCGCACAGAGCATCCTCCGCGGTTGATCGGCGACACGCCGCGCGGCTACGTCAAATGCCCCATGGTGCCACCGGTCGGGGCGGACCAGCTTTCCCTTTATGGCGTCGATATCCCGACTGGTTTGTGCCCTAACCGCTTTGGCCGCCGCAAACGCGGCGATGCCGGCGCATGCGCAGCCCACGATCGCCCGCGTGGTCGCTTGCGATACGGGGAGCTGCCTGCTCGTGCGCGGCTATCGCGCCTCGGCGCAAGCCGTGATCAGCATCAACAGCCGCGTGGTTGAAGCGAAAGGGCGCCATTCGTGGAAGGTGTGGCTGCCGGTGGCGACGATCGAGGATTGGTCCGCGCCCTTCGCCCGGACGCTTCAGGTGACCGTCGTCAATCCGCAAGGATCCGCTGCGTCGAGCGAGACCGTACGGCTGCCGGTCGGCTTGCTGGGCCATAATCTGGAACTCGCTTCACTGGTAGTACACGCCCCGTAAAACGTAATAACAATCAGGAGTTTTTGACGAACAGAGTATTTTAAATCTCTTCCGCCTCTTAACGAAAACGGAACTCGCCGTTGCGAATCTTGCACTTCTCTTGATGAAGCGCGGATCCGTTTGTGTTGTTCTTAATTTTAGACTTGCGGACCAATGCCTGCACGATTAGATGCCGCCCATCCGCACGGACGATGGCGGGATTGATAATCGCAGGAGAAGGTTATGAAGATCGGCATCGCGGCGCTGGCCGCTATCACGCTTGGCTCGGCCGCTTTCGCCGGCACCAGCGACAATCCTTTCGGCAAGGACTCTGCCGTCCTCTCGCTCAGCGGACTGAACCTCGCGACGGCTGATGGCCAACAGCGCCTCGCAATTCGTGTCGACCAGGCGGCCCGGGCGGTATGCGGTGAAAGCCTCGCGACGATCCATGCTGATCTCGAGGCGCGTGCGCGTGACTGCCGGGCTGACGTCGCCGAGCAGGTGCGCAGCCAGATCGACGCGCGGACCGCTGCCGTTTCGCAGACGCGTACGGTCCAACTCGCCTCCATCCGCTGATTTCAGCCTTCGGGCGCGGGATCGTCTTGTCCCGCTGCGTCAATTCCGGCGCGGCGAGCAAGGCGATCCCGTGCCTTTTGCCTGTCAAACCATGTGCTGACAGCCCCGGGAGCGGCCTTGCCGGTGGCCGGGGCCTGAGGGCAGCGCCTACGTCATTCGCACACCTGCGCCGGCAACCCGGCCACCATATCGTTCAGCCAGGGAAGATGCTCCGTCCTATGGACCGAGCGGGCCTGGCCGCGATTTGGCGCGCAGCCGGCCGCTCCATCCGCTGGGCCGCCTTCCTCGTCGTAACTGTTCGGGCGAGATCACATGCGGAAGACCTTCTTCAACCTGCTGCCGCCTTTGATGATCGCCGCGGTCATCCTGTTCTGGGCATTCGGTCCGGCGATCCTGATCAAGAATAGCTGGACGATCGTGGTGGTGTCGGCGCTGATCACAGCGTTGGTGCAAGCGCTGGAGTGGGTTGCCGAACGGCATGCCGGCTGGCGGCTGAACAGACGCGAGTTCTTCACCGACCTTTTCTATGTGGTGCTAAGCTCCACCGCGATCGCGTGGGCATCGACCCACCTTGCCGACGACACCTTGGTCGCGGCTAAGACCAAGCTGGGCATCACCACGCAGTGGGCGATGCATATGCCCTTCCTGGCGCAGGTCGCGCTCGTGGTCTTCCTGGTCGAGTTCGGCCAATATTGGATGCACCGGGCGATGCATAACTGGACGCCGTTGTGGCTGACCCATGCACCGCATCACCATATCACGCAGCTTAACGCGATGAAGGGCGCGGTGGGTAACCCGCTGGAATTGTTCCTGATCAGCCTGAGCGTGGTTGCCTTGTTTGATCTGCCGCTTCCCGCGGAGTTTTGCGCCTTCAACATCCTGGGCGTGATCTCCACTTTCGCCCATGCCAATGTTCGGTCCGATCCACCCAAATGGTATTCCTTCTTCTTCACGACGATCCGGCACCATAGCCTCCACCACTCGGTGGTTTATGAGGACACGCGTTGCAATTATGGCAACTCGCTCATCCTGCTGGACCGGATCTTCGGTACCTATCGCGACGGTGAATCGGCAATCGTCGGCCAGGACGAGCGCAAGCGGCTTTCGATCTGGGAGCAGTTCGTTTTTCCGGCCCGGCCGGTGATCGAGAAGATCAAGGCGCGGCAGGCGGCGCAAGCCGAGGCTGCTTGACCGGAGCCGCGCGTGCGCGTCCGCGTCCGTCCCAAACAGAGCTTCTCGCGAGGCAAGGCATCGTCCATTGGAGTGCAAGGCCTTTCGACGAGTAGCGAGCCCTAGGGCGTTTGACGTATCGGCGGGCACGGGGATCGCAAGCACGCTCGCGCTTTCCACCGATCGGCCGGGAGTGGCATTCAGATGCAGCACATTTTCTTACCTCAGAAGCTGATCGCAACAATGATCGCTGCTTCTTTGGCCGCCGCTGCTCCGGCCGCGTCGGTGCCGGTTCCCCACGAGGAACAGACGCAAATCGTGCCCGGCTTCGCGGACTTCCTCGCGGTGGACGGCGAGAGCGTGTGGGCAACCAATCGGGGCCGGGTCGAACGGTGGTCGCGACAAGGCAAGCAAGCCGAGGTGGCCATGACGCGGCCGTGCGGCGGGATGGCAGTGGCGGAAAGCTCGCTCTGGGTTGCCGACTGCAAGGACGGTACGCTCAACCGGATCGATCTTCGGTCGGCCAAGCTGATCGTTGCCATCCCGACGGGGGTCGCGAACCCAAAGGGCGAGACCAACGTCGTGGCGGGCGCCGGATCGATCTGGCTTCCCAACGACACTGACCGAACGATCCAGCGGATCGACCCCAGCGGCAATCGGATCGTCGCGTCCATCCCGGTTGCAGCCGGGACTTATTACCTTGCTTTCGGGCTCGGTTCGCTTTGGGCCGTCAGCAGCGACAATCAATTGCTCCAACAGATCGATCCCGCGACTAACGCTGTGGTCAAGCGGATAAAGCTGGGCAAGCAGCCGGGGTTCCTCTCCGCCGGGGAAGGCGCGGTCTGGGTGCAGGAGCAGGGCGACGGCACGCTCGCGCGCATCGACCCGAACACGGGCGAGGTTTCCGGCCGGGTCAAGGTAGGTGCCGATCTGCTCTACGGAGACATTGACGTGGGCGGCGGTGCGGTTTGGTTGCGCACAACGGCGGATCAGACCTTCGCGGTAATCGATCCCAAGAACATGGCGATCGTGGCACGCCTCGGCCCTGCGGCCGGGAGCGGCGCGTTGCGGTTTGCTGGCTCGGGTGTGTGGACGACCGCGCATGACGTGCACACACTCACGTGGTGGAAGTTGCCGTCCAAGCCGCAGGACTAGGCATCGCCTTTCGCGGCGCCAGCTGTCGAGGGCCGCGAACCGCGCCGTTGATGCTCAGCGGTTACGCCGAGTCGCGTTCGCACCGAGTCTCGGGTCCGGGGGGCAGCGGCGGTAAGTCCTGCTTTCCAGTATTACGATATGTGGATTTCGTGCCACGCCAGGCGTCAAAACCGCTGAGGGGGAGCATCATCGACCGATGCTTCAGAGAGGGACGGAACGGTTCCAACCGCGAATGGTCCAAAATGGTACGTCAAACACCCCATGGCGACGAAGCCGGTTTAACCAAAGCTTCACATTCAAGCACGTGCCGAAAGACGTACGGCGAAAGGGAGCTGGAGCCAGGAGGAGGGCAATGGTCTAGTTTTCAAGGGGGCTACGGTGGCACGATCCTTTTCTCGCGTAGCATTGCTTGGCGCGACTTTCCTCACCGGGTTTTCCGCGACGCCGGCGATAGCACAGACAGCGGCGATGCCCGATCAAGCCGCGGACGCGGCGGGGAGTAGCAACGAAATCGTGGTCACCGGGAGCCGTCGGCGCGTGACGCTGCAAAACGCGCCGATCAATATCGCGGCGGTCGGTTCCGAGAAGATCGAGCGCGAACATATCGACGATGTGCGCGATCTTGCTGCTTTCACGCCCGGCTTGACGATTTCAGATACCGGACCAGGCTCGACCGGATCGATCGTGATGCGCGGTCTTAACGCCTCCGACGTAGGCACGGGCGGCTCCAATTATGACAACGCGCTCGGCATCTACCTGGGCGAGGTGCCGCTCTATTACGACTTCAAGCTGCTCGACATTGCACGCGTGGAGACGTTGCTGGGGCCCCAGGGAACGCTTTACGGCCTCGGTACGCTGGCGGGCGCGATCCGCTATATTCCGAACCGTCCCAACGTGACCGATGTGGAAGGCGAGGTGCATGGCCGCCTCTACGGCAAGAGCCATGGCAGCAAGGTTGGCTACCAAGGCGACGCCATGGTCAACATACCGATTGTCCGGGACCACATCGCCTTTCGCACCGCCACGGGCTATTATCACGATCCGGGTTTCATCGATTACCCGTTGTTGATCCAGACCCCCGGAGTGTCGCTGCCGCAGCCAAGCGGCCCCGTCAGCGTGACCCCTGCCGCCTATGCGGCAAACCTCAAGAAGCGCAAGGACCTCAATTTCGAGAAGACCTTCACCTCACGCAACCAGCTGCTGCTGCAGACGACCGAAGACCTGAAGGTGATCTTCACTTATGCCTATCAGCAGACGAAAACCGACGGCAACCAGTCTAACAACGCCGGTGTGCTGCAGACAGGCAGATATGAGAACGCCGCCCGTTATGTCGAGCCGTCGAACCGCCATGCGAAGCTTGCCAGCATGGAAATCAACGCCAATATTGCTGACATTGCCGACCTCGTCTCGACGACGGCTTACACCAAGGTCAGGAACCGATTTAAGAGCGACAATACCGACCTGCTGCTCGACCTCGATTATGATTACGAGTTGTTCCCGCAATTCTCGAGCTGGAACGAAGGCGATGATCATCGCAAGCAGTTCAACCAGGAAGTCCGGCTGGTGTCGCGCCACGGCGGCCCCGTCAACTGGGTACTCGGCGGCTTCTATAACGATCAAAAGGATCACCGCGATTATGCCGAGCATGTGCCAGGACTGTCGAACTTTTACGGCGTCCCGAACAATCCCGCCGATCTCGAATATGTAAGCTATTCCAAATCGAAGGTGACCGAGAAGGCGATCTTCGGCGAGGGCACCGTTCATGTCACGCATGACTGGCAGGTCACGGGCGGCGCGCGCTATTTCAAATACACGTCGGAGATCCAGGGCGCGCTCGTGCTGCCGCTCCTTGGCGATCCGCTCAGCCCCTATGAGCTCAGCCCTTCAGGCGGCAAGTCGAAGAAGGATGGCTGGGTGTGGAAGTTCAATTCCTCCTACAACTTCACGCCTGACCTGATGGCCTATGCGACCTACAGCAAGGGCTATCGCGTCGGTGGCCCGAACCGGGTCGCGCCCTGCCCCGATCCGGTGCCGGTGAATCAGCAGAATGCGTGCGCGTTGCCGAACGAAATCCAGTACGGCCCCGACAAGACCAAGAATCTTGAACTCGGCTTCCGGACGCAGCTGTTCGACCACAAATTGTCATTCAATTTCGACGTCTTCGACATCAAATGGCAGGGCATTCAGGTTGCCTCCGCGACGTTCTACGGCGTGACCGGCATCACGGTGAATGGCGGCGCCGCCAAGTCGCGGGGATTCGAAACCTCCTTCCAGTTCAGGCCGATACCCAAGCTCGCCATCGATGGCAGCTATTCCTACACCGATGCCAAGCTTACGGAGAACGTGCCGGGGATCATTACCATCCGGACAACGCCAAACAATTACCACGCGCGCCCCAAATTCACTCAGCTGGACGCACATGATGGCGATCGCCTGCCCGGGTCCGCCAAGAATAGCGGCAGCCTCGGCGCCACCTACACCACGCCGATTATGGCTGGCAGCCTCATTGCCAACTGGACCGCGACCTATCGCGGAAGTGTCGTTTCACGCCTTGGTTGGGAACGCGGTTACGGCGACAAGATCCCGAGCTATGTGACCAACCGCGCATCGTTGGAATATGAAACGAACAAGTACAGCTTCAGCCTGTTCGCGACCAATATCTTCGACAAATATGCGGTAGTCTCTGTTGGCAACGACCGATCGCGGATCGGTGTCAACGACGGCGTCGTGGTCCGTTATTACGGGCAAGCCGTGATGAACCCGCGCACCTTCGGCATCGAAGGCCGCATCAAATTCTGATCGCGTGAACGGAAGGGGCGCTCTCGGGAAACGGGGGCCCCCTTTTATATGGTGCGGCCGTCGCGACGTCAGTCGACCTGGATCCCCTGAGCCTCTAGCCACGCGCGCGGGGGCGCCAAAGCGTCTTCGTACGCGCGCCATTTGCCCACCGAATCGGTGTTAATCGGCCGTCGAACCTGGGCCGCACTGGGCGTCGCGACCGCCGCCTTATTTTCGTGAAACGACAGGCAGGCATAGTCCCAGGTGAGGCCGCAATGATCCAGCAGGCGCCGCGTTTCCTTCTCCTGGTCGGCAACCAGCTTCTCGTAGGATAGCTGCAGCACACGCCCCGGCCATAGGCCTTCCCACAATGCCATCAGCCGGTCGAACCGCGCATAATAACGCGCTGTGTCCATCAGGTCGTAGGAATAAGCGTAATAAGCGGACTGACTGGCGAACAGATTCTTATAGTTGCTCCAGATTGTGTCCATCGGATTGCGACGCAGGCAGACGATCCTGGCATTGGGCAAGGCACGCGCGATGTGGCCGACATACAGGAAGTTGGCCGGCAACTTGTCGATAAATCGCGCCTTGCCTTTGGGCCGATGATGGCCCGCGCGCTCCAGATAGGCTTTCCCGATCGCCCCGGGATCGATGTCGCCGCTCGCCGCGATCGTGGCCGGATCGATGACAAGGCGTGAAGCCGTGCCGGCAAGCTGCTTGACCGCCAGCGGCATCGCCTGAAGCTCTCCCGCCGACCCGACCTCGGTGTGGGACGTCAGAATCCGATCGACCAAAGTGGTCCCCGTGCGGGGCATGCCGACCACGAATATCGGCGCATCATCCTGATTGCCCGTACCGCTCGCAAGCGACTCTGCGTCCCTGCCGAACCGCGCCTCGATCGCGTCGAATATCGCGGCGTCGTGGGCGAAGTCATAACCGATTGCGCGTTTGTGCGCGGCGTTGGCGGCGGAAAGATGGGCAAATGCCTCGGTGGTGTTGCCGATATCTTCCAGCTCTTTTGCCAAAGCATATTGGATGCGCAGCGTATCTTCGGGCCGGCGCGCGTCCGCCAGCGCCGCTTCCAGCCTGGGTATGTTGTTGGCCTGCGCGGTCTGACGCGCGAGGATCGCGAGCGCATAATGCACGCGCGCATTGCCCGGGTCGCGGGCCAGGATCGCTTCATAATGTCCGCGCGCTTCGTCGACTTGGCCGACGAAGCCCATCGCTGCCGCCAGATTGTAGCGATATTCCGGATTGCCCGGCTCGGCGGCAACCGCCGCGGCGAAAGGTGCGATCGACGCTTCATGGTCACCGAGCCTGGACAGCACACAGCCCAGCGTGTCGAGCGTCAGCGCATCGCCCGGCGACAAGGCCAGGGCCTGGCGTACCGCGTCCGCTGCGGGACCGTCCCGGCGCGTGAGGATGAGGAGTTTGGCCAACTGGGCCAGATGATCCGCCTGGGCCCCCCGCTGCACCGCCGCTTCGATCAGCGGGATCGCCTTCGCGATATGTCCCGCCTCAGCCGCCGCCATTCCGAGCAGGAAATATCCGGCCGATTGTTCGGGGCTGGCAAGCGTGAGCGCCCTCGCGGCCGTAACCGCGGCAGGCAGGTCGCCACGTCGTAACGCCGCCTTTGCTTCGGCTTCGAGCGTCACGCGAATGCCGAAAGCGCAGCCGGGCCGGCGCAGAGCCGGGAGACACGTGAATCCGTCGAGGAGATGCTTTGCTTCAAGAGATCCGTATCCAGGTCGCCCGAGCCCATCGGGATTCCGCTTCATTAGCTCCCGGCCGTTCCGATCACCAGATCGGGGGCGGGCGGCGACGTACGTCAAATGACCCATGGCAGCGCCCGATTGGAGACTCCACCGATTGCACTCCTTCCTTGGGGTTCACCCTTTATCGCTGCGCGCCTCTGGCGCGTCCGATGACATCATCAGGACAAAAGCATGCCGGAATTGTTGATTACCAGCCGCGAGGGAGAACAAGCCGCGGTCGATGCGAAGGCGGGACTGACCGTCATGGAGATCGTCCGCGATGCCGGGTTCGGTGAGTCGTTCGGCCTGTGTGGCGGCGTTCGTTCCTGCGCGACCTGCCACGTCTATGCCGACCCGACCTTCGCGGATCAGATGCCGTCGATGAGCGACGACGAAAATGACCTGCTCGACAGCTCCGACTATCGTCAGCCGAATTCGCGACTGTCTTGCCAGATCCCGTTCGACCAGAGGCTGGACGGATTAGCTGTGGAAATTGCCCCGAGCAGTTGAGCTATCGCAGCGCGACGCGCCAAAGCGAAAATTGACGTTACCCTTAGTTGAATTGATCGGGTGCAACAGGCGGCAGGGGCTCCGGCTTGCACGGGCGCGGCGGCGCTAGACCTTGGTTCGACATGCAGACCGGGGAAGGGTTGATAGTGTCGATAGGCTCCAGACCCGCCACCAACGCCAGTCTGGCCGGATCAGGAATCTTGAATATTCCCTGGTTTAGATCGATGAGACGATCGTTCTTCAGGTGGCCTATCACCCGATTTATATGGACCACGCTTAGCCCGAGCGCCTGGCCGAGCATCTCCTGGGTCAGCGGCATAACGAACGACCCGCCACTAACGAAACCGATCGCCCGGCAGCGTTCGAACAGCTCGAGAAGGAAACCGGCTACCCGTTGCAGTGCGGGCTGCGCGCCAAGCCGGACCATGTGATCGAGGAAGCGATGTTCTTCCAAGAAGCGTAGCGCCGAAAGCCCATTCACGATCCCCGCGTAACGAATGGGATCTGCGTTGATGGCGCGGAAAAGCTCTTCGGCGCTGACCACCCTCACATTGGAGATCGCAACCACTTCCACCAAATCCAATGCCCGCTGTTCCTCGCGGTTTCCAATCAGATCACCTGGCAGGAATATCGACAGAAGCTGCCGGCGGCCGCTGGGCGAAATACTCTCGCGGCCGGCCCACCCCGAGACCACAACTTTCGGCCAGTTGCTCAAGGACCCCGCCGCGCTCAAGACGGTGCCAGCGGAATAAAAGCGGGATTCCTGGTTAGGGTGAATGAGCAGGCGACGATCATCGTCGCTCAAATGGGAAACCTTGGCGAGTCGTCGCGCCAACAACTCCAAGGAAAACACCGTTTCCGACAATTCCCCCCCCCTCGGACTTTTCTTTGTCGGTGTTTGGACTGTCACCGTCCGCCAACCGTATAGTCCACCTAGCGCCATTCCCTGGTGTGAGATGACGTTTCGATCCGCCCTTATACCATAAAGATACCAGGATTTCTTCTGATCGTTCGAACGGGGGCGGCGACATCAATTGATCTGTCTTGCGCGTTGAGATGGGACAATATGGGATGGTTCGTCTCACCGACCTCGAAGGGCAGCAGGCGAAGCGTTAGTGCAGGACCTCTAAATGCCTGACTCAAAACGACGATCGCCCGAACAAAATTGGACTGCGAGACGATCCGGGCTCTGATTTAATTGGCCGCTCACGGCCGCCATCGCCTTTGGAGTGAAGTCAGGATTTTGCCTGTAGAGACTGCCCAGCAGATTCGGGGCTGTGTACCCCGCAACTTTGGCCCCTAAGCGTCACGCGTCACGTCGTAGGCCCGCAAAGCCCCGGAAATCGGGGCAATGACGAAACTGCATAACTTATTGTAATAGATCGATAATTTATGGTCGGGGAGAGAGGATTCGAACCTCCGGCCCCTGCCTCCCGAAGACAGTGCTCTACCAGGCTGAGCTACTCCCCGAAACGGAGCGCCGTCCTTGTTCAGGCCCCTGGGAAGGGCGGACCGGCGTTGCCAAGCGGGGGCCTGTTAGCGGTGCGTGCCTGACGCTGCAAGCGCTTATCCGCGACATTATCGAGATGGTGGCATAACGGCATCGCGGCGGCTATCCGATGGCGAGTGGACAAGTTCGACTTCACCGCTTTCCTGCTCGCGGCCCCTCCTCTTGAGCAGATCGCGACCCTGTTGGGGCTCGCCAACATCGTCCTGCTCGTGCGGCGCAGCATCTGGAACTACCCGTTCGGGCTGTTGATGGTCGCGCTGTACACCCACATCTTTTTCCATGAGAAATTGTACAGCGACGCGCTGCTGCAAATCTTCTTTTTCGTGATTCAGCTATATGGCTGGTGGGCCTGGTGGCGCGTCGGCGGGGGTGACCATAAAGTGGATGTGGTGCGGCTCACAGGGCCGGCGCGGATCGCGTGGATCGCCATGATTGCGCTCGTCAGCCTGGGCTGGGGCACGATCATGCACGTTTATACGGATGCCTCCTTCCCGTGGTGGGATGCGGGCGTCGCCGTTGCGAGCATCGCCGCGCAGATCCTGCTCGCACGTCGCTGTATCGAGAACTGGATATTGTGGATCCTGATCGATATCGGCGCGATCCCGCTCTATCTGATCAAGGGGCTGCCATATACAGCAGCGCTCTATTTCATATTCCTGCTCCTGTGCCTTGCGGGCTTGCGCGAGTGGGCGAAGGCCGAGCGCGATAGCGAGATGCGGGTATGACCAACGGCATCATCATCGGTCGCTTCATGCCGCTCCAGACGGGTCACATCGCGATGATCCGTACCGCGCGGGCGCTGGTCGATCATCTCACGATCATCGTGTGCTGGCAAAAGACCGACGCAATCTCTGGGGCGCAACGGCTGCAATGGCTGCTCGAAATGTTCCCGGCGATCCGCATCGTCGGAGTCGAGGCGCCATCGCCCCGCGACGTCGTGGGCTCGCCGGAGGGCATCAGGAAGTTGCGTGACGAGATTCAGGATCTGCATCGCGCCCCCATCGATCGGCTGATCGCATCGGACCGGCGCCAGGCCGAGCTGGCAACCGCATTGGGCACGAACTTCACGCTGATCGATCCCGAGCATCAGGCGGTGCCGGTGACAAGTGAAGCCGTGCGTGCCGATCCCCTTGGTCATTGGCGGTTCGTGCCGCCTGCGGTGCGGCCCCATTATGCCTACAGGATTTGCCTCCACGGGCCCGAAAGCACAGGAAAAACCACGCTCGCGCCGCAACTTGCGCGCCATTTCGAGACTCTGTTCGTCCCCGAATATGGCCGGACTTATTGCGAGCAATTCGGCCTGTCGTTGGACATGGACGATCTGGTCACGATCGGTCGCACCCATGCTGCGATGACGCGGGCTTTGCTCCGTCAGTGCAACCAGCGACTGATACTCGACACCGATCCGCTGATGAGCGCGGTGTGGGCGGACATGCTGTTCAATCGCCGCGATCCCTGGTTCGACGCCTTCCAGGATACGGCCGACCTCTATCTCCTGCTCGATATCGACGTGCCGTGGGTGGATGATGGCACGCGCTTCTTCGGCGACGAGGATCGCCGGCGGCGCTTCTTCGATTTGTCGCGTGACGAGCTGGATCGCCGCGGGCTCAATTATCGCATCATCGGCGGGCCGCCGGAGGCCCGGCTCGAACGCGCGATCGAGGCGATCGCGAAGGCGGGGCTGTAGCCAGGCGGGTTCCGGCTCAGTGTGGGAGCCGAGCCACTTCTCCACCGATAGTCACGGACCCTTCCCGACCTATCCACAGTTTTGTCACCACGGGCTGCCACATTATCTTGCGTACGATGCAGGGTAGGCTACCCTTAGGTGGACCAGTAGAGGTGCGATGAATGATCGCCGACGAGTATGAAACTGACCGCGACGACGAGCCGCCGGTCGATACGCTCGAAGCTTATTTCGAAGCGCATAACTGGACCCATGACCGGGTAAGCGATGACGAGATCGTTGCAACCGTGCCGGGCAGCTGGACGCAATATGAGCTGCGCGGGGTGTGGCGCGAGGATGATCGCGTGCTGCAATTCCTGGCGTTGCCCGACATTCGCGTGTCGGTCGACAAACGCGCCGCCGTCTACGAGACGATCGGGCTGGTCAACGAGCAATTGTGGATCGGCCATTTCGAGATCTGGTCGTCGAACGGCATGCTGCTATTCCGCCATGCGGCGTTGCTGGACGGTAATAATGACAGCCCGCTGACGATGGAACAGGCCGGCACCTTGATCGAAGCCGCAATCGACGAATGCGAGCGCTTCTATCCGGTGTTCCAGTTCGTGCTGTGGGGCGGCAAGTCGCCGGCGGAGGCGCTTTCGGCAGCGCTGATCGAAACCCACGGCGAGGCGTGACCGCGTTCGCCATGGAAGGCCCGATCTGGCTGGTCGGGTGCGGCAATATGGCGGGCGCGATGCTCGGCCGCTGGCTGACAAGCGGGTTGGATCCGCGTGACGTCACCGTAATCCGCAAATCAGGCGCCCCCTTTGCGAATGGCGTCACCGTGTTGACCGCTCCGCCCCCCGACGGGCCAGTGCCGGCGGTGGTGCTGTTGGGTGTGAAGCCGCAGATGCTCGACCTGGTCGCACCCGATCTGGCGCCGATGCTGGGCGAGGAAACCTTGCTGGTCTCCATTCTCGCGGGTGTCGAGCTGGAGGCGCTGCGCCGCCGTTTCCCGACGCCGCATGCGATCGTGCGCGCTATGCCCAATACGCCTGTGGCGGTGGGGCAGGGCGTAGTCGCTCTCGCCAGCGACAGTGCCGAGCAAGGCCCCCGCGATCGGGCTGAGGCATTGATGCAGCCGCTCGGGTTGGTCGAATGGGTCGATGAAGGCCTGTTCGATGTCGCGACCGCGCTCGCGGGCTCGGGCCCTGCCTTCCTGTTCCGCTTCATTGACGCGCTCGCCGAGGCAGGTGCCGACGCGGGCCTGCCCGCCGATCAGTCCGCGCGCTTCGCGCTCGCCACGGTGCAAGGCTCGGCTACCCTGGCGGCAAGTGCCGAGGAAAGCCCGCGCGCGCTCGCCGATCGGGTGGCGAGCCCCGGGGGCAGCACGCGCCGCGGCCTTGACGTTCTGGATGAGGATGGCGGGCTCAACCCATTGATCCGCAATACGTTGACGGCCGCGATCCTCCGCAACCGCGAAATGGCTGAAGCCGCGCGCAGCTAGCCTCGTCAGCGGGGCCGATTGATCGGGTGGCCGCCCAGTTCGCGGTGGCGGATGATGCGCAGATAACCGTCGACCAGTGCGCCATTGACGGCGTCCCAGCTGTAACGCTCGCTCACCGCGCGTCCGGCGGCGCCGGCGGCGGCGCGCGCTTCCAGATCTTCGCAATAATGCTTGAGCGCGGCGGCGAACTGCTCGTTCGCGCCCGGGCGGATCAGGCGGCCGGTGACATTGTCCTCGACCAGGCTGAGGCTGCCGGTCGCGCGCGCGGCGATCACGGGCAGGCCGCAGGCCATCGCTTCGAGCGTGACGTTGCCGAACGTCTCGGTCACGCTTGGGTTGAGCAGCATGTCGGAGCTCGCGATCGCTCGGGCAAGATCGTCGCCGCGCTGGAAGCCGATGAAGATCGCATCCTGACCCAGCCGCGTCTCGAACCACTCGCGCGCCGGACCCTCGCCGATGACCAGCACTTTGGCATGCACGCCATGACGATGGAGCGCGTCGATCGATTCCGCGAAGACGTCGAGCCCCTTTTCCATCACCACCCGGCCGATGAAGCAGATGACCGGCTCGTCGTTGCTGATGCCGAGGCTGCGGCGCCATTCCATGTCGCGCTGAGCGGGCGAGAAGATGTCGGTCTCGACACCGCGCGACCAGATACCGATGTCGTAACTCATCCGTTGCTCGCGCAGCACCTGCGCCATCGATTCCGACGGCGCGAAGATCGCGTCGCAGCGGCGATAGAGGCGACGGATGATCGCTTCGACCGCCGGCTCGATCCAGGCCATGTTGTAATAGCGGAAATAAGTCTCGAACCGGGTGTGGACCGAGGCGACGACCGGAATGTCCCATTTGCGCGCGAGCGTGACCGCGCGATGGCCGAGGAATTCGGGCGACGAGATGTGGAAGATGTTTGCCCCGAACTCCTTGAGGTCGCGCTGCACCTTGGGCGGAATACCGAGCGGCAAGCGATATTCGCCGCGCCCCGGAAAAGGCATCGCCGGCACGCCGACCACCTTGCCCGTCGACGGGAAAGCCGGCGTCTTGCTTTTCGGGCTGTAGATGCGGACCTTGGCGCCGCGATTCTGAAGATAGCCGCTCAGCCGGTTGAGCGCCTGGTTCGCGCCATCGCGCACATAATTATAATTGCCCGAGAAGAGCGCGACGCGAAGATCTGAGATTTCCATATTGCGGGGCCTGTTACCGGGCCGTGATGCAAAAGGCCATCGTCCCCAAAGTTACAATAGCTCCAACAGTTGCGCCGCCGCCATGAAGTCGCATTTGCGCGACGCGCGTGCCGCCAGCGCCAGCCGGTCCTCGCCCCAGCGGCGCGCCTGCCACAATTCGTCGAGATGGGTGAGGTCGAACGCGGAATCCGGGTCGACCTCTTTCTCCGCCATCGCGAGCGCGGTCACGAGAGAGCCGCCGATCGTTATGAGGGGCGCCAGTCCCGCGAGATGGAAAGCGTCATAGGCCGCCAGCGCCTGGCTCAGCCGTATGATCGTGGCTTGAGGCTGCGGCGCATGGACGATGCCGCTGGTGACCGTGAAATGCACGTCGAAGCGTCGGCTTGCCCAGTCGAGCAACGGATCCCAAGCCTCGGCCTGATGCGCGACAAGCTCGGGCGGGCCGTCGGCGCGGTAGCAGAGCAGGTCGCTCTCGGCATAGGCGGCAAGCGGGCGGATGAAGACGGCGAGGTCGGGCGCGACCCGGTCGATCGCGGCATTGCTGAGGCCCGTCAGCCGCATCGTGCGCGGATCGATCTCTCCTTCCTGTGCGCGCCATTCGGCGGCGACGGCATCGGCCAATGCCGCAGTGGGCAGGATCAGTTCCGCGCGCGCCGGCGTCCTGACCGGCCTGCCGTCGAGCAGGATCGAGCGGCCGTCCGCAACCGTCACTTCCCTGTAGAAGCGCTTCACGGCAACGCCTCGAGCATGGAGACAAGATCGGACGGGCTCTCCGCCACCACATCCGCACCGCCGTCGCGCAATTCGTCGCCATTGTGATAACCCCAGGCGACGCCGATCGCTACGCAGCCCGCGGCCTTGGCCATGATCATGTCGTAACTCGTATCGCCGATCATCGCGGTGGTTTGGGGCGTCGCGCCGGCCTCCGCCATCGCCAGCTCAAGCATCGATGGATGCGGCTTGGAGGGATGTCGATCGGCGGTTTGCAAGGTGACGAATCTGGAATGCAGGCCATGATGGTCGAGGATATGTTTCAGGCCGCGATCCGACTTGCCCGTCGCTATGCCGAGCAGCCAGCCGCGCGCCTCCAGATCGACGATCGCCTCGGATATACCGTCATAGAGCGGTTCTTCGGCCAGACCCGCGGTGCGCAGATCGAAGAAAGCTTTCTTATATTCCTCCACCAGCACCCCATGCTGCGCAGGCGTTCCCCCGGGGTGCAAAGCCGCCATCGCCTCGACCAACGACAGGCCGATAATCCCGCGTGTCGCGGCGTTTCCGGGCGCGGCGATCCCGCAAGCTGCGAAGCCGCGCTCCATCGCCAGGCAGATCGTCGCCTGCGAATCCACCAGCGTCCCATCGCAATCGAACACCGCGAGGCGATTCATAGCAGGGCTTCCATCTCGTCGGCTTCGGCGTGGCGGCCGAGCGCGCGCAAGGCTGCGATCACGCCGCGCCGTTCGCTCTCGCTCTTGTTCTGACCCATCTTGAGCGCGCCGCTGAGTTTCGCGCATTCGATCGCAAAGCCGGCAATCGCGCCGACCAGCCGGTCGAGCTTGTGCGGATCCATCTTGGGGCTGGTCCAGGCAGGCTTCGGCGTTAGCTGCGTCTCCTGCGCTGCGCTCAACTGATCGAGCAAGTCGCGAAGCTCCGCATCATCCAGTCGCCGCGCGACGCCCTCAATCTCGACCAGTCGGTAGTTCCAGGTCGGAACCTGATCCGGCGTGCCGTACCAGTCCGGACTGATGTAGAAATGGGTACCCATCACGCTCGCCAGCACGGCAGCGCCATCGAGCAAAGGCGTCAGCCGGTTGGCCCGTGCGAGATGGAAGCGCGCCGATCCGTCGGGCGCGATCACCAACGGCGCCTGCGCGCTCACCGGCCTGCCGTCGGCGACGATCACGATCTGGGCGAACGCGGCTTGATTGACGAACGCGCCCATCTCCACGGCGTCGCCCCACGCGAATTTCGAACTGGGGTGCATCAGCCGCGCCCGCGCGAACGGCGCTCCCCCTTGCGGTCCTTGCGACGCGCCTTGGCCGCGGCGCTGACAGCCTTCTTCTTGCCCTCGGGCGTCTCGCTATATTTGGGTTCATCGAACGGCAGCGCGTCGCCCCTGGCCAAGTCGAATCCCAGATGCTGGATGCTTTCCAGGATGTGCCTGGGGGGCTCGGCGGTGACGTCGAGCTTACTGCCGTCGGGATGATCGACCCTCAATCGGCGCGCATGCAGGTGCATCTTACGACTGATGCCGCCCGTCAGGAACGCGTCCTGCCCGCCATATTTGCCGTCGCCGACGATCGGATGGCCGATCGCCGCCATATGCACGCGCAGCTGGTGGGTGCGGCCGGTATACGGCTCGAGCTGGACCCAGGCGGCGGTATTGCCGGCGCGTTCGATCACGCGATAGCGGGTGCGCGCGGGCGATCCCTCTTTCTCGTCCACATGCATCTTCTCGCCGCCGGTGCCGGGCTGCTTGGCGATCGGAAGCTCGATCATGCCGTCCTCGATCGAGGGAACGCCGACGATCAATGCCCAGTAGAGTTTGCGCGCGGTGCGGCTGGAGAAGGCCTTGGCGAAATGCGCCGCCGCGCCGGACGAGCGCGCCAGCAGCAGCACGCCCGACGTATCCTTGTCGAGGCGATGGACCAGCTTCGGGCGCCCTTCGGCCTCGAACTGCAATCCGTCGAGCAGTCCGTCGAGATGGCGTTCCGTCTTGGTGCCACCTTGCGTCGCAAGGCCAGGCGGCTTGTCGATCACGATCGCGGCGCGGTCCTTATGCAGGACCATCGACTGGACATATTCCTGGTCTTCGGCGCTCAGTTCGGGGCGTTCACGCTTTGGTTTCGCCTTGGGCTTGTCCGGCGCGGCCTCAAGCGGTGGCACCCTGATCGTCTGGCCCGCCGCGATGTGGTCGCCCGGTGCGACGCGCTTGCCATCCAGCCGCAACTGACCGGTCCGCGCCCAGCGCGAGACGATGTTGAAACTGGCATCGGGCATATGCCGCTTGAACCAGCGATCGAGGCGGATGCCATGGTCATCGTCGGCGACGATGAACGTGCGCGCGTCTTGCGTGAGGTTGGTCATGCCATCGCCCGCGTCAGGAACAGGCCGGCAAACAGGAACATCACCGATCCCGCGACCGAGGAAACGGCATAGGCGGTCGCCAGCAGGACCTGGCCGCGCAACAGCATATTGGCGGTTTCCAGGCTGAAGGCAGAGAAAGTGGTGAAGCCGCCCAGCACGCCCACGCCCATTAGCAGCCGCAGCGGTTCGCCCTGTGCGGGCGCGAATTGCTTGGCGAGCACGCCGGCGAGGACGCCCATCAGCAATCCGCCGAGCAGGTTGATGATCCAGGTGCCCCAGGGGAAGCCGGGGCCGAGCCTGTGCAACACGATTGCGCTGATTTGGTAGCGGAAGCCGGCGCCGACGGCGCCGCCAAGCATGACATAAAGAAGGGAGGGCATGGGGACGCTGTAGCGGGTGTCGCCGTTCCCGGCCAGCCTAGCCCAGCATCAGGCCTGCTATCACCAGCACCAGGCCAGCGGTGGCCGCTGTCCAGACCAGGCTGCGCACATAGGGAATGCCCGCGGCATATAGCGGAAGATAGATCAGCCGCCCGAAGAAATAGAGGTGCGCGCCGATATTGGTAAGCAGGCCAAGCCGTCCGGCATAGGCCGCGGCCAGTAGCGCGCCGATGAAGAGCGGCAATGTCTCGAACAGATTGTCCTGGGCTCGTTGGAGGCGGCCGGGGAGGGGCTTGAGCGGGGGCAGTATCTCATCGCGCGGGCCGGTATTCCACTTAAGGCCATATTGGAGTGTGCGCACATGGGCGGTGAGCAATATTTGGACCAGCGCGAGGATCAGGGTCGCGCCCAGCAGATAGAGCTCAATCGCCATCAGTCATTGTCCTTCCCCGTAATCGTGATGGTACCCTTGCTGCCGCTGGCCTCGGGCCCAATCTCGACTGCGAACCTCTTATCATCCTTCCTGGCACCGAGCGAGGTCCCGGTGCGGACGATATCGCCATAGCCGGCGTCGGCCGCCGAACGCGCATAATGGTCCAGCACAATCGTCGGATTATCGGTGTTGGTGAAGGACATACGGACCGTGCCCTCGCCATTGCCGGTCTTGCCGTCCAGCGCGTCAACATTGAGGCCGCTCACATGGCTGTTGGGCGCGAGCTTGATGCCGTCGAGATCCATATGGCCGGCGAGGTTGATGTTGGGCAGGGAAACGTTCGCATTGAAGCCCGGCACGTTGACCGAAACTCCGCTGCCGCCATCCTTATTGTCCTTCATCGCGATATGCACATTGTCGCCGTCCTGGCCGTTGCCGACGTCGCTGACATCCACGTCGGCGTGACAGGCGGCGAGCGCCGTCAGCGGGAGGGTACAGAGGATCAGGCGCATACGCATATCGAGGGCTCCTTTTCGCGTCGGAGAATAAGCGGACTGTATTGTACTAGCAATACAGTTTCGCTTCGCGCATAAGTGAGGCCCGGAGGCCTGCTCATGCTGAATCTGATTTCCCTCGCCATCGGTGCCATCGCGATCGCCCCACTGCTGCTGGCGTTGTTGCCCTTCTTCGGCTGGATGAACTGGTTCCTGCTGCCGTTGCCGGTCGTCGGTCTGATTATCGGCTCGCTCTCGCGCGGTAATGCCGGGCGGAACCTCAACCTGATCGTTCTCATTGTAGCGATCGTGCGCTTGATGATCGGACACGGCTTTATCTGATGCTGGCGGCAGCCCTCGTGCTGGCGGCGACGCCCGCGGCCGAGGCTTCGGTCGCGGCCGCGATGCAGGTCGTCCGCAATTATTATGCGGCAGTGTCGCGACGCGATTACCGCAGCGCTTATGCGATCTGGCACGGAACGCGGAGCTATATGCATTTCCGGGCCGGTTATGCTGCGACGCGCCGGGCGCGCGTCACCTTCCTCGCGCCGGGCGATGCAGGGGGCGCTGCAGGAAGCGTGTTCGTGAAGTTGCCGGTGCGCGTTGACGCGATCCTGCGCTCCGGCGCGGTGCAGCATTTCGTGGGGAGCTACACGCTTCGGCGGGTCAACGATGTCGATGGCTCAACTGCGGCGCAAAGGCGCTGGCATATCGAAAGCGCGAGCCTCAAGCGGGTGCCCGCTGGCCGCTAAGCCGACGGGCAGCACGTTTAGCGGCAGCGGACGTTACCCCGATCGATCGATCTGCCGAGCAGCGCTCCGCCGCCGGCACCGAGGATGGTGGCAAGCGTGCTCGAATGGCCGCTCGATAGCGCATTGCCGAGCAAGCCGCCCAGCACGCCGCCGACGATCAGGCCTGTCGTGCCGTCGCTGCGGCGGCAATAATAGCGCCCGTCCGAACCGCGATAGATGCGGTCATAGCGCGTCAGGCGGCGTTCGGGATATGCGCCGGGGCGATAGTAACGCCGCGCGTCATAGCCGCCGTAACGCGGATCGGGCCGGTTCCAGTCATAGTGGCGGGCATCTCCCCATTCATTGCCACGGCCGTTACGCCAGCCATTGTGGCGGCCATTGTCGTGCCGTTCGCCGTGATCGCCATGGCCATGGCCATGGCCATGGCCGGGATCGGCGAGGGCAGGGGCGGTAGCCGGCACCGCCATTGCCGCGATGGCCAGGCTTAGCATGAATTTGCGCATGGATGGTTCCTCTCAGGTCGCCATTGGTAACGGCGACAGAACGAAACCCCTCACCTGCGGTTGCGTGAACTCAAAACAACCTTTCGTTCATCCGGGGTCGATCCGGAAACGAGATCAGAGATCGACCCCGGCGGCGATTGCTTCCAGCTTGCGTACCCGCTCCCGAAGATCGGCCAGCTCGATCCGGGCGGCCGAGCTGGGCACGCCGCTGGATGGCTCGGTGCCGCCGCCACGGCCTTCCAGCGAAAGCCGCTGAAGCCCGATCCAGTCGCGCCACCCTTTGAGCGCCGCAATGCTTACCACCACGATACCAGCCAGGCTTGCGCTGCTGATCGCGGTCCACATGATAGGGTCGGTCATTGCCGCACCTCCTTGTCGCGCAGGGCCTCGATCTCGCGTTCGAGCGAGAGGCCACGATTGCGGTCGCCGTCCGTCACGATCCGTTCGAGCACGGCGATCCGTTCCTTCAGCTCGCGGACCTCGCCGCGCAGCATCTGTTTCTCGGCGTCATTCTCCTGACGACCGACATAGACTTCTTCCCTGCCGCGGCCGGTGCGGACGATGCCGTACCGGGCACGAATGACGCTCGCGATCGCGGTGATCAGCACGATCAGTACCACCATCTCGGGACCGTTCATGGAATTCCTCCTGCGAACCTTGTTCGTTGTTCAGTTGACCGGCGCGTCGCGCAGCCGCTCGATTTCTTCGCTCAGGTGGGTCGAACGATCGGTCAGGATCCGTTCGATCACGCCCAGGCGCTGCTCCAGCCGTTCGACTTTCGCCGCGAATTGGGCGGTGCGCTCGGGGCTCTGGTCGGCCGATGCTTGGTGCAGTGTTTCAATGTGGCGCAACCAGCGCTGGAATATGCTGTTTCCGAACCAGGCCAGGACGGGCAGGCCGACCACGATGCCGAAAAAGACGAGGAGGGTGAAACTATCCTCAGGGTTCATTTTGGCCTCCGTCAGTTAATCGGCGCGTCACGCAGCCGCTCGATCTCCTCGCCCAATTGGGTCGAGCGATCGGTCAGAATGCGCTCCAATACCGCGACCCTCTGCTCGAGCCTGTCAGTATGCGCTGCATATTGCGCGGCCTTTTCGGCGACCATCTGCGCTTCCAGCTCCATCTTGCGCTGCTTGAGCGCAAGCCAGGGCTTGACGAAGACGCCGCCGATTACCGCGAACAGGCCGATGCTGATCGCAAGGAGCGGGATGAGAAGGGGGTTGAAGTCCATGATCCGTGTCCTCAGTTGGCGGAGCCCCGCAGCTGCTCGATCTCATGTTCGAGCGAGAAGCTGCGGTCGGTGACGATGCGCTCGACGGTGGCGAGCCGATCCTTGACCGCGCCGAGCTCCGCGCGAAGTTGTGCATTCTCCGACGACAGCAGTTTCAGGCGCTCCGCCGTCTCGTTGGTGATCTGCGGGTAGAGCGGCTTGCCCCAGCTATTTTCGAGCGGGTAGCCATTCTTGACCCGGTACCAGGTCGTGAAGATCCAGCCGACAAGGCCGAGAATCCCGCACGAAAGGCCGAGGATCGCGAATACGGGCACATAGGGAAGGATCGGGTTCATCGTTCGGTCTCCTGCCTTCGCGCCCTAGCGCAGCTGTTCGATTTCGCGGGCGACGCGGGTCGCGGGATCGGTCGCGATCCGTTCGAGCACCGCGATCCGCTCCTCCAGCCGCAACACCTGTCCGCTGAGCTTCTCGTTTTCCGACGAGAGGAGCTGGACCTTGCGATCGGCGTCCACATCTACCCGGCGGCCGCGCCGGTCGCGCCCTTCGTCCAGCGGATAGCCGTGGCGGGCGCGGATCCAGTTGTTGACGACCCAGGCGAAGATCGCCGCGATCGGAATGAGGATTCCCCAATTATGCATCATTCTTCTCCCAAGCGATCCGCGGCTCAGCGCAGCGCTTCGATCTCGTCCGCCAGGCGGCGGTTCTGGCTGGTGATGTGCGTCTCGACGTCGGCAAGGCGGCGATCGATCTCGCGGAAGGAGGAGCGCACGTCGCGGATCGAATTGCCGGGACGGGCGCGGACCTTCTGCCAGAATTTGCGGTCCTCGCGATCCTCATAGTCCAACTCGCGCGGCTTCTTGTCGGCGAACCAGGCGACCATGAAATATGCGAGCAGGCCGAAGCCCCCGAAGAAGCCAGTGGCGAAGTTCACCAGCATGAAGCCCACGCGGACGAGCAGGACGTCGATGCCGGTATAGTCGGCGATCCCGGCGCACACGCCCAGGAACTTTCCATTCTGCTTGTCGAGGTAGAAGTGGGTGCGGCGCGGAGTCATCGTCGTCATTCCTTCCCTGTTGTCCTGCGGTCGCGCGTTCAGTGATCGCGGCGTCGCGTGCGGGTGGTCAGCGGTTCCCGCGTCTGCGAGCGGGACAGTTCCAGATCCTCGTCGCGGTCGTCGCGCAGGCTCGGGCGGAAGCCCGGGCTATCGGCAGCGACGATCCGCTCGATCGTATTCATCCGGTCCTCGAGCCTGCGGGCGAGCGAGTGGAGCTCGTCGAGCAGATTTTCATCCTCGACCGAGATCGAAGCACCCTTCTTCCACTGCGTGATGTAGTGAAAGATCAGCCAGGGCAGACCCAGTACCGGAACGATAATCCCGACTATGGGGATGAGATCATTCATTATTCAGCCTCCGGGCTGGGGGCCGCCGAGCTGCCGCCACCGACCCGTGCCTTCAGCGCGGCCAGTTCGGCATCGACCTTGTCGGCAGAACGCAGTTCGGAGATTTCCTCCTCCAGGCTCTTCTGCACGCCGAGGCCTGCCGCATCGGCGCGGCCCTCGGCATAGTCGACGCGACGTTCGAGCAGTTCGAAGCGCGAGAAGGCGTCCTCGACCTTCTGGCCGGCATACATTTCGCGCAGACGGGTGCGGTTGTGCGCGGATTCGAGCCGGGTCGAGACGGAATTCTGGCGCGCGCGCGCTTCGCGCAGCTTGTTCTGCAGCTTGGTGATGTCGGCCTCGCACGCTTCCAGCGCCTCGTCGATCGCCGAAATCTCCTCGTGGAGTTGCTCGGCGAGATCGGCGGCCTTCTGCTTTTCAGTGAGCGCGGCCTTGGCGAGATCCTCGCGGCCGCGCGACAAAGCGAGTTCGGCCTTTTCGATCCAACCGTCCTGCACCTGGTTGAGCTTCCCGATCTGGCGCCGCATCTCCTTCTGATCGGCGATATGGCGGGCAGCAGACGCGCGGACCTCGACCAAAGTCTCCTCCATTTCGAGGATGATCATGCGGATCATCTTCGCCGGATCCTCTGCCCGATCGAGCAGATCGGTCATGTTCGCAGCGATGATGTCACGGGTGCGGGAGAAAATTCCCATTTCAGTCTAGCTCCTGTGTTTACGCGTTCCGGCCGTCACTCTGGCCATTATGTACTCCGGGGCGGGCTAAGGGACCACCCGCCCCGGATGATCGCCGCGTGGCTTACTTCGCGGCGAGTTGGTGAATTTGCGAGGTCGCGACCGTCGGGCTTGAGGCCTTGGCCGGGCCGACAGCTGCGAAGATGCAGGTCGCCGAGACGGCGAGGGCGCCGACGGCGGAAACCAGGAAACGCTGCAACTCCGTCTTGTCGAAAAACTTGGTCATTTCTTGCTCCTGAACCTTCCGGGTCCAGCCTGATTGTCAGGCTCGTATTCTTCTTTGCAGAGGGTGTGCCAATTTTAGGAAATGGCAGAAAACAGCGAAAAATGAGGGCGACACCGCGCATTCCGCTATTTAGGACTTGCCAACAAATGGGAAAATCCGCCAACCTCTTGGCATGGATCGCGAAGCCCAGTTCATCGGCCAATCGGGGCCGTTTCTCGACGCGGTCGAACGTGCGAGCCGCGCCGCGGCGCTCAATCGGCCGGTATTGGTGATCGGCGAACGCGGCACCGGCAAGGAATTGGTCGCCGAGCGCCTCCACCGCCTGAGCCCGCGCTGGGCGGGCCCGCTGGTAACGATGAACTGCGCGGCTCTGCCCGAAACGTTGATCGAAGCGGAATTGTTCGGCCATGAGGCCGGCGCCTTCACCGGCGCCACCAAGGCGCGGGCAGGGCGGTTCGAGGAAGCCGACGGCGGGACTTTGTTCCTCGACGAGCTTGCGACGCTCAGCCAGGGCGCGCAGGAAAGACTGTTGCGCGCGGTCGAATATGGCGAGGTCAATCGGATCGGCTCATCGCGCGCGATCCGGGTCGATGTACGCATCGTCGCCGCCACCAACGAACATCTCCCGGCTTTGGTCGACAAGGGCCGTTTCCGCGCCGATTTGCTCGACCGCCTCTGCTTCGAGGTGATCACGCTGCCGCCATTGCGCGCGCGAGAAGGCGATATTCCGGTGCTCGCGGATCATTTCGCGCGGCGCATGGCGGCCGAACTGGGCTGGCCGCGCTGGACCGGCTTCGGCAAGCACGCGGCCGAGCAACTCGAAACCTATGACTGGCCGGGCAACGTCCGTGAACTGCGCAACGTGGTCGAGCGGGCGGTCTATCGCTGGGACGAAACCGACAAGCCGGTCGACGCCATCCAGTTCGATCCCTTCTCCTCGCCTTGGCGGATGGCGTCGCTGAAGCGGGCTGAGGAGGACGTGGGCACGGCCGCCCCCGAAGCGCCGCAGCCGATAGCGCCGCCGCCCAATATCGACTGCGACGATCTCCGTGCCGCTTGCCATTCCTATGAACGGCAATTGCTGGAAGCCGCGCTTGCACGCTGCCGCTTCAACCAGCGCGCGACCGCGATCGCGCTCAAGCTGACCTACGACCAGCTTCGCCATGCGTTGCGGCGCCACGATTTGCTGGAAAAGACGGCCAATTAAGCGGTTGCGCGGCGCGCAACTTACACGCTTGCGCTTCCTTGCTGCATCGCACAAACTCTCCTTCGACTCAGGGGGATTGCGATTGGCACCAGCCGCGTTCGACGAGATGCATGGGGACGGGAGCGCGACGCGCGACCCCTATACCCGTGTTGCACAATGGCTCGCCGAAACCCCCGACGATTATCTTCAGACGCGCCGCGCCCAGGCCGAGCTTTTCTTCCGGCGGATCGGTATCACCTTTGCCGTCTATGGCGATGCCGAAGCCGATGAGCGGCTGATCCCGTTCGATATCGTGCCGCGCATAATGTCGCGCGCGGAATGGCGGCGGCTGGAGGCGGGACTGGTCCAGCGCGTGCAGGCGCTCAACGCATTTCTGCGCGACATCTATGGACCGCGTGAGATCCTGCGCGCCGGGATCGTTCCTGAAGAGCTGATCCTCCAGAATCCGCAATTCTGCCTGCCCGCGGTCGGGATTCAGCCGGCCCACGGCGTCTACACGCACATTGCCGGTATCGACATCGTGCGCACCGGGGGCGACCAATTCTATGTGCTGGAAGACAATGCCCGCACACCGTCCGGCGTCTCCTACATGCTGGAGAATCGCGAGGTCATGCTACGGCTCTTGCCGGAGCTGTTCGATCGGCATCGCGTGGCGCCGGTCGACGATTATCCGGAGGAATTGCTCGCGACCTTGCGCTCGGTCGCGCCGCCGCGCTGCAAGGACGCGCCGACGGTAGCCGTACTGACGCCGGGTTTCCACAATTCGGCTTATTACGAGCATAGCTTCATCGCAGATAAGCTCGGCGTCGAACTGGTAGAAGGCATCGACCTCTCCGTCTCGGACGACATACTCTACATGCGCACGACCGAAGGGCCCCGCCGCGTCGACGTCCTCTATCGCCGCGTCGACGATGCCTACCTGGATCCGTTGGTTTTCCGCCCGGATTCGATGCTTGGTGTGCCGGGAATTGTCGCGGCGCAGGCTGCGGGCAATCTCACCATCGCGAATGCCATCGGCACCGGCATCGCCGACGACAAAGCGGTTTATTCCTACATGCCTGAAATTGTGCGCTTCTATTCGGGCGAGGCACCGTTGATCGAGAATGTCCCCACCTGGCGTTGCCGCGAGCCGGAGGCCCTGTCGTACGTACTCGACCATCTCGCCGAGCTGGTGGTCAAGGAAGTCGATGGGTCGGGTGGGTACGGCATGCTGGTCGGCCCGCATGCGAGCACCGCCGAGCGCGATGCATTTCGCGCCAAGCTCAAGGCGACGCCCGAAAAGTTCATCGCGCAACCAACGCTCGCGCTCTCGACCTGCCCGACGCTCGCCGATAGCGGCATCGTGCCGCGCCACGTCGATCTGCGCCCGTTCGTGCTGACCGGCGCAGGAGGAACGCGCATTGTCCCCGGCGGCCTTACCCGCGTCGCGCTGAAGCAGGGTTCGCTGGTGGTCAATTCCAGCCAGGGCGGCGGTACCAAAGATACATGGGTGCTCGATGATTGAGCTGCGTCCCATCCGTCGAGCCGCGTCCGTCCGGCTCAGCTGGACCGAAACGAGGGAGCGCGCCTGATGCTGTCGCGCACCGCCAGCGCGCTGTTCTGGATGGGCCGTTATGTCGAGCGTGCCGATTTCGTGTCGCGCCTGATCGATGCGACGGTGCGGTTGGCGGCCTTGCCTTCCTCCTATGGCGGCGATGTCGCGGCCTGGAGCGGCGCCCTGGCGGCAGCGGGGGTGGCAGACAATTATAACGGGGAGCATCCCGAGATCGCCGAGCAGCTTGCGCTTCAATTCCTCTCGCTCGGCCCAGCCAATCCGTCGTCGATGCGCAGCTGCGTCGAGCGCGCGCGCAACAACGCCCGCGCGGTACGGACCGCGCTTACGGTTGAGGTGTGGGAGGCGATCAATTCGGCCTGGCTGGAAATGCAGCATTTCGGCACGCGTTTCGACAGCCGGCTCACCCTCAACAAGCTTCTGGATGCGGTAAAATCGACAGCGCTGGCTTTCGACGGTGCCACCCACCGTACCATGCTGCGCGACGACGCTTATTGGTTCATCCGTCTCGGCGCGGCGATCGAGCGGGCAGACAACACGGCGCGGCTGCTCGATGTCAAATATCATCTCCTGCTACCGCGGGACGAGCCCGTGGGGGGCAGCCTCGATTATTTCCAGTGGACCACAATCCTGCGCACTGTTTCAGCGCTCACCGCTTATCGCCATGTTTATCGCGACAGCGTGAAGCCGTGGCTGGTCGCGGATCTGCTGATCCTTAACCGCCGCATGCCGCGCTCGCTCGCTGCCTGCGCGCAGGACACAGTTTCCTTTCTCGATCAGCTCGCCAGCCTGACCGGGCGGCGCGGCCCGGCACACCGGCAGGCGGTGCTCATTGCCGGGCGTTTCGCCAACGCCAGGATCGAGGCGCTGTTTGCCAGAGGTCTGCACGAAGCCGTGCAGGATTTCATGGTCGAGAATAACCGCCTAGGGATGCTCATTGGCGAACAATATCTTTTCTGATGCGCATCCGAGTCGATCACCGCACGACCTATCGATATGACGCGCCGGCCTCGAGCCTGGTGCAGGCGCTGCGCGTCACCCCGGTCGAACATGCTGGGCAGCATCTCATCGACTGGCGGGTCGATGCCGACATTGACGGCAGTTTTCGCGAGAGCCGCGATGCTTTCGGGAATCGCGTCACCATGTTTTACGCCGATGGCCCGGTCACCGAGATGACGTTGAGCGTAACCGGCCTTGCCGACGTGACCGACATGGCGGGCCTCATCCAGGCCGAAGAGACGCTACCGTTCGCCGCTTATCTGCGCACGACCGATCTTACGCGGTGCGATCCAGGGATTGCGGCGCTGGCCGAGCGTTTCCGCGGCGAAGCGCCCCTGACCGCGCTGCATGCTTTATGCGCGGCCATCTATAGCGAAATGCGGTTCGAAGTGGGGCTGACCGGCACGGCCACGAGCGCCGGCGCCGCGCTCGCCGCTGGCCATGGCGTATGCCAGGATTTCGCGCAGATCTTCGTCGCATCCGCGCGCCTGCTCGGTATGCCCGCCCGCTACGTCTCCGGTCATCTCGCGCGAGATGAGGCGCAGGAGGCGGCGCATGCCTGGGCGGAAGCCTATGTGCCGGATATCGGGTGGATCGGGTTCGATCCGGCCAACGGCATTTCACCCACAGATCATTATCTGCGTGTCGCGATCGGGCTGGACTATCTCGACGCCGCCCCGATCCGAGGGGCGCGGCGCGGCGGCGGGACGGAAAGCCTCACGGTGAGCGTCGATGCGGCGGCGGCGATGCGCCAGTCGCAAGCCTGAGCGAGGATCAGTGACCTATTGTGTCGGAATATTGGTGGAGGAGGGGCTGGCGATGCTGGCCGATACGCGCACCAATGCCGGGGTCGACAATGTTTCGATGTACCGCAAGCTGCGCGTCTACGGGAATGACGGCAAGAGGCTGATCGCGGTCGCATCCGCCGGCAGCCTCTCCACCACCCAGGCCGCGATCCAGCGCCTATCGCAGGGCGTCCCCAATCCCGAGACCGGCGAGATCGAGACGCTCGACAGCGTGCCTGACATCTTCTCCGCCGCGCTCGCCGCCGGCCGCGCTCTGCGCGCGTCGCGGGACGCGATGGCGGGGCTGCAGGCGGAGGACGTCAATTTCGAAGCGAGCTTCCTCGTCGGCGGGTCGATCAATGGCGAGAAGACGCGGCTCTTTCTGGTCTATTCGGCGGGCAACGCGATCGAGTGCGGCGCGGACACGCCTTATCTTCAGATCGGTGAGAACAAATATGGCAAGCCGATCATAGATCGCGCGCTCCGCTACGACACCGATCTCAAGGAGGCGGTGAAGATCGCGCTCATCTCGTTCGATTCGACCATGCGCTCCAACCTCGCGGTCGGTCTCCCGCTCGATCTGATGATCGCGCGCATGGGGGAGGGACGGGCCGAGACCCTGGTGCGCATCGACGACAGCGATCCCTATTTCCACGACCTGTCGCAACGGTGGTCCGAGGCACTCGCCCACGCGCGTGAGGAGATACCTGCGCCGCCTTATTGAGGTGCGGTTCGGCATCCGCCGAACCGTGGCGGCACCGGCCCGCACCCCCACCCGGCTTCCCAACAGGTTATTCTATGGGAGGCCCGGTGGGGGTGCGGGCCGGTGCCGCTCTCGTAAACGTGCCGCACCGGTTGCTCCCGGCGCCGCTTTCCGCTAACCGCCCGACCCCATGCTTACCTTCCTTCTCGTCATCCACCTGCTCGTCACGATCGCGCTGGTTGCTTTCATCCTGATGCAGCGGTCGGAAGGCGGCGGCCTCACCTCCAGCGGCAGCCCGACTGGACTGATGAGCGCCCGCGGCGCGGCCGATTTCCTGACGCGTACCACCGCGATCCTTGCGACGATTTTCGTCTGCCTGTCGATTGCGCTTGCCGCGCTGGCGACGATGCGGAACAGCTCGACCAAGGTCGATACCAGCCTGACGCATTCCATACCCGCGTCGACTCCCGCATCCACGCCTGCGGCCCCCGCTCCGACGGCGCCCGCGCCTATTGCGCCGGCCGACAACAGCAGCGTTCCCCTCGCGCACTGAAAATAAATCTGTGGGGGGTCGGAAAGGCCCCTTGCACGATGCGGATTCGGGTCGCTAAGCCCATCCTCCCATGGCGCGGTTCATATTCATAACCGGCGGCGTGGTCTCCTCGCTTGGCAAGGGCCTTATGGCGGCGTCGCTCGCGGCGCTCTTGCAAGCGCGCGGATACCGTGTGCGCATTCGGAAATTCGATCCCTACCTCAATGTCGATCCGGGCACGATGAGCCCGTATCAGCATGGCGAGGTCTATGTGACCGACGACGGGGCGGAGACCGATCTCGATCTCGGCCACTATGAGCGGTTCACCGGCGTGCCTTCGCGCCAGTCGGACAATGTCACCTCGGGCCGGATCTATCAGTCGATCATTCAGCGCGAGCGGCGCGGCGACTATCTCGGCGCGACCGTGCAGGTGATCCCGCACGTGACCGACGCGATCAAGGAATTCGCGCGCGCCGAGGTCGATGATCTCGATTTCGTGTTGTGCGAGATTGGGGGCACGGTCGGCGACATCGAGAGCCTGCCCTTCATGGAGGCCATCCGTCAGCTGCGGAACGATCTCGGCCGCGATCAGACCTGCTTCGTCCACCTCACGCTCGTGCCCTATATCGCGGCGGCGGGCGAGCTGAAGACCAAGCCGACCCAGCACAGCGTGCGCGACCTCACCAGCCTTGGCATCCAGCCGGACGTGCTGGTCTGCCGCTGCGAGCGCGAATTGCCCGAAACCGAGCGCGCCAAGATCGCCTTGTTCTGCAACGTACCCAAGAGCGCGGTGATTCCCGCGCTCGACGCCACCAGCATCTATGCGGTGCCGATCCAATATAGCGCGGCCGGTCTCGATGAGGCAGTGCTGCGCGCCTTCCACCTGGAGCCGGGCGCGGCGCCGGACCTGCGCCGCTGGCACGATATCGTCGATGCGCTCGAGAATCCCGAAGGCGAGGTCACGATCGGCGTGGTCGGTAAATATGTCGGTCTGCCCGATGCGTACAAGTCGCTGCATGAGGCTTTGGTTCACGGCGGCATCGCCAACCGGGTCAAGGTCAATATCCGCTGGCTCGATGCGGAGCTGTTCGAGCAGGACGAGGCGGAGATCGCGGCCAAGCTCGAGCCGATGAACGCGATCCTCGTTCCGGGAGGATTCGGTGAGCGCGGCAGCGAGGGCAAGATCGCCAGCGTCACCTTCGCGCGTGAGCGCAAGGTGCCTTATTTCGGCATCTGCCTCGGCATGCAGATGGCCTGCATCGAAGGCGCGAGAAACACCGCCGGTATCGACAAGGCATCGACCACCGAATTCGGTCCGACCGACGAGCCGGTGGTCGGCATGATCACCGAATGGATGAGCGCGGACGGCCTCCAGAAGCGCGCGGAGGGCGGCGATCTCGGCGGCACGATGCGGCTCGGCGCCTATGACGCCAAGCTCACCGGGAACAGCCATGTCGCCTCGATCTACGGATCAGGCGATATTTCGGAACGCCATCGTCACCGCTATGAGGTCAACGTCCATTACCGGCCGGCGTTGGAAAAGGGCGGGCTGGTTTTCTCCGGCATGTCGCCCGATGGCGAGTTGCCGGAGATCGTCGAGAGGCCTGACCATCCCTGGTTCATTGGCGTCCAGTTCCACCCGGAGCTGAAGTCGAAGCCGTTCGATCCGCATCCCTTGTTCGCGAGCTTCATCGAGGCCGCGCTCAAGCAGAGCCGATTGGTCTGATCCGCAAGCGATCGGAGCCGCGCCCGACTTTCAGACCCGCAAGATCGCCCGCAGCATCGGTTCCAGAATCGTCGTTGCACCCTGTTCGGTATTGGCGAGCAAGGCCAGATCGAGGCGATCGTCGGGGAAATGGAACAGCCAGGCATCGAAGCCGGGCGCCTGCCCGTGCTGCCAGCAGGCCCGCCGCCCAAATAGCCGTCCCACCTCAAGCCCAAAGCCGCGCGCGTGCCGATCGAGGAACGGCGCGAGGGTGGGGCAGGCGCTGCTTTCGGCACCGGCGTAGATCATCTCATCAAGCGAATTGCGCGAGAGCAATCGCCCATTATGGAGCGCGCGGTTCCAAAGCAGCAGGTCCCCGGCGGTGGTGTACAACCCGTCTGACGCGACCGCACCATGACCGGCGCCCGCGTTGCGGAAGTCGTGCGCGCGCTCGCCTGCGAGCCGGTAGCCCGACGCACGGTGCGGAATGACCTCGGTCGGGTTGGCCAGGCGGCTTGCGGTCATGCCTGCCGGGACAAGCAAGGCGTCAGTCACGAAGCTGGCAAAGCTTTCACCTGTCACATGCTCGACGATCCGCCCAAGCAGCGCGTAAGCCGCATTGTCCGCGATCAGCAAATCACGGACGCGCAGCCGGCCGGCGTCGGACTCGCCGGGCAGAAACACGTCGATGCCATCGTTGAGGTGAAATTCGCCGCGCTCGGCCAGCAAGAGAATGGCGGCGGCAGTAAGCTGACGGGTACAGGCGCCGACGCGGAGCAGCGTGTCGCTATCGACCGGTGTCAGTGTTTCCAGATTGGCCTGGCCGAAGCCGACCGTTGCCGGGCTTTTTATCGGCAGGCAAAAGCCGAGGGCGATGCCGGCCGCGTAGCCACCCGCAACCGCGGATTCGGCGATCGTCTCCAGCGTGTGGGGCAGGGGCGCATCTTCGCCGGATAGTCGGTCCGGCGACGTCCATCGGCCGATTGCGAAAGCGGTACGTTGCAGCAGCGATCGATTGGTCTGAAGCATCGGTATCGCCCTTCCAGCGGGGTCGTGCTGTGGTGGCAGCTCCAACCTGAACCTAAAATTACAATTGTAGTCGTTCCGCATCAAGACGTGCTCTAGTGCAAAAATTTCCGAGCCATGCGACAGGGGGCCATGTCCGATCCGCTTACCGATGCCGATTTTGCGGCCCTATCGAATTTCCGCCACGCGCTGCGGCGCTTTCTGCGATTCAGTGCGGATGCGGCAGCGGATGCGGGCCTGACGCCGCAACAGCATCAGGCGCTGCTTGCGATCCGGGGAGGAGAGAGGCGCGAATTGCTGGTGGGTGCGCTCGCCGAACGCCTCCTGCTACGTCCCCACAGCGCGACCGAGCTGGTCGATCGCATGGAGAAATTGGGGCTGGTCAGCCGCGCCGTAGATCAGGCCGACCGCCGTCAGGTAACGGTTCGTGTCAGCCCCAAAGGCGAGAAATTGTTGACGGGATTGTCCGAAGCGCACCGCGCCGAGCTGCGCCGCCTGCGCCCCTTGCTCGGCGAATTGATGGCGAAACTCTAACTGCGGCTCAGTTGAGTTCAGCGGCGAGCGCGCCGATCTCTGCGCCATTGCCGTCCGCGCTGTTGGCGGCATCGACCCCGACCTTGGCCTCGTCGCTCTTGGCGAAATGCGCCGCGCTGACGCAGATGCCGCCCGCCCAGAGTAGAGCAGCCCAGCGGTTGCGGAAGATGTAGCGCATCGGGATCATTCGCTCATTCTATCGCGCTACGGTTGAGAAGCGGTAAATCAGGGCCCTTCGATCAGCGGATCGCCCGCGGGCGCGGGCGCGCCGGTTGTCACCGGGTCGGACGGCGCGGGCGGGATCGGGTCGGTCGGCTCCGGAATCGGTTCGTCCATCGGCACGTCGGTCGGGATTTCGGGCGTAGGGGGCTGGCTCGCCATCGGATATCTCCTTCGAAGAGACCCAACGCCGTGCCAGCCGCTTCGTGCCGCTTTTGCTTAACTATGCAACCGATCGACCGGGGTCACGAACTTGTAGATGGTGGTCGATCGAAAGGTCTGGCCAGGGCGCAGCACCGTGGTCGGCCATTCAGGGTGGTTGGGGCTATCGGGCAGATGCTGGGTCTCCAGCGCGAAGCCGCCATATTGAACATAGGGGCGATTGCTGGGCCCCTTGTCGATCCCGCGCAACTGGACGCCAGTGAAGAACTGGACCGAAGGTTCTGTCGTATAGACTTCCATCATCCGGCCCGAGGTGGGTTCGGTCACGCGCACCGCCAGAACGGGTTTCTTGCGCGGCGCATTGGCGAGAACATAGGGCGTATCATAACCGCCTCGGCCCATCGCGGTCAGGGCGTCGATCCCATCGCGCATCATGTGCGGGGTACGCAGGTCGTATGGCCCCGTCACCTCGACGATATTTCCGGTGGGCAGGGACATGCGATCGGTCTCCGCGAAGCTGTTCGCCCGGATCTCGATGAGATGGCCGCCAACGTTGCCATTTCCCTCGCCCGCCAGATTGAAATAGCTGTGGTTCGTCAGGTTGAGCACGGTCGGCTTGGTGGTGGTCGCCGTATAATCGATCCGAAGCTCGTTATGCTCGGTCAGCGTATAGCGCATGCGCACGGTGAGTTTGCCCGGAAAGCCCTGGTCGCCGTCGGGACTGACCAAAGTCAGCACCGCGCCATGGTTGATGCCGAGCGGGCGCATCGACACGTTCCAATAGCGGACATTGTAGCCAGGTGTGCCACCATGCAGCAGGTGCGGACCATTGTTGGGCTTGAACGTGTAAGTCTTGCCGTCGAGCGTGAAGCGGGCATTGGCGATACGATTGGCGTACCGTCCGATCGGCGAGCCGAAGCCGTAGCTGTTGCGGGCCTCATATTCGGTCGCGCTCCTGAAGCCGAGCACGACGTCGCCGCTCTTGCCAGCGCGATCGGGCGTGTCGATCTCCGTGATCAGGCCGCCATAATCGGTGAAGCGCACACGCATCCCGTTCTTGTTGGTTAGCGTGTAAAGATGCGCGGTGCGCCCATCCGAGGTTTTGCCGAAGTTGACCGCGCCGCCGATGATGCGCGCTATCGGCACGATCGGCCGGGCCAGCGCTGGCGCGGAAAGGCCCGTCGCCGCCAGGGTCCAAAAGATGGCCGCAATATTACGCATTTTCCCTCCTCTTGGTCCGTCCCCCACTGGAACGTGCCTTTTGAAATAGCTGATAGGCAGCGGCGTCCGTTCGCGCACGCTTATTTCGAAACGCCGGCCTGCGCCGCCTTTTTCGCATAATAATCGGCCAGCACAGCGAACGCTTGCTTGTGTTCGCCCGTCTCGGAGATCAGCCCCTTGCGGTTCCAGCCCTGTTCGAAAACGGGATGCTGGCGGCGTGGCGAGCGGAAGTCCTTGAGCACCCACGGGCTCATACCCCTCAGCGTCGGAACCTTGTCGGCCATCTTCAGCGTCGCCTGAAGATATGCGGCCTGGTAGTCCTCAGACTCCTTCCGCATCGTTTGCGGATCGTGGAAGCCGGCCTTGGCATCCGCCCCCAGTTCGGAAAAGACGAGCGGCTTGTCGGCGGGCACGCGCCAGCTGATGTTGGGCACGTCCGACAGCTTATCGTCGGTGTACCAGCCGTTATAGGTGTTGATCGCGACCACATCGACCTTGGCGGCCAGCGGATCGTTGAGGATCATCTCGGCATGGCCGTCGACCATGCCGCGTCCGTTGAGCAAGGCGGCGGAGAGCAGGCGGCTCGGATCGATCCGGTGCACATCGTCGGCGAGCGTGAACAGGAAATGGTTGCGCGCGTCGCTGATCGGCGTCTCGTTCGCGATCGACCAGATGATGATCGCGGCACGGTTGCGGTCGCGCATGATCTCCTCGGCCAGCATCGCGCGGGCCTTGTCCAGGACCACGGGGTTGTCGAACGCGACCCGCCAGTAGATCGGGATCTCGCTCCACACGAGCAGGCCGATCCTGTCGGCCTCGCGCGTCATCACTTCCGAATGCGGATAATGGGCGAGGCGGACGAAATTGCCGTGCAGCCCGTCCTTCACCACGCTCAGCAATTGGTGCGCGGACTCGGGCGTGATCGCGCGGGTGGGGTTCGCGCCGATCTCTTCCTCATGCACCGAAATACCGCGGAGGTAGATCGGCTTGCCGTTGAGCAATATCTGTGTGCCCTTGGCCGCAATAGTGCGGAAGCCAACGTGATCGACCAGAGTATCGCCCCCTTCGGCATTCACTCCCACCGTATAAAGTTTCGGATGTTCAGGCGACCAAAGCTCCGTCCCCTTTGGAATATCTATGGTTCCTGAAAAGTGCCCGTTTTCATCGGTGTCCCAGATTAGGGCAGTCAGAAGGCCCTCGATATAGAAGGACCCGCTGGCAACCGCCTTTTTCGGACCGTCCAATTGAAAATCGATCGCTATCTTTTTGCCGTCTGGCGTCAGACGCACCCACAGGTCGTCGACAAAGGTCTGCGGCACCTCGATCAGCCTGACGCTGCGTGTGATGCCACCATAATTCTCCCAATCGGTGACGGAGGGGGGAATGGTCGTCTCGCTCGCCTGCGAATCCGCTGCGACGACGATGCGGTTCTCGCCGTTGCGGAGCACGCCCGTTACCTCGATCGCGAACGCCGTGAAGCCGCCCTCGTGCGTGCCGACCTGTTTGCCGTTGAGCCACACGGTCGCGCGATAATTGACTGCGCCGAACCGCAGGAACTGGCGCATGCCGGATTTGGGCTGCGCGTCGAACTTACGCTCGTACCAGACGAGGCCCTGATAATGACGCATCTCAGGCGCGTGCGTGAGCCAGGAGGAGGGGAGCGTCGCGACCGGAGACTGGTCCATGTCATATTCGTAGAGTGCGGTCGGATTGGCCTTCATCGCGGCCTCGACATCCACATCGGCATAGCGGCGGCTGCCGCGCCCAGGCTCGTCGCCGTGGAAGCCTGCCTGACCATCTCGATAGGGATCGACCGAATAATGCCAGGGCCCGTCCAGGCTGGTTGCGGGCCGCATGTCGCCCGCCGCCATAATCGCGGCGTCGATAATGCCGGCACCGCCTGCCGCAACCAACAGGGCAGCAAGCGCGCCAAGAGCCTTGTGCATCATCCTCTCCTGATCCGGGCGGTATCGGGGGCCACCTCTTGCCCCGGCTCTATCGGCGCGGCCAAGCCAATGCAATTTCTGCCAAATGGTAGCGTTCCCGTGGAGGTTGGAGCAGCTATAGTCCGGGCCGACGCGTAACCGGCGCGCAGAGACAAGGGGATGAGGCCCGTGGGAAGAAGGTTGATGGCCGCGGTGGCGCTTGGCGCGCTAATACCGGCGGCCGCGCTCGCAGCGCCACGCCTGCTGGATCCGATGTTCGCCGATCACGGCATCGTCCAGCGCGACCGGCCGATCGCGGTTTGGGGCGAGGCCTCGCCCGGCGCAAAGGTCGACGTCACACTTGGGCCCGATCACGCGGCCGCGACCGCTGGCGCGGATGGCGTTTGGCGCGCGACACTGGCACCGATGAACGCAGGCGGGCCCTATATGCTCTCTGCGCATGCCGGCGGCGAAACGCTCACTGCTAGCGACATGATGGTCGGCGACGTCTTCATGTGCTCGGGACAGTCCAATATGGAATTTCCCGTGATCGGGAGCCTCAAGGGCAAGGACGATGTTGCCCATTCCGCCGACGACGGCATCCGTCTGTTGACCATCCCCCAATATTCGAGCGCCATGCCACTCCTGCGGCTGCCGCAGCCTGCACAATGGAAGGTCGCGGGGCCGGACAGCACGGGTCGTTTCTCCGCGGTCTGCTTCTTCATGGCGCAGGAGCTGCGCAGCCGACGCAAGGACGTGCCGATCGGACTGATCAACAATAGCTGGGGCGGGGCCGCGATCAGCGCGTCGCTCAAGCCCGCCGCCTATGTCGCGACGGGCGGCGACCCCAAGATCGCGTCGATCGTGAGCTTGTTCGGCAAGGACAGCTTTGCCGCCAACCGGGAGTGGGGCGACATGTGGCAGGCCTGGTGGGCCGCGCATGAGAAGGACCCCGCCGAAGCCGCGCCCTGGGCGACGAGCTTCAAACCCGGCGCCGGCTGGAAGCCGGTGCCGTCGCTCGACCATTGGGCGGCCTGGCACATTCCCGCGCTCGATAATTTCGTAGGTCTGATGTGGTATCGCACCACCGTGACGCTGACGGCCGAGCAGGCCGCTAAGGGCGCGACCTTGTTGATGGGGCCGGTCGACGATCTCGACCAGACCTGGGTCAACGGCCATCCGGTCGGCACGGGCTGGGGTGTGCCGCAGAGGCATTATCCTCTGGCCCCCGGAATGCTCGTCGCGGGCGAGAACGTGATTGTCGTCAACGACTTCAACACCTGGGCCGATGGTGGCGTCTGGGGCCCGGCCGACACGCGCGCGATCGAGTTTGCCGACGGAGGCCGTGTGCCGCTCGATGGACAATGGCTTTATCGACAGGTCACCGAGTTCAAGGACCAGCCGCCGCGTGCTCCCTGGGATGCGATTGCGGGGGTAGGCACGATCCAGAACGGCATGGTCACGCCGATGGGCCCCTACGGGCTCAAGGGCGCGGCCTGGTATCAGGGCGAGAGCGACGCCGGAAGCCGGTTGGCCTACGCGCCCAAGCTACGTGCGCTGATCGCGCAATGGCGCGCCGATTTCGGCAAGGATCTGCCCGTCCTCGTGGTCCAGCTGCCCAATTTCGGCCCCAAGACCATGCCGCCCGTAGACAGCGAATGGGCCAGCCTGCGCGAGGCGCAGCGTCGCGCGGTCGCGGGCGATCGTCACGCAGCCTTGGTCGTCACGATCGATCTGGGGGAGCCCGACAACCTCCACCCGCGCGGGAAGCGCCCGGTAGGGACGCGGATGGCGCGCGCGATGGACCATATCGCCTATGGCGCGAAACTGTCCGCCTCGGGGCCCGAGCCGGTTGCCGCCCGCCGCGACGGCAAGAACATCCAGATCAGCTTTGCCGGACTGGACGGCGAGCTGCAGGCCAAAGGCAAGGATGCCGGGCCGTTCGAACTCTGCGGAGACAAAGACGACAGCTGTCATGTCGTGCCCGGCCATGTCGTCGGCAATCGGATCGTGCTGACTGGGGACGCGTCGGCAACGCGCGTGCGTTATTGTTGGGCGGACAGCCCGGTCTGCACAGTCGGCGACAATAGTCTGCCCGCCGTGCCGTTCGAGCTGCCGATCAAGTAACCGGGGCGGGCTTCGAGAAGTCGACATGGCCCGCCGGGTCTTTCATGTAGACCGCTTGCGACCCGGTGCTGGCTTAGCCGTCCAAAGTCAGCACTCTCATTCCCTAAAACAAAAGCGCCGCCGCATCCGAAGACGCGGCGACGCTTGTGTTAACCCTTGGGGGTGAGTTTATGCGAAGCTGACGGCAACCCTGCGTTGACGACGCATCGCTGCACCCACCATGCCGAAGCCGGCGAGCATCATGCCCCAGGTCGCGACTTCGGGCACGTCGTCGGCAGAGAAGGTCAGCGTGCCGGAGAACGTGCCACCGCGCGATGC